>Ga0181539_1003135_pt1 | contig 15591 bp, 15 predicted proteins | sample PEATcosm2014_Bin_46_FD_119767 | JGI IMG/M metagenome (GOLD analysis project Ga0181539, IMG submission 119767) | Peatland microbial communities from MTU Mesocosm Facility, Houghton, MI, USA - PEATcosm2014_Bin23_60_metaG | ecosystem: Environmental > Terrestrial > Soil > Wetlands > Peat | place... | reverse complement strand
GGTGTAGACGTAGCGCAGCCCGGCCTGGAGCCCGATCTCCCGGGCCCGGCGCAGGGTGGCCACCGGGGTGGCGGGGCGGTCCATCATCTTGAAGGTGGGGTGAAAGGCGCTGACGTGCCAGGGCACCTCCGGCCCCACCCCCTTGATGAACTGGGCGATTTCGCTGAGTTCTGCCACCGAATCGTTGTGGCCGGGAATAACCAGGGTGGTGACCTCCAGCCAGATCCCCAACTGTTTGAGGCGCACAATGGTGTCCAGCACCGGCTGCAGCCGTGCCTTGCAGACCTTGCGGTAGAAATCGTCTTTAAAGCTCTTCAGATCCACGTTGTCGGCGTCGACGAAGGCCGCCGCCGCAGTGGCGGACTGCTCCGTCATGAAGCCGTTGGACACGAAGACGTTTTTCAGGCCCTGCTCCCGGGCCAGTTTCCCCACGTCCTGGGCGTACTCCAGAAAGATGGTGGGCTCGGTGTAGGTGTAAGAGATGCTGGCCGAATGGGAGGCCAGGGCGTAGGCCACGATGGCCTCCGGCTCCCGCTCGTCCCCCTGGATCAGGCCGCCGTGGACCCGGGGATACTGGGAGATGTCGTAGTTCTGACAATGAAGGCACATGAAATTGCAGCCCACCATGGCGATGGAGTAAGAGCGGGTGCCGGGGAGGAAGTGGAAGAGAGGCTTCTTCTCGATGGGGTCGATGTGTTCAGCGATGATCCGGCCGTAATTGAGGCTGAAGAGGCTGCCGTCCTGGTTTTCCCGGACGTGGCAGAGGCCCCGTTTCCCCGGGTCGATCTTGCATTCATGGGCGCACAAATGGCACTGGACCTTGAGGTCCTCCAGGCTTTCCCACATTCTCGCCGGAATCATAGGCCCTCCTCGGGGGTGGCTTCTTCTCTAAATTACAACCTGCGGCCCGAGATGTAAAGGGCTTCCAGGGCTTAAGATGCGGGCCGCCGCCGGTGAAAGCGGATCCGGTCAGGCGCGGCCACGGGCCGGCATGAGCGCCAGGCGCGCCTCTTTCGGCAAGCCCCCACCCTTGCCAGGAGACGAATCCTGTGTTAAATAGGAAGCGGATGGTGGGCGTAGCTCAGACGGCAGAGCTCCGGGTTGTGGCCCCGGTGGTCGCGGGTTCAAGTCCCGTCGCTCACCCCATAAATAATTATAATAAATTGAAGTGGTTAGTGTAAAAACTGACCACTTCTTTTTTGCCCAGGTTGCTTATAGGTTGCGAGTCAGACCGGGTTCTCGGAAGGCTTTCGGATGGTTTTCTGTGAATGATTTTTCGTAGGCAAGATGGAAAAATTCTGAAAATTTGGTCAGGTTTTTCTCCCGGTAGTGTATCCCAGCTAGGAATTTTACTGAATTACCACCCCCTACCCCCCATCAAGTTTCCTAAGACGAAAATCGCTTATTACAAGACAAATAAACGGGTGGTCTAAGCTCGTAAGAAGCCCACAGTGTAGAAATATGTTAATTTTGCTTCGCAGTTTGTTTATGCAAAGACAGGATATCGCCAACAAGTAGATAGGTGTAAACAACATATCTGTCTGCCTCTTCCCTACTAATTATTGTAGCATGAGAACCTTTCTGAGACGCTTTAAAAACACTATCAAGTCGGTCCCCAAGAAAACCCAGATGAGAGCCAACCAAATCATGGAACCTCTCTGAACTAGCGGCATCTTGTATAAATGCCATAATTCTATTGATGTAATTATCTTGTCCCAACTTGATAATTCGGCTCTTTCCTTCAATCTGCACGGTGCGATCCACATCAGTGGCAGGAAAAATTACATCTGCCAAGTCTTGCAGGATGCGGCGACAACTATGAACGGCATTCGACCAATCTTCCGGATTTTCAGAACGCAAATTATCATAGATAGATGTTAGCTTTTGGATAGCATCAGGGATGAGCTTGCCAATAGTCGTATCAACTTGCTGGCGTACCCTAGAAAACACGTCGTCTGCAATTCCAGAAAATTGGAGTTCGTAGTGTTTGCGCAAAACATAATCGTAAATTAACGTTCTCCGGCTCGAGAGTCTTTTTGACGCCCGTGAGATTGATTGTCTAATAGTATTGCGCTCAATTACGTTCCCTTTAGGGGAATAAACATATTGTTGTGGGTTTGCTGATGAGATGGCAACATCAGGGTCTCTAGCAGCGGCAAGCGATGCCTCTGCGATTCTAAGGCTCTCTTCTAGTTCACTGATGGACTCAATGTACACAAATTTGGTCATTTTCTTGGTAGTTGCATCAGGTTCCTCGAACTTCCTACCGGCAGCCGCTGCTAACTCCCAAATGTCTTGGGGCAGACCACTAGGCGTTGCAGGATAGCCGCTTACTTCGTATGCCATGATTTTCTGGATATCAAATTCGTTAAGTAACCGAGCAAGACGACTTGCCTTCAAAGCGATATTAGTCATGGGCAATTCGCTCAGCTCTAAATTCTTTAAAATTTCTGAAGAAAGTGATAAGGCTTCAGCCAAGGCTTGGCCACTTGGTGGAATTTGATCAGTCATTGTTTTTTTGCTCCTAATACGCAGAATGCGAAGCCTATCTTGGAAAATATTCTCCTATAGGCTCTTACTAAATTTCACTCCCTCAGCCCCTATGATGACTTGGTTAATCATAAACTTTTTGTGCGCTCTTGTCATGTTGACCTGCGGCGTAAGCGACTCCAAATCTTGCTCATTACCAGATGAATAAACGGCTGGTCTGAGCCCCTCAGACGCCCGTAGCTGTGCGGAAAAATCTAATTGAATGTCAGAGTGCTTCATGCGAAAATCATCGAATATCTGGCTGTGGTTTCAAGGCACCAAGGATTAGCAAATATGGTTGGTCCGAAAACTTATCGCTAAAAAGAAACAAGAGTTTTAGGCGTTTCCATTATAGGTGGAAAGAAGTTTTGGTGTCAAAAAAATGCGTGAAAATTCTCAGTTGGGAGTGGCTCAAAGGAAACAAATCTGCTTCTTTTGTTTACTTTTGATGGAAGTTCTCAGGCTCTTGTTGTATTATCCAATGATTTCAGCAACAAACTGATAAATAATAAAATGTCCAGGGCGTTTTCGGGATCATCGACCCTTATGCTGTGAGCCCTTGGATTCCTAAGGGCTAACATGGCTCCTGCATAAAGAAACATCATCCCTTGCTGTTCGCTTGCGTCGGTTTCAGTTTTTAGCTCATTGAATTTTAAAATAGGATTCTTTGGTGAAAACACCTGCTGCATCAAATCAGTTCCCGATAAATCGGGACGCATACTCCGCATCTGCACAAACATTTCTAAAATTTTACATGCGTCTTCCACGGCATTCGCATAATGGCCGTCCTCGAATAATTTTCCTATCCCTTTGATTAACTCTGGATGAATATTCGATTCACGAAAGGTTCTTTGTGTTCTTACCGAAGGCTCTTCTGGCGCTTCCCCTATTTTTTCCTCTAAAGTTTCTATTAAGGAAGTTAGCTTAACAATAGCATTAACCAATCCATCTTCATATCCCTTTTTCCTTTCATTCGGGGAAACACCGCCTACTCTAAGAGGTCCATTATAAAGGCTTCTTATTTTGTACCGATCATATTCCATTGTATTGGGACCAAAGATATCTAGAAGAGTATCATCAATTTTATCTTTTAATGCTGTAGTTCCTGCGCTTGATGAAATATAATCACCTTTAAAATTTTTTAATTCTTCAATCCTTCTTTTAATTTTGGGGATTGCGCTCCTCATTTCTTCCCGACTTAAATTCGCGGGTATCTTTTCCTCAGGCATTTTTCTTCTAGCCATGGTCTTTCCTCGTATTAGACGTAATTTTTAATTATCATCTTAGCTCAAGGTTTTCTCTTCTTCTATAAAATACTCCCATTCGCTTTCGTCCAATTCTCCCCGTTTTTGCCTTTCCAAATTCATTAAGACGTATTCAAGCCAAACTAAATCTTGATAACGGGTTTTCCACTTTTTTCTTTGCTTTTTGACTATATCTTTGCTGACTCGCCAATATCCATAAAACCAATAAAAAAAATAACTCCACACAAATTCTTCATCGAGTGCCTTGCGACGGGTTAGTAATCCTAAGGTCTCAAAGAAATCTAAGATGGGCTCTATATCTGACTCATTTTCTTCGGTAAGGTTTTCTAAAGCGTGCGCTGCGGCCCTTCGTTGTGTGATCAGATCATCATCAAATCGTTTTTCGAGCCTAATTACTAAATCAACACTCAATGCTAAATTATTTAACTTGAGCTGTTCGTTATTAATATTAAGCTGGCGTTTATTAAAGCATACTAATAATAGCGTAGCGAGTGCAGTAAATAAAGCAGCTAATGCGGTAATGGTTGCGCTGTCCATATTATTTTGTCTCTTTTAATTTAGACGGTTTTGGTTATGTAGTAAAAAATAATAATTTAGCGTTGACAAAAGATGCTATGTCTTCATCGTCTTGTTCAACCCCGTTAGCATATTTCAGTGTTGTAAGTAGCTCACCGTGAGAGATAATTTTGAGGTCATTCTTCGAAAGCCGGAATCCAGCTTGATGCATACGCTTTATTTTGGCCCTTGCTCTATCCGATGCCTCTCCATATGAAAGCTTTCCCCAATCTGTGCATGAACTTGCCTTTCGGCAAACAAGAATGATGTCAAGCTGTATTGGTTCTTTTGCCTGAGATTTCGGTACTGCGACGGACATCTCCGACTTGACGGGATGAGAGTTGATGACGATAAACCCCGCCCCTAAAATGGCCTTAATTAGGGCCCCCCATCCTTCTTCTCGTGAATGATGGTAAGTGAAAACTAGTAAGCCATTGTCTTTAAGAACCCGACTACACTCCAGAAAAACTCCCTTGAGCTTTTTGGCGAACCCTTCAGAATCTGAATCCTGCACTTCCGAAATGGAGCGAGTCGTTAAAGCTTTCTTTGAATCGTCTTTGGAGGTCAGCTGTTGCCAAGCATAGAAAAAATCTGCTAGTTCGGAGTAGTGAACATTATCAAAGAACGGCGGATCAGTCACAATCAGATCAACACTTCGTCCTGGTAAGTCGATTGCCGCAGAATCGCCGCAGGAAAGGTAAATAGCTCGGGGAGATATAGCGCCTTTCGAAGGCCACAAAGGCTCTACCTTTCCGGTAAATGGGGATGAGGCCAGTCTTGCTTTATCCCCGTTTTTAGCGTTTAATTCCGTTGGCGCGTTCCGGTACTCTGCCGCTCGAAGTAAACGACTGCGGAAAAGGTTAGAAAAAGACCCCGAACTTTTGGTGGTCCCCCATAAGTTTGCCTCTATAGGAGTGCGCTCGGGTTTTAGAATGTGGTGGGCGAACATATGCCTCACCGCCCCGGTGCCCTCTCCTTTATAAGAAGCGAAAAGATTATTAAATTCCAGAACGCTAGAGAACAAAATCAATAGAACGTCTCGAGTCGATTCTTCGGGAATTGCGCTAATCCCTGCGTGGAGCCAACCTAAACTGAGAAGTTGCCTATCGTTAAAGAAATCTCGCCACGCACGGAAGCCGTAATTCATGGCTTGTCGAGTATTGTATCCTTTCTCAAGCGTGAGCGTAGGAAGTTTGATAGCTCCCTTCGCAACCTCATTTTTAAGTTGTTCAGAACATCGCTTATAGGCTGCGTGGTCGGATGGGATTGCCGGTAGGTATTCTTTCTCGCCTTCTTGATTGAGTATAAGCTTTCCATATAAACGAAATTCCGGGCGCTTGGATGGATTTATGCCGTCCAGAATCTTGAATGTATGGGTACAGTTATTACAGGTTGCCTTTGCTCCGCTTACTGTGCCATCGTGAGATGAGAAATTATATTTGCATGAAGGGCAAATTTCGTTTTTCTTTCCGTGAATACCTGGAAAGATCGCTCCGCAAGACGGACAAAGCACTTGTACCCCTGGCTTTCTTTTTGGATAAGCATTTCTTGCTATGATCCAGGATGGGAAAAGGTTGATAGAGTGATTGCACTGCGAGCAAGACACGTTCATGACCCAAAAGTAATACAAAATATCACATTTCCTGCCCTTAGAGTCCGTCGATTGGTAAAGCCCCCGAATCTTCTCCCCAACACTTTGAGACAATTGAGCAAAAGCCGCTTCAATTTTTTCACGATCCATCGGACCAAGGGCAACCCGCACTGAATCCACTGCAACCGGGTTAATATCTCGCCCCAGGGCCGCAAAGCCAAGCTTATGAGCCTCGCCTATTGTCGTCCCCGATCCCATGAATGGGTCTAATATCGTTAAATCCGAGAATGAATGGGTACGATAAAATTCTGATTTAAAATCAGAGTCTTCGGGTAAAGTACAACCAAGCAAGATACCCCTAAACACAGACCCTAGTCTTTTCGCCCACCACTTGTGCAAATAATAAATGGGCCGGTGAACTTCCTTCCTCCAACTTTCTCTTTCAGCAAGTTGAGATATGAATTCAAACGGAAAACTATCTGTTTCAATTAGTCGCAATTTATTCATCGCCATTTTCTTCATTGTTCGCTTCTAGATTATCACTTACGGCTCCCAGGTCTCGCATAATCACAGGAGTTTCGTGGTCTCCTTTTAAGCGCCATGCACGAAAAGCATGTTCCTGCCCTGCGTAGGGGTTAGGCATCTTTTTTATATTTAGATCATTTGTCTGCAAGTCGAAAGAATAGCCCACGATGAGTTCCTTAGCCTCAAAGCGCCGCAGTTCACCTACATTAATAAATATGCTGCCAGCTTCTACTTCTGCGGGGATAATTAGCGTGCGCTGGTGAGCTACTCCTTCAACAAGTCTGAAAGGCGTAGGAACAACATACATTTTCCGATCCCGAATAAGGATATCGCCATAACTGCCGAAACTTTTTACGCTTTTATTCTCATGAACATAATCATGGTCAGCATTTAGAAAGTCTCCGTGGCAAATTACTATATCTAACACGGGATACGTGTTTCCATCAGGCTTCTTCGGATACCTCCCGAATACGTAGTATATGGTACGACCATTGTGAAATCCGGACGGGGCCTGGCTATTGCTATCGAAGCTCGCATCTCGTCCTGGATAGGCTAAACCTTTTAATTCATAGCCTTCTGTTTTCTCTACAATGCGGAAATCAGGGTAAGTATTCCTCCCGCCAATCTCATATTTAATCCCTGTTTCTTGGAGTCTCCCTTTGAACCAATTTTGAAAATGATATTCTTTGTCTGTTTGGCTCTCCCGCCTGATTAAGATGCCCTGATGAATGGCTTCAACACAGCGTTTAAAAACTGTTAAAACTGTCATATGATTTTGTGACCCCCAGTCCTTATTACTAATAGTTATCCTCGCCTGTTTTCATCACCTTACCACAATTCGTTAGATTTTTGAATATTTTCCGGGGGTGGGTGGGAGTCGCCCCCATTACCGACTTGGCGTCCTGTTTGTCGGGAAAGGCAAAATATCTTGCCATGATCGCGAAATTCCTATGATTGAAGATATTCTCTGCTTATCACCCCCTTTAGGAACCCATGCCAAATTCCCCCCAGGCACCATTAACTTTTATAAAAAAGTTAATCAGCTTTGCCATGGCAGTGGCCTGACGGAGCGATAATCTTGAAAAAGGTTTCAAGCTAAAATCTTTGGCAGGGTTTTCTCCCGGCAGTATATGTCTTCGGAGGATTTTACTGAATTTCCACCCCCTACCCCCAGCGGCAGCCTATCAGAAAGCATAGATAGCTGTCGCCTTGACACAAGCCTCTGGCACATACCGACCTATCATCTAAGTTCGCAGCCCACCTACCTTTCACCGAAAAACGTCCACCAAGCCACCCCAGCCCAGGGTTAAGGCGGCTGAAAATAAGACCCCTTTTTTATCAAATCTCAAAATTACCTAAAACAAATGGCTTGACATCCTCATTATAGCGTATTAAACTACTATATAAAGGCAGCGATAAAGAGGGGGATTTCAGCCATGGAGAAAGCATTCCTTTATCTGCGAGTGAGCGGCTTGGGTCAAGTTGATGGTTACGGGTTCGACCGCCAGGAGGGAACCTGCCGGGAATATGCCAAGGCAAACGGATATGAGGTTGCCGGGGTATTCCAGGAGAAAGGCGTCTCGGGTGCCAGAGACGAGACCGAGCGCCCGGCCTTCCAGGAGATGATGTCCGCTATCTTGGCTAACGGCGTCAAAACCATCATCGTGGAGAGTATGGACAGGCTGGCCAGGGAATACCGCATACAAGAAAGCCTGCTCATCTACTTGGCAAGCAAGGGCATCGACCTGATAAATGCCAGGACCGGGGAAAACATCACCCAGGCGGTCCAGGCGGACCCCTTGAAGAAGGCCCTCGTTCAAATGCAGGGCGTATTTGCTGAGCTTGAAAAGTCCCAGCTTGTACGGCGGTTGAGGAAGGCCAGGGACAAGGCCAGTGCCGAGAAGAAAGGACGCATCGAAGGCCGGAAGGCATACGGCGAGACCCCGGAGGAGCAGAAGGTTATCCAGAGAATCAGGGCCATGAGGCGCACCAGGAGAAATAGAACCAAAGGCATGACATTACAGGAGATTTGCGACAGGCTGAATGTGGAGGGGATTCCCACCCGGCTGGGTAAGAGATGGACCCCAGGCCAAGTTCATGGCATTTTGAATAGGTAAAAATGAAATGAATGAATGTGAATTCGCCGCTTTACCCTTTACCGGCAAGTCGGCAAGAAGGTTTGGCCGTGAGGTCAATTCATTTAGCTTCGGGCAGATATGGTGGGCATATCAGAACGGTAAACGTCCAGTGGCCAAGTGCGGAGATATACCAGTAAACAATAGAACTAAAGGACCATAAAAATGATATCAGAACAGATCAAATGCTCATAACCCAACTTTAGCCTTTGCGATTGATATTAGTAAAGCCTTAATCACATCAAAAGGCATTGTGCCTATTCTGGATTTTGAAATATTTTTAGCTTTCTCCCATATGCTATCATTTCTTGCGGCTTCTAAAAATTCATGTCCTTGCCAGGTTAAGCCAAAAGGATAAACTTTAATAACACGATCCGGTGTTGACTCCCTTTCACATCTTATTAAGCCGGCCTCATCCATTATAATAAAATGGTACATTATTTCATAATTCGAATAATTTTCTATCTCTAAATTATTTATCAACTTTTCCTGCTCATCTTCTAATTTTTCAAGTATTTTTCTCACTAAATCCAAATCTCGCTTCATGTTTAGTCCTTTGCTTTAGCGCCTTCGCCAAGAGTAATGGAATAACGGCAATAAGGAAAATTGATTTTATGATTTCTGTTTGTCTCTCAATTTCCGAGCTTTAATTAATCTTTGCTCAAGTTCTAAGACCCTAGCCCTTGGTTTTTTCGTCTGATCGCAGTATCTTTCTATTATTTCAACCTCTTTATCGTAACGCCTTTCTTTGTTATAGATAATTGCCAGTTGTTTATAGTACCAAGGTGCAATGAACCAAGGTACACCTCGGAGTTTTTCCGCAACCCTTGCCTCTCGTTCTACAGCGCAGACTAGCTCGAGAAGGAGCTTTATCGCCTCATCATGCTTTCTTTCACGTTTCAATTTTTTTACATGTTCTATGTACTCAGTATAATATTTACGATTGAAACGCCCGGCATTCCTTATTTCGCCTTCCCCATTCTCAAACGATTTCATAAGATACTTGCCAAACCAGAGTCTTATGCATTACGCCGGAAAATCGCGGATAAGCTGAGTATATCACAAACATCAGAAAGGAAGGCGCAGACCCGCGACCCCCTAAGACCTACCGCGCCACATAAAATAGTCAAGTGAATAGCTAACTGGTTAATACTATTAGAATTTATTAGAGACAATTATTTTTCTTGACTAATATAGTCGCACGTGATACACTCGACTTATGAAAATCACCAACCGGCATCTCGAAGAGGCCTTCCACTTCTCTTTCCCTCAGGTTAAGAGATGGGCAGTCGCTTGTCTTGGCAAGGACCCAGGAGCTGATCAAGCCAAAGGTGTTCACCGGGAATACGAGATCGATGATGGCTATAAGATTTTTTTTATGGGGAACTTGGTAATGGATTACCGATTTGGTTTAGATGAGGCCAAACGGCACATAGAAAATATTTGGGATAAGTTTGCATCCCATGGATTGCTACCATCTCAGAATTGGGACAAAAAAAGTACTGTTGACATCGGCAGAGTCAATTTGACAATCTTTGCCACTGAGCCACCGGCCTATCATTTGGAATGGGTTCTGGGAGTAGAACGAGTTTCCACAAGTGAAGGTGAAGAAGAAATTATCCAGCGTTTAAAGACCGAACAGTTCCCTAAAGAAGTAGTGGTACATTTCAATGCACCGATGCACGTTGTTCCGCTTAATAGATTCTTGGGGGAATTTATTACAGGAATCAAAAAGGTCATATAAATTTTTTTTCAATAAAGTCGAACGTATTACGGGCGACTATGGAGGCGTTATGAATTTGAAACTAAAACTTGAAATACTCCGCCGGCATCAATCTCAATATGAATGCGCTAAAGCCTTGGGAATAAGTGAGTCACTTTTAAGCAGGATAGTGCGTGGCCGGAAAGATCCGACACCTACATTGAGAAGAAAAATCTCAAGGCATTTGGGAATCTCGGAAAATGAAATTTTCCCCAAAAATTGAACCCCAGTACCTTGATTTGAAAGGCCTTGCCCGGTATTCCTCGCTGTCTGTCGGGACCTTAAGGGTTATTTTGGCCCGGCCAGGAGGTCCGCCGCACTATCGGCCCGGCGGAAAGGTGCTGATAAAGCGCAGTGATTGGGATCACTGGCTTGAGCAGTTCAAGACAGCTCCGGTGGACCTGGGTGCCCTGGTCGAAGAGGTTCTCTCTGAAATAGGTGGGAGAAAAGCAAAATGATTAACATTAAGAATATCCCCCAAGAACTTAAAACGTTGCCACAATGGGTTTGTTGGAAAACAGAAACCCGCGATGGCAAAGAGACTAAAATCCCTAAGAACCCGATCTCTGGCATAAATGCGGCAAGTGATAACCCCGGCACTTGGGCGTCTTTCGATAGAGCTATTATTTCTTCAAACAGATTCCAGTTTGATGGAGTTGGCTTCATGATGAGCGAATCCGACCCTTACTGTGGGGTTGATTTAGACAGATGCCGTGAGCCCGAGACAGGCAAGATAGAACCATGGGCCATGGAGATTATCAATCGCCTTAACTCCTATACCGAAATCTCCCCGAACGGGCGTGGTGTCCATATCTGGGTGAAAGGTAAGCTCCCGCCAGGCTCCCGCCGAAAAGGTCAGATCGAAATGTATGACGACAAGAGGTATTTCACTCTAACCGGCGACCATCTCGAAGGAACCCCCACCACTATTGAAGGCAGAGATGCGGAGCTTAAGGCAATTCATCGGAGGATATTCGGGGTGCAAACGAAAGGAAGATCGTCGGCTAATGAGCCTACTGCCACTCTTTTCAGGGATGGCCTACTGATAAGAACCCTCATCAAGTCTGCCAATGGGGAGAAGTTTGAGCAATTATTTTACGGCAACTGGCAAGGGTACCGATCCCCAAGCGAGGCTGATTTGGCTCTTTGCGGATATTTGGCAGCCGCAACCGGAAATGACTCGAACCGCATTGACCGCATTTTTCGGATATCGATGCTGATGCGGGAAAAGTGGGACGAGGCCAGAGGAGAGAAAACATATGGGGAAATAACCATAGGCAAAGCAATCGCAAATTCCCCGGAGCCTGCCCCAGGCAAGGCTTTCGCCGGGAAAAATCCCCCCAAAATAACCCTTATTTCCGCAGCAGAATTGCAGAAAAAAGATTTTCCCCCTCTGCGTTGGGCTGTGCCTAATTTCTTGCCAGAAGGGCTGACCATTTTGGCAAGTAGGCCGAAGATTGGGAAAAGCTGGTTGGCACTATACATCGGCATAGGTGTGGCTACTGGTGGGGAGGTTTTTGGCAAAAAACTGGAGCAAGGGTCAGCATTATATCTTGGCCTGGAGGACCCCGAACGTCGATTAAAAGAGCGCTTAGAAATGATTATGGAAGGAGCAAATTTTCCACAAGACCTTGAATATAATACAGTTTTTCCAAGGATGGACCAAGGTGGTCTGGAAGCTCTGGAGGACTTGCTAAACAAGAACCCAAAACTACGGTTTGTTTGTATCGATACCTTGGCAAGAATTACTCCTCAAGAGAAAAGTAAACAAACTCAATATGAGTCAGATTATAGGTTAGGAATTATGCTGCAAGATTTAGCCAAGCGGAACCGGATTGCTCTGATGGTTGTTCATCATACAAGGAAAATGCCTGCTGATGATTATCTTGACACAGTGTCTGGGTCGACTGGCTTAACAGGAGCAGCGGATTGCATAATGGTATTCACAAGATTACGGAATAAGACTGATGCAGTCCTTAAAATTACTGGCAGAGATGTTGAAGAAACTGAATTGGCTTTACAATTCAATAAAGTAAATGGGATTTGGGAATATCTTGGAGAAGCCAGTGAATTTACTCTGAGCCAAGAACGTCAAGACATTATTAACTTACTGAAAGAATCTGTTCCTCTTGGAGCAAAGGAAATTAGTGAGGTTTTGAAGAAATCTTATGATAACACACGGCAATTGTTGTGGAAAATGGCTAATGAAGGATTAATTAAAAAAATAGATAAGAAATATACATCAATTATATGATTACAAAAATTACATATAACATCCATAACAAAATAACACTTCCGCTGTGTAGAATCTGTGAAGATTCAGGCTTGAAAGCGTTTATGTGATTTTTGTTATCGATGTTATCGCTGTTTATCAAAAAATTCTTGATATGTCTGTGCTGCTTCTGCACTTAGCTGGTCACAAGGTATTGATATGACAAGACAAAGCTTGGCTGATTTGATCGGAGGCAGCTACCGAATCGCTTTGGAGGAATCCTGGTATCACGAACGTCCGGAGATGAGGATACCAAACCGGCGCTGGTATGAACAGATTCCATGCCGGGGAGGAGGCTTTATCAGCCTCTATTCCGAAACCCCAACTGTGATTCTCCAACTCTATTCCCCAAGAGTCAAAAAAGCCCGATTGATATTCGAACAAATCAAACAAATTCCTGGCTGCGTGGCCGACTTTCACATGGATGGAGAGGCGGTGATTTATTTCCCAGCGGAGATCGTTCATAAGGTGGCCGGACTGGCCTTCGCCAGGAAGAGGAGGCACCTATCGCAGGAGCACAAAGAGAAGCTCACGAGAGCAGGCGTTAATGCGCTTGCGGAGTATCGCTTGAGTGCGAAAAATCTTAATTCTACGGATGAGGAAACCGCTTAATCTAACGCTTTTCTGAGCATCGGAGTGTCTTACTGTCAGTACTCAGCACATGACAGGTTTTAAGTGGTCAGTCCCATAAGGTTCTTTTGCTCATTGGAGGTAAGATCATGGGCGTCACGGTGCGACAGAAAGAAAAAGGTAAAGGTAAGCCCTGGTGGGTTGTTATCTGTCACCAGGGCAAACGCAAATCAGTAAAGATCGGAGATAAAACTGCGGCTGAAAATTTTGCCAGCAAGATTAGAGAAGAATTAAAGACCGGTACTCTTGACATGGCCTCCAAAAAGAAGAAGCTTACTTTTGGCGAGTATGCGCAAAAATGGCTTGATGGTTATGGTGAGACTCACCTTAAGTATTCCACTCTTAAAGGATATCAAGTAGCAATTAGAGTCCACCTTGGAAATTTGACAGAACGGCCTTTAGACCAAATTACTCGGGCTGAGATCAAAGAAATTATTTTTGAGAAATTGAAAACTGGGCTTTCTCCTAAAACCGTAACCAACATTAAAGCATTAATTTCTTCTATTCTTAGCAATGCTGTTGAAGACGAGCTAATTGCCATAAATCCTGCCATTAGAATGGGCAAGTTTATCAAAAATAAAGATCGGAAGAGTAACGTTAATTTTCTTACTCGTGAAGAGGCCCAACTTTTTTTAGAGGCAGTCGGTAAGCATTTCCCTCGCTATTATCCATTTTTCTTATGTGCCCTTAGGACAGGAATGCGCCTTGGAGAACTTCGGGCCTTGGAATGGGGCGATGTTGATTTTCAGGGAGGATTTATCGAGGTGCGCCGGGCTTATGTGCGTGGGGCCATTACAACGCCTAAGAATGGCAAGAGCCGGCGCATCGATATGAGCCGGCAACTGGCGGAAACCCTTAAATCCCTCCTGGTGGAGCGCAAGAGAGAAGCCTTGGCTAAAGGCTGGGGGGAAATCCCGGGGCAGGTCTTTGTCAATGAAGATGGCGGAATCATCCATGAGGCCAATCTGAGGAACCGGGTTTTCTTCAAGGCCTTAACCAAAGCCGGATTGCGCCGGATCAGGATTCACGACTTGCGCCATACCTTCGCGAGCCTGCTCCTCCAAAATGGGGAGAGTATCGTCTATGTGAAAGATCAGTTAGGTCACAGTTCAATTTCGATAACGGTGGACATTTACGGCCACCTGGTGCCAGGCGCCAACCGGCAAGCCGTGGACCGTCTTGATGATGATGTTTCAATCACTTACGCCCAAAAAGCCGGTTGCGTATAGGTTGCATTTGGCCACCTTGATATGGGATGAAATGACATGATTTGCCCTGCTAAGTATCTGAAATTATTAACTGGCGGGCGTCTTTATAAAATTCAAGTCCCGTCGCTCACCCCAATAATTATAAGGCTTAGCTGGCATTTTTAGGAATTTGGTTGCACATAGGTTGCGGACAGGCGCTGGTATCCGAAAGGTTGCCGGCGCTTTTTGCCTCCTTTCCAGCCCGTAGGGCGGGAAAGGGAAGCGCATCCCGCCTTTAGCCGGCAGACACCCCCTCCTCCCGGAAGGCGCTCTTGAACTTTCGGAGCAAGTCCCCAGGAACCGGCTGGAACCGCAGCAGCTCAGAGACCCGAAAAGGGGTCGAGCCCCTAGCCGGAGGAGATGGCCTGGAAATGATACAGTAGCGACTGCTAACTGAAATATATCTTGCCACCAATGAGGCTTATCATTGGAGTGGGGAATTTGCGGATATGGTTTGGATATGACAAGTTTTCAGGATTTGAATAAGTTTCCAGTCATAGCAGCCCTCTTCTTCTGCAAGAATTAAGACTTCTGTGGTATGGGAGGGCGGAGCCGCCACAGTACCACAACAGCGATATCGCCTCCAGCTTTATAAGATATTATTTCTGGGCCGGTTATTTCTTTGCTGCATAAAAAGATAACCTAAGATTAGGACTAGAAATAAGATGAGCCCGAGAATGGAAATAAGATAAAGATGGGAGCGGATCTTAAACCACTGTTTACCTAAGTAGAAGCCGATAGAGAGAAAGCTCATAGACCAAAAGAAGGCGCCCGCATAGGCATACCTGGCGAACACCTGTAACTCCAATTGCGAAGTTCCTGCCACAAATCCGGTAAAATGTCTGACCCCGGGGATAAAATAACCGATAACCAGGGTCCATTTACCTATTTGGTTAAACCAGTCGTGTACCTGATTGATTCTATCTTGGTCAATGTGAATGACTCGACCATATCTCACAACCAGATGAAGGCCCACGGTGCGCCCTAGGAAATAACTGAGGCTGATGCCGCAGACGCTGCCCAAGAAGGCGGTGATTATTGTGGGAAAGGGCTGCAATATTCCTTTAAAAATGAGATATC
>Ga0181539_1003132_pt1 | contig 15599 bp, 15 predicted proteins | sample PEATcosm2014_Bin_46_FD_119767 | JGI IMG/M metagenome (GOLD analysis project Ga0181539, IMG submission 119767) | Peatland microbial communities from MTU Mesocosm Facility, Houghton, MI, USA - PEATcosm2014_Bin23_60_metaG | ecosystem: Environmental > Terrestrial > Soil > Wetlands > Peat | place... | reverse complement strand
TTGCGAAGAAATATTTTTTGGAGGGCCGCCGGGCGACCCGGGGAAAAGGCTGTTTTGGCTGCGGATCGGCCTGTTCCCCCTCAGGGCCGGAAGTGCGAAGAAAAACTATTCCTCAGAGCTGTGGGTTTGAATTCTTGATGCCGAAACATCAGCGGCGCGCTCGCGGACTCACCCAAAAAGGCGGGCCAGTTTCGGAGGAAAGATTCCGCCGGCGGGACGCCGACGGAGGCGGTCGAGAAGTCAGAACAACAGCAGGCTGGCCCGCAGAGCGTGCGGACCGCCCTCCCGAAGCAGTCTCCGATGATCGGGGTCTCGCACGATTTATCATTTATGCGCTGGCATAGGCCGGACGGGTGCTGTACTATGTTTGCGCTTGGTCTTGCGCGCAATAGTCTTGCTGAGCAGCGGCGCGCGAGGCGCGACACCAATTGGCAAATCATAGATGATAGAGGGCAAATCGAGATGAGGCGCATTATCCATGGGGTGACCGGTTCCATCGCCGCCTATAAAGCGGCCGATTTGACCAGTCTGCTGGTCAAAGGGGGGTGCGACGTCTCTGTGGTGATGACCGCCGATGCGCTGCGGTTCATCACGGCGCTGCCCTTCAAGACGCTTTCGCGTCATCCGGTGGTGACGGATTTGTATGACGAATTTGAGGGATGGAAGCCAACCCACATCCAACTGGCAGACGAGGCGGATTTGCTTCTGATTGCCCCGGCCACGGCCAATACGATCGCCAAACTGGCCCAGGGACTGGCCGATGACGCGCTGAGTTGCATTGCGCTGGCGCTCAACCCGGAGGCCAAAGTGCTCGTCGCCCCCGCCATGAACGGCAAAATGTGGCTTCATGGCGCCACGCAGCGCAATGTGGCGACCTTAAAAAAACGCGGGGTGGAATTCATCGGCCCGGAGAAAGGGCTGCTTTCCTGCGGATACGAGGGCCTGGGCCGGCTCTGGCCGGTGGAGCAAATCGCCAAGCGGGCCGCCAGCCTGACGCGGTAACCCCCAGTCTGCCATGTCTCTGAGCAGCAACGACACATTCCAAAAACTGGCCCGGCTGCTCGTCGCCCCCACCGTCGAACCCAGCCAGCGGGCGGCGCGCATTCAAACCGTCGAGAGGGATATCATTCTGCCGCTGCGCGTGCTGGTCATCGCCATCCTGGGCTATTTCTTTTTCCTCAATGATTGGCGCGATGTCCAGGGCAGCGCGCGCGACATTGGCCATCGCTGGCTCGAAGATTACTTTTGGTTTTACCTGGCGGCCAACCTGCTTTCTGGGGCGGGTTTCATCTGGGTGCGCCAAATGTCTTTGAGAGCCACGCAGTGGATCGTTTTTAGCATTGGTCTGATGGACGTAATTTTGATGTCGGGGCTGGTGTTCATCGTGGACGGTTTCGACAGCAACCTTTACTGGGTATTTCTGGTGTTGATCCTCCATAATGCCCTGGCCATCCCGCTGGCGCTGCCTCAGATCTTGCTTAATCTTCTGGCGCTGGGCGGGTTCCTCGCCGGCGGCATACTGGACCAGAGGTTGATTGCCTTCAAGGACGCCACTTGGGAGATCCGCTCGGAAACCAAGATACTGAATGATCGCGTTATCGTCTTGATCATCTGGGCCGCCTGCTGCTACGGCATCCAAGTGCTCTTTGAGCGGCAACGGCGCATCGAGGCCGAAGCCACCGAATTGGCGGTGCGCCAGGAGCGCCTCCGCACCGCAGGCCGGCTGGCCGCGGAAATCGCCCATAAGATCAAGAACCCGCTTGGGATCATCACCAACGCCTGCTTTTGTCTCCAGCGTACCGTGGACGAGGGCCAGATCGCCTACGAGGAGCAGATCGGCATCGTCCAGGAGCAGAGCGGCATCATCCGCGAGGAGGTGGTCAAGGCCGACCAAATCCTCACTGAACTGATGGGCTACGCCCAACTGGCGGAGGGACGGGTCGAGCGCCTGGAGCTGGCGGCGGAAATTGACGACGCCATCCAGCAAGTTTTTCCCCCGGCCGCCAAATACGAGGTGCGCGTCCTGCGCTATTACTCCCCGGAACTGCCGGCCGTGCTCATGCAACGGCAGCATCTTTCCAGCGTCCTGGTCAATTTGCTGCAAAACGCCCGCGAGGCCCTGGGCGGGCGCGGACAGATCGAAGTTTCCACGCGCTACGGCAACCAGGATTCCATCATCATCTCCATCGCCGACGACGGCCCCGGCATCCCGCCCGACAAAATCGACAAAATCTTTGATGCCTACTTCACCACCCGCGCCAAGGGCACCGGGCTGGGGCTGGCGATTGTCAAACACAACACCGAAATGTATGGGGGCCTGGTGCGCGTGCAATCGGTGCTTGGAAAAGGGACTCGTTTCATCCTAGAGTTCCCCGCGCGAATTTTGATGAGGTTAACCACATGAGCCAGTCCCTGCCTCCCATCCTGGTCGTTGACGACGAGAAGAACATGCGCGTTTCATTGCGCTCCATCCTCATCGGGGAGGGCTACGAGGTGGAGATGGTCGAGTCGGCTGAGGAGGCGCTCGCCTTGCTGGAAAAACAGGAGATCTTCATGGTCATCACCGATGCCCGGCTGGGGAAGATGAGCGGCTACGAGTTCCTGGCGCAGTCGTGCAAACGCTGGCCGCACATTCCTTTCCTGATGATCACCGCCTACGCCACGCCCAAGCTGGCGGTGGAGGCGATCAAGGCCGGGGCCATTGATTATCTGGCCAAGCCCTTCGCTCCCGAAGAACTCCTGCACGCCGTTTCCCGCTGCGCGGAACGTCATAGCCTGATCCGTGAAAACGCCACGCTGCGCGCCCGCACCACGGAGGTTTACCAGTTGGAGCAGATCGTCGGGGATTCCCCAAAAATGGTCGAACTGCGCCAGCTAATCCAAAGCGTCGCCCCCACCAACGCCACCGTGCTGATCCTCGGGGAAAGCGGCACCGGCAAGGAACTGGTGGCCGGGGCGCTGCACGGCCTGAGCCTGCGCCGCCAAAACAATTATATCCGCATCAACTGCGCCGCCATCCCGGAAAACCTCCTGGAAAGTGAATTGTTCGGGCATGAAAAAGGCGCCTTCACCGGCGCCATCCGCCAAAAACTCGGCCGCGTGGAGGAAGCCCACGACGGCACGATTTTCCTGGATGAAATCGGCGACATGAGCCGCTCCCTCCAGGCCAAATTGCTCCGCTTCCTGGAAGACGGCACCTTCACGCGCGTCGGCGGCAACGATGAATTGCATGTGGACGTGCGCCTCATCGCCGCCACCAATCGCGACATCATCGAAGCCATCCGCCAGAACAACTTTCGCGAGGATTTGTTCCACCGCTTGAACGTCGTCCAATTCCGCCCGCCGCCCCTGCGGGAGCGGGGCGGGGACATCGTGATCCTGGCCGAGAATTTTTTGCGCCACTACAACAGCTTCATGAACAAACACATTCGCGGCCTCACCGCCGCCTCGCGCCAAAAACTGCTCGGCCATCACTGGCCCGGCAACGTGCGGGAACTGCGCAATGTCATCGAGCGGGCCGTCATTCTGGAGACCAGCACGGAAATCGAGCCGGGCAGCTTGCCCGATTTCCACCTGGAAGGCCGGTTGCGCAAGGCCGAACTGCCAACCGTCACCGGCGCGCGATCCTTGGATGAACTGATGGCCGATTTCGAGCGGCAGTTGATCCAAAGCGCACTGGAGCAAACGCGCTACAACATTTCCAGGACCTCTGAGCAGTTGAAAATCAGCCGCCACGCCCTGCGCTACCGCATGCAGCGGCTTAACATTAACCTGGACGCGGAGGAGGAGCCGGCCGCGCCGCCGGGCCAAGACGCGGGGGCATGAGCCAGCACAGCACAACCATCACCCGCAAAAGCGCCTCCAACCTGGCGTGGGCCTTCGTGCTGCTGCCAAAGCCCAAACGCGACGCCATGTCCGTCCTCTACGCCTTTTGCCGTCAAGTTGATGACGTGGCCGACACCGAATCCGAGCCTGTGGCCGCCCGGCGTGCCGCCCTGGCTGCCTGGCGCGAGGATGTCCGCCGCGCCTGCGACGGGATGACTCCGGCCTTTCCCGTCGCGCGCGAGCTTCTGCCCGTCATCTCCCGCTACCATCTGCCCTTCGCCTGCTTTGACGAACTCATCCGGGGCATCGAGATGGACCTGGACATCAAGCGTTACGACACCTACCAGGCCCTGGAACAATACTGCTACCGCGTGGCTTCGGTCGTCGGCCTTTTGAGCGTGGAGATTTTTGGCTACCAGGACCCCGCATGCCGCGACTACGCCGTCCATTTGGGCAAGGCCCTGCAACTGACCAACATCCTGCGTGATGTGCGCGCGGACGCCGGGCGCGGCCGGATTTATCTCCCGCAATCCGAGTTGGAGCGGTGCCGGGTTTCCCCCCAGGAAATACTGCGGCTGGAATACTCGGAGCGATTTGAGCAACTGGCCGCCGGGGTCGCGCGCGAGGCCAAAAAATACTACAGCCTGGCCCGGCAAACCCTGCCCGCCGCCGACCGCCGTTCCATGGCCGCCGCGGAGTTGATGGGTTCGGTTTATTGGCGTCTGCTCAAAAAACTCGAACGCCAGGCTTTCAATGTCTTTGGCCCCACCCCCACCCGATTGACCAGAAGCCAGAAAACCCTGCTCATCCTGCGCACCTGGTATCGCCTCTGCTCCGGCGCCACCGCCGCCAATTATGGCAGTGTGTAAGAGCGTGTCTTGATCAACTCCACGCATTTCCTGATCGGGCGCAGACTGGCGAAAGCGGCGACGGAGTCAAAGGTGTCGTAACCCGCCGGCTCCAAGCGGGGCCGGAAAACTTTTTGAAACAGCTCGACCACCGCCAGGACATCGTTCCTGGCGTGATGACTGCGCGAGGGGGCAATGCGAAAGTATTGTTTCAACGCGTCGAGGCGGCAACTGCGCGATTCCGGGGCCAGCCGCCGGGCCAGCATCAGGCAGCAGAACCCGCGCCGCCCGATCCGGGGAATGCCCAGCCGGGCCCACTCCGGTTCCAGGCAGCGGTCCCAGTCGAAGCTCAGGTTGTGCGCGACCAGGGGCAAGTCCCGCGCAAACTCCCGAAACGCTTCATGGACGGCCCGCGGCTCCCGGCCGTGTTTGCGCAGAAACCCCCGGGTGTAACCGTGAATCGCCACAGTTTCCGCGGGAATTGGAACCTCGTGGTTCAAAAACATCTGGAAAGGTTCTCCCGCCGGTTCCCATCCTTCCATCATCTGGCCGCAGAGTTCGACCACATGAATGGGTGGCATCAGCCCGTCGGTCTCCGTGTCAATAATTACCCAGCGCGATCCTTTCATGGCAGTTGAGATTATATTAAAAGCAGGTCTCTGAATACCAAAAACCATCGGGAAAACCATCCCCGATCCCAAAACGCAGATCATCCTCTATTGCCGAACCTGCGACGGGCGCATGGGACTTTCTTGCGAAGCCGTTTTCAGACTTCCACGCTCAGGCCCGGCTGGGGCTGGATAATCTTGATCCCAGGCCAGCGTTGGCGAATTTGCCGCTCAAACCATTGGCGCGCGGCGGAGCCGCCGTGGCCCAGCAGGACGGCGCGCGGGGACACCACCCCCACAAAATCCACCAGCGCCTCCCGGCTGGCATGGGCTGTCAAGTCAAAGTCTTCCAGCGCGCAGCGGCGGGTCAACTCGCCCCCGCTGCCGCTGAAGAGGAACGGCACGCCCGGCTGGGAGGCCTTTAACCGGCCGCCCGGGGTGTCCGGGTCGGCGTAGCCCACGAAAAAAATGGCATGGCGCGGATCGCCCGCCATGCGGATGGCCAGTTCGTGGGCGGGCGTTCCCTCCGTCATCATGCCCGCGGTGAGGACAAAAATGCGGCCGTCGGCCAGCTTCATGTTCAAGAGCGACTCTCGTTCCAAAACAATGAGTTGCAGAGCCTCGGTCAATCGCAAATCGGGCTGGCCGCGATGGGTCAAATGGGCTTTCAAATCGTAAGTTTCGGTGAAGACCCGGCCCAAACCGCCGATGTAGATGGGCTGGCGGCGAAGTTGGCGGTCTTCCATCATCAAAGCCAATTGGGCCAGGATTTCCTGGGTGCGGCCCAGGGCGAAGGTGGGAATCAAGATGCAGCCGCCTTTGGCCAGAAGGCGCTCCATGGCCCGGGCCAGGCGCTGGGCTTCGGCCGCGCGGGTGAAACCGGGCGGGGTGGCGCGGTCGCCCCGGGTGGTTTCCATGATGAGGACGTCGGCGCGGATGTCCGAAAAACGGGCGGCTTTGAGGAGGGTTTGGTCATGGAAGCAGACATCGCCGGTGTAAAAGAGGGTTTCTGATTTTCCGCGCACCAGGATGCCAGCCGAGCCGAGCGCGTGGCCCGCATCGAAGAATTCCAGGGTTGGGGAGGGCCGGCCGGCGCGGACTTTGGCGTGGGAGTTCCATTCAATTTCGCGGTGGTATTTGAATCCCTGGAACTCAGGCTCCAATTCCTCCAGTTCATTGTGGGTGTAAAGGGGGTAATCTTTGACGCCGTTTTCGTCGCGCTGGCGGAGCATGACGTTGACCGAATTGTGCAACACGCGGCCTATCAGGTAATAGCTCAATTCGGTCATCAGGACGCAAGCTCTGGGGAAATGGCGCAGAGCCACGGGCAGGGAGCCGACATGATCGTGGTGGCAATGGGAAAGAGCAATGGCATCAAGGTCTTCGCCGGCGACGATGGAATAAAGCGGCAGGCTGGCGAGACCTTCGCGTTTGGGGTGGGCGCCGGCGTCCATGAGCAGGCGGTTGCCGCCCAGGTCCACAAACCAGGCGCTGGCGCCAATATCGGTATCGGGATTCAGGTTAATAATGCGCATGGAGGGTGGGAGTAGGCCATGGCGGCGGCAGGAAAACCAGGGCGGAGAACCGGAAAAAACGGCGCATAAATAATTTTGAACATTTGGATGGAATGCAGCGTCATATATGTTGAGTCCTGAATCGGGGCTGGATGGGTTTTTGGTTTTCCCGTCCGGCCAACCGTTCAGGCTCAAGGGTTGGTTAGTTTGGTTGTTGGGAGGGCGGACGCTGCAACGGCGTCCGCCCTTTTTTGTTTCATGCGGGGTGAAATCTCTCGTTTTTTAGGGTTCAAGCAGTGCCCAATAACGCAGGCCGCGGGTGCTGATTTCCAGCCGCAAAAAGCCAAATCGCTCCATGATGGCTTCGTAAATGGCGATGCCTGTTGTGATCACGTCCGCCCGGTCCGGCGGGAGGCCGGGGATGTTCCGGCGAGAGGCCAGAGGCAGTTGCCACAGCTGTTCCAACATCTGGCGAACCCGGCTCAGCGGGAGGACGGTGGATTCGATTTGCCGGCGGTTGAAATCCAGGGCCTGGGCCTCCATCCGGGCCAGGATGGCGGCGGTTCCGCTGGTGCCGACCAATTGCGCCTGGCGGCTGCATCGCCGCAAGGCGAGTTCCAGAGCCGGAGCGACTTGTTGGTCCAGAAAGCCCTTCAAAAACGCGCGGCACCCGGCTAGGGCGTCCGGGCCAGGGGGATCGCCTGGCTTCGATTGCTCCAGCAACCGCACGGTGCCGAGGGGATAACTGACGCAATACCACGGAAGGGTGTTCTCGCCTACAATGAATTCCGTGCTGCCTCCGCCAACATCCAGAACCAGCAGGGGAGCTTGCGCGAACTTCGGATCGCTGGCCACACCTCGAAAGACCCAATCGGCTTCCTGGTCCCCTGTGAGAATCTCCATTTTCAACCCCGAGGCCTGGCGGATGGCGCTGACCAGTTGGTCTGAATTGAGCGCGTCGCGCGCGGCGCTGGTGGCAATGACGCGGACGAAGGAGGCCCCCAGTTGCGCGGCCCGGGCCAAATAAATGGCCACCGCGCCGGCGGTCTTGGCGATGGCGGCGCATTGCAAATGCCGTGTGGCATAGAAACCGGCGCCCAGGCGGGTTTGGTTGCTTTCTTCAGAAACCGGGGTGATCAGCAGGCCCGCCACGTCGGCCACCAGCAATTTGACGGAATTGGTGCCGACATCAATGACGGCCCGGCGATGCGAAAGCTCGTTGTTCATCCGTCATTTCCATAGGCGGCGGGCGAGGACGGCGCCGCCGGTGATGCCGGCGTCGTCGCCTTTCTTGCTGGCCATGATTTCCACGCCCTTGGATGCGGCATTCAGGGAGTAATCCCGCGCGGTTTCCAGGACAATGGCCATCATTTCATCGCCCAAGGCATCAATGACGCCGCCGCCCAGAACGACGACTTGGGGATTCAAAAGGTTGATGAGGTTGGCGACGGCCACGCCGGTGTATTCGGCGGCTTCCTCGACAATTTGCTCGACCAATTTGTCGCCTTTTTTGATGGCCTTGCGCAGATCGCCGCTGCGCAAATCCTTCAAATCCGGGCCGAGGGATTCGGTCAGGAGGGTCTTCTTGCCATCGGACACGGCTTCGGAGAGTTTGCGGAAAATAGCGGTGCGGCTGGCCAGGGCCTCAAAGCAGCCGCGGCTGCCGCAATTGCACTTGGGGCCGCCGACTTCCAGAACCATGTGGCCGATTTCCCCCGCGGTGCCGCTGGAGCCGGCGTAGAGTTTGCCGTCCAAAATGAGGCCGCCGCCGATGCCGGTGCCCAGAAAAACGCCGACGACATGCCGCGGTTTTGCCCCCAATTCTGTTTCATAAATCCCCAGCACGGCGGCGTTGGCGTCGTTTTCCACGAAGACCGGGACGCCCAGTTGCTTTTCGAGGGTTTTTTTCAGGGCGACATCCTCCCATTGGAGGTTGGGTGCAAAAAGCACGCGCCCGGCCTCCGCATCCACCGTGCCGGGGGCACCAATGCCAACGGCCCGGATTTGCTTCAGGTCCAGATCATATTCGTCCACCGCGTCCCGCACGCAGCGGGCGATGCGGCCGATGACTTCGTCGGCCCCGCGCTCGGACTTGGTGCTGAGCTTGACGCGGCCCAAGCAGTTGAGAGCGGCATCGAAGACCGCGGCCAGGATTTTCGTCCCGCCCAGGTCAACGCCAACGAAGAAGTCGCTTTTGTTGGTGGATTCGGCCATGATTATTTGCCGGCTAAAACGGTTTCAATGCGTTTGCGCAACTCGATGTTGATTTCCCCCGGGGTGCGGTGGCCGTCCACAATGGTAAAGCCATAGGTGGCCTGCAATTCTTTGAATTTGACGGCGACCAGGGATTGGTATTGCAGGAAGCTGTCGAACATATCGCGCGAGAGGCCCAGGTCCATGCCGCTCTCCCAGAAGTCGAGGGCTTGTTTTTTGGCGAAATTGCGCTCGACCAGCGCTTCGGGCAGGACATTGAGATAAAACACCACGTCTGGCACGACTGCGATGCCGTAGAGGTTCTTGAGCCACGCGAGGTCCATCCCGCGAACCATGTCGCGCACCATCAGGGTGTAAATGTAGCGGTCGGCCAGGACCATCAGGCCGGCGCGCAGGCCGGGCAAAATGATGTTTTCCAACTGGTCGGCGAAATCGGTGGCATAAAAGAGGCTCAGGGTGGTACGGCTCAAAATGTTGCCCTGTTGGGCCTTGTCCAGTTCTTCACTGACCAGGGTGGAGCGTTTGAGGCCGACTTGGACGGTGGCATGGCCGGACCCCTCCAGCCATTCGACCAGGCGGGCGATCTGGGTGGAACGGCCCGAGCCGTCGGCGCCTTCGACGACGATGAGTTTGCCGCCCAGTTTGGAAAGGTCCATGCCCGGAACGCCCTGGCCGTAAAACTGGCGGGGTTTGACCCGCGGGACCAGGATGCGCCGGGAACTGCCCGAGATGGGATTGGGGTTGGAAGTCTTCATGGGTGGGGAAGCGGCTTGTGGAGAGCGTATTTCTTGAGGTCCACTTTGGCGGCGACCAGATCGCGCACGATGGCCTGCTGGGCCTCGATCTGTTGATTGGCGTCAATGACCAGGAAGTTGAATTCCGCGCTCATGGCCAGGTATTCCTCCAAAATCCGCCCCTGGAAAATGCGGAAACTTTCGTAAGGATCCTGCGAGAGGCGCAAATCCATGCCCGCCTCAAAGTACTTCAACTGGGGCCGGCCTTCGAGGATGCGTTGGAGGGAGGTTTCCAGCGAGGCCTTGAAAAAGAAGACCAGGTCGGGGAGCGCCGCGAAATTATAGATGCCGCGCACCCATTCCGGGGGGCATCCGCGAACGGTGTCGCGGCCGAAGGCGGTGAAGATATAGCGGTCGCACAAGACGATGTAGCCGGCGCGCACCAGGGGCACGACCTGGCGTTCGTAGCGATCGGCGAAATCGGTGGCGTGAATGAGGCTGAAAGTCGTGGGGGAGAGAAGCTCGCGCTTTTTGCCCTTGCTGGTGGCGTTCTTGACCAGCTCGGAGGAGTTCCATTCGCTGAAGAAAACTTTAAGCCCCTGTAATTCGAGCCATCGCTTGAGGAGGTAAACCTGGGTGGATTTGCCCGAGCCGTCCAGGCCTTCCACGGCGATGAGGCGTCCGGGAAATCCAAGTTCGGCAAAAGTCTTCATCGGCGCCTATTAAAAGCCATTTGCGCCCAAACACAAATGAAAATCTTTGGGCGATGAGGAAACGACGCCGGCAGGGCTTTTTCTTTGTTCCCTTTCTCTCCGACTGGCCGGGCTATGTTCCCTGGAGTTGCAGGACGGTGATGGAGTAAGGCGGAAAGGCGCGGGTGAAACTTTTGCCAACACCGGTCACTGTGGTGGTGACGGGCGCCACTTTTTTGGGGTCGCCGATGGTGTTGGTGTCGTCGAGGTTTTCCGCGCTCAAGACGGTGGATTTTGCCGATGGCTCAATGCCGGACACTCCGCTGATTTGGAAATGGACCTCCTGCGGCGCGCCCAGGCTGTTGACCACCTTCAAGTATATCGCCTTGGTTTGGCTGTCGCGCGTGGCGTCCACAAAGAGAGTGGGCACCTGCCGCGGCGGCGGCGGGTTGCCGCCCCCGCGACGGCCCGCGGCCTGATAGGGCCGGGTAGGGAAGTCCTGGGTGGTGGTGGGCAGGATCTGGTCGCCGTGGTTGTTGCTGAAAATCTTCTGGGCGTAATAGGATGGGGAGCCGTAACTGCCCAGGGCGTCGTAGCCGATCAAATCGGACGGCCATTGCATGGAGCCGCCTCTGTTCAAGTCGCTCACGTTGACCAAAAGGGGCGCGTAGGAGGAAATGATGACCAGGTCTGAATTTCGTTCCATGCCGGTCATCCAGGCGGCGTCGCCCAGGGCGGCGGCCATGTTGGGTGTGGGCCGTCCGACCCGCGTGGCCCATTCGCCCACGAAGACCTTCTGGCCCGTGCGCGGCCGGCTGTCGAAATTGTGCGCGCGCGATTCCATGTCCAATTCGGTGTTGGGATAGAGATGCTCGTCAATCAGATCGGGCACACTGTTGGTGACGCGGGGAGAGGTGGCAATGACCTGGAGCCTGGGGTATTTGGCTTTGATGGCTTTGAAGAACTGGGTGAAGCGTCCATCATAAGTCCTGGGGCCGGTGCCAAGGTTGTCTTCGTTGCCGATCTCGACGTAGTTCAGCGCGAACGGCGCAGGGTGGCCGTCGGCGATTCGTTGCGCGCCCCAAGTGGTGTCCGGACCGCCGGTGACGTATTCGATTTCGTCCAAGCCGTCCTGGACATAAGGCTCCAGGTCAGGCCCAGGTTCAATACCGCCGGAGGTCATGGAATAGCCGGCGTAAATGGCGAGGACGGGTTGCATGTGCAGGTCTTCGCACCATTCCAGGAATTCCAGCAAGCCCATGCCGTCGGTGGACCAGTAACCCCATCCATCGTTCAGATGGCCGGGGCGCCGGGAGATGTCGTGGATTGTGTTTTTCCAATTGAAACGATTGGCAAATGTCTTGCCTTCCAAATAATTGCCGCCCGGAAAACGGAGGAACGACGGCTTCATGTCGGCCAGCAATTGCATGAGGTCGGGGCGATTGCCGTTGGGACGGTTGTTGAACGTCGGCGGGAATAATGAAACGAGTGTAAAGTAGATTGTGCCCGGCTTGGCGACGGAGACCAGCAGGTGGTTGTCCTTGGAGGGGCCCGCTTCGCCGGTGGTCAGGGTGAGGGCGTACTTCTTCCAATCCGCGGTGATGCCGGAAACCTGCGCGCTGGCAAAAACAGCGGCGTTGGCGCCGTCGCGGACCAGGGAGACGGTGACCGGGCCGGTGAAGCCGCCCGCGGCTTTGGCATAGAAGGATGCGTGGTATTCGGTGTGGGGCCGGACAGGGATTCCCCAAAAGCCGTCATTGGCGATTCCGACGGGTTGATTTTCCGTCGCCGCCGCGACCTCCAGTTTGAGGCTGTTGGTCTGGGCGTCATTGAGAGGTTGGTCGCTGACGACGGACACGGAGTTGGCGGCGCCCTCCGGCTGCACCAGTTGCCAGTGGCGCATATTGTTGGTTTCGGGGCGGAAGGAGCGATTGTTCACCAACTCCGCGTAGAGGCCGCCGTCGTAAGAGTAGTTGATCTCCTCGGTCATCAGCCCGTAGAGGATGGGGCTGACGCGCGCGGTTGCCTGGTCCGCCTGGATGGTCACCAGCGGAGTTGGCGGATTGGCGGGTGTGGGGGCGGCCGCGGGGGCGGCGTCTTGGGCGCCAGCCACGCGGCTGATGAGGACAAGCAAGACCGCCATCCGCCGCACATTGCTCATTTGCGCATCGCGATCAAACCACCGGAGGAATGTTGGGTTCATGGAATTCTAATATGGCCGGAGAGAACGGAAGTCCATGCAAATGATTGGCTGCGCAACGACCAACACTCCGGCGACTGGCCCGCCGGCCGAGTCCCGGTATCCCCTTCCATCGGCCTGGTATGGCACGGGTAAAAGAACGGAGAAATCAGAGAAATCGGAGGTTTTTTCACTATCAAATACTATTAAATAATATTATTTGAAAGAAAAAGGTTGCAAAAGATAGCATAGGATGTATATTGATACCAATTAGAACCATTTTACCTATGGAAAAGATTGAAGATACGAAGAAAACGAAGTGGTATTCGATCCGGGAAGCCGCCGAATATCTGGATGTCGGCGAGCAGACTCTTTACCGCTGGATGCGCGAGGGCAAAATCACTTTCCGCAAGGTCGGGGATTCCACGCGGTTCTGGCAGGAGGACCTGGATTCGGTCATGCAGATCTCCTACAGCACGAAGGACTTGGATAAGGCGCGGGAGGTATGCCCGGTCTGCCGGCACGACGAATTGGTGGAGGGCAAGGTGCGGGGCACAGGATTGGTTTATTTCGTGCCCAAGAAAACGAGGTTCTGGACGCTCAAGGACAGTTTTGTCGAAACGACGGCGCGGATGTGTACGAGGTGCGGGGCGATTGCCTGGTTTGGCGACACGGCCAAACTGGCCAAACTGCGCGTCCCGTCCCCCGCAAAAGCAATCCAGGAAAGCGCACCTGCGGCTGAAGAAGAAGCATCGGCCAAACGCCCTGATCTTCAAGGGACAGCAAAATGAATGTGCTTGCGACAAAGCCGGGAACGCACAGAAGCGGGAAAGGAGATTATGAAAGCAAACCTGAATAAACGGCAGATGGCCATGACCCTCATTGAAGTGCTCGTGGTGATTTTTGTGATCTTTATACTTCTTTCACTTTTGCTTCCCTCCCTCAACACTGGCCGTGGACATTCCAAGAGGAGCGCGTGTATCATCAATCTTAAACTAGTCGGCCAGGCTTGCCATATGTGGGCGGGAGATAATGGGAATTTGGCGCCTTCCCAGCAGACGGTGATCAGTAACGGATGGCGGGATTACCTCACCAATGCCGATCAGGGATCGAGGTGTTGGATGAATTACGCGATGCTGGCCGACGACCTCGGTCCATACCCTCGACTTGTGGTGTGTCCGTCCGATGAACGTGAGGCCGCATTAAGTTTCACCAACGGCTTCGATAACAGCCACGTATCGTATTTTGTGGGCGTGGGCGCCAATGACGTTTATCCGCAATCAATTGCGGGAGGCGACCGCAATTTGGGTCCCGGTACGAAACCCGATCCTGATTACGGCTACTCCCCCAAGAGCGGCAAAGGAAACGACGTGGCCATTCCCATTTCAGGCCCTGTTTCATGGTCATTGAGGATGCATTCAGCCGGAAATTCCGCTGGGGCCGGCAACATCTTGCTCGGTGATGGCAGTGGCCAACGAGTCTCCACGGCCAGTTTCAATCAGGACTGGCTGCGCAACGCCCAAGACTCCGGCAACTGGCCCGCCGGGCACGTACCGGCCTCGCCGTCCATCCGCCTGGTTTTTCCGTGATTATGAAACGAACACTGAGGAAACGGCAGACCGCATTCACATTCATTGAAATGTGCGTCGTGATTGTCGTTCTTGCGCTATTTGTCGCAATGCTTTTGGCAGCCATGACCCGGCCCAGGGGGCTTAAGGCCTCACCTCGCAGTAGTTGCTTAAACAACCTCAAAGTTATCGGCACCGCTTATCGCATCTGGGCCGGTGACAACGGTGGTTTAGTGTCATCCCAAGCCTCCGTGACCAATGGCGGATGGAAAGAACTTCTGAGCAAGGCCGATCAAGGCGCAATGTGTTGGACCAACTACGCTCTCATGGAGAACGATCTGGGACGCTGGCCCAAGCTTGTCCTTTGCCCTAGTGATGACCGCAACACCGTGGCCGGGGCGTTTGCTCCCCCGTATCCGGCTCATACCGCGGCCTTCGGGAATACCACATGTTCCTATTTCGTCGGCGTGGGCGCCAATGACGTATATCCGCAATCAATTGCGGGCGGTGATCGCAATCTTGGCCCCGGCGCGAAACCCGATCCTGATTACGGCTACTCCCCCAAAAATGGCAAAGGAAACGACGTGGCCATTCCCATCTCAGGGCCTGTTTCATGGTCATTGAAAGTTCATTCAGCCGGATACACTCTTGGGGCCGGCAACATCCTGCTCGGCGATGGCAGCGGCCAACAAGTCTCCACGGCCACTCTCAATAAGAACTGGTTGTGCAACGCCCGAGACTCCGGCAACTGGCCCGCCGGGCACGTCCCGGCATCGCCCTCCATCCGCCTGGTTTTTCCGTAGGTGCAACGCGAAGCAGTGAGAAGAAGAAACGCAAAGGGCAAAGACGCAAAGACGCAAAGCAAAGGCTGAGATGCCCCTTTCCCCATTCTGGAATGATTCCGCCCGATTTTTCCGTAGGGCCAAGGCATTGAAGAGGCAAGGCACTGAGAAGAAGAAACGCAAAGGGCAAAGACGCAGAGGCGCAAAGCAAAGGCTAAGATGCCCTTTTCCCCTTCTGGAATGAGATGGGTTGGGCCTGATTCGGGATGCGCCATCACGGCCTCCCGCCGGCGAAGCACTGAGAAGAAGAAACGCAAAGGGCAAAGGCGCAAAGGCGCAAAGCAAAGGCTAAGATGCCCTTTTCCCCGTTCTGGAATGAGATGGGGCGGGCCTGATTCGGGATGCGCCATCACGGCCTTCCGACGGCGAAGGACTGAGAAGAAGAAACGCAAAGGGCAAAGACACAGAGGCGCAAAGCAAAGGCTGAGATGCCCTTTGCGTTGTTCTTTTTTTGGATATTCGAGGTTTTTTGTGGCTAACACAGGCGAAATAAGAGTAGGAATTTGAAGAAAAGAGAAGAGCTTTTAGGATGGAAATGGTGGGCGAGCCGCTGGCTTTCTTTGTTTGACTGGGGC
>Ga0181539_1003126_pt1 | contig 15623 bp, 12 predicted proteins | sample PEATcosm2014_Bin_46_FD_119767 | JGI IMG/M metagenome (GOLD analysis project Ga0181539, IMG submission 119767) | Peatland microbial communities from MTU Mesocosm Facility, Houghton, MI, USA - PEATcosm2014_Bin23_60_metaG | ecosystem: Environmental > Terrestrial > Soil > Wetlands > Peat | place... | reverse complement strand
CGCCGGCGGTCTCAGCCCGGACGCCGGCTCGGAAATCCTGGTCAGTTGCCCTCAGCCGGCGGCGAGCGGCTCTCCCACCGCCCTGGTGCAGCGCATTCCGGTCAAGGGCCTCATCGACGCAGCCGATCCGGACCTCAACCTGCGTCTGACGGGCGGCGAGGAGATCCGCGTGCCCGAGGCCGGCAAGGTGTTCGTCGTGGGAAACGTGAAGAGGCCGGGCGCCTATGCCCTTCAGGACGGGGCCCAAACCAGCGTGCTGAAGCTCCTCGCGCTGGCCGAGGGCCTGGCTCCGTTTTCCTCGAGCGTCGCCTACATCTACCGCCCGGACGCCGACTCGGTTTCGAAACACGAGATTCCGATCCCGCTGCGCAAGATCATGGAGCGCAAGTCGCCCGACGTTCCGCTGCTCGCCAACGACGTCTTCTATATTCCCGACAACTCAGGTCGCCGGACCAGTATGGCCGCGCTCGACCGCATTCTGGGGTTCAGCTCGGCCACCGCCAGCGGCGTTCTGGTCTGGCGGCACTAAGCTGCCGGAGGCCGCGGTCCGGCCGCGAACCCGCGTTCCCATCGAGGATAACGATCATGCTCGAACCACTCGTAGCGCGGGCGTTGCCCGCTCCGGCTTCCTTGCAGGTCCAGCCCGCCATGGAGAGTTGGCGCGTCGGCAGCCCTCTGGCCGAAGCGCAGACTGCGGCTTCGATTTCGCTCTCCGAATACCTCTGGATCATCAAGCGCCATCGCTGGAAGATCCTGGCGTTCGTGATTGCCGCCGTCGCCGGCACGCTGGTGGTCTCTTCCCGCATCACGCCCGTGTACGAATCGACGGCCACGCTGGACATTGACCGGCGGATGCCCACGAGCGTGCTGGGCGACGAGGCGCGCCAAAGCGGCATCAACGACGCCGATCAGTTCCTGGCCACCCAGGTGAAGCTGGTCCAGTCGGACTCGGTGCTGCGCCCGGTGGCCGACCGCTTCAAGCTGGTGGAGCGGGGCGACGCCAGCCTGCCGGACGGCGCGAAGCCGGGCGACGCGCAGGAAGCGCCTATCCGGCTCGTGAAGCTGAAGGTCACGCGCCCGGCCAACACCTACCTGCTGCTCATCAGCTACCGCTCCACGGACTCCCACCTGGCGGCCGGAGTGGCCAACGGAATCGCCCAATCCTACATTGACCACACCTACGACATCCGCTACCGCTCCTCGGCCAGCCTGTCCGCGTTCATGGAGAAGCAACTCGAGGAGCTGAAGGCGAAGATGGAGCGGTCCAGCGCGGCGCTGGCCCAGTTCGAGCGGGAGCTGAACGTCATCAGCCCCGAAGAGAAAACCAGTATCCTGTCGGCCCGCCTGCTGCAGCTCAACACCGAGTACACCAGCGCGCAAGCCGACCGCGTCCGCAAAGAGGCCGCCGAGAACTCGGTACGCGGCGGCAGCCTCGAGGCGGCGCAGGTCTCCGCCCAGGGCGAAGCGCTCAGAAAGATGTCCGAGCGCGTCGACGAGGCGCAGGCCCGGTTCGCCGACGTGGGGGTGCACTACGGGTCCAACCACCCCGAGTTTCGAAAGGCCGCGGCCCAGCTGGCCGAAGCGCGGCGGCTGCTCGACGGCGCGCGCCAGAACATCGCCCAGCGGGTCGAGGTGGAGTACCGCCAGGCCATGGCCCGGGAAGCGATGCTCGCCAAGGCCGTCACCGAAACCAAGGCCGAATTCGACCGCCTCAACGCGCGCTCGTACGAGTACCAGTCCATCAAGCGCGAGGCCGAGGCCGACAAGAGACTCTACGAGGAGCTGGTGCGGAAAATCAAGGAGGCCGGCATCAACGCCGGCTTCCAGAACAGCGCCATCCGCATCGCGGATCCGGCCCGGCCGTCCGTCAAGCCGGTCTCTCCCATCATCCCGCTCAACGTTGCGCTGGCATTCGTTTTCTCGAGCCTGCTAGCGGTGGGCGTGGCTGTGCTCAGCGACATGCTGGACACCACCATCCGCGATCCGGAGCAGGTCGCCCGCGCGCTGAAGGCGGATGTCATCGGCAGTCTGCCCATGGTGAAGTCGTGGCGCGGCCGGCTGACGCTGGTCGCCGGCGGCGAGAATGGGAGCGGAAACGGGCATCGCGAGCTGGTGCTTGCCCCCGAGCCCGCGGGCGAGCACGCCCGGCACTACTACGAGGACGCCAATCGAAGTCTGCGTAATTCGATCCTGCTGGCCGATTTCGAGCGCAACCTGCACTCGTTGCTCGTCACCAGCGCCTCTCCGGCGGAAGGCAAATCAACCGTGGCCGCCAATCTGGCGCTGGCCCATGCCCGCCAGGGACACAAGACGCTGCTGATCGACGCCGACCTCCGGCGCCCATCGCTGCACAAGCGGTTCCAGATCCCCGCAGCGGGCGGTCTGGCGGCTGTATTGCTGGCGGGCGCGGACTGGCGAACCGCGGTAACGGCAATCGAGGGGGTGCCGGACCTGGCGATCCTGCCGGCCGGGGCGCCCTCCCGACGCGCTACCGATCTGATCGGCAAGGGCCTGATGCATCTCCTGGATGAGGCGGTCCAGACCTACGACCTGGTGATCGTGGACGCGCCCCCCACGCTGGGCTTCGCCGAGCCGCTCGAGATCGCCACGATTGTCGACGGCGTTATCGTGGTCGCACGCGCCGGGGAAACAGACCGCAAGGCGGTCAGCTCCGTGCTGGCATCGCTCCAGCGCCTGCGTGCCAACATTGTCGGCGTGGTGCTCAACCAGATCCAGAAAAACATGAGCGACACCTACTACTACTACGGCTACTACGGCAAGCACTATCACTATCACGACTCGGAGACGAAGGACTAGTCCGTCGCGGCAGGTCAGCGCATGAGGAAAGCAAACCAGGCCAGGCGACTCACATGACCGAAGCGTGGGACCGTCTCCGGACCGCCGCCGCCGCGGGACGCGATGGCAGGGGCGAGTCCGTCGCCCGTTGGGCGGGCCGCGGATTGACCAGTTGCCTGGACCAGGGCGCGGTCTCAGGCGTGAATTTCTCCGTCAACGTCCTGCTGGCCAGATGGCTCCCTCCCGCCGAGTACGGAGCCTTTTCGGTGGCTTTCGCGCTGTTTCTTTTCGTATCCGGATTTCACAACGCCCTGCTGGTCGATCCGGCCTGGGTCCTGGGCCCGGCGCGTTTCCTGGACCGCTCCCGGGAGTATTTCAGAAAGCTGGTCTGTCTGCACGGCGCCTGGAGCGTGGCGGCATCGCTGGGGATCGCCATAGTTGCCCTGGCAACCGGCGAGGCCTCGCTTCGCCGTGCTTTCTACGGGCTGGCAATCTCGCTCCCGTTTCTGCTCCTGCTCTGGCTGGTGCGCCGCTTGTGTTACGTGGACGCCAGGCCGGCGGCAGCCCTGCTTTCGAGCGCAGCCTACGCGCTTGTCCTGGCCGGAGGGTTTTTCCTGCTCCGCCATTGGGCCCGGCCGTCGCCCTTCACCGCTTTCCTGGTCATAGCCGGCGCGGCGCTGGCGGCCTCGGCCACCGTCGCGGCCAGAGTGGGGCTGGCCGGCGGGTGGAGCGGCATCCGGAAGGATGAGTGTTTGGACCTCGCCCGCGCCCACTGGTCTTACGGCCGCTGGCTCAGCGTGGCGTCGCTGCTGACCCTGGGGGTCACGCAACTGCAGACCTTCTTGATCGCCGGTTTCCTGGGACTGGAGCCAGCCGGGGCTTTCCGGGCCATGTTCAACCTGGTGCAACCGATGAATCAGGTAACGGCGGCGGCCGCGCTCCTGTTTCTGCCCAATCTGAGCGCTGACTACGGAGCCGGCCGAACCGGGCACCTGCGCGCCAAGGGTGCATGGATCACTGCCGGGCTGGTGAGCCTGTCGATCGTCTATGAACTGGTCCTGGTGTGCTTCGGCGCGCGCCTGTCGCGGCTGCTCTATGGCCGCAGATTCGCGGCCTACGACTGGTTGATCCCGCTCCTGGGATTCATGCCGGTTTTCATCGCGCTCGCTTCCGGCCGCTCGCTGGTGCTGCAAGCGGTCCAGAAGCCTCAGCACTACCTGATCCGGGGGGCCGTGACGGGGCCGGTCGGAATCGCCTCGGCTGCGCTTCTCACCTGCTGGACGGGCCTGGGAGGCGCGGCCGCAAGCATGGTGCTGACGCTGGCGGTTTCCTTTCTCGTTACGCAGTGGCTGTACCGCCGCTTCGGTCCGGCAGGATGAAGAGCGCAAACATGATCGAATCAGGCCGAAACGGCCCGGCGGTTTCCGTGTTGATCGACAACTTCAACTACGGGCGGTTTCTCGGCGCCGCGCTCGACAGCGTGCTGGCGCAGTCCTACCCGGTCCGGGAGATCGTGGTCGCCGACGATGGCTCGACCGACGACTCCTGGCAGGTTGCCCAGCGGTACGCCGCGCGGTACGGCAACATCAGGCTGGTGCGAAAAGCGAACGGCGGACAAGCCTCGGCGTTCAATGCCGCTTTTGCGAACAGCACGGGAGAGATCGTGTGCCTGCTCGATTCCGACGACGTCTGGTCGCCGCGCAAGATCGCCCGCGTAGTCGAGATCTTCACCGCCATGCCCGAGGTCGAGTGGGTGCGCCATAGGCTGCGCTTCGCCGACGAGTCGCTCGCTCCGCTGGCGGTCGTGGTTCCGGAGTACCGGGGGTCGCGGGCGCTGGGCAATGACCGCTACGCGCACCTGGAAAAGACAGTTACGTTTTCCACTACGGCCCTGGCTCTCGGCCGGGAGTTGGCCGACCGGCTTTTTCCTATTCCCGAAAAGGCCTTCGGGCGGGCCCCGGACCTCTATCTCGACTTCATGTGCGGCATCCTTGGGGCGCCGGGATACTCTCTGGACGAGGAGCTGGGACTCTACCGCCGCCATGCGGCGCAGATGTCCATCGGCGGCGGCGACTTCCAGGTCGCCATCGACCAGGAGATCGCGTCCACACGCGCCTTTCTGGCTGTCGAGCCGTGCGAGGGCTACGTCCCCACACACCTGTACAAGCACGAGCTGATCGCGGCCTACTTGCGCTCGGGCCGCGTTCTAGACCGGCAGCGGCTGCGCCTTTGCGCGGCCGGTCTGGCCAGCGCAAGCCGGCTGGCGAGGGAAGGCCGCCGGCGACTGGTGCTGGCACAACTGGCGAAGCTGATCTACGGATTCCTGCTGCCGCGCTCCTGGATAGGGCGGCGACGGAAACTGAGCGCGTGGGGCGCGGCGTAGTGCGCGCCCGTTCACGGGAGGCCTGATGGCGCGGCGATTCATCATACTGGTGTTGCTGCTGCTGGGGTGCGTCGACTCGCTCGGCAGCGTCGACTTGGGCGCGCGCTTCTCCGGCCAGGGCGTGCTGACCATCGTCTACGCGACCGCTTCCTGGGGATTGGCGTTGCTCTCCGGCAGGATCTCGAAGGCCGCGCTCAAGGCGGTCTGGCCGTTCATCGCACTGCTGATCTGGGCTCTGACCACGATGTTCTGGTATACACCCAGCGTGAACGGCATTCAGAACGTTCTTTGCCTGGCCTGCTTCATCGGTCTGACTCTGGTCGCGGCCGGCTTGGCCGAAACCGAGGGAATCCAGGCGCCTATTGAGATGTTTTTCCGGTACGGCATCTGGTGCGCCGCCGCCGCGTACGCGTGGTGCTTGTGGCAGGACGGTTTTGGCTCCGGCGAATGGATCGGCCCGCGCAGTTTCGGCATCGTAGCCCTGTTCGGGATCGCCTGGTACGCGTCCCGGTGGCGATTCGGAGGGCGAGGGGCGCTTCTGCTCACGGCCGTACTCCTGGCCGAGACTGGCGCCAGTCTCTCGCGCGTGGCTCTGGTCACCGGTTTGGTGATGCTGACGCTGGCGCGCGTGTCGGCCACCGTCAAGGGCTGGCTGTGGGGGTTGCTCTCGCTAGGGCTGGCCATCGCCGCCTTCTGGTGGATGTTCAGCCACATCGATCCTCTTCGGGAACACTTCCTTGCAGGCGACGTGCGGCTGCACCTGGGGGATACCGCCATCAACGTTTCCGGCCGGGCCAATCTCTGGCGAGTCACCTACGATTCGTTCCTCGACTCGCCCTGGGCGGGGAACGGGGCAGGCTCCTCGAGCCACCTCATCGAGGGCCGCTTCCACACCATCGGGCACCCCCACAACGACTACCTGCGCGTCCTGCACGACTACGGAATCGTCGGGCTCGGCCTCTGGGTTCTGGCCTGGATCAGGGTTCTCGGACAGCTCTGGACCGGAGCAAGGTGCAGCGAAAGGTCGCGCCGGCGAGACGCTCCGCTTCAATTCGCAGCCTTTCTGACCGCGCTGGGGATGTGCCTGGTGATGGTCACTGACAACCCCATCACCTACGTTTTCGCCATGGCGCCGCTGGGGGTGCTGGTGGGGGCCGCAATCGGCGCGGCCTCGGCGGCCCGATGGGGCGCGCTCCCGGAGCCGAGCCCGGTTCAGGCGCCTGAAAGCCTGGCCGGCCGTCTACCCCGGTTGGAAGGCGCGTAACCGCGCCAACACGCAGAGCGTTGGGCAACGTGCGAATCCTGACCGCCCACAACTACTATCTCGAACCCGGCGGAGAGGACGAGGTATTCCGCTCCGAGTCGCGCCTGCTCGAGGAGCGGGGCCACGCCGTGCTCCGGCACACGGCCGACAACCGCCACGCTCTCCGCATGAGCCGCATCGAAGCAGCCGCAGCGGCAGTGTGGAACCGGGCTGCCGGCCGCGAACTCCGGTCCCTGGTGGCGCAGCATTCCCCCGACCTGGTTCACTTCCACAACACGTTTCCGCTGCTCTCGCCGGCCTGTTACCAGGCGGCCAGGGCGGGGGGCGCGGCCGTGGTGCAGACGCTTCACAACTACCGCGTCGTATGCCCGGGCGCGCTGCTGGCGCGCGATGCCACTCCCTGCGAGTCCTGCCTCGGCCGTCCGCTGGCCTGGCCCGGAATTCTGCACGGCTGCTACCGCGGCAGCCGCGCCGCGACGGCTGCCCTGGCCGCCATGACCGCCGTGCACCGCGCGGCGGGCACCTGGAACGATGCCGTGGATGTTTATGTGGCGCTCACTGCGTTCGCCCGTGCGCGGTTCGTCGAAGGCGGATTGCCCGCCGCCAAGATCGTGGTGAAGCCGAACTTCGTCTGGCCGGACCCGGGCGCCGGCCCAGGCGCCGGCGGATACGTCCTGTTCGCCGGCCGCTTGTCCAGGGAGAAGGGCCTCGGGACGCTGGCCGGCGCATGGAAGCTCCTGAACGGAATGCCGCCCCTCAAAGCTGCGGGCGATGGGCCGATGGCGGCGGAGCTCGAGGGCGTTCCGGGCGTCGCTGCGCTCGGCCGCCGAACCCGGGAGGACGTCCTCGCACTCATGCGGGGGGCCTCCTTCCTGGTGTTCCCGTCGCTGTGCTACGAAGGTCTCCCGCTGGCCGTCCTGGAGGCGTTTGCCTGCGGGCTGCCGGTAATCGCCTCGCGCCTGGGCGCGATGGCGGAGGTGATCGAGGAGGGCCGCACGGGCCTGCTTTTCACCCCCGGCGACGCGGGCGACCTGGCGGCCAAAGTCGAGTGGGCCGCGGCGCACCCGGACGAGCTCGGCCGCATGCGCCGCGAGGCGCGCGCGGAGTTCGAGGCCCGCTACACGGCCGAACGGAACTACCAGGCTCTGATGGAGGTCTACGCGCGGGCCCGCTCGAGGCGGAACTGAAACGATGACCCCATCTCTGGCCGTCGAATCCCGGTCCATTCTCGGCATGCGCGCGGATGCGACCTCCTACCCCGCCGCCTCGTCCCAGATTCTCGCCTGGGCGCGGGCCAGCCAGTCGCGCTACGTCGCCGTGGCCACGGTGAACAACGTCATGGAGGCCTACGATTCGCCGGCCTTCCGCAACGCGATGAACGCCGCCGATCTGGTCACGCCCGACGGGATGCCGCTGGTGTGGGGGCTCCGCCTGCTGGGCATCCACAACGCCACCCGGGTCTATGGGCCCGACCTCGCCCCGTGCGTGCTCGGGGCGGCCGAGCGCGAGCGAATTCCGGTGGGCTTTTACGGCGCAACGGATGCGGTACTCGAGCGGCTGCTCTCCGCCGTCCGGAGCCGCTACCCCGCCCTCGAAATCGCTTACGCCTGCGCCCCGCCGTTCCGCCCGCTGAGCGGAGAGGAAGACCGCGCCGTTACCGCGCGGATCAACGCCTCGGGCGCCCGCATTCTCCTGATCGGCCTGAGCACTCCCAAGCAGGAGTGGTGGATGGCGGCGCACCGCGGCCGGGTCGAAGCGGTGATGCTGGGCGTCGGCGCGGCCTTCGACTTCCTGGCGGGCGTCAAGCGCCAGGCGCCGCGCTGGATGATGCGGGCAGGCCTGGAATGGCTGTTCCGCCTGGCCTGCGAACCGCGCCGCCTGGCGCGCCGCTATCTGAAGCACAACCCCCGCTTCCTGCTCCTGTTCCTGGCGCAATTGGCGGGCCTCCGGCAATTCCGATGAACCCGACACTCGACCTCTGCCGCCCCGGAATTGGCGGGCACGTGCGCGTCGACACGTGCGCCCATTCACTCCCGACAGGCCTGGTCCTGGCCGCGGCCGACACGGCCGGTCTCGCGGTGGCAGCCGTTCTGGCTAACTCGCTCTGGCTGCTGGCGAACCCGGCCGGGGGCGGCTACTACCGGATCTGGTTCACGGCGCCGCTGGTCCTGGTCACCTACGCCATACTCGGGCTGTACCCGGGGGTCGGCCTCAGCCCGGTCGAAGAGCTGAGGCGTCTGATCGCCGCCAACGGCATCGTCTTCCTGGCCCTGGCGGGCGCCATTTTCTTCCACAAAGACGTCACCTCGTTCTCGCGCGGAATCTTCATCATGCAGTGGCTGTTCTCGACAGTGCTGCCCCCGCTGGCCCGGGCCGCCGCGCGCAGCCTCTTCGCCCGGCGGCCGTGGTGGGGAGTGCCGATTCTGATCTTCGGCGCAGGCCGGGCCGCGCACCTGGTCATCGACACTCTCAAGAGCCGGCCGGCTCTGGGGCTGAAGCCGGTCGCCTGCCTGGACGACGGGGAACACCTGCGCCGCAGCCGCTGCTCGGATGTCGAGATCGCCGGCCCGCTGGCCGCGGCGCCCGAGATCGGCCGCGCCTGCGGCATACGCCATGCGCTGGTCGCCATGCCCTCGCTTTCGGCCAGGCAGCTGATCGAGGTCCTCGAACGCCGGGCGGCCGTGTTCCCCCACGTCATCATCGTCCCGGATTTGCTGGGGATGGCCAGCCTGTGGGTGACGGCCCGCGACCTGGGCGGCGTGCTCGGGCTGGAGTTGAGCCAGAACCTGCTGGTGCCGCTCAACCGCCGGCTGAAGCGAGCGCTCGACCTGGCGCTCTGCGTCCTGTTCGCCCCGTTGGCGGCGCCGCTGGTGGCGCTGGCGGCTCTATGGATCAAGCGGGTCAATCCGGGGCCCGCCTTCTATGCGCAGGAGCGCGAGGGCGAGGGCAAATCGACTATCCGCGTCCACAAGCTGCGCACTATGTACCTCGACTCCGACGCCCTTCTGCGCGAGCACCTGGAACGTAACCCGGCCGCCCGCGAGGAGTGGCGCCGGCATTTCAAGCTCAAAGACGATCCCCGCGTGCTGCCCGGCGTGGGCAGGTTGCTGCGCCGCACCAGCCTCGACGAGCTGCCGCAGTTGTGGAACATCGTGCGCGGCGAGATGAGCCTGGTAGGCCCGCGGCCGTTCCCTTTCTACCACCTCGACCAGTTCGAAGCCGAGTTTCGCCGGCTGCGCGGCCAGGTGCGTCCCGGCCTGACCGGCCTGTGGCAGGTGGAGACGCGCAGCGACGGCAACCTGGCCCAGCAGGAGAAGCTCGACACCTACTACATCCGTAACTGGTCGCTATGGCTGGATGTATACATCCTGGCGCGCACAGTGACAGCGGTGCTGGCACGCAACGGAGCCTATTAGTGGAGCAGGCGTCCACGCCTGCCGCGGGTCTCCAGACCCGTTCTGCGATCCGCCAGCCCCGGCGTGGGGCCCCGCCGGCCCCGCCGCCGCTCTTGACCCGCCTTTCGGCGCGGGCGCTGGCTGCGCTGCTCTTCTTCGGGATCCTGACGATCTCCGCCCCCGGCCGCTGGGCGGTCAGCGTCCTGGACGCCGGCCTGTTCGCGCTCGGCGCCCTCTGGGCGGTGCGCCTGGCCGCGCGGCCGTACGCGCTCCGCGCGAGCCCGCTCGCGTCGGCGCTGGTGCTGGCGGCCGCCTGGCCGCTGGTGCAGCTTCTGGCCGGCACGAGCGTCTACCGGTTCGAAACCTGCAGCGCCGCGCTGGTCTGGGCGGCGCACTTCATAGTATTCTTCCTGGCGCTCCAGGTTTTCCCGGACCGCGCCCAGCTCGCCGGTTTCCTCGATGCCCTGCTCTGGTTCGGCGCAGCGATCGCCGCGGTGTCGCTGGTGCAGTTGTTCACCTCAAGCGGGCGCATCTTCTGGCTCTTTCCAACCCCTTACACGGACCTGGTCCTGGGCCCCTTCGTCTATCGCAACAACTACGCCGCATTCATTGAGCTGGTGATCCCGCTGGCGCTGCTCAAAGCTCTGGCGCGGCCCCGCGCCGATCTCGGCTGGTCGGCCGTGGCCGCGCTGATGGCCGCCTCGGTGGTGGCCGGCGGATCGAGAGCGGGCACGGTTCTGGTGACCCTCGAAACCCTGGCGGTTCTCGCCCTGGAGGCGCGTGGCCGCCTGCTCGGCGCCATCGGGAAACTCGCGGCGGCGACGGCGATCCTGGTGGCCATTGCCGGCCCGGGCTACCTGCTGTCACGCTTCGAGGATCGAGATCCGCTGGCGGTCAGGCGCGAGCTGGTCGCGTCCTCTATCGCCATGTTCCGCGAGCGGCCCTGGCTCGGCTTCGGCCTGGGCGCCTGGCCGACAGTCTATCCCGCTTACGCCACCTTCGATCTCGGCGTGGTCGCCAACCACGCCCACTGCGACTGGGCGGAGTGGGCGGCCGAAGGAGGGCTGCCCTTCGTGGCGCCGGTCGCCGCCCTGGCCTGCGCCGCCCTTTTCTATTCGGCGCGCCGCCGCTGGGGGATCGGCGTGGCCGCGGTCTTCCTGCACGCGCTGGTGGATTACCCCTTTCAGAAGCCGGCGCTCGCGGCGCTCACGCTTGCGCTTCTGGGAGCGCTGGCGGCGGATGCCCGCCGGCCGCTCGGACAATTGTCGAAAGGACGATCATGGCCGTCATCCTGATCTCGTGGTGCCTGCTCGGAGCGTGCGCCATCGCTCTCGGCCTGGGAATTCTCGGGACGCTCCGGGCGGATCGCGCTCTCCCGGACCCCCTGGACCGCGTCGCGATTGCGGCCTGGCTGGGCCTGGGGACTGCCGCGTCGCTCTCGCTCGCCGTGGGGCTTTTCGGTTCGGTCGGGCCGTGGGTCGCTCCAGCGCTTCTGGCGGCCTCGGCCGCGGCCGCGCTGGGTTGGCGCAAGCTCGGTGCGGCCTGCCGGTTGTCCCGGTTCCAGACTGGCTGCTCGGCGGCCGTCCTGGTTGCGCTGACATGTCATGCCGCAACGGTTGGCGTCGACGCCTATGACACGGCTCTTTACCACCAGCAGGCGGTTTCCTGGCTTTCGCATTTCGGCGTCGTCAAGGGGCTGGCCTGGCTCCATTTCAGACTCGGGTCGAGCTCCTCGTGGTTCGCGCTGGGCGCGGCTCTGAATCACGGCATCCTGGCCGGCCGGGTAAGCCCGATTCTGGGCGGCCTGGCGATCGCGCTCGGCGCCCTGCACTGGCTTCTCACGCTCGATCGCGCCGCCCTCCGCAAGGCGCGGCCCTCCGACTGGTACCTGCTGTTCACCTACCCCATTCTGCTGGCCGCCGCCTGGTCCTGGCACTACGATGTCTCGCTGGGCCCCGACCTGCCGGCCTGGATTCTGTGCGCCCTGGCAGTCTGGGTTGTTCTGGCTCTTCGTCCGGCTGGGGCGGGATTCGGAGCCCTCTCCATTCCTTTCCTGATGGCGAGCCTGGCTTCGTCGTTCAAGTTCAGCATGCTGCCGTTGCTTCCGCTGACGCTGCCGCTCCCGCTGCTGGCGGCAAAGGGCCGCGCGCCGTCGCGGTGGGCAAGGCTCGTTACGCTGGCGGCCTGTTCCCTTCCGGTCCTCACCACCATGGCCGCCAATACAAAAACCGCCGGCTGCCCGCTCTACCCGTCCGCGGTGGGACGGATTCCAACCGAATGGGCGGTGCCGGCCTCGTTTGCCCGACTCGTATCGCACGAGACTACGGAGTTCGCGCGCTGGCACGGCGTCGAAAAGCGCCAGACGGCATGGCCGCTCTCCTGGGTGCGGCGAAAAGACCAGGCGGCCCTGCTCGTACTGGCGCTGGCAGGCGCCCTCCTGCTGATCCGCCGTGCGATGGCCGAACGCTCCCGGTTCGTCCTCTGGGTGCTCGCCACCGGGACGGCGGGGCTCGCTTTCCTGTTCTGGGGCGCTCCGAATCCCCGGTTCGGCCTGAGCTTTTTCCTGCTGTTTCCAGCCACCGCGCTGGCGCTCGCGGCCGGCCACCGCCAGTTCGGTCTCGTGCGCCTGCGCCCCGCGGTCCTCTTTCTGGTTGTGGCCTCGATCTGCGCCGGCGTGCTGAGCTCCGATCTCCGCACCCGCCAGTCCCACCCGCTGGATGCCCTCGCGAATCGCTGGCTCCTCCCTCAGCCGATGCCCGGCGAGAACGGCGCGGCCGTCCACGTTTTCAACCGCGCTGCAAACCACTGGGCCGAGCTGCGGGCCAACACCGCCGTTAACGGCAATCTGCATTTCCTGATGCCCGTGGGCTCGGATCAATGCTGGGATCTTCCCCTGCCTTGCACGCCGCAGATTATCGATCGGGGCTTCCGGCTGCGCGACCGCACGGCGGGCTTAAGCGGCGGATTCGCCGCGCGGTAACGCCCGCGCGCGATAATCTGCAAACGGCAAAGGCGCGGAACGGAACTTCGATCTGGCCCTGAAGTTTGCCTGCGAATCGGTGTGGGCGCGCGCCGAAAACTATGGCCGGTTCAATCACCCGCTGAAGCTGAAGGCGGAACACTGGAAGGGTGACAACTTCAATCTATGTGACGACGCCACCAGCGGCTTTATGCAGGGGTGGTGTGCCGACCTGCAGGAGAGGTTCGACCGGGTTGAACGCGGCGAGCTGCCGGGTTCTTCACCGTCGGACCTGGCGCGCGCAGACGCCGAACTCAATTCCCTGTATTCGAAGATACAAGCGACGAGACCCGTAGAGCCCGCCATTGGGACAGTGACTCCCCAGGGCATCGAGATCGCCGAGCGCGCGTGGCTGCATTACCGCGAAGCGTGGGTGAAGTTCGGGCAGGCGAAGTATCCTGCGGTAGCCCCCGACAGTTGGAGAGCCTGGCTCACACGGGAACGCGTCGCAATGTTGCGGAATCCCCGCTAAGGACCGCGCGGCTTGTCAGCCAACCCGCGCCGTCGGCCCGATCCTCGCGTCCGGATCCACCAGCAGCCAGGCGGCCGCGCCGGCCGCCGCCAGCGCCGCAGCCACAAGGAACGAAGCAGTCCAGCCGAAGTGGATGGCGATCCAGGGCGTCGACAAGGCGGTAACCGCGCCGCCGATCTGGTTCCCCGTGTTCATCAGGCCGGAAGTGAACCCGGCCCACGGACCCGCGATGTCCGCCGTCACCGCCCAGAACGCGCTCTGCGAAAGATACAGCGCGCCAGCGCCGCCCGCCAGCACGATGCTGGCAAGCTGAGCGCTCCTCACCTGTGTCGCCAGCGCCAGAAAGACCGCGGTCAGCGCAATTCCAAACGCCGCCACTCCGCAGCGCCCCACGCGCCGCCCGTAGCGCCTCACCAGGATATCGGCGGCGAATCCGCCCAGCGGCGAGCAGGTCGCCATCGCCAGAAACGGGCACATCGAGTAAATCGCGCTCGCCTTCAGATCGAGGCCCCGGACTCTGTTCAAGTAAGTAAAGAACCACGTAAAGAATATGTACGCGACATAGCCGTAAGTGAAGTAACTCAGCGTCAGCGCCAGGACGTTCTTGTTACGAACGATGTTTCTCCAGGGCGGCACCTCGCGCGCCTCCACCTCCCGGACCGCCACCGGCAGCCCGGCCTCAATGTGCGCCACCTCGCGCTGGCCGATCCACGGATGCTCCCGCGGCGTGTCGCGCGCCAGCAGGACCCACACCACGCCCGCCCCGACGCCAATCAGCGCGCTGGCGTAGAACGACCAGCGCCAGCCCCAATGCACCAGGATGTAAGTGATCAGCGGCGGCGTGATGCCCGCGCCGGCTCCCACGCCCGCGAAGATCACCCCGTTGGCGATGCCCCGCTCCGCCGACGGAATCCAGTTGGCCACCAGGCGGTTCGATGCCGGAAACATGACCGCCTCGCCGGTCCCCAGCAGAAACCGCGCCGCCATCAACAGCGCCAACGCCAGCCCAAAACCCGCCGGGACCAGCGCGGTCAGCGCCGTGAACACACCCCACCAGACCACGCCGATGGCGATAATCCGCCGGGGCCCAAAGCGGTCCGCCAGCCGCCCGCCGGGAGCCTGGAACAACGCGTAGCCCAGAAGAAACGCGCTGAACACCCCGCCCAGCCGCACGTCCGAAAGCTTGTATTCCCGCGCGATCGCCTGGCCCGCGATCGAGATGTTGACGCGATCCAGAAACGCGATCGCGCTCATCACGAAGACCCACAGGATTAGCGCCCACCGCAGCCGGCCCTCCAGAAGCTTCCGCACCGCGACTGGCATTATTTCACACCGCAACGCTTGCGGACCGTTCCGCCCGGCCTTGGCAGGCTCCATCGGCTCGGCGCCCGCGGCCCATCTGGTACAATTTGTTTTCCGATGCCAAAAACCGAGCGCGAGCACCGCCAGGATATCGTCGAAATCGGGCGCATCGTGTGGCAGAAGGGCTGGGTCGCTGCCAACGACGGAAACATCAGTATCCGCCTCGATGACGACCGCATCCTGTGCACACCCACCGGCGTCTGCAAGGGGATGATGCAGCCCGAAGACCTCATCGTCTGCGACCCCGCCGGGCTCAAGCTCGAGGGCTCCAAGGCCCGCACCACCGAGATCGCCATGCACATTGCGGTCTACCGCCTGCGGCCGGACGTGCGCTCCGTCCTGCACGCGCACCCACCCGTGGCCACCGGCTTCGCCGTCGCCGGCCGCCCGCTCAACCTGGCGCTGCTTCCCGAGGTCATCATCGGCCTGGGTTCGGTGCCGCTCGCCGATTACGGCCTGCCCGGCACCGCCGAGCTAGTCGCGCCCATGCTGCCGCTCGTCCCCAACCACGACGCCCTGTTAATGGGAAACCACGGCGCGGTGTCCTACGGCCGCGACGTTTACGAGGCCTTTTTCCGCATGGAGTCCGTCGAGCATCTGGCGCGCGTCACGCTGGTGGCGGAGCTGCTCGGCGGAGCCAAGGCGTTGCCACGCGCCGAGGTCGCCAAGCTGCTCGAATCCCGCGCCCGCTACGGCATCGCAACCCGCGCCGGCCGCGAGCCGGACCGCCCCCTGGCCGCCGAAGATCTGCCCGCCAAGCCCGGCCCTTCCTAACGCAGGCGCACGGGGCGGACGGCTCCGCCCGGGCACGCACCGCCGAAGTGGCGAGCGCCTGACGGTCGTGCACGATCTCCAGGTCCGCGCGCGTCGTCTGCGACCCGCCGGCTCGCCTACTTCGTCTCCGGATCTCGCGCCGCTTGCGGCATCAGCTT
>Ga0181539_1003120_pt1 | contig 15637 bp, 14 predicted proteins | sample PEATcosm2014_Bin_46_FD_119767 | JGI IMG/M metagenome (GOLD analysis project Ga0181539, IMG submission 119767) | Peatland microbial communities from MTU Mesocosm Facility, Houghton, MI, USA - PEATcosm2014_Bin23_60_metaG | ecosystem: Environmental > Terrestrial > Soil > Wetlands > Peat | place... | reverse complement strand
GCAGCTGGAACTGCTGGAAGAGAAGGAGATCGAGCTGGTGGTGCTGGCGCGCTACATGCAGGTTCTTTCGCCCGCCTTCGTGGCGCGTTATCCGGCGGCGATCATCAACGTGCACCACTCCTTTCTGCCCGCGTTTACGGGCGCAAAGCCCTACCACGCGGCGCACGCGCGCGGGGTCAAGCTGATCGGCGCCACCAGCCACTATGTGACCGATGTGCTGGACGATGGGCCGATCATCGAGCAGGATGTGGCGCGCATCTCGCACCGCGACCAGGTGGAAGATCTGGTGGCGCGCGGGCGGGATCTGGAACGCGTTGTTCTGTCGCGCGCGGTGCGCTGGCACCTGGACCGGCGCATTCTCTGCTACGGGAACAAGACCGTGGTCTTCGATTGATAGGGAACAGGGATCAGGGAACAGGGATCAGGGAGTAGGGAACAGGGATCAGGGAGTAGGGAACAGGGATCAGGGAGTAGGGAATAGGGTATAGGGAATAGGATCGGTTCCTTGGCTCGTCCAATCACAGAGACAGCGAACGCCGCCGTCGCGCGCAATCTGCGCTGCGGTCGGCCGATTGCGCGGAACTCCGTTGAAGAAGCAGATACGATTGCCGGCGTACTGCCACGCGGAGCCGGGAGAAAAACTTCAGAGATTCGTCAGAAACGGGAAGACCGGCGGCTGCCAAACTGATGGAGGGCTCGCAATCGGCGCCCGAGGGAGTTCTCGATGGTGAAGACTGTTTCCTATGCCCAGTGGTCCCTGGAACCCTATTGCATCGGGCTGAAGCTGCGCTCGTTGCGCACCAAGAAGCGGCTCACGCTCTCCCGGCTGGCAGCCGAGACCGGTCTTTCGACGGCGCTTCTTTCCAAGCTGGAGACGGACCGGATGATACCGACGCTGCCCACGCTGGCCACCATCAGCCGGGTCTACGGCGTGGGGATGAGTTACTTCTTCGCGGAGCCGGCGCAGCATACGCTTTCGATCACGCGCAAGGCTCACTTGCAGGGCGACGGGCGCGGCCCGGAGGCCCTGAAGGTCATTCCGTTGAACGCGCCCGGCGAATGCTCCCGGCTGACCACCCCGGCAACGGAGACTGGTCGCCGGGAACCCCGGCAGACCACCCCGGCGACGGAGACCTGTCGCCAGGGACCCCGGCTGGTGGCGCAGATGATCGAGTTTCCGGCGGGCGGCGCAGCGTGCGGCCCGGAGCCATTCCGCGAGACCAACGGGTTGGTCTATGTGCTGGAGGGACGGCTGCAGTTGGATGCCGGCGGCATGCACGAGGTGCTGGAGGCGGGCGATTGCGCCTACATGGAAAGCGAGATGGCGCTGGCCTGGAGCGCCGCGGGCAAGCACCGCTGCCGGGTTCTGGCGGTAACGCCGGGGTCCGTGCGCGCTGAAGGCTGAGCGGAGATCAGTTCTGGGTGCGCGCGATCAGTTGGAACGAGTCGAGGAAGCGCGTGGTGCCGCCATACGGCTGCGCGAGGGGCGAAGCAACCAGGGTCTGGTAGAGCGTGGTGCCCACCAGATAGATGCGCGCCGAGAAATGCATCGAGTCGTTCTCCGCCTCGAACTCGCGGCCGGGGTTCACGCCCAGGGTGATCTTCCTGCCGCTGATGAGGTGGGCGCTGACGTTTTCGAGAGCCCCCTGTTGGGCGCCGTCCAGCACCTGATCCGCCGTCCTGTCGGAAATCGCGGAGCCGTAGTCGCAGACGCCAACGAAGACCGCCGAAGAGGAATCCTGCGTCAAATAGGCGCGCAATTCAAATGTGCCCTTATCGGTGGGAACGTTCTTCTTCTGCATGGTGGGCTCGAAGGGAAACACGCCGCTGAATCCATCCGCGGGATAGCTATAGGTCTTCCACTGCGCAACCGGGGCGCTCCGCTCCTGCGGAGCCGGAACGGTCTCGATCAGCGCGGCGGGGTCGGTTGGTCTCGGCGCGGGGTGGGAGTTCGGCGCCAGCGCGGCGGGGGCCATCTGCGCCCACGCTCCCAGGCCCGGGGCCAGGCACGAAAGGCAAAGCAAGGCCACGGCTGCGGAAATGCAACGGGGCAAATTCATGGGCATCTGATGCGTCATCGGGAGTCTCCTAGTGCCTGCATTAGGGCCTGTCAACACTACCTCAGGCGGATGGCGTTGCGTGCGAAAAACCGCCCAGACGAGGCGGAGTCCGCAGGGTTTGGTGATTCCAAGCACAAGGATGACAACAAAGTATGGGCGGTCTTTCGCCGCAACCCAGGGTCCCCGGCACGCGAACCTTGCGTGATGGGGTGGAAGCCGAAGGGACGGGGCCAGTTTTCCCCATTTCTTCGTTGCTCGTCGCTCCAGTAACCGGCTACAGCGCGCTCCTCGCGCCTCGAACTGAGAAAAACTAGCTCCCGTCGCCACCGTCTGAGGTAGTGTTGACAGGCCCTTGCTCGCGCCGCAAGCCGCTCACTCCGGTTGCGCCTTCTCGCGCGGCAGTTGAACGATCATAGCGCGCGGGAGCGCATCTTGAGTAGCACTTCAAGCTGGATTCTGTCTTCGCGGAGTAAGGTGAGGTTCAGTTGGGGAAACACGGGACTCGACGGAATGGGGCGGGAAAGCGCGCAGCGGCTTCGGTTTGCCGCTTGCCGGGCCAGTCTGTAGGATGATTTGGAGCTGGAGGGAGCGGAGACCATGCGACCCAACATTCCTCTGATGAAGGCGACCCTGACCGGAGCCTTGGGCGGGCTGCTCTTCGGATTCGATACCATCGTCATCTCCGGGGTCATCGACGCGCTGGTGCGGCTGTATGGACTGAGCGCGCAGGGCAAGGGCCTGACGGTGACCATTGCCCTTGTCGGCACGGTGGCGGGCGCTCTGGGCGCGGGCCAGGTGGGACAAAAGCTGGGCGGGCGCGAGACCTTGCGCATCACTGCCGTGCTCTATTTGATCGCGGCCATCGGCAGCGGGCTGGCCTGGAGCTGGCCCTCGCTGATGGTCTTCCGGTTTGTGGGCGGGCTGGGCATCGGCGCCTCCAGCGTGCTGGGCCCGGTGTACATTGCGGAGCTTTCTCCGGCCAAATGGCGCGGGCGGCTGGTGGGAGCGTTCCAGTTCAACGTGGTCTTCGGCATCCTGGTGGCCTACACCTCGAATTACTTCATCCGCACCCTGCACCTGGGCGCGGCGGAGTGGCGCTGGCAGGTGGGCGTGGCCGCGCTGCCGGCCGCCGCCTTTCTGGCGCTGCTCTTCGGCATTCCGCGCAGCCCGCGCTGGTGCGCCGCGCAAGGCCGCTTCGGCGACGCTCTGGCTATCTTGAAGCAGATGGGCGAGCCCGACCCGCAAGCGGAGCTGGACGACATCCGCGCCGCGCTGGCCCAGGAACACGCCACGGCGCGCGAGCCGGTCTTCCGCTGGAAGTACCGCTATCCGCTGTTTCTGGCCATCTCCATCGGCGCGTTCAACCAGTTGGCGGGGATCAACGCCATCCTCTACTACCTGAACAGCATCTTCACCTTGGCGGGTTTCAGCCAGATCTCCGGCGATCAGCAAGCCATCGCCATCGGCGCCACCAACCTGATCTTCACCATCGTGGGCATGAGCATGATCGACAAGCTGGGCCGCAAGACGCTGCTGCTGGTGGGCGCGGCGGGCACCGCAAGCTGCCTGGCCGGCGTGGCGTGGCTCTTCAGGACGCATTCTCATCCCGGCGCGCTGGTGTGGGTTCTGGTCACCTATATCGCTTTCTTTGCCCTCTCCCAGGGAGCGGTGATCTGGGTCTACATCGGCGAGGTCTTTCCCAACTCGGTGCGCTCCAAGGGCCAGGGCGTGGGCAATGCCAGCCACTGGATCATGAACGCGGTCATCGCTCTCGAGTTTCCCGTGGTGGTGCATTCGCTGAATACCGAGACGCCGTTTGTGTTCTTCGCCGCCATGACGGTGGTGCAGTTCCTGATCGTGCTGTTCGTCTATCCGGAGACCAAGGGGCAGACGCTGGAGGCGCTGCAGCGCCGGCTGGTGCGGGCGGAGTAGGGCCTGACGGCTCTCTCATTCGTGGCCGAAGTCACTCATGCGGGCGCCCCAATGGGTTATGTATACTCTGAAGGATATGCCAGTGCTTGCCGGAGCCCGGTCAGGCATTCCACGCGTGAGGTCAATCATGGAGCAGACGGCGGTTTCGCCAACGGAGCAGGCGAGGGAGCTGGCGCAGGCCGGGCTTGAGCCCCAGCGCGCCCCGCAGGTGGAGAAGGGTTCGTCCTCGGTGGCCGCCATCCTTGTTGAGACCGAGGCCTTGAAAGAAGAGATTGTTGCCGTGGGCCGCAAGCTGTGGGAGCGGCAGTATGTGGACGGCAACGGCGGCAACATCAGCGTGCGGGTGGGGTACGGCACTTTGCTCTGCACGCCGACCATGACGAGCAAGCGGAACCCGGAGCCGGCCGACATCTGCCTCTCGAATCTCGAGGGCAACATCCTCGCGGGGGATCGGTTGCGCACCAGCGAGTTGCTGCTGCATCTGGAGATTTACAAGGCCAACCCACGCGCCCGCGCCGTTGCGCATTGCCATTCGCCGTATGCAACAGCCTTCGCCATGACGGGGACCGCTCCGCCGATTGGGTTGATTTCGGAGTACGAGGCATCGATAGGCCCGGCGGCGGTGGCGCCCTATGAGACCCCCGGCACGCAGGCCTTTGCCGAGACGGTGCTGCCCTTTGTCCAGGACCACAATACGATTCTGCTCTCGAACCACAGCGTCGTCTGCTGGGCCGATACAGTGACCCATGCCGAATGGCTTGTGGAAACCTTCGAGAACTATTGCAAGACATTCCTGATCGCGCAGCAGACCGGCAGGCCGCTCAGCTTCATTCCGGACAGCAAGATCGATGAAATTCTGGTGTTGAAGCGGCGGCTCGGCTTCCAGGATGCGCGGATGGGGCGGGTTTCACAAGTAAGTGGTGGAGACAGGGAATGAAGCCATTCATATTTGGCCGGGCCGAAACCGTCGGACGCTCCGAATATTTGATTCATCTATTGGTAAGCGCTCTCTTATATGGCGGGCTCACTGCCCTCTATCTAAAGACCGGCAAAGGCTCTGTTTCAGCCATCGCTGATGTTATCTCACTCCTGGTAATCGGCGAGTGGATTCAGTGTGCGGGGAGTCGTTCGCGTAACGCCGGTTTATCGCGGTGGGTCTTTGGTCTGTCAATCCTTGTTCCGATGATCCTATGTGGATCGCTTGTTCTGCTTAACGCGCTTGCTTGGCAATATGCTCTTGTGTTGTTTGTGCTTACCCAGATTCCCATAGGCTTTCTTCGCCAGAAACAGTTGCCCGCTTAGGGGCAGCGGTGCGTATCAGGCCTCAGAGATTCCCGACCATAGCGTGCGCCCTCGGGTGATTGTCGCTGTCACCAGGGCATCGATCTCCGCGCGGCTGGAAGGACGAGAGTAAGACGCTGGGCGAGGGAAAATCGAAACCGTGCTACACTGTAGTTGCGCTCAGTGATTTGGCCGTGAGCGGCGGATTGCCTTCTGAAGGCAACGTTGCCTTGCACAGATTTCCCCAAGACCATTACAGCGTGACCCAGAATTCTCCCTACCTCGGGAGCTTGCATTGGACTGTGAAGACGGTCCACGGCAAGGGTTCGAGCATCCCGGCCTCCTTGAATGGATTGGCGAGTTGGATTCGCTTGAACGAAACCGGGGAGTGCGATCGAAGATCGATTGCGCAGGAGCGGGTAGCCGGCCGGCAGTGAGCCGTCTGGCAGTGAAGTAGCGTGTGGCAGCTCCGGGCCTCGGGTGTTCTCTCCTTGAATGCTCTAAGGCCAGTCCCAGGGACGTGGTTGGTTCTCCCCTACGCATATCGATAAGCAGGCGTGCGCCCGAATAGGATTCGCGCGCCTCACGACCGATTCCGATTGCAGGCCCCAGGGAAACTGGCGGCTCGCGGAATCCATAGGAAAGCAAACGTATTTTGACGACACAGTTTTCTCAGTTTTCTCTTTCGCCCGCTTTGATGGCGCGGCTTGACGCAAACAAATTTGAAATCCCCACCCCGGTGCAGATGGGCTGCATTCCGCCGGCTCTCGCGGGCCGCGACGTGCTGGCCACGGCGCAGACCGGGACGGGCAAGACGCTCGGCTTCCTCATCCCCATCGTCGAGCTGCTCCAAAAGACAGAAGCGCGGAGCGACCCCGCGCAGGCGCTGATTCTGCTGCCCACACGCGAGCTGGCCATGCAGGTGGAAGCGGCCTTTCGCGCCATTCGATCCCGCTCTTCGCAGACTGTGGCCCTGGTGGTGGGCGGGCTGGCGGAAGGGCCGCAACTGGATGCCATTCGCCGCGGCGCGCGGCTGATTGTGGCCACGCCCGGACGGCTTGAGGACTACATCAAGCGCCGGCTGGTGCGGCTGGACGGGGTGAAGATCCTGGTTCTCGACGAAGTGGACCGGATGCTCGATATGGGCTTCCAGCCGGTGATTGCGCGCATCGCGGCCACGCTGCCCCAGGCGCGGCAGACGCTGTGCTACTCGGCCACGCTCGAAGGGCCAGTGAAGGAAGTGGCGCGCAAGTATCTGAACGACCCCGTCCGGGTCGAGATCGGCTCGGTGCTGAAGCCCGCGGAGAACGTGGAGCTGCGCACCTTTGAAGTGGAGCCGGACAAGAAGCAGGAGCTGCTCGAGCACCTGCTGGGCGCCGAGACGGGCAGCTTTCTGGTCTTTGTGCGCACCAAGCATGGAGCGGATCGCGTGGCGCGGCGGCTCAGCCGCTCGGGCTGGTCGGCGACGCAGATCCACGGCGACCGCTCGCAGTCGCAGCGGAACGCGGCGCTGCGCAGCTTCTCCGAGGGCCATCACCGCGTGCTGGTGGCCACCGACGTGGCCGCCCGCGGCATCGACGTGGCCAATGTGGCGCACGTGATCAACTTCGATCTGCCCAAGGTGGCGGAGGACTTTGTCCACCGGGTTGGGCGCACGGGGCGTGCTTCGGCGCACGGCGTGGCCTCAACCTTTGCCGGACCGGCGGAGCGGGGCGAGCTGCGTAAGATCGAGCAGACGCTTTCGATTCAGATGAAGCGCTTCCGGGTGCGGTCGGTGGGGGGCGAGCGGGCGGCCTGAGGGCCGCTTGCAGCCGCCAGACCATTTTCGGCCTGACTGTTTACGGTTCAAATTGAGATTTGTGCTCTCCCACCCTTGAATCAAAAAGCGATTCAAGGATGGGGCACCCAACGTCTTGTTGACACTTGACCCGAAACTGCTAAAGTAACAAGCCGCTCCTTACGCGTTGATCGCCATTCCCTCCACCGCGCCATACGCGTCCAGCAGCGACTCGGCCAGCGTGGGATGCGCGTGAATGGTGAACATCAGCTCCTCGACCGTGCCTTCCAGCTCCAGCACGGCAACCGCCTCGGCAATCAGCTCCGTGGCCTGCGGACCAAGGATGTGCACGCCGAGAATCTCGCCGTACTTTGCGTCGGAGACGATCTTGACGAAGCCGTCGTGACTGCCCAGAATCGTCGCCTTCGAGTTGCCCGCAAAAGGAAACTTGCCCACCTTCACTTCGTAACCCTTTTCCCTGGCCTGGGCTTCGGTCAGGCCCACCGAGCCGATCTGCGGCTCGCAGTAGGTGCAGCCGGGGATGCGGTCGCGGCGCACCGGGCGGAACCTCCTTCCGGCAATCTTCGCCGCGGCCACCATTCCGCTCATCGCGCCCAAATGCGCCAGTTGCGGCAGCCCGGCCACGATGTCGCCGATGGCAAAGACTCCCGGCTCCGCCGTCTCCTGCGCCTCGCTCACTTTGATAAGTCCGCGCTCCAACTCGATGCGGGTCTTCTCAAGGCCGATGTTATCCGTTCGCCCCGCGCGCCCCACGGCCACCAGAACCTTTTCGGCTTCTTTCACCTGCGCCTTGCCGTTCGAGTCGATGAAAGTTGCGATCACACTGCCTTCGGTCTTCTCAACCTTCTCGACTTTGGCGCCGGTGTTCACGTCGATGCCGCGCTTCTTGAAGAGCCGCGCCAGCTCCTTTGAAACCTCTTCGTCTTCGACGGGAACCACGCGCGGCAGAAACTCCAGGATGGTAACTTCCGTTCCGAAGCTGCGGAAGATGGAGGCAAACTCCACGCCCACCGCGCCCGCTCCGATCACCACCAGCGACCTGGGAACCCGGTCCATGGCGAGAATCTCGATATTGGTCAGAATGCTGCTGTCCGCCGCGAGCCCAGGCAGCATCTTGGCCTCCGACCCCGTTGCCAGGATCACGTTTTTCGCCTTAACTTGGCTTGCTTCGCCGCCCGCCGCCGTCACATCCAGCGTATGCACCCCGTCCAGCGCCGGTCCCGTCAGCCGCCCGTGCCCGTCGATCCTCGTGATCCTGTGCTTCTTCATCAGGAAGTCCAGGCCCTTGGTGTGCCGGGCGACGATGGCGTTCTTGCGCCTCTGCACCGCGGCCCAGTCGAGCGTTGGCGTGCCGATTCCGGCAATCCCGAACTCGGCCGCATGACTCAGTTGCTCCCATATCTCGGCGTTGAAGAGCAGCGCCTTGGTCGGGATACAGCCCACGTGCAGGCAGGTGCCTCCCAGCCGGCCGGTCTCTTCGATCAATGCGACCTTCAGCCCGTACTCCGCGCCGCGGATGGCCGCCGTATACCCTGCCGGCCCGCCGCCAACAATCGCCACGTCGTAAACCGTCTCTGCCAAAGGGAACTCCGTTCCGGCGCGCGTCGCCCGCTCGGCGAGCGGCCTCATCACCGCTTAGTTTAAACAACCGCCGCAAACTGCGTGTCCTGTCGAGGAGGAATCTGCGCGCCAACCAGATTGGAACATCCTATCCGAAAACGAAGAGCGTCAACCGGGCGCTGCTGGTAGAATCGTCAGCGATATGCTATCGAGATCGGCGCCGGAGAAAAAGCGATTCTACAGGGCCGATGTCGATGGCATGCGCGCGGTAGCGGTACTGGCCGTTGTGGGATACCACTACTGGGGACAGCATATTCCCGGCGGCTTTATCGGAGTCGACATCTTTTTTGTTATCTCCGGATATCTGCTCAGCGCGATCATCATCTCCGATGTGCAAGCCGGGCGCTTCACCTTCAGCGGGTTCTACGAGCGCCGAATACGCCGCATCTTTCCCGCCCTGTTTGTCTTGCTGGGCGTTGCCACCGCGGCTGGCTGCTTGCTTCTGTTTCCGAAAGACCTGCTTTCCTATGGCCGTTCCATGATCGCCGCATCTCTCTCATCGTCCAATTTCTACTTTTGGGCTACCACCACCTACTTCAACGGGACCGGGGGAGAAAAGCCCTTGCTCCACACCTGGTCCCTTGCAGTCGAGGAGCAGTTCTACATTCTATTCCCGATCTTCATCGTGCTCATTCACCGCTACCTGCCCCGGCATTTGCGCACTGTAGTCACGGGTGTGACAATTGCTTCGCTGGCCTGGAGCATTGTAGATGTAAGGATCGATCAGGGCGCGGCGTTTTACCTTCCTTTTACCAGGGCATGGGAGCTCCTGTTCGGCGCCATGCTAACCTTGCGCGTCATTCCCGTTCCGCAATCAAGGATGTTTCGCGAATGTCTCGCCGCGTCCGGATGCCTGGCCATAGCCGTTTCCGCCTTTTTCATGCCGCATAACGCGCCGTTCCCAGGAGAGTATTCCTTGTTGCCGTGCGTGGGCGCGGGAGCGATTATCGCGGCCGGCCAGGATGAAGCGACGCTGACCGGCCGCGTGCTATCGTGGAAGCCCGTTGTCTTTATAGGATTGATATCCTATTCGCTCTATCTATGGCACTGGCCCTTGCTCGTCATCTTTACCCGCCTCGCGCCGCTTTCGCGAAAGATTAGGGGCGAACATACGATCCTGGCTGTCCTGTCGGTGGTTATTGCGGCAATCTCCTGGCGGTTTGTGGAAACTCCATTCCGCACCGGTCCGCGAAGACCGGGCAAGCGCACGATCTATGTCTTCGGCGCGGCGTGCGTCGTGGCGTTTACCGCGTGCGCCACGATCCTCTGCATTGCCCGAGGGCTGCCCGGCAGGTTTCCGGACAAGGCGGACTCGATTGCGAATTACCTGGACTATAAGGAATCATTCCCATCCGACTTCGAGAAGCTGTTCAGACCTGGCTGCTTTTTGGGAGTACATGAGGGAAATCGTGAGCGTGTAGCCGACCTTGATGAACGCCTTTGTCTTGAGCCCGTCGAGGGGAAGAGCCAGGTTCTGCTCTTTGGCGACAGCCATGCGGCGGACTTGCAGTATGGGCTGGAGTCGTCGATTCCAAATGTCCACTTCCTTCAAGCTACCTCCGCGGCATGCCATCCGACGCTCGAAGGAGGACGCTCTTCCGAGTGCAGGCAGTTTGTCGCCAAGGTTTTCGCCAAGTATATTCCCAGCCGATCGGTATCGCTGGTGGCGCTGAATGCCGATTGGGGTCCCGAGGAACTTCCGGAGTTGACCAAGACCATCGAGTTCCTTCACCGCAAAGGGATAGGAGTGGTTGTCTTCGGGCCTCGTCCGCAATATGAGGCCTCGCTGCCGCGCCTGCTGGCAAGATCGGTTGTCAGCGGCGATGCCGGCTTCCCGAGCCGGTATCTTAGCGACACACAGCCGCCGCTTGATGCAGCTATGAGCCGTTTGGCCAAAGAAACCTGGCACGTGCCATACATATCTCTCATGACGATTCTCTGCCCCAAGGATGGATGTACGGAGTATGCCGCTGACGGGGCGCCTCTTCAGTTTGACTACGGCCATCTGACGCTTCAGGGTTCGGTATACGTCGGGCGCGAGGTAAACGCGCGGTTTCCCGGCATCTTCGAATCGAAATAGTATCTGCGGGATCCGGCCGAAGTGACCCGCGCGGTTTTTTCCCGTCCAACAAGACAGGATATCCAACGCTGTATGATCGGAATTGGCCAATAGGCCCTCAACCATGGCTCCCACACAGCACTCGTCCATGCGCCTCGATGCAGGCAGCGAAGAATCTCCGGCGTCCCGGCCCCTGCGCGTGGTGGCTATCGGGGGCGGAACCGGTCTTTCCACGCTGCTGCGCGGGCTGCGCCGGCACGTGATAGGCTGCGGCCCAGCCCCGGCGCCCGGCTTGATCGCCGACCTGGCCGCGGTGGTCACCGTCACCGACGATGGAGGCTCCTCGGGCCGCCTGCGCGAGGGCTTCAACATGCTGCCTCCGGGCGACCTGCGCAACTGCATGTTGGCTCTCTGCGAGGAAGAGGATCTGCTGGCCCGGCTCTTCGCCCATCGCTTTCGCGGCGGCGGCGCGCTCAAGGGGCACAACCTCGGCAACCTGTTTGTCGCCGCGCTCACTGAGCTTACCGGCGACTTCGGCCAGGCCATTCAGTTGGCGTCGAAGATTCTGGCCACCCGCGGCCGCATCTATCCTGTCACCACCGCCAACACCACCCTGGTTGCCCGCATGGACAACGGCTCCGAGGTGCGCGGCGAGACCAGGATCACCGCCAGCCGCCGCCGCATCGTGGAACTGATTCTCGACCCGGCGGATGTTGCACCGCTGCCGGAGACTCTCGAAGCCATCGAGCGCGCCGACCTCATCACCGTGGGGCCGGGGTCGCTTTACACGTCGCTGATTACCAACCTGCTGGTGCCGGGCATTCCCACGGCCCTGACCAGCGCCCGCGGAGTGCGCGTTTACATCTGCAACCTGATGTCCCAGGCCAACGAGAGCCTGGGATTGACCGCCTCCGAGCACATCGAACGCATCTACGAGCACACCCACGCACCCATCTTCGACTACGCGCTGGTCAACACGGGGCCCTTTTCGCCTGAGACCCTGGCTCGCTATGCGGCCGAAGGCGCGGCGCCCATCGTCCCCGACATTGAACGGATTGAAGCTCTCGGCGTGCGCGTCATCGCCGGCGACTTCGCCAGCGAAGAGAACGTGGTCCGCCACGCCGCCGGCCCCGTAACCGCCGCTCTGCTCGCGCTGGGACGCACCGCGCCTGCCCGCTGAGGCTGACAGATTTTCCTTTCCCGCTGTTCCCGGCTTGCAGTAAAGTAGAACGGCGCGGCCAGCAGTCTGCGCTGCGCTATTAAACAGGAGGAACCATGCGCAAGACCCCGGTTTGGATCACTTTGAGCTGTTGCCTGTTGGCCCTGGCCATCGTAGCCCTGGCGCAAGCCGTCAGAAAGCCCGGCCTTTGGGAGATGACCAGCAGCATGACGTACCAGCAGTCTCCCTTCCCCCCCGGAATGCCCGCATCCGCCCTCGCGGCCATGAGCGCACCGCACACCGTGCAGGTCTGCCTCACCCAGGCCATGATCGACAAGTACGGCGCTCCGCTGTCGCAGAACCGCGACTGCCAGATCACCAACATCATGCTGAAGCCCACCGGCATGACCGCCGAGATGGTTTGCACGGGAAGGATGAGCGGCCACGGCGACATGGAGTCCTCATGGACAGACGGCAACGTCGCCAAGGGCAAGGTGCACTTTATCGGAACCATGCAGGCCGGCCCGAACTCCATGCCGGTCGAGTGGACGGTAGTCTCCACCTCCGTTTACAAAGGCCCCGATTGCGGCAGCGTGAAGCCCATGCCCATGCCGGCAGACAAGTAGCGACTTCCTAGTCCCGCAGCTTGAAATGAGCGCCGCGCATCCCGTTCCCTCCGGCTCTTCCCGCCGGGAGGATGGGATGCGGTGCGCCTCATTATCTGTAATGGTGTCTTTTGTGCTACCATATCAATGTGATCGAGGTTCACCAGTACGTTGACCGTCTGGGGCGCAATCCATTTGAACGATGGTTTGAGAAGCTGGATGACGACACCCAGGCACGGATTGTAGTGTCTCTCGACAGGCTGGAGCGCGGTAACTTTTCAGCGGCAAGAGGGGTGGGTAAGGGCGTCTTCGAATTGCGCCTGGATTTCGGTCCCGGCTATCGCGTTTACTTTGGCAAAGATGGAGAGCGGCTTGTGATCCTGCTGGGCGGTGGGACCAAAAAGCGCCAGCAGGCCGACATCGATACGGCGTGTGCTCTCTGGAAGGAATATAAGCAACGAAAGCGGGAGGAATGATGGCGCTAACGAAGAGCTTCAACGATACGATCAAGAGCAGAATTCAGCAGAGCGAGGGCTTTCGCAGGGCGCTGCTTCGGGAAGCTGTTGGCTGCATGGTCGCCGGCGATGTGGAGACGGGGAAATCCGTGCTCCGCAAGTACATTAACGGCACGGTCGGCTTTGTGAAGCTGGGAGCCGATCTGGGACGCTCTCCCAAGGTGCTCATGCGGATGTTGAGCTCGACAGGGAATCCGCAAGCTAAGAACCTGTTCGAGATTGTCGCCTATCTGCAGAAGATCGAAGGGACGGTGCTGGAAGTGGTGGATCGAGCGGCGGCATAGGATCGAACTTGCGATGGATTTTCCGAAGATCAATGACGAATTGTTCAGATACCACGCCATATCCGGGAAGGACGTGTTTACGGTTGATTCGCACCACCAAGCATTGCTACCGTGGAGCATAATTCGTAGACGACTTTCGTCAGCGCCAAACCTCATCACTCTCGATCACCACACCGACACACATCCGCCATTTCTCGGCTATATCTACCTTAAATATGAGTCCCAAGGGGAAGACTTCGACCGTGACGCGTCAACGCGGGCTAGTCTTTTACAGGAGATTAGTTGGCGCAATGAAGATTCTGTACGAACCGCAATAAGCAGGCTTCAATACGATGAACATATCCACACCGCAACCCGGACGGACATCCTTAACTATGCATTTGTAATACAACTCATAGACTCATACGGAACTCAATCCATAGAGTTGGAGCGGTATGAGAAGGAGAATCCGTGGACCTACCAATGGGGGCGCAAATACCCGCCACGGCCCTTTCCGCCATTCACATACGCTCAGCCCGAGGGCAAGACATTCATTATTCCGAGCAGTTTTAAATGCAGCGTGGACGAGTACAGCCGCGTGTTAGAAGGTGGGAACCTAAGCAACTTGCTGCAAATTGCTGGAGAGATGGCTCAATCCGTTGAGATTCTAAAACTGGAGGCAACAAGATACATTCTGGACATAGACCTTGACTTTTTTCACACGAACAAGGCTATCGAGCCTGATGATCCAAGCGTTTTCCACCGTCTTATACGAAATGCTGAAGCAATTACAATCGCGGTTGAGGAGGGCTGTACGTTGAACCTTCAAATCGATGGAGAAGGTATTTCTGTCCAAACGCTGTTACAGAAGCTCGATGGGCATATTGCAATGGCGTTGAAGTCTGGGAATTGACTTTACTAGCTCTACCCCTCCACCGTTCGCTTCAACTGCCCGCAGGCGGCGTAGATGTCGCGGCCGCGAGGTTTGCGGACGTAGGTGGGAATGCCCTCGGCGGCCAGCGCAACGCGAAACGTCTCAATCGCCTCCGGCTGCGGCGTCGCGTAGGCAATGCCCGGTCCGGGATTCCAGGCGATCAGGTTGACCTTGATGGGCAAGCCCGTCCGGCGCGCCAGCCGGGCGACCTCGACAGCGTGCTCGGGCCGGTCGGTCACGCCGCGCAGCAGCACGTATTCAAACGTAATACGCTCACGAGGGCGAAGCCGGACCAGGCGCACCGCGTCCATCACCGCCTCGATGGGCCATTTGCGGTTGATGGGCATGATCTCGGAGCGAATCGCATCGTTGGGCGCGTTCAGGCTGATGGCCAGCTTGGGGCGCACCTCCGCCGGCTCTGCGGCAAAGCGCTCGATGCCGGGAACGACGCCGCTGGTGGAGACGGTCATTCGCCGCGGGCTCAGGCCGACCTCGGTAACCAGCAGCCGCACCGCTGCCATGAAACTGTCGTAATTGAGGAAGGGTTCGCCCATCCCCATGAAGACCAGGTTCACGCGGTCGCGGCCCACCTCGACGCCGTGGCGCTCGAAGACCGCCAGCACCTGCCCGGCGATCTCGCCTGCGCTGAGGTTGCGCTGCAGGCCGAGCTTGGCCGTCAGGCAGAACCGGCAGTTGACGGCGCAGCCCACCTGACTGGAGACGCATACGGTGGCGCGGCGGCTTTCGGGCCAGCGCTGATAGCTCGGGGCTTTACAGGCTTCAGAATCACGCCGGATTGTGTCAGGGCACGACTTTAGTCGTGCCGTAGATGCTGCAAAATCAACGCGTGCTTTAGCCCTTGAGGTTTGCTTTCTAGGAGAGTCAACCTCGTCACTTTCGTCGCCGGTTTCGCCATCATCGCCCTCGGGCATCCAGACGGTCTCCACCACCCCGGTTGCGAAAGACCTGTCGCCGGGGACGCCGGATGCGCCGGTCAGACCGTCGCCACCAAGGCATTCAACCAGATAGCGCTCAGTCCCATCCACCGACTGAAAGACCTGCGCAATCCGCGGCCGGCCCACCCGCCAGCCCTCAGCGTCCAGCCGCGCGCGCAGCGGCTTGGGCAGCGTGGTGATCTCACCCAGCTCCGCAAGCCGTTGACGATACAGCGCATCCGCCAACTGATGACCGCGCCAAGCCGGCTCGCCCGCCTCCACCATCAGCGCCGCCAGTGCGCCTGCATCCAGCCCAAAGAGCGGCTTGCGGCTCCCGCGAGCCGGTCTGTTGGCGTCAAAGGTTGCAAGCTGGGGAGAATCTTCGTGCATGGCTTGGCTCAGCATAGAGCATTTCCCGCTCCGCCGCAGCCTGCGCAAGCCCGTTTGGCCTACAATCGAATTCGGCCACCGATCTC
>Ga0181539_1003113_pt1 | contig 15675 bp, 14 predicted proteins | sample PEATcosm2014_Bin_46_FD_119767 | JGI IMG/M metagenome (GOLD analysis project Ga0181539, IMG submission 119767) | Peatland microbial communities from MTU Mesocosm Facility, Houghton, MI, USA - PEATcosm2014_Bin23_60_metaG | ecosystem: Environmental > Terrestrial > Soil > Wetlands > Peat | place... | reverse complement strand
GTGACCGCCACGATCGTCCCCGTCGAACGCCGATCGCGAAGCGCAATCGGCGACGGGGATGATTAGAGAAGGCAGAAAACGGGGCAGTTCAACAACGTTTCAGATGGCGTAGCGGCGCGGCGTAGAGGGGAGAAAAAATACTTGCTGTATGCGATGGCGCGCTCGGCTGGTGGGCGCCTCGATGCGGGCGGAGTTCCTTCTCTGGCGGACCCGAGTCGAACACTTGTCAGTGCCATAAACGTCAAGGTCGGCAGAGAGAGGACCGGCAGAATTGGATAGTCGGTATGAGATGGTGGACTCTCGAATCTGTGCTGGCATTGTCTCAAGCTGACCCAAACCGGCCTTTGCTTGTTAAAGGGGGCGACGGCGCCCAGCGCCTCGAACGCCAGCAGTCGCAACGGGAGGAACGCGAACTGGTAGACACGGCTAGACGCGTTGGCTCCAAAGGGTCTAGAAAAATGCCCTGGGGGCAAATCAGGGCGGTTCAAGTCCGGCTGCTAGCTAGCAACGATCCTTTGTCCTGGGGATAGGGTCTCCGATGCACTTTACGGGTTCGGTTAGCCTTCGACCGGTTCGGATCGGCTTCCTTGTCCCACCCGACGATCTCTCGATCGTCAGCCGCGTCGCGCGATTATCGGCGTGCCTGTGGGGTGGAAGGTATAACCCCATCATTCCGTTCTTCGAAAGCGGCGGCGACCACTGGCTGAGGCCCTATAGTGACGCAAAGGGCATCGACATTGCCCGCGGCTACGTCAACTTCTTCGAGCCAGATATTCTGGTCGAGACCACGCCGGGTATGGCCGAGAAACTCGGCTGGCAAAACACCCGTCGCATCATGGGCCTGCCGCGGGTTGTCTCACTCGACCAGTTCTACGGGCTGGACCATCGAGCGGCGGTCCAATTCGCCGCAGGTGTCGACATCCTTGAAGTGATGCTCGAACTCTACGACAAAGAATACAAGTACGAGCGACGCCACAAGCAACCCTTTGCCAAGATCGCCGAGACCGAAGGCGACGCATTCTTCGATCTCGTGTGCGGACGCCATGCGGCGGATGAGGCCCTTGAATACATCCGTCGTGCCTATGACGATGTTTTTTCGCCGACGCCATTACCTGCCAATGCGACCACGGCCCTTCGCCACTTGATGCAAGAACTGCCTGGCCCGCTTTGGATCACCGGCCACGCGCTCCAGGAAAGTTTCGTCCGAAGCTACCGCGACCAGACATTCTACGTGTTCGATCCCACCATCCCAGGCGATGCGATCGACTACTGGAACTTTCGCCTTATCGAGCGCCGCGCGATTCCGATCAACGCGAACTGGTTCGGCGACTACACCGCCCTCATGCGTGAGCGCATCGAAAAAGTTTTTCGCCCGATACCCGGCAATCCCTTCGGAACCAAGTTCCACAGCACCGTCTGCTTCGCCTCTTCGATATCGGAAGAAAAACGGATCGAGTTGACGAAGCAGCATCTGTCGGGTTTGCCTGACATGGCTTTTTTCCCCGAGCGCAGCCCGACCCTCTGGCATCGCCAGGCCCGCGGGGTTCAGCGCCGCGAAACCAAAATATTGGCCACTGGGAAGCCCGTCACGTTCGACGAGGAGAGCAAGTCCGACGGCGTGGTCAAAATCCCTGCGCCGTCACCCAAGTTCTTGAACCACTCAGAGCGCTACACTAAGGGGCGATGGATCAACGTCATCGTGCCCACAAACTCATACCGCGACGACACGCCGGCGATCGTCTATCCCTCTAACTTATGGTCACCCGTCTACCCGGCACTCGCAACCGGCGCACGCCTTCGGGTCGCTCGCGAGGGCTGGATTCTGGAGCTTGAGCACGGCATCGGCTACTCGCTGCTGCATCTTCAAACCGGTCGTGAAGCAATTATCGGATGGCTTGAGGCGCAAGGCATTGAGGCGAAGCCCTCAGAGGCCGGACAGATTGCGACGCAGGTCATCGTCGCGGCAGGCGGTCTTCTGGCCTCCGGCATGTTTGCCGATCGCGCCACTCTCAACTTGCTTGGCAAAATGGCCGAGAGCCATGCTGAGATCAGCCGTGATGGCAAGCGCGTAGCGAAAGCCATTCCCGACCGATCGATGCACGTGAACGCGGTGCGCCGGCACTTCGCTGAACGAGAGAAGCGCTCCTTCGGTTTTTGGAACCGGCTCGACCACTTCCTTGAGCGATCGGTCTTTCGCGCGGGCCTTCGTGTGCAGTGCCCGATTTGCGGCTATCAAAACTGGCTGGATCTGGACGCCATTAGTTATCGACCCACCTGCACACGCTGCCTCAACAGATTTGCGTTTTCGCAATTGCCGGCCCAGCTTCACAATGTGGATTGGTTCTATCGCGTAGTCGGGCCCTTTGCGGCTCCGGACTTCGCGTGCGGGGGCTACGCAGTTGCGCTCACGCTGCGATGCCTTGCCGAACCCCACGATACCGAAGTGACGTGGTCCACAGGCCTGGAGCTAGAGTCGTTAAACTGCGAGGTCGATTTCATGGCCTGGTATCGCGGCAGTCACCTGCTCAACGATGAGCGGGACGAGCCGCAGCTCGTCGTGGGAGAAGCGAAAAGCTTTGGACGCAATGCAATCACCGCTGAGTCAATCGCGAACCTAAAGAAAGTCGCGGGGCGGTTCCCTGGCGCCTTTATGGTTGTCTCCTCGCTTCGCGAGATCGGCGACTATTCCCCCGAGGAAATCGTCCGGTTGCGAGAACTGGCCCAATGGGGGCGTTCCAGCTTGCACGAAGGATTGCCGCAAAATCCATTGATCGTTCTCACCGCCGTAGAGCTATTTGCCCAGCAGGGAATTTTTGAGGCCTGGAAGGATGCAAACCCTAACGACGAAGTGCACCCATCCGTTGATCCTCAGGATCTAGAGACCTTGGCTCAATTGACCCAGCGGCGCTACCTTGGGCTGTTGTCCTACTGGGAAGAGCAGATGCAGCAACGAAGCTTTCCCGCGCAGCGTCAGCGCTTGTTGGCCCTGATCCGCGCTCGCGCTCAACAGGGGAGGCCCGATGTCCTCGTTCGATCTTGAGAGCACATTCAAAGGTATCTGGCGGCGAGCGCTAAACGAGCCATCGCTTGAGACTCTAACGCCTGAACTCATAGCGAAATGGGCGAGAGACAAGGGGCTGGCCGATCCTGTAGCAATCGCGCGAGCGGCCTGTCAGGTTTCAGGCACGGCAAACGGGTAAACGGACATTCGTGCGACAGGTCGTCGATGTCGGCAGATATCTCGACAATCATTCCGGTTTTCGCAGCATTTTTTCGACCAGCTTCCCATATTGGCGGCTGTCCGCAAAAACGTATTGTTGGGCATTTTGCGCAGAGATTTCGTTCATCTTGTCGATCAAACAATGCGGCGGCTGCGCAACTACAGCGTCGATGAGGGACGAGTCATAGCCGGCGAGGAAGACAGCCGTCGGGGACAGCGGCAGCGAGATGATGCAGTCCCGATAGGCGAGACCCGGTAGCATGCAGATTGGAAAGTCGCTAGTGATGAAGCCGTAGGGGCCATCTCGATAGTGCTGAACGCGCCAGTCCATATGGGCGATGTCGTGGTTCATCTGCGGAATGTCGACGAGCTGCGACATCATCACCGTACCGAAATTGTCGATCAAGTGGTCGAGCTTTTTCTCCCGGATAAATTCCAGGAACGTCGGCGGATCGTCGGGCCCTCGTACCTTCTCATACTCCTCGTGGTTCGCCACCAGTTGCGCGCACAAGGTGGCAGCGCTATCCGATTTGAGCGCCGTGAACTGTCGCGGTGTCCTGAACATCAGGGAGACGAGGAAGCGGACCCAAGCCATACGGGCGTCGATCGGAAGGGGGCCAGGTGTCTCTCCAAGGAGGACGGACAAGGCACCTGCAGCCGGTCCATCGACTATCGGCCCCATAAATTCGCGCTCGGGACTGTTGCGCATCTCAGCCGGGACGCCGGCCAGCGAATAGAGCCCATCCTCGGCGCCGATCGATCGAGGCGAATATTCACCGACATAGAGCTTGCCGCGCTGCCACGAATAGCTCGACACTTGACCCGCTGCGTTCGCCCAGCGCCGCAGGTAGAATTGAGGGATGTAGTGGTGGCGGTTTGGATCACTCATCGTTCTTCTCATGCCAGTCGGTGAGCGTGTCCAACCTCCGATAAGCCAGCACACGGCACCAAGTTATCTGCCCAAGCGATTATCCAAATATCTCTATCAACAGACTCTCCACAAACGGCGGCTTACCCGACGACGGCGTGACCTCCTGAACGGCAAAGAAGGGCGCAAGGGCGATGCCTACTTGTCGGCAAGGCCCCAGTCAAATCTCCTATTAAGTTCTGTTAGTTCTCACCCGCCTCCTCGGGAATTTCCTGCCGCAGCTTCGGCCCCTGACTGAGCCGCCGTCCCAGCGCGGCGACGAAATTGTCATATCGCGCCCCCGCCTGCGCTCGCGCGGCTTTGGCGGCAGGCTCGGGAAGCGGCGGCGTGGTGGTGAGCCAGAAGCGGATGAACAGCGCGAGCGTCTCGACGGCGATGCCGACGTCGCGTTCAAGGCGCGCGAGGCGGCGATCTTGCTGGTCAAGGCGTTTCGCAACGGCGGCCTCTTTTCGCTCGTCGGCGTCCGGCGACAGGAAGGAGGCGATCGCGGCTTCGGCGATGAGCGACATCGACTGCTCTCGCCGGGCCGCATAGGCTGACAGTGCCTGCATGAGCGCGGGATCGAGGTAGACGGAGATCTGAATCTTTTTCTTCGTCGCGGCCATGCGGGCCTCACATTCCGAGATCGTCGCCAGGATCGAGCGCGGCTTGCTGGGCGAAGCCCCGCATGAGGTCGTTCATCCGGCCGATCCGTGGAGCGTCCTCGTCGGACTCATCGATTTCGTCGAGCGCAAATTCGTTCTCGATCGGCGCGTTGTTCTCGACGACGCTTTGATCGAGTTCGGGCTGTCGCCGGCGATCTGCATGTTTTGGATCTTCGTCGTCGATCTGTTGGCCGTCCGGCAAAGCCGCCGTCGGCGGGCGCAGCGGCAAAGGACGGGAAGTCCATTCGTTGGGTCGTGCTTTCATGAGCTGCGTCGGCGCAGGCGGCGGCATGATGCGCTCCTGGAAACGCCCGTCCTGGTAATAGCGGGCCTTCTGCGCACGGATGGGATGGACTCCCGACACCATGACGATCTCGTCGGTCGGCGGGAGTTGCATCACCTCGCCCGGAGTCAGCAGCGGACGCGCGGTCTCCGAGCGGGAAACCATGAGATGTCCGAGCCAAGGGCTGAGCCGGCTGCCGGCATAGTTCTTCATGGCCTTCATCTCGGTCGCAGTGCCGAGCGCGTCGCTGACTCGCTTGGCGGTGCGTTCGTCGTTGGTCGCGAAGCTGACTCGCACATGGCAATTGTCGAGGATCGAGTTGTTGGGGCCGTAAGCCTTCTCGATCTGGTTCAGCGATTGCGCGATGAGGAAGCTCTTGATGCCGTAGCCCGCCATGAAGGCGAGCGCGGACTCGAAGAAGTCGAGCCGGCCGAGCGCGGGAAACTCATCGAGCATGAGCAGCAGTCGCTGCCGGCCGGCCTTGGCCTGCAGGTCCTCGGTTAGCCGCCGGCCGATCTGGTTGAGGATCAGGCGAATCAGCGGCTTGGTGCGATTGATGTCCGAGGGCGGGACGACGAGATACAGCGTCGTCGGCCGATCGCCGGCGACGATATCGCCGATTCGCCAGTCGCAACGCCGCGTCACCTCGGCGACGACGGGATCGCGATAGAGGCCGAGGAAAGACATGGCCGTGCTCAGGACGCCGGACCGTTCGTTGCCCGATTTGTTCAGCAGCTCGCGCGCGGCGGACGCGACTACGGGATGGACGCCGGCCTCGCCGAGATGCGCCGTCCGCATCATGGCGGAGAGCGTCGACTCGATCGGCCGCTTGGGATCGGACAAGAAGGCCACGACGCCCGCGAGCGTCTTGTCCTCTTCGGCGTAAAGGACGTGAAGGATGGCGCCTACCAGCAGCGCGTGACTCGTCTTCTCCCAATGGTTCCGTTTCTCCAGGCTGCCTTCCGGGTCGACGAGGATGTCGGCGATGTTCTGCACGTCCCGCACTTCCCACTCGCCACGACGAACCTCGAGCAGCGGATTGTATGCCGATGACTTCGCGTTGGTCGGGTCGAACAGGAGCACGCGGCCGTGCCGCGCGCGGAAGCCGGCGGTGAGCTGCCAATTCTCGCCTTTGATGTCGTGAACGATCGCCGAGCCGGGCCAGGTCAAGAGCGAAGGGATGACGAGGCCGACGCCCTTGCCGCTCCGGGTCGGCGCGAAGCACAGGACATGCTCCGGCCCGTCGTGGCGGAGGTAGCTGCGCTGATAGCGTCCCAGAACCACGCCGTCAGGTCCGAGCAGGCCGGTTTGCTCGATCTCCCTCGACTCCGCCCATCGCGCGGAGCCGTAGGTCTCGACGTTCTTCGCCTCGCGGGCGCGCCAGACGGACATGCCGATCGCAACGCCCGCGGCAATGACGCCGCCCGACGCGGCGATATACGCCCCTTCGTCGAAGATCGTAGGCGCATAGGCGTCGTAAGCATACCACCACCAGAAGAAGGCCGGCGGCGGGTAGAAGGGAAAATGCAGAACCTCGAACCATGGGCGTCCGAGCTCCGGCTGAAATCCGAGGCGCCAAGCCGTCCACTCCGTCGCGGTCCAGATCGTCAGCAGGACGATGGCGAAGACGGTAATGACCTGGCCCCAGAGAATCTTGGTCGCGGACATTGCAGCCTCTCTTTTCAGGGAGAAGCAGTCGGTGACTAATCCCATGGATTGCAAGGGTCATGAACCTGCCGTAGTGGTTTGGCGCATTAGCGCGTTAAAATACTGGAGGCAGCGTAGTCGTGTCCCCGGTGAGCGACGGCATGGTCGTCGTTCGGCCGAAGTAAGAGGCTTGAACAACCTCCTGCCGGTCGAGGCAGGCGGGCGGGTGCCAAATGCGCCATGTTGTGGCAGACAATGCCGCGTTCGAAACAGCGCCCAAAGGAACGCCTATGGGGTCGATGGTTACGCTACGCCTTGGGCGCCTCGAAGTGGATTGGGGAAAGAACGAGTTCTTTCGCAATCATTCGCCGCTGTTCGACAAAGCCGACCTCGGCGACGCCGAATACTTCTACGCGCACGACGAAGTTGTCGTGCAGCCGGCCTATGTCCGAAAATTGAGCCGCATCATCCCCCGGCTTGAGTTGCTCGGATTCAGCCTCGATGGCTGCCGGACGGCCTATGCGGAAGCACTTCGGCACGTGCCGCACTATTATCCGAAGGTTGATATTGACTTCGACACATTCCGTCAGGCGCTGTGCGCCGTCGATCTCGACCGGGTCCGCAACGATGAGTATGACGGCGACTTCGACCTTGGCGAGTTTGCAAAATACGTCTTGAGCGACCCGGAATTCAGTCGCGTCTCGGCCGCCCTTTCAGGCGGAGTGACGCGCGACGATGGCGCCTTTTTCGAGAACCTCGATCCTTACCTGATCCTTCGGTTGTTGGGCGAAAATGCCGCAAATCTGGAGCGCGACCTCGTTTGGGGAGTTCACGACGTCATCGAAGGCGGCTGGGTCGAGAATGACGAGGTGTTCGAATCACTCGCCGACGAGAGAAAGTTCCTGATCGTCACCGAGGGCTCGACGGATTCCAATATTCTCAAGACAGCGCTGCCTCTCGTCGCGCCGGATGTCGCGGACTTCTTCAACTTCGTTGACATGAAGGACAACTATCCCTTTGCCGGCACCGGAAACCTGGTGAATTTCTGCAAGGGGCTGGCGGCGATAAACGCACAGAACAAGATCGTTGTTATCCTGGATAATGACACAGCGGGGCAGGAAGCCCTGCAGGGCCTACAAAGCCTGAAGCTACCTCGCAACATGCGGACGGTGTCGCTGCCATATCTCGACGCGTTCAGCCGCTTCCCGACGCTCGGGCCGTCCGGCGAGGCCGTCGAGGACGTGAACGGGCGCGCCGTCGCCATCGAATGCTTTCTTGACCTCGCCTTCGGGCCGCGCGAGCCCCGCGCAGTCCGCTGGACGGCCTTCAATCCGCGCCGTCAGGCCTATCAGGGCGAGCTCGTAGCGAAGGAGCGCTACGTCGCCGCCTTTTTCCAAGATGTTACTAAGGCGGACTACGATCTGAGCAAGCTACGCTTCTTGTGGGAGCACATCCTCATAGCCTGCGCGGCAGAGGCCATCCGGTGAAGGTGACCCCACCGACGCCCGAAGAGGTTCGCAGTGCCCTCGGACTGCCATGACAGAACCGCGCTTCCTGGACCTTTATCTACAATCCGAGCCCCCGGTTTCTCCCGAAACCCCAGTCGATGCCGCCATCGTCGCGGGCGACGCCGGAGACGTGGCGCCCGAGCTGCTTTTCGAGGGATGGCGTCCAAGGCACGAGCTGGAAGCCGAGCCCGTCATCGATCATGGCGAAGCGGCCGGAGGCGAGTGCGAAACGCCGACGGTAGGTTCCGGCGACATACTCTCCAGATGCGGCGGCATTGAACAGCTGACCCGTTTCGGCAGACAGCCGTTCCCCGAGTGACTCGACCTCTCGCCGCCGGAGCGTGCCGATCAGATTCTGGGAGAAGACGATTCCCTGCGCCCGGCGCTCGGCGAGCCCCTGCTCGACGAGCTGCTCGGCCCGGCGTTGCATCGCGTCACGAACTTCGGTGCCAAAGCCGGTCTGGCCAAGCGGCGTCGGATCGCGCGCGACCGCTTGGCGGTCCAGCCACGTCGCGCCGCTGGCCGTCACCTGGTCTTCAATGGCGAGGTCCGAGCGCACGGCCAGCGCGATGCGTCGCCGCCCCTGCGCGTCATCGAACTTGCGCAGCTCGACGATCGACCCCGGCGCGCCGTCGCCGGCGGCGTCGAGATCGGGGAGCTTGATGTGATGGGTGCGGCCGTCCACGCCGTCGACCACGGCGTAGGCCGTCCCCTTCAGCTCGTCGTCGAGACCGCGATCGACCAACCGGCCCGTGACGGGCGCGTCGAGGCTCTCGCCAGCGAGGACGTAATTCGCGGTTGCGCGCTCGATGCCGCGCTCGGTCAGGCCGCGATGAATGCGCTTGATGATGTCGCCGCGTTCGCCGAGTTCGCGCAGCGTCGTCTCCGCCGCTTCGTCCATCGTCCACTGGCCGGGTCCGACCTGGTGGGCGAGGCTGAGGCTCTCCAGACGCCGTAGTCGTCCGACCTTGAGCGCGTGGAACTGGTCGGGCTGGCGGCTCGCGTCCGGTGCGAAGTCGATGACGCCATGCCGGTCGCCATCGCGAACAAGCTGCCGGTCGAGCTGCGTCCAGCGTTCCGCTTCGACCTGGCGCTCGAGCGCAATCTGAATGTCGCGGTCGGTGCGCGGCCCCAGCTCCTGCGTGACGAGATCCTGGGCGCGGGCGCGCATCCCTTCCTTGATGTAGTCGCGCGATATGACCAGGTCCTGGCCGTCGTCGGCGACACCGCGCACGATGATGTGGACGTGCGGATGCTGCGTGTTCCAGTGATCGGCGGCGACCCAATCGAGCTTGGCGCCGAGATCCTTCTCCATCTGCCCGACCAGCTCGCGAGCGAACACCTTGAGGTCGGCCATCTCCAGCGCGTCCTCGGGCGACACGATGAATCGGAAATGATGACGGTCCTTCTCGCATCGCTCGGCGAAAGCCTTCGGGTCCGCGTCCTCGGTCTCGGGACCGAACAGCTTGGCCTTCTCCCCGTCCCGGGTGACGCCCTCGCGGCGAAGGTAGCCGAGATGGGCTCCAAGCGGCGCCGAACGCGGCGTGTGACGGACGACGCGCGCCTTCACCGTCACCAGACGAGACCGGCTGGTCAGCAGGTGGTTCGCCCGCACGCTGGCGACGCGTCCGCGCCCGAAGGTCGAACGGTTCCCGGACTTCAGCATGACTTGTTGCGAGACGCCGCCGCCTGCGCGTTGCGCGGCGGCGAGCGCTTGAGCGATGAAGGGCTTGGCGCGCTGGCTGCGCGAGGAACGGATGCGGCCAGGCCGCGGGTGGAAATCGCTCTCGTCAGCCATCGCCGGCCTCGGCAATGTGCGGAAATGACGGACAGAGCAACATGTTGATTATCGCTCGCACATTGCGCGCCGAGGGCGCACATTGCGGGATCGGCGAAAAACGAAAACAAAAACAACCAACCGACCGAGCCGCACCTTGCGCTCTTTTATCTCGCCCTCCTTCGGTCGGTTGTCGGGGATCTCGCCTGTCCGCTCGCCCGTTTTCGCTCATCTGCGCCAACGCGCGCTCCAGTGAGCCGAGACGGGAGAATGGGCCTTTCGGCTTCAGACGAGGTAAAATGCGCGCAATCATGGCTTCCGTCCTGACGAAGAGCGCGCAACGAACAGGCCTTTGGACTGCGGCGCGATCGCCGACACGTCACGCACTCCGACGCCGCCAGAGGCATCGCGCGAGGATCGATCTGAAGCCCTTTGATCTCCGGCCTGCGCGCTATCCGAACGCATGACGAAGAGCGACGCCTTGGCCCAGGCGAGCCGAGCGACAGAAGCGGTGAGAACGGTGGGGTCGACGTCGCCGCCGTCGATCAGCGGAAGCAATTCGGCGACATAAGCGAAGGTCTCCGCCGGCAAGGGGCGGCGGCGATTGCGGTAGTCCTCGTAGCGGCCAGGTCCCGCATTGTAGGCCGCGAGGAAGCCCGGCGATCCATAGCGGTCATGCATCTCGCGCAGGAATGCGGCGCCCGCCAGGATGTTGTCGCGTGGATCGTAGGGATCGCGTCCGAGGCCGTAGCGAACGCGCAAGGCCGCCCAGGTGTCGGGCATGAGCTGCATCACTCCCATCGCGCCCTTGGGCGAATTCGCACGCCGATCACCGCGGCTTTCGACATGCATGACCGCCCGAATCCAGGTCGCCGGAATGCGGAAACGCTGCGCCGCCTCGCTCACGAAAGCGCTGAACGGATCGCTCGCCGCCCGCACGCGGGTCGCCGCCATCTGCGCATGCGCTGTAGCGACCGGAGCGATGACCGAGATCACGCCGGCGACAATCAGAAACGCAACACGAGCGTATGCCCGGCTTCCGCTCTGGCGCGAGCGAGCCATCGTGCTCGCCGCCGTCAAGGGCAAGGCGCGAGCGCCGGCCAAAGGCCGCCCTTGACCGCGGCTGCGCGCGACGGCCGAGGCGTCCCCGAGCGGGGCGGAGGGATGAGGCGGTCTTTCCGCGAACAGAGGGATGGAGCTTGGGCGCGCCATCCCGCGCGCGGTGAGCAGCTGGAAGCGCACGAGTTCAATCCCGCTCGCTGCGCTTCGGCGGTCGGTTCCAGTTCAGGATCCACGCGGACTTCTCGTCGCCCGACTGAAAAAGATTGGCGCGGATCGGCTGCGTCAGCGACGGATCGTCGATAACGAGCGACACGTAATCGCCGGCCTTCTCGCCGGTGCGCTTCCAGCCGGCGCCGATCTCCGGGCCGTCGGCGTCGCCGAGATGGATGCGATAGTCCGGCGCATTCTCCGCAACCGACGGTTCGGTCGGAACGAGCGTGAGATTGTGGCAGAAGTAGAGCGTGCGGATGCGCCCGGCGAAGCCGGACTTGTCGCGGGTGAACTGACCGATCTGTGCCATGGCAAGCCTCCGTGGTTGGCGGTTGGAACGCGGGTCATTCGGTGGCGGCGCGCCACACGAAGCGGCCATCGCCGGCTTCGTCGGTCCACAGCGGAACCGCGCGAGCGACGATCGAAGTGACGGGAAGCGGACCGAAATACCGGCCATCCAGGCTGTCCGGTACGGTCGGGTTCATGAGGAAGACTTCGCCCGGCTGAAGCGCGCGGCAGCCGCTCCAGCGCGGCAGTGGGCGACCAAGATGGTCGCGGGTCTGCGCCGCGCCGACTTCGACATGATCGATCGCGACGGCGTCGCCCGCCCGGCACACGGTCTGCCCGGGCAACGCCATGACATGTTTCAGGAGAGGCACGCCTTTCGGCAGGAAGCCGCCATCGGCGAGGTAGCTCGCGATGGGTTCGGGCGGACGGACAGCGACCAACTCGAGGCTGCGAAGCGGTCCGACCGGGCGCAGCACATAGAACCCCGTCGGCGTGCTGGCGGTGGCGTTCCAGATCAGCCGTGGCGCGGGGTGAAAGAGCGCCAGCGCGCCCGCCGCGAGCAAGGCAAAGTACGTCGCCATGACGTAGCCGAAGCGGCTCATGGCGTAACGCTCCGGCGCTTGAGCCACGCTGCGTGCTGCTCGCGTGTATACGCGCGCGGCTCGTGGCCGACAGCGAGTCGGTTGTGGAGGTGGCGCCAGTATTCCGGCGCGACGTCGGCGGGATCGATTCTGAGCGCCTCGATCGCGTCGATTGCCCGCAGCGCGCGCTCGACCTTTGGCCAACTGTCGACGCGCAGCAGGATCTCGCCGCCCGGACGAACGAAAGGCAACGTCTGGAAGCGTGCGCCGGCCTCGACCGTGCGCACGATGTCCATCCGCGAGATGATCGTGCCGTAATCGTTCGAGGCCCAGCGGACGAACGCGAAGATATTGTTGGGGGTGAAGCTGGCGATGCTGCGACGGCGGTCGAGGATCTTCTCCTCGGCGCGGCGCCCGAACCGTAACCAGTGCTCGATCTTCTTCTCGATCCAGGTCAGCTCGACATGGGTGAGTGTGACGGCGCGCCGAGGCGATGGCGGAATGACGTGCTGGGGCGAAGGCTCGTTGTCGTTCATGAGGGTTCTCCGGGATCGGCGGGGAATTCGCGCGCGAGGAGCTCGCGCAACATCTCGGCGACGGTGACGCCGCGCCGGAAGGCGGCGACCTTGATGCGGCCGCGGAGCGTCGGGGTGACGTCGATCGTCAGCCGCGCTGTGAAGGCCGAAGCGTCATCGGCGCGACGCGCATGAGCCTCGGAGGCCTTGATCCAGCTCTCCGCATCGCTGGGTCGCGAGGCGAAGCCGCGTCTGGTCGTGCGCTCGGTCATGGCGCGATCCTCGCGACCTCGGCGGCGAGCGCCGCGATCTCGCGGGCGGCGGCGCTCTGCTCAGCAAGTTCGAAGACCAGGCGGCCCGATTGCGCGGCGTCGGCGAAGGCGACGCGCTGGCCGACGGTGCTTGCGAGAACCGGCGGATCATGATCGGCCAGCGTCTCGGCCGTCTCGCGGGCGATGACGGTGCGAGCGCCGCAGCGGTTGAGGACGAAGCGCGCGATGAGCTGCGGGCGATAGATGCGCGCCTCGCGGAGCAGGCTGAGCATCTCGACCGAGGCCCAGCCGTCGAAAGGCGACGGCTGGACTGGGATCAGCACCAGATCGGCGGCGAGCAGCGCTGAACGCATCAGTCCGGCGACGCGCGGCGGGCCGTCGATGACGACATGATCGGCGGCGCGGGCGAGGTCCGGCGCCTCACGATGGAGCGTGTCGCGCGCCAGGCCGACGACGCCGAAGAGTCGAGAAAGATTTTCTCTTGCGCGCTGCTGCGACCAGTCCAACGCCGAGCCCTGCGGGTCGGCGTCGATCAGCGTAATGTGTCTACCCTGCAGCGCCCATTCACCGGCGAGGTGCAAGGCGAGCGTCGTTTTGCCGACGCCGCCCTTCTGATTGAGCACAGCGACGATCATCGCTTCGCTCCTGGCTTGCGACCGAAGGGCAAGGACGGCTGTCTTTCTGGATGATTGGAGACGGGCGCGGCGGCCCTGGCTCGCTTGTCCCCAGATCGCGCGGGCTGATAAAAAAAGTTAGATTCTAAGTTAGATTCTAAGTTAAGCGCCGAGATTGCTGTTTCAGGCCAAAGTGTTAGCTGCGGTTTGCACGCCCGAAGTCCCGATACCGCCACGCCCGAAGTCCCGATAGGTGGAACGCCCGAAGTCCCGAGGCTGTCCACAGGGTTATCCATATGGCCTGTGGATAAGTCGGTGGGCATGATGCGCAGCAGCTCGTGCTGGCCCTCACGTTCTACGAGCAGTCGGTAGCCTGGAAGGGGCTGGCGGGCGGCGATCCGGCGCAGGTCGAAGGCGAAGTCGGCGAGCTTGGCGAGGCTGCCAGACTTTTGGTGAAGGTGGGCTATCTCGAAAAGCCAGCCCTTGGGCTGATGGCCGGCGTGCTTGCGGGCGACGCGATAGAGCCAGCGCTCGATGCCGCCGGTGAGCCGGAAGTAGGCCGGGTCGATGGTGAGAACGAGCGAGCGATCAATGACGCCGCGGTAGAACCAATCGGGGAGAACGAATTCCATGCCCTCGACGCGGCCGTCGCGCGTCGTGCATTCCTCCCACTCGTTGATCCAGGAGAACTGGTGGCGCCGCCAGTGCTCGCCATTGCGGATGTTGGTGCGGATGACGGTCGCCTGCAGGCGAGAAAGCGCGCCTTTCAGGAGCTTGTAGTCGCGGTTGCCGGTCTGCCGGCCGATCGAAGTGAGAAGCTGGTAGGGCGTGAAGCGCAGAAAGCGTGAAGTCTTGAAGCCGAGGTTCTCGGCCTCGACGAGCTGGCTCGCGGCCCAGATGAGCACATCGGCGTCCCATATGGTCGCCATGCCGTGCTCGGGCACGGCGTAGACCTCGACCCGGATATCGCCGGCCTCATAGAGGATCGGCGAGATGCGCCTGGTCTTGGCGAGGGAGAAGAACGGACGCTCCATCAGGTCGCGCTGGTCGCGCGGGCTGGCGTCGCCCGTGGCGACGACGAACGGGTCGAGCTTGCTGCGTTCGCTGACGTTGATGGGGTGGCGCGACGACATGGGCGAGCGTCGCTTCAGCGGTGCGCGTTGCTGGCGGCGCGGGCCTCGACATAGCGAGGGTCAGACGTGGAGCGGCAAGCCGCCTGGTCCGCCCAGGCCTCGAGATCGTCGATCGCATAGACGACGCGGCCGCCGAGCTTGCGGAAGGTCGGGCCGCTTCCGTGGCAACGGTATTTTTCCAGCGTGCGCGGCGAGAGGCCGAGAAGGCGCGCCGCCTCATGTGTTCGAAGGAAGCGCGCCGCGAATTCGGCAAGTCTGGCGGACATGAGCGATCTCCGTGCCGGTCGCACGCGTCGTGGGCAAAGCCGCGGCGTGTATGGACGAGAATGGCGGAGAAGGCGGGCGAAGGGGGTGGACGAAGATTCGAGCTTCTTCCGTGTCCCCCCTCGCTGGGCCGACAGGCCTGTTGGCTTGCGGTTTAGAGGGTTGGACGCAGTGAATGGGTTGGTGTAGTGGTCGAAATCTAAGGCTTGGTTCCCGCGACCCCGAGCTGCTCAGGCGTTTGCCGTTGGACGACTCTTGACCCAAGGCAGAAATTCGAAACGGCAGCATTTGGAGTACGCCGGCCCCAGCCGACTGCTCGGTTTGCGTGACCAAATTCGCCGCCGCGGGCCTTCAGGATGGCCGAAATGGGTGGTCAAGCGAACCCTCGGGAAAGGCGATCTGAGAGACTTCTCTGATTGGGGTCGCAGGCGTCAAGCCGTCCTGTCCTGATCGTAACTCTCTTTTTGCTCGTCTCATTCCCGTGGGTCACACGCTTCTCTTCGCGGTCGGCGCGAGGCCGCCGCATGATGGGGTCAGAAAGGCTAGGCGTCTCAATCTGTTTCACGACTTTGCCGGCTTTTGCCTGCAGGTTCGAGACTCTCAACGAGATCACCTTGCCCATCGTCCCCAAGGGAACGATCCGGATCGCTCTTTCGAGCGAATGCATTGTGTTCTTCTGCGCCCTCTATGCTCGGCTCAGGCGGCGGCGCCGATTTGCGCGGTGACGGG
>Ga0181539_1003111_pt1 | contig 15676 bp, 14 predicted proteins | sample PEATcosm2014_Bin_46_FD_119767 | JGI IMG/M metagenome (GOLD analysis project Ga0181539, IMG submission 119767) | Peatland microbial communities from MTU Mesocosm Facility, Houghton, MI, USA - PEATcosm2014_Bin23_60_metaG | ecosystem: Environmental > Terrestrial > Soil > Wetlands > Peat | place... | reverse complement strand
TGAGCGGTGAGCAGTTGGAGCGTGCCGCCGATCTCGCCGACCGCTTCGGCACGGGATCGCTCCGCGCCACCGTCTCGCAGAATTTGTTGTTCATCGACATTCCCAACCATAAAACTGCGGAACTGGCGCGGGAGCTGGGCCAGATCGGCCTCCAGGTGGACGGATCCTCCTTCTGGCGCGGCGCGGTCGCCTGCACGGGCACCGAGTTTTGCAAGCTGGCCATCACCGAGACCAAGGGCTTCACTCGCTGGATCGTGGATGAGTTGGAAGAGCGGCTGCCGGAGTTTGATCAGCAGCTCAGGCTGCACGTGACCGGCTGCCCCAATGGCTGCGGACAGCACTGGATTGCCGACATCGGCATCGAGGGCAAGAAGATCAAGCACGAGGGCAAACTCACGGACGCGTACTATTTCTGTCTCGGCGGCGCGGTCGGCCGGCACGCGTCCATCGCGCGCCCGGTGGGCTATCGCTGCCCTGCGCCGCTGGTGCCTGAAGCGATCGAACGCCTGCTGCGTCATTATCTAGCCAGCCGCCAGCCAGAGGAAAACCTGCGCGCTTGGTTCTTGCGCCACTCCAATGACGATCTGCGCGCCGATCTGGCAGGTGAGATTCTGGCGCCGGTTGAGCGCGACCTGCCTGCGGGCCGTGTGCCCCACGGCGTCGCCGATTAAGGATCAAGCCATGAGTCTGTTGCCGGTTTTTCTCAAACTTGAAGGCCGCCCCGGCCTGCTTGTAGGCGCTGGAGCTGTCGCCCTGGAGAAGATCGGAACCCTGCTCAAGACAGGGCTGCGGCTCCGTGTTGTCGCTCCGGATGCAAAGCCTGAAGTGCGGCAGTTAGCGACAGAAGGCAGGCTCGAATGGATTCAGCGACCCTTTGAACTCTCCGACCTCGATGGCAACTTCTTGGTTATCGCCGCCACCGATTCCGTCGAGGTCAATGCAGCCGTCTACCGGGGAGCTATCGAGCGCGGCATCTTGGCGAACAGTGTGGACGACCCTCCTAACTGCGATTTCTATTTCGGTTCGGTAGTCAGCCGTGGCGCGTTGCAGATCGCCGTCTCGACGGCTGGCGAGAGTCCCGCCGTCGCGCAACGTCTGCGTCGCGAGATCGACGAGCAGTTGCCCCGCGACCTCGGCCCATGGCTCGAAGATGTAGGAAGGCTGCGCCGCGAAGTTCTTGCAACCCATCCTCGCGGCGAGGCGCGTAAGGCCCTGCTGCATCAGTTGGCCCACCGCCAACTCTGTGACTCGGCCTCTTGCCCATCGCGCAAGATGGCTCTCGCTCCGCTCGACACGCCGACTTCCGACTCAAGCGGGAAGGTTTATCTGATCGGAGCCGGTCCCGGAGACCCCGATCTTCTTACCGTCAAGGCTCTGCGCCTCATTCAGTCCGCGCAGGTCATTCTGCACGACGACCTTGTCCCGCAAGCGATTCTTCGTCTGGCGCCGCCCGACTCCGAGATCGTCAACGTGGGCAAGCGCTGCGGAGTGAAGAGCATTACTCAGGAAGAGATCAACGCGCTGATGGTGGAGCGCGCCCGCGCGCATCGTAACGTGGTGCGCCTCAAGAGCGGCGATCCGCTTATCTTCAGCCGCGCCGCCGAAGAGATCACTGCGCTCACGCAAGCTGGCGTGCCCTTTGAGATTGTCCCCGGCATCACTGCCGCCTTCGCCGCGGCCGCGGCCATCGAGTGCCCGCTGACCAGCCGCAACAGCGCATCGAGCGTGATCTTCTCCACCGGCCATCATGCCCAGTCGCACAACCTGTCGCCGCTGCCCCAAATCGAGGACTCGACGCGCGTCGTCTATATGCCTGGCCGCGACCCACGCCTGCTTGCGCAACAGTGGCTTGAAGAAGGCCTCCCACCCGACTTTCCCTGCGCCGTCGTATCCCAAGCCGCGCAGCCCGGTCAGCAAATCCGCTACTCTACGCTTGCCGCTATCAGCAAGATCGAACCCATGCCCGCGCCCACTCTGCTGATTGCCGGCTGGGCTATTCGAGAATCCTCTGCCGCATTCCAACCGGCTGAAAGAGACGTTCCAGTCGCAGTGTCAAGTGCGGAGTAAGAGGAGACAGTTGGTTCCTGTCTCTCGCCAAGAATATCGATCTGCCGTTGAATCAAACGGATGGGTGCGGACCCGGGTTAGAGCATTTTCGCTTTTACTGCAGATCTCCGTGCCCCATCCTTTCGTCCGCCGCGGCGGGCGAAAGGGTGGGATGCCACAAATCGCAAAGAACGAAATCACGCGGTCAGAGACCTGGGGCACCTGGGCTTTTCCTAGGATGTCGAGACTGTTCGTCGGCAAACTATTGAAAACATTGGTCGGGGAGAGAGGATTTGAACCTCCGACCCCCTGGTCCCGAAACGACAATTTGTTTGTTAAGTTGTTGATTCGTTTGGGCTGGTAGTGCGTCTAATAGGCCCTAGCTACACGGTTTTCGGCAGCAATTGGACCCAAGTTGGCCCCAAGTTCTCGGCTGGGAAACGGTCCAGGCTTCAACCTGCTCGCCGCTTGGCTCGGCAAGGCCCGGTCAACCTGCTTCTCTAGGCACGCCCAGGGGACGGGTTTAGGCTCTCCAACGGACCTTGGACGGTTGGAGCCTCCCGGAACCCTTACCGGCGCGTCGTGCCCTTGCTATAGCTACGGCAAGGGGCATCTGGAGAATCCCCACGCGCTAGTCGATGAGTGTCGAAGTCGTTGTAAGGAGTCTTGAGAATGATCGAGACGTAAATCTCAAGCAGTGCTTGCCGGAGAGCATCCGCTTCTTCGCCGTATCCGCAGCGTCTCCGCTCCCCATTTGCTTGACCCAAGATCGACTCCGAACCTGTCGGCGAGAACCTTCTGCGTTGATCGGCGAGCGAATCGGCCACACTTAGCACAAGAGGATACCCGCAGAGCAGTGGCACACGGGGTAATAGCATCTCAGGCGAACACAGGATCAGCGGGCACGGGTGGAATCGTCACGTCCGTGAGCCCTTCCTTTTTCATCAGCGGCTTCGCTACAAGCCGAATCGTCATCTGCACTGCTGGCTCTGGCGAGTTGGCCATCATCTTATCCAACACGTTCCCGATGTTTATCGGAACATTTAAATCGAAGCCATGCTCTTGGCAGAAGTGACGCGCTCCCTTAACCGTGAATCCGACGTACTTCTTTTCGTCTGATTCCTCGTAATTATCCTCCAAGACGGTGATGTACTGGTTGATCCGAGTCTCAAGGATGCTGCAATCGCGCGCCACTACTCGGATACAGTCGAGAGATTCGTCAAAGTACGCGCATGGACGGAACTCCTGGAATCCCTCACAACGAGCAATTCGTAGCTGTTCTCTGATTTCGCTCAATTCCTTCATAGGTTTCTGCTCCAGAGGTGATCGTCATAGCGTTCTTCCCACTCGACGGGTGCGAATCGCAATAGAGGATCACCGTTAACCCAACTCCAATGTTCGATGCTGCCAAAGATCAATCCGTGGTTGGGGCCTTCCTCCGGCTCCTTGAAGAGATGAACAAGCACTACGAAGACAGTGCCTCGGTTTGGCACTGTCTGGATTGGATTGCCATCAAACTGGCTACCTTCCCAAACATAGTCGCGTTCGGGCCTCCAACTGTAGGCGACGAAATCCGCATCCCCGTGCATGTCACCGGCGCGCATCAATGGACGCTTTAGACCTCGGAATGCGTGCACAGCGTCCAAAAGCCCCGGCTGGATTAGCCCGTAAAACTGAGCGCATCTTGTGTGCTGTCCTGTACACGCAAGCTGGCGAAAAGTTAACTGCCGAAGGCCCACTTGAACCACGCTGTCAGATCGCTCTGGAGACCGCGCATCGACAATCGCAACATACTGCCCGGCACGCTGGACCTCTCTCATCGCTTACGGGTTCCTAACGCCCTTACCAATTTGACACCACATCCCATGATAGAATGCAAGCCTTATTGGTGGCAATGGCCCATAAGCGGCAACAGTAATCCAATTTGCCGCCAAAGACAAGCAAATCATCTTCCAGCGTCTTGAAACTCCGCTGTTCGAGGTAATCGACGTGCCGCAATCGTCCCGATTTGGTCACACGCCCTGACGAGTGCGGCCAATTCATGTGAGCCACATCGTACATCCGGCAGCGAAAAGCCGTCTATGTATAAAACCAGGCCGTTGTCTGGAAATCAGCCCACGTTCACCGGGACCAGCGTCATCGTGTCATTGCCGAAAATGTCGATCACCTTGACGGCCACCGTGTAGCGGCCTGGGCGGTCGTAGGTGTGGACGGCGGTGATTAGCTCCAGGTTGCGGTTCTGGCGTGTGCGGAAGCTCTGCCACTCGTTCTCAAAGATGTAGCCGCCCGTCCACTGTTCCTCAAACTGCTGCAACGCGAGTTCCCCTTGCGGCGGCTCCAATCCGGGCAGGGAGGCCGTGCCGATGAAGCCGCTCCCTTTGGGAATGCGGATGATCTCGCGGCGGCTCATGTAGTCGAAGTCCACGGCCCAATAGTCCACCCAATCAGTCCAGTGTTTGGTCAGCCGTTCTTTCTTGACGATGCCGTCTTTCCCTTTACTCGCCTTGTAGAGTTGGCCTTGCTCACAGAGCACTTCGCTCTTGCCTTCCTTCATGGCGGCAATGGCGGCCTCCGCCGCGCCCTGGGTGTAGTAGACGGAAAAATCGGTCAGCTCGATCTGGAGGGCGAATTTGTTGCGCTTGTCATAGCGCGGCATGGCCCCGACAAAGCTCACGTCGAAGAAGACTACTTGCCCGCGTTCCACGGCGCGTTTGTCGAAGACTTCGGGAGGAATCTGCTTGGGAGCCAGATCGATGCCCTTGCCGCGCGCCTCGTCCAGAGCGGCGGGGAAGAGGCCCATCTCAAACTCAAATGCCAGAATATCCGCGCGGGAGACGCCCCGCTTGCGGCTCTCCAGGATGACCTCTTCAACAAACAATCGGCTAACCGGGAGATTGATGGGGCCAATAACGATCAAACGCCCGTTGCGCGCCCCGTGGAAGAATCCGTCCTGTGCCTGCCCGCCCTCACTGCCGCCAAAGGGCGTGGCTTTGTAGGCGCGCAGAATCAGTTCGCGGAACTCGCGTTCTTTCTGGGCCAGCGCCTCAGCCTTTTGCGCGCCGGTCAACCGCCCGCCGATATGCAAATAGGCTTGCCGCTCGTAGCGGCCCAAATTCAGCACCTCAAAGGCGCGGAAGTCCTTGCCCGCCGCCTTAAGTTCGCGCTGGACGCCAATCAAGCGCTTGCGCGTCGTGTGGATGCCAAACTTGCCTAGGTCCGCGCATATCCATTTGCGGCCCAGCCTTTCGGCGACAGCGGCGGCAGTGCCGGAGCCGCAGAAAAAATCGGCGACCAAGTCGCCTTCGTTAGAAGATGCCTCTACGACTCTTCGTATCAAAGACTCTGGCTTTTGCGTTGGATACGAACGCACGCGGCGGCGAGGAAAAGAGCGAATCCCACACATCAAACTTGGCAAATACCTGCGCTTTGAAATCGCGGCGGTTCGGGCTTGGCTGAATGGTCTGAGGCACTCTTGATGAATCCGGCTTTGGGGAATACTCTTCCATCAGACGCACTACCGCCTGAACGGGCAACATTCGGAGGACGAATGACCCGTAAAAGGTGTTTTCAGGATGGCTCGCTTTTCAAGCGAGGTACGCGCAGGAAAGTGTGGGTCGCCCGCTGGTGGGAACCCGTGATTGGTCCCGATAACGTACCTGGACGGATTCGACGCTCAGAGGTTCTCGGAACCGTTGCGGAAATGCCCTCGATACGTGAAGCAAGGCAGAGGCTTTCTGATCTGCTGCGCAAAGTCAACAGCGACGACTACCGGCCTCAGTCGGTCTGGACATTTCGCAGTTTCGTGGAAGGCCGCTGGAAACCGGAAGTGTTCCCCACATTGAAATTCTCAAGCAAGAAGTTCTACGAAAACGTGATTGACGCTCACCTCAACCCGGCATTTGGAGACACGCAGCTCCGGCAGATCACGCGGGAGACCGTCCAGAGTTTTCTGATTGCGAAGACTCGGAGCGGTCTTTCGCCGAAGACGATCAAGCACATTCGCACCGTTTTCGGAACGATCATCGAAGCAGCCGTAATGCAAGACCTTTTGACCGACAACCCCGTGCGGAGGACTCGATTGCCGCGCCCCGGTCCGGTAAAGGAGCAGGCTCCAATTGAACCGGAATCGGTAACGGCTTTGATTGCGAGGCTTCCAGAGCCATCCCGCTCTGTCGCTTCCTTGCTGGCGATGACGGGTCTGCGGATCGGGGAACTGCTGGCCCTACGCTGGCAGGACGTTGACTTGCAGAATGGGCTTCTGTCGGTTCGACAAACGGTCTACGAAGGCCACTTCGATGAACCGAAGACCAAGCGAAGCAAGCGCCGCATCCCTCTCGGCCCGAAATGTGTCGAGATTCTTGCGGCCTTGAAGCTCACCGGCGCGGAGAGTGCCAATTTGGTGTTCCCAGCCCGGAACGGTTCGCCGCTCAGTCGGCGGAACCTGCTCATTCGCCAACTCAAGCCAGCTTGCAAGGCGCTCGGATTGACCGGGGCGAACTGGCACTGGTTTCGGCACGCACACGCAACGCTGCTCGATTCGGTGGGAACGCCGGTCGGCACAACCCAGGCTCTGCTCGGGCACTCGTCTTCCGAGATTACCCGTGAGACCTACATCCACTCGGTCCCGGCGGACGCACGTCGAGCGGTTTTGGACGTGGAAAAGCTCCTCGGAACCAGGGGTTCTTTAATTGGACCCAAGTTGGACCCAAGTTCCGGTTCAACCCGGAACTTGAGTTTGCTAATTCATTGATTTTATGGGATTTGATGGTCGGGGAGAGAGGATTTGAACCTCCGACCCCCTGGTCCCGAACCAGGTGCTCTACCAGGCTGAGCCACTCCCCGAACTTGGGTTGCGCGAGCGCATCGCCGGGGCGCGGCCTGGCGCGTTTGGCCCCTCGATTGCCCTCGCATCAAGTGTAGCAGAATCCGGCCTCGCGCGGCGGTTTGCTCAAGTTCCCATGAATGGTCCGCGTTGGCATAGGTGACGGCTGATTTCTCCCGTGTGGCGCCGATACCCCGATGCTCCAGCGGCAATCCGCAGCCGGCGAGCCCCTGGCCACGAGAAGCGGGCGGCTCTCTCGTGGGACGGTCCCCGACACCCCTGGCTTCCGGCAAGTAGCTCTGATAGGCGATACTTCATTCATCCGATTCAGCGTATTGGCCTTGGACGCGACGGCGCGCCAGGGACGCCGCGGCGGCCGTCGAGGCTCTTCGACGACTTCCGGCGCGGCTGGCGGCTTCGCAAGGAGGGGCGCACCATTGCGATGAGAATCCTGCTCAATCAAAGGGGCGGACTCGGGAATCAGCTCTTTCAGTATGCGGCCGGCCTCTATTTCGCCGGGAAGTATGACGCCACTCTCGAAATCATTCGGGAACCCGGACAGCGCGCGAGCTCCTTTGGGCATCCGCGTCAATTGCTTCTTCCCAATTTCCGCATCTCGGCCCCCGTTCGGGAGCGCACTTTACTGGACCGGCTGCTGCGCTCCAATGTTCGCATGATCGCTTTGCTGGCCGCACCCGTCCGGCGCTTCTTCGGCGCGCATTCCCACGATCCATATCTTTCGATCTTCGAGGACATTCAACCATCGCTATCTCTTCCGGCGGGAACTCGGCGGCTCTACCTCAACGGCTTGTTTCAGGCTTATCAGTACGCGCAGAATGTGGAACAGCAACTCCGTCGCGAGCTTGTCCTCCGCGAACCTCCATCCGGCAGGAACCTTGAAACCCTCAACCGGATACGGGACTCTGAGTGCCCGGTCTCCTTGCACCTTCGTCGCGGCGACTACAAACTTTACAACGAGGGAAGGAGTCTGCTGCCAGTGGCCTACTATCGGGACGCTATCCAGGCAATTGGTGAAAGGGTCGCCAACCCCACCTATTTCGTCTTCTCTGATGAAATGGCCTTCGCGCGTGAGAGCCTCCCCGAATTCGAGAGCATGGTCTTCGTGGATCACAATACCGAAGAATCGGCGCACGAAGACCTGCGCCTGATGTCTGCTTGCCGCCACCATATCATTGCAAACAGCACGTTCTCGTGGTGGGGGGCATGGCTCAATCCAAACCCTGAAAAGGTCGTCGTTGTCCCGGACCCATGGTACTTGAGACGTCCTCACACCGACCTGATTCCGCCCCGATGGCGACGCATCAAGTGGCAGGCGCCCGCCAGCTAGGGGGTTTTCGCGGTCCCGGTGACTTCGACACCGATCTCTTCAGCCTTGCGTCGATGCCCAGATGCTTTAGCGGCGATTCGCAGCCGGCCAGCCCATGACGGCGAGAAGTGGGCTGCGGCAAGCCATCCACAAACAGCGAAACTTCCCCTGGGCGCAGGCGGCGAAGGCCGCATTCATCGGCGTGGCGGCATCGACCGACGCGCATGTATGCGCTGTGGGATTGGCTCCGCTATGGGGTATTCTATCTGGTGGAGGGCTCCACCTGCCGCTCTCTTTGGGAAGGTCGGACTGATGCGCCTGCTGTTCGTCACTGGCTGTGAGTACCTGCCCCAGAGATTCGGAGGCGCGGAGGTGTCCGCCCATTCATTTGCGATGGCCCTCAGCAAGCGAGGCGATCAAGTGGGTGTCTTGGCGAGCCTTCGGGCAGGCGACTGGCTTTGGTTCAAAAATCGTGTTGCCTCGAAACTGCGCGGCGTAGATCTTTACACGATGGACCAATTCTGCGGTTACCCCGTCTTCAGGGGTTGGAGAGGAACTTCCGGCTTTTCCGCGGTGATCGATAAGTTCAAGCCGGATATCGCGCTGTTGCAAACCTGCCCTCTTCGAAACTACGCTGACCTTTTTGTCAGCCTTGGGCTCCCCGTCGTTATTTGCATGCGCGACACCAAGACTGGAGGCGCGAGTTTGATCGAACGCCCGCCCCTTCGTTACATCGCAAATTCCGGGTTCCTCGCAGGCTGGCTGCGCACGGAATTTGGAATCGAGGCTGAGATAATTGCGCCGCTCGTCTTGCCTGAAAGATACAGGGTGCGTTCCACACGGGAAAGCGTCCTGTTTGTGAACCCGGTGGCGGAAAAGGGCGTGGAGATTTCGTTGCGTCTGGCTGAAGAACGCCCGGATATTCCGTTCGATTTCGTCGAGTGCTGGGAACGGGACTCTGCGCTCCGCCACAGCGAGAGGGTGCGCCGCGCGAAGAACATTCGTTGGCACAAATCCCGGCTTGACGTCAGGAGGTTCTATGGCAGGGCGAAGCTGCTGCTGATGCCGAGCCAGTGGGTGGAGACATGGGGACGCGTTGCAACGGAAGTCCAGTTAAGCGGGATTCCGGTGCTTGCGTCCCGGATTGGCGGGTTGCCTGAGTCCGTCGGCCCCGGCGGCATCCTTGTCGAACCGACGGCGCCCCTCGACAACTGGCTTGCAGCTCTGTCCAGGATGTGGGATGACAAGAAGGAGTATGAAACTCTTGCGCAAGAAGCCCTGAAATACTCCCAGCGCCCGGAGATCCAACCGGACCTGATCGTGGACCGCCTGGTGCTGTTGATCAGGGAGCACGCGGGGCGCGGGCCCCGTGTTCAAGCGGCACAGGATCAGCGCTGAGGCAAGAATGGCATTCGATCGCTAAACCAAGCCACTGCGCAAGAGTTGCGTCCGCTTGAATCGCAGCATCCAGAATCTCTTGCGCTTTCGATCGTTTCATTATTTCTTGTACTATTTTTCAACGCGCATGAAATGCTTTCCATAGATGTACCCGAGAAGACTCCACACCGGCAGTTCGTCGGCAAAAGCCTGGCGGGGGTCGCGGGTGAAAAATCTATCTCGCGGGAGCGAGGCCAGACTCCTGAGCGCCTTGCCGATCCGGTAACGGGGAACCCCAAGCATGTAACGGACAGGCTCGTTGCGTGTTCGGCCGCTTATCCCTTCAGATACTCCTTTCCAGAAGCGCCAGCGCCTATGGTAACGGCGCGTCAGGCGTTCAGCCGGAATGTAATGGTAGATGATCAGGTCCGGAACGTAAACTCCGTGAATATCCGCGCCGAGCAGCCTCTCCAGGAGCTCCCTGTCTTCGTCCGCCAGCAGGCCCTTTGCGCTACGCCCGTGTTTGGTGGAGAACAGGCCGACGCGTTCGAAGGCGCTGCGCCGGATGACGGCATTTCCGCCCCATAGTTCCACCCCGGATTCTCCCCCAATAGGCGATCGCGGCATTGGAGCGGTCACCGCGATGGCCGCGTAACTGGCGAGCGGCAGCCAGTCCGGGGCCGGGGCAGCCCAGTTAGGCAGATTAGCTCCCCCAATGAACTGTGTTTCCTGGCCGGCAAACTCGCGCGCAACCACTTTGTACCAGTCTTCGTCGATCTCCTCATCGTCGTCGATGAAGCCGATCAACTCCCCGCTTCCGGCGCGGATGCCCGCGTTGCGCGCATGGGACAATCCCTGCTTCGTTTCCTTGATGTAGCGGCAGGGGAGCGCGGCCTCGGTTTGAATCTCGCGGACCACGCTTTCGGTGTCATCCTTGCTGTTATTGTCGACAACCCAGATTGTTACCTCCAACCCCGCGGGCACGGGGGCGCGCAGCAGGCTGGAGATGGCCGCCCGCAGCAGCCCGCTGCGATTGTAAGTCGGGACAACGACATCAAGCTTCACAACTGCTGCCTCTCACCTTCGATTTACTTTCTTTCGCGCTGAGAAGAAGACACCTATCCGTGTCTTCCAGTCTTTCATCTCCCGGCCCGGCATCTTCCAGAGGATATGGTATCGCGCCCGCCGGAGGTGCCGCGGGGTCTGCGAGGCCAATGGCTTCGGGCGGTTTCGATTTGGGCGGTCGCGCACGTGCGATAATGCTTCTGGCGGCAGGGGGGAACGGGAATCCCGGACCCAAAGGAGCGTCTTCTTAGATGGCGGTGAATTCCGTTTCGGTGGTGGTCCCCCATTACAATCGCCCGGATTTCGTTCGCGAGGCGCTGCTGTCGATCCATGGTACTTGAGTGATCCCAGCCCCAATCTGATTCCGCCCGGATGGCGCCGCATCCAGAGGCAGGCGCCCGCCAGCTAGCGCATCTCCGCAGTTGCCGCGATTCGGGCGCCAATTCCATCGGCGTACCGGCATCGCCCAGGGCGTGGAATCGCTTCGAGGTTGCCTCCGCTCTGCGGTATCCTATGAGGTGGAAGCGCCTCAGTCGCTGTTCTCTTTGGGATCTTCCGCCGGATGCTCGTCTCGGAGCCGCATGACCGCTCCCGCTGCAACATCCCGACTGGGATGCCGCCGAAGCCCACCACTGGGCCGATGAATGGAGTCGGAGGATGTACTCTTGAAGGTCTATGCGTACTTGGCCGGCGACAGGAGCAACTTCGGCGACGACCTGAATCGATGGCTGTGGAGCAGGCTCCTTGGCTCTTCTTTGGATGTTGACGACGGAACCGTTGTGCTTGGCATTGGCACAACGATCTCCCGCGAGCTGTTGCCATCGGCCAAAAGGTACATCGTTCTCTCCAGCGGGGTGGGCTACGGCGCGATACCCGCGGATTTCGGCGGCCCAAACTGGGAGGTACTGGCGGTCCGCGGTCCGTTGACAGCCGCGGTGTTGAATCTGTCCGGCGAAAAGGCGATTACCGACGGCGCGGCATTGCTGCGGCTCCTTCCCGAGTGTGAGCCGCTGCCCGCCTCCGAACGCCGCGGCGTTGCCTTTATGCCCAATTTTGAAAGACTAGCTCTCGGCAACTGGAGGCAGGCATGCGAGGCGGCAGGCTTTGAATTCCTCAATCCCTTCGCCGACAGCGAGCAGACGGTTCAGCGCATTCGTAGGGCAAAGCTTGTAATCGCCGATGCCATGCATGCGGCCATTGTTGCAGATGCGCTCCGTGTTCCCTGGATACCCGTTGTTCTCTCGCCGCAAAACAGCAGCTTCAAGTGGTTTGACTGGACCATGAGCCTGAATCTCCCTTATCGTCCCACCAAGATACCCGCATCCACACTGATGGAAGCGGTGCGGAATACAGCAGTCCGTTTCATTGGGCCCAGATATTACTTTGAAGATCGGAATGCCGCAGAGGCGATCGAGCATTACAGGCGCGTCGCGCGGCTCAAGTCCCGGCGGTATTGGCCCCTGTGGAGATGGTGCGCGATGAAAGTTGCTTGCTCCATTCCGATGCGAATCTTCAAGTCGGCTCCGCTTAGGGGATTCAAGAAAAGGCAGGATGAAGAGAGGGCTGATCGCGCGGCGGAGCAGCTGCGCCGTGTCGCGGAGATGCCCTCGTATCTTAGCGATGAACCTGTCCTAATGTCGAAAGTCGAACAGATCGGGAGCTTGCTCTCGCTGCTTAGGCGTTGACCGCTGAATTCGGTCAGTTCGCCGGGGCGCCATTGGGGGGATGTGCCGCTTTATGAAGGATGTGCTCACATTTATCATTCCAGTTCGACACCCTGAGAACACCTGGGACACGATTCAGGCAAAGGAATTCCTGACTCAGACGATTCGGTCGATTTCGTCGCAGGAATCCGATGGCTGGCGCGCTGTTATCGTGGCAAATCGTGGAACCGATCTGCCCAAATTGCCGCCAAAGTTCGAGGTATGCTTCGTGGATTATCCGCCAAATCCGCTGTATGGCCAGGGCACCGCCTCTCGGGAGGAGTGGTATGAGGCGATTAGGATCGATAAAGGAAGGAGGCTGCTATCTGGCATGCTTAGCGCTGCCGAAACAAGTTATTTCATGTCGGTCGACGACGACGATTTTGTAAGCAGACGCCTCACGGGGCATGTAACCCAGAACCTGGGGAGGAATGGGTGGTATTTCCGTAGCGGGTACCTATGGGAAACTGGCGGAAGGCTCTTGTATCTGTATAACAGTTTCTCGAGTTTCTGCGGCACCTCCCATATTATAAGGCGGGATTTATACAAACTTCCGGACTGTGCTCAGAGTGCGTCGCAGGACTATATCAGAAAGATGCTGGGCAGCCATTTATTCATTGCCGACCGTCTGCGAAGTTCTGGGGCCCCGCTTGATCCGTTGCCATTTCCTGGGGCCGTCTATCGCATAGGGGGTGCCGGATCTGCGAGTCGGTCCCCAGGGCTGATGCGCAAAGTCTTTGGGAATAGAGGGTTCGTCAAGAGCCCCATCAAAGTAGCCGGGGCCATCCGCCGCTTCCGACTTCTAACGGAGGGGTTTAGAGAAGAGTTCTTTGGGGTGTAGATTGGAGCCGGGTCCGGCGGCTACGCACTTCGTTCCCACGATCCGAGTCCGGCCCTGCGGCACACGTTTCCCCTCGGTGATGAGCCTTGAGCCGTTGCGGTGGTATGTTATGCTGGGCGAAGGCTGGGGATGCGTGAGTGCAACCTTCAGCCCCAATGGGTATCCTTATAAAGATGGTGGTCAATTCCGTTACGGTAGTGGTCCCCCATTGCAATCGTCCGGATTTCGCTCGCGAGGCGCTGCTGTCGATCCATAACCAGACAATAAAACCCGCCGAGATTCTGTTGGTGGACGACAACTCCAGCCCGGAGAACCGGGAAAGGCTGAAGGAGCTGTCGAGTTTGGCCACCATCCTCAGCACCCCTGGCGTTGGCGGTCCGGCGGGGGCGCGGAACTTCGGCGCGCAGCATGCAAAAGGCGAGTGGCTTGCCTTCCTGGACGACGACGACCGCTGGCTTCCCGACAAGCTCGATCGCCAGATGCGCTATCTGCAGGCTCGTCCCCAGGTGAAGGCTTTGGGCGGCGGCCTAACCATGGTGACGCCGGAAGGGCAAGAGGAGTATTGGGGCGGCAAGCCCACCCGCCGGCTGACCCTCGCGAGCGCGCTCTGCTATACCGCCTCCATGCCCCAGGCGCTCATGATCCGCCGCGACGTCTATCTGGAACTCGGCGGCTTCGACTCCAGCCTGCGTTGTCTGGAGGACTATGAGTTTGGCATCCGCCTGCTTGCCTCCGGCCACGAAACTCACTTCCTGGCTGAGCCGTTGTTCATCTATTACCGCGGCGGCCGCGAGCAGCTCAGTCTCCAATGGGCAAAGATGTTCAGCGCCGATCTGAGGATCATCGATATGCACGCCAGCTTGGCGCGACAGGAGTTCGGCAGGTTCGGCGCAATCCGCCTGACGGCGCGGAGCTGCAAGAAATATGGGCTGCGCAAGGGGCGCTTGGTGGGCAGGTCGGTCTGGGCGTGGGGTTGCGCGCTGGAAGCCATCTTCGGCCGCCTGCGCAGGGAGTTCGATGCGTGAACGGCTCCGCTCAAACGGGCGGAAGTAACTCCGCCGGAGCCGCGGGATGAATGCAATTCAGCTCCGCTTGGGAAAGAACCTCCGATAAGTTGGGTAGAGAAGAACCTTCAACAGATAGACGCAATTCTCGAACGCCAGCCGCCAGTCGCGGAGATCGAAATCGAAGAACACCGCGGACCTGTATGTTCTTGCGATGCCGCCCCAGGTAGTTAGCCCCGCTTTGAGGTAGCTGCGGAAGCAGTTGACATCGCGCCGCAGCACGATGTGATGGAAATGCCGCCCGTTCCATGCCGCAGGCTCGACCGGCTCCCCAATCAGGTCCAGATAGTGCAGCCATCCCAGGTCGACCCCGGCGTAGGGCGCCGCATCCGCGGTGACGCTGTAGCGGGGGTTCGCTTCGATCAGCTTGATTCGCCCGTCCCGGCTGTCCCGCTTCAGTTCCAGCTCGCAGAGACCTTCGTATCCGATCGACTGGAAGAAGCCATCGCACAGCGCATCGGTCTCGGGATCGCTCACCGGCTCAACGACGCTTGCCGATCCAAAGTGGATCGGTGTGGTTCTCAGCTCACGAACCAGGCAGTGTCCCAGGCGCTTGCCGCCCCGCCCATAACACGACAGGTACACCAGCTTCGCGTCATCCGGCCCCTCGATGATCTCCTGCAATACGACCGCCGGCGTCACGCTCTCCACAAGCCGGTAGTTCGCTTCCAGCTCGTCTGGTGATTTTGCGAGGGCGATCTTCTCGTTCAACAAAGGATGTCCGCTCGGAAACCGCTCCCATTCCCTGAAGTGCACGGGCTTCATGAGACATGGAAACTGCGCCTCGGCGGCGAACTGGCGCACCTGCTCGATGGACTCGACGAACCGCGTCCTCGGCACCGGCATGCCGTTGACGTCGGCAATCTCGTATTGCCGCCTCTTGGTCGCCAGCAGGGCCTGGGTTGCCGCCGAAGCCCGGCGAAAGGTGAAGTGCGGCTCCAGCGCGGCCGCATGACCGGCGATGGCCGTCACAAACTGGTCCGCGCTGGCAATCAACACCGGTTTGCGGCCGATGCTCGTGGCCAGTTCAGTCATGAACCGTTCCCACTCGGCCGGATGGGTATCTGGATTGGGACAAAGATGGGCCTGCCCGTAGACCGTCTTGAATCCCGGCTGAGAGGCATCGCAGTCGATGCAGCAGGTTTCCACCTTCCGGCGGGCCAGGTTTCTCATCAGCACAACGCCGGTTTGATAGGCTCCGGCCACAACCACAGGCGGCCGGTCGCTGCGCCGGTCTGGACTCATCAAGATCGCTCCCGGTCTCCCATTGTAGCCTGTGCGGTCTCGTCGCCGTTGGCCTGGCCGGCTGGCCAGGGCCGACGCATCTAAATTGCTATATGCAAAGTGGACTATGCGGGATGAGATGGGGGCATGGACAGTCCCCTGAAGTATTTTGCCGAGGTGCGCGACCCGCGAGTGGAGCGGACGCGC
>Ga0181539_1003108_pt1 | contig 15692 bp, 13 predicted proteins | sample PEATcosm2014_Bin_46_FD_119767 | JGI IMG/M metagenome (GOLD analysis project Ga0181539, IMG submission 119767) | Peatland microbial communities from MTU Mesocosm Facility, Houghton, MI, USA - PEATcosm2014_Bin23_60_metaG | ecosystem: Environmental > Terrestrial > Soil > Wetlands > Peat | place... | reverse complement strand
TGCCTCGCGTTCGGACTGGACCTCGGCCATCAGGTCGCTGATCTGCTCCCCGGCCTCGGCCGCGAACTCCTTGGCCATGTCCGACAAGGTCAGATAGCCCCTGATCAGGGTCTTGGCCAGGGGCCGAGACACCGCCGCCACGGCGGGAAGAACGATGGGGGCCGCCAGGGCCACCCCTAACACCACCAGAATGCTGGGAACTGCGCCCTTCAAACCTTTATCCAAAACGGCCATGGCCTTCCTCCTTTTCCAAAGGCAGCAAATTTGCAAGACTTAAAATAGCGATTATTTAACCAAAAATCAATGAGACCTTAATAATTTCCTAACAAATATATATCAGCATTCGATATATGTCTTTCCAAAGACAGATCTCCCAGGCCTTCTGGCAGGGTATGGTGAAGCTTATCGTTCTGCACCAGGCGAATCTGGGGCCGGTCTACGGCAGCCGGCTGAGTAAGTATTTCCACAGCCTGGGCTACGAAATCAGCCCCGGAAGCCTGTACCCTTTGCTCCATAGCATGGAAAAGGCCAACCTCATGCGCTGTCACATCAGGATCTTCAAGGGGCGGGCGCGCAAATATTATGAGCTTACTCCACAAGGGCAAGACTGCCTGGAGGCCTCGCGCAAGGAAGCGGAAGAAATTGTCCGTGAGGTGATCCTGAGCGGCCTGCCGGATGAAGCTCAAGTGAATTCAGATTAACTTTTACGGCTCTTGGCCCTCTCCCCTATTTCCCCTTGCTTTTGATTTAAGCGGTCACCCCACCCAACTCTCCCTTTATCATCCCCGCAAAGAGACTTAATTATAAGCAAGCTTTCCACTCGGGCAATAAGCCTACCTGGGGTATTTTTGCCACAAGTTAGAATTAACTAAAAAATAACCTAATTGAAATACGATATTAATATAAAAGTGATAGTAATTGCGTAATTTGCACCCAGGATTTAACAGTCTTTACTAATTACATCAGTTCAAAATAATTTAGGAGGTTCCGGTGATGGGAGATTTTAGCTTAAGCATTGATCTTCTCAAGGATATCCTAAAAGTTGCCAAGCCTTTTGGCCACAACGAAAAGACCAGGGAACTGAACATAGGGTTCGGCTTTATTTATTATGGGATAGTTAGGGCCTTAAGACCGAATCATATCTTAGTGATAGGATCAGGATATGGCTTCAGCGTCGTCTGTCTGGCCTTGGGTCTAAAGGACAACGCCCGCGGCAGGTTGAGTTTTGTCGATCCAGCCTATTCTTTATTAAAGAATGGGCCCCTCATGACCGTGGGCGGACGGGGCGTCTGGACCGATGAGTCTTATGTGAAAGCCCATTTCGGGCGCTTCGGCGTGGAAAACCTGGTCACTCATTATAAGATGCGGAGCGATGAGTTTTTCCCCAGTTTCCAGGAGCTAAAATTACCTCCCATAAATCTGGCCTTCATTGACGGCAGCCATGCCTACAAAGACGTGAAATACGATTTCATCAAGGTCTTGGAGCAGTCGCATAAGAATACCTATATCTTTCTGCACGACACCAACATTTACCTCCGGGAATTGGTCAAGCATGTGGGGGTGAAGAAATGGTTGAAATTCATCAAGAAGGAGGAGGAATCTTTTGAGGTAATCGATTTTCCCTTTTCCTCGGGCGTCGCCCTGGTCCGGGTCTTGAACCCCTCCGCCTGGCAGAGACTCCATTGACCGGGCTAACCATATCTCTCCTGGCGGCCATACTTACGGGGTATCTATACTGGCGCTACGTCTGGTTTTTTCGCAATCCCCCGCGGGTCCCGCCGCCGGGAGAGAGCATGGTCAGTCCCGCCGACGGCACCGTAGTCTATGTCACCAAGGTGGCGCCCCAGCAAGAGGTAATCATGATCAAGCAGGGGCTGCCGGCGACCCTCACCGACATCGTCCGGGAAGACCTGGACTCTCCCAAAATCCTGATCGGCATCTTTATGAGCCCCTTCAACGTCCACTATAACCGGGCCCCGCTTCCCGGGAAGGTCAACTTTATCCGGCACCACCCCGCCCAGGTGAAGAATTTTTGCATGGCTCCCATGCATTGGCGGACCCTGCTGAAATGGGCGCCCTTTTATGAGAATTCCAGACACATAATCCACAATGAACGATTGGTGACCAATGTGGAGGGCAGATTTAAGGGAGAGGCGCTCTCCTACTATGTCGTGCAAATCGCCGGGAAGAGTGTGAAAGGCATTGACAGTTATGTTAACCCGGGAGAGCAGGTCACTAAGGGTGAAGTCTTCGGCATGATCCGCATCGGCTCCCAAGTGGACCTGGTGGCGCCGCTCCTGCCCGAGATGAGCATCATGGTCCAGCCCGGGGATAAGGTCCGGGCCGGAGAGACCGTCTTAATCGCTTAATCCTTAAAAGAAAGGGGGGAACTATGAAGATCGATCTGCACGTCCACTCCAAATACTCCACGCGACCCTCCCAATGGGTCTTGCAAAAGTTGGGCTGCCAGGAGTGTTATACGGAGCCCCGGACCCTATACCGCCTTGCCAAAAAGCGAGGCATGTCCCTGGTAACCATTACGGACCACAACGTCATTAACGGCTGCCTGGAAATCGCCGGCCTCCCCGACACCTTTATCAGCGAGGAAGTGACCACCTATTTCCCGGAGGATCGCTGCAAGGCCCACGTCTTGGTTTACGATATTAATGAGAAACAGCATCAAGACCTGCAGGAGGCCAGGGAAAATATCTTTGACCTGGCGCAATATCTGCAAGAAAATCATATTCCCCACGTCCTGGCCCATCCCTTCTGGTCCGTCAACGATCGCTTGACCCCGGTCCATTTCGAAAAATTTCTGCTGCTCTTCAAAAATTTCGAACTGAACGGGGCTCGGGATACCCGGTTGAACGATTGGCTCAAGGCCTTGTTGTCCCAACTCACCCCGGGAGACCTAGGCGCATTGGCCGATAAGCATGGGATCGCGCCCTGCATTCATAACCCCTGGCAGAAGAATCTTACCGGCGGTTCCGATGACCATAGTTCTCTCAGCATTGCCCGGATGTTTACCCAAGTGGAGGGGGCTATATCCTTAAAGCATTTCTTTCACGGCCTCAATGTCGGCCAGGCTAAGCCCCAGGGGCAGGCCTGCACGCCCTTAACCCTGGGTTACAATCTTTATAGTATCGCCTACCAGTTCTATAAAAAGAAATACGACCTGGGTAAGTATGCCGATTCCAGCATTTTCATCAATTTTTTCGAAAGATTTTTGCAGACAGACTTAGACCCTAAAAATTTGCCCACCAGGTTTCAATACTATCGGGACAAGATTAAATATTTTTTCAGGAGTTCTTCGAAAAACAGCCAAACCGACCCACTCTTGTCTCTAATCGTCCATGAAACCATCAAGGCTCCGCAGAAATCGCCAAACCGGCCCGGGGTGCAGTGGTTCCAGATACTCAATGACATCTCCACCACCATCTTGAAGCAGTTTCACGAACATTTCCGCCAGGCGGTGACGGGAGCCAATCTCCTTGATTTGATTAATTCCCTTACCTCTTCCGGGATAATTTATCTGGGGTTGACTCCTTACCTGGCGGCTTTCTCTTCCTTCTCCAAGGACCGGAGCCTCGGATCGGAAATCATTCGCAGTTTTTCAGAGCGCCTGCCTGTCACCACTGCTGATGGGATTAACCGGCTTAACCTGGCCCACTTTACCGACACCTTTTATGAGGTCAACGGGGTGGGACTCACTCTTCGGCGCCAGGTGGAGGCTGCGGTCAGCGCCAATAAGAGATACACCATCATCACCTGTGATACCGCAGCCCGGCCGCAGTTGCCAGGGATCCGCAATTTCGCTCCCATCGGGGTCTTTCCTTTACCGGAATACCCTGAACAGAAACTGTTCCATCCACCTTTGCTCGAAATCCTCAACTATTGTTATGAACAGAATTTTACCCATATCAAGACCGCCACTCCGGGCCCCATGGGACTTACGGCCTTAGGCGTGGCCCGCCTGCTGCGCCTGCCGATCTGGGGCACTTATCACACCGCCCTGCCCCAATATGCTCAATATTTAACGGGTGATGCCGGCATGGAGGAGATAATGTGGAAGTACCTCATCTGGTTTTACAATCAGATGGATCTCGTCTTTGCGCCCTCCGGCAGCACCGCCGAAGAATTGCACCAGAAAGGCATCGACCCGCGCAAGATCCGCCTCTATCCCCGGGGAGTGGATATCGAGCGGTTCCATCCGGCCAAACGCAACGGCGTATTGGAAAGGCGCTATCAGATCAAGGAGGGCTTGAAGCTCCTTTATGTGGGCCGGATATCCAGGGAGAAGAATTTGCCGCTCCTGGCCACGGTCTTCAAGACCCTGTTACACAGCCACCCGGAGCTCAAATTGATCGTCGTGGGAGACGGACCCTATCTGACAGAGATGCGCCAGGTGATGGCGGGCCGCTCTTGCGCCTTTACCGGCTATTTGGCGGGGGAGGAACTGGCCGAGGTCTACGCCTCCTGTGACCTGTTTGTCTTCCCCAGCACCACCGATACCTTCGGCAATGTGGTCCTGGAAGCGCAGGCTTCAGGCCTCCCGGTCGTGGTCACCGATTCCGGGGGGCCGCAAGAGAACGTCATCAATGGTGAAACCGGCGTCATCGTTCCGGGGGATGATGAAGAAGGGCTCTGCAATGCCATCAATCTGTTGTTGGCCGATCCGGATAGGTTAAGAAAGATGGGGCGGGCGGCTCGGAATCACGTCAAGCAGCGCTCCTTTGAAGCGGCCTTCCAGGCCTCCTGGAAGATGTATGAGGAAAGGGCCGACAACCGGCAACCGGCCGGATAGATTAACAATCTTTCCTAAACCAGGGTCGCTGGTTCCATCATCGCCTCGATTCACCCCCCCACCGCCCGAGAAAAATTCATTAATAATTAACGCGACCTTAAATCAATATTAACCCAGGCCCTTTAAAGTTATGCCTATCCGGGTCAGCAGCGGTCGACTCCGGGATTGGATGATGGGCAGGGCCACGGCCCCGGCTCACCTGGAAAAACCTTAGGAGAGAGATGGCTCTCTCCCGGAATTCAGGAGGAAAGGTCATGCATCACAGCGACATTTTATTAATCAGTGATGGCTCCCAAATTTTTCCGCCCCTGGCCCGGTTCTTAACGGAAGCGGGCCACCGGGTCATGACCACTTGCGAAACGCGGGAAGCCTTTCAATCCTTGCGCGCCGGCAATTTCCGTCTGGTCATCACCTGCTTGAGCAATGATTGGACCGATACCCGCCCCTTCCTGAAGGCGGTTCGGGAGCTGAATCGGAAGATTGCGGTGGTCATTTTGCGTCCCGGACCCGAGGTCAGGTCCCCCATCGGCGCCTACCTGGTCAAAGATGCGGGGTATGACTTCAAGCCCTTCGGCTGGCCCGGGCTTCGCCACCTGGTAGCCAATTGCCTCAGTAACTAAGATTTCGTTCCGAAATGGGATGAGGGCCGCGACGCCCCAGCCTCCGGCCGGATTCTCTTTTTTAAAATCTTAAAACTGACGGAAAAGCCGGCAGAACCTCCTTTAAAGAGGGTGGTCACTTTCCCGACATCTCTTCCTGCAGACGGTCCGGGGCCGCCTTTAGCGGCCGGGCCGGATTGCCTGCCCTAACTTTTAGGGAAAATCGGTGCTGGTGTTGCTGCACCAGCAAAAGCCGCTCCCGGGGCCGCAGATCGAAGTAGAAGGGGCTTTCCATAAACATGGCCACAAATTCTTTTCTCTCCAAGGAATTCTCCATCTTCAGCTACTACGCCGACCTTTGGTAATCTATCTTGGTTATCGAAATAAGGCTGGAAAAGGTCCTCATCCAGGCGCAGCATCAGACTACATCTCTCCGGGGGCAGCCAACGCCTCAGCCGCCGCGACCACCTGGTCCGGATGGTTCACCGCATCTCCCTTTTGGGCCAAGACCCTTCTTGAGCCTACGCCTTTAGGATGCATTGTCCCGCCGGACTGTTTCCTTTCGACTTCAGGAAGATTAATAATTCATTTCGTGATCAGGCCGTTACCAGCCTTTCTTGCAAACCAAAATCATGAAGGCATACATGATGATGGTCATTCCCACGCTGATCAGTATTTCTGCCATGTTGGCTCAATCTCCTCGGCTCATTCTCCCGGTGCCGTCACATTGGGGACACTCGCTTTCCAGCCAACCATCCCCCTCGCAGAGCGGGCAGCCGTCGGGGTACTTCTCCGGCTGTCCCTGACCTAGCGGACCTAGTTCGGTGATTACTTCGGCGCCATCACCTCTGGGGCAAGCAATATCCATAAATCCGCTCCCCCTCCCGCTCATATGGATGCTAACAGAGCCCCTGGATCGTTCCCCCGCAAGGCTTGCAGGAGATTACCCGCCGCTTTCATTACTGCATGTCTGCGTATATTGTTGCAGGTCACCTGGAACTGCGTCTTTCCCGCAGGTGGACGATTTTGGCTGGTCCCTTCTGCCACCAGAGGGAACGGCTGGGCGAATTATGAGCGCCCCGAATTAAGGGATCTCCATCAGCCCAGCCGCTTCTGTGGAGGAAAGGGAATGTACCGATGTTACCCCGGGTTCGTGAAAATAGAATTTTGGTTTGGTTAATATTTGATTAATTTCCCGGAAACGGGCTGAGAGAAGGATTACTGAGAAAAGGGTTTGCAGGGCGCGGCCGCGGGCGCCACTGCTGGCGGTCCGCTGAACCTGGCGGGATGGTTCGGGAGGTTTGGGGCCAGGCGGACCTGAAAATGACCATCTTCATAATGAAACTTCGTAACCTATTAAAATAAACCGATGGGCTACTGCATTTTGGGTGGGAATGGGGATCGGCCTTGAAATTTCACATTTGACAAAGTCTATGTTATCGTGACTAAGATAATCCGATCATATTAAAAAAAACTTCCGCCTTTCATTTCGCGCCTGGAGACAAGTTGAAGAACCATGGCAACTGAAGCCGATACCTGCCGAAAGTATGTCCTGCCGAAGCTCTACGGGGCTGGCTGGAAAGATGAGCAGATCAGCGAGCAGCGGACGTTTACCGATGGTCGTATCATGGTCGAAGGCACCAAGGTCTGGCGGCGTCCACAAAAACGGGCCGATTACCTTCTCCGTTACCGCTCCAACCTGATGCTCGCTGTGGTTGAGGCCAAGGCCTCACACAAGAATGCCGGCGATGGTCTACAACAAGCGAAGGACTACGCGCAGGTTCTCGACTTGAAGTTTGCTTACGCTACGAATGGCCATGGTATCGTAGAGCACGACTTCCTCACTGGTAAGGAGACCAATCTTGACGCATTTCCTTCGCCCGACGAACTCTGGAAACGTCTCCGGCTTGACATGGGTCTAAAGGGTGACGATCAGGAGCAGCGATTTCTCGCGCCAAGCCTTCCAGTCCCCGGCAAGCCACTTCGCTACTACCAGGAAATCGCGATCAACCGCGTCATCCGCGCAATTCTGAGTGGGCAGCGCCGCGTGCTGATCAATATGGCTACAGGTACTGGAAAAACCGACGTTGCCTTTCACATTTGCTGGAAGCTCTGGAGCACCCGCTGGAATCGCGTTGGCAAACCAAGCCGTCCACGCATCTTGTTTCTTTCTGACCGCTCGATCCTCGTTGACGATCCGAAGGATAAGCAGTTCGCGCCTTTTGGTGATGCCCGCTGGAAGATCCAAGGCGAAGCCATCAAGAGCCGTGAAATGTGCTTCGCCACCTACCAGGCCATTGCCAAAGACGAACGCCGCCCTGGACTCTACCGTGACTACAGCCCGGGGTTCTTCGATCTAGTCATTGTAGATGAATGCCACCGCGGTAGTGCGCGAGAGGAAAGCAATTGGCGAGAGATCCTCGAATACTTTCAGCCCGCCTATCAGTTCGGTATGACGGCCACACCGCTGCGCGAAGACAACCGTGACACCTACGCCTACTTCGGAAGTCCCGTTTACACCTACAGCCTGCGGCAGGGCATCGACGATGGTTTTCTCGCTCCTTACCGTGTCCATCGCATCGTCACCGATGTCGACGCCACAGGTTGGCGGCCATCCAAAGACGAACTAGACCGCTATGGTCGTACCATCCCTGACGAAGACTACCAGACACCAGACTTTGAACGCCTTGTCGCTCTCAAGGCTCGGACACAAGCCATTGCCAAGAGCATCGGCGACTTCCTGAAACACTACGACCCCTACGCTAAAACCATGGTTTTCTGTGTGGATCAGGAGCATGCCGATGAAATGCGTCAGGCCATCAACAATTACTGCTCGGATCTGGCACAGAAGCACCCGGATTACGTTGTGCGCGTCACTGCCGATGAAGGCGACATTGGTCGCGGCCACCTTAGCCACTTTCAGGAACTCGAACGAATTACTCCCGTCGTCTTGACCACCTCGAAACTGCTGACAACCGGGGTGGATGCTCCAACATGCAAAAATATCGCCATCATTCGCACCATCAATTCAATTACTGAGTTCAAGCAGATCATCGGTCGTGGTACCCGCGTTCGTGCCGACTACGGCAAGCTCTGGTTCTCCATTCTTGACTATACCGGTAGTGCGACGCGTCTCTTCGCTGACCCAGATTTCGATGGCGACCCCATCGATCCGCCGACCGAAACTCCAATCGATGAGCCTATTCCCCCATCGGAGCTTCCTCATGAGCCCCATATTCCCTTTGAACCCTATGGTCCACTGCCATCCGAGCATCCGGAACCACCATTTCGCAAGTACTACGTGGACGGCGGTTCTGTGGAAATCGCCGCTCATGTGGTGTATGAGCTTGACGCGAGCGGTAAAAAACTCCGCGTGATCAAGTTCACCGACTTTGCCGCCGAGAAGGTTCGCAACCTCTGGACCTCCGCAGCTGAGCTTCGCCATCATTGGAGCAACGCCCAGGAACGCGGTACCATCATCAAGGTGCTTGAAGAGCACGGCATCACGCTGGAGCAGCTCGCTGAAAATACAGGACAGCCCGAAGCAGACCCATTCGACCTGCTATGTTACGTCGCCTTCAACGCACCGTTGCGTACCCGTCGCGAGCGGGCTGAACAACTTCGCAAAGGCCGCATGGACTTCTGGGAGCGTTTCAAGCCAGAGTCCCGTGAGATTTTGGACCAGATTCTCGACAAATACATCGATCATGGCACCGCACAGTTTAAGGTACCGGATATTTTGAAAATCTCGCCGATCTCAACCCACGGAAATGTGCTGGAGATCGCGAATAAATTCGGCGGCGTAGACCAACTCCGCACCGCAATCGAGAATATGCAAACACTCCTTTATGCTGAGGCAGCTTGAACCCTATGGAAAGAACGAAAAAGACACCCACACCATCGACCACAGCCCAGTCCCTTGGAAGCCTCGTCAAGTCCTGCCGCGACATCATGAGGAAGGACAAGGGCCTCAACGGCGATCTTGATCGGCTGCCCATGCTCACCTGGGTAATGTTCCTCAAGTTCCTGGACGACATGGAGCAGGTACGAGAGGCCGAGGCCGCATTGGAAGAAAAACGCTTTCGACCCGCCATCGAACCGCCCTATCGCTGGCGCGATTGGGCCGCTCAGCCCGATGGCATTACCGGCGACGCCCTCATCGCCTTCATCCAAAACGACGAAGCCACCCTCCCCGACGGCTCCAAAGGACCTGGCCTTTTTGCCTATTTGCGGTCCCTCACTGGCGTCAACGGCGGTGACCGACGTGATGTCATTCGCTCCGTCTTCACCGGTACCGTCAACAGGATGCTCAATGGCTACTTGCTTCGCGACATAATCAATAAGGTGCACACCATCCATTTTACTTCTTCCGAGGAGATTTCCACTCTCGGTCACCTCTATGAGTCCATGCTCAAGGAAATGCGAGACGCCGCTGGCGATTCCGGCGAGTTCTATACCCCCCGTCCCCTCGTAAAATTCATCGTCGCCGTGGTCAACCCCCAGCTCGGCGAAACCATACTCGATCCAGCTTGCGGCACCGGCGGCTTCCTCGCCGAATCCTTCGAATATCTCAAGAAACAGTGCAAAACTGCCGAGGATTATCGTCTGCTCCAGCGCGACACCCTCTTCGGCGTTGAGGCTAAGCCGCTGCCCTATCTGCTCTGCCAGATGAACCTCCTCCTCCACGGGGCGGAGGCGCCCAATATCGATCCACTTAACGCCCTCCGCTTCCCACTGCGCGAAATCGGCGATAAGGACCGCGTGGACATTATCCTAACTAATCCGCCCTTTGGTGGCGCAGAAGAAAAAGGGATTCTTGGCAACTTCCCTGAAGACATGCAGACTGCAGAGACCGCCCTTCTATTTCTGCAGCTCATCATGAGAAAACTCAAACGGCAGGGGAAAGGCTCTGTGCGAGGTGGTAGGGCGGCAGTAGTTGTCCCAGACGGCACGTTGTTCAACAAGGGCATTGCCGCCCGCATAAAGGAGGAACTAGTCAACAACTTCAACTTACACACAATTGTTCGCCTTCCGTTCGGCGTGTTCGAGCCATACACACCAATTCGGAGCAATATTTTATTCTTTGACACTTCGTCAAGCACCAAGGAAACTTGGTTTTACGAAATCCAGATTTCGGATGAGCGCAAGAAGTACACCAAAACAAAGCCGATTCGGCTCGAGGAATTTGCTGATTGTCTATCTTGGTTCGGCGAAATAACGACAACACCAAACGCCTGGTACGTTTCTCGAGAACAGATTGCTGAAAGGGGGTTTGACCTCGACTTTTCGAATCCAAACACTTCCCAAGTCGAAGTTACGCATGATCCGGTAGCAGTGATGGATTTGATTCTTGCCAATCAAGAGAAAATATCTGTAGCGCTAGACCGCCTCCGAGTCCTACTTAAGGAGTTTAGGTCATGAAGGCGGAAACTTTTGCGTTCGGAGATGTATTGGAAGAGGTAAGCCGTCTAATCGAGGTTATCGATGACGAGGAATACGCCTGCGCGGGAGTGAGGCTTCACGGCCAAGGTGTCTTCATTCGGGAGCACAAGTACGGACTCAACATTAAGAAAAAGCATGTTCAGCATATAGTGAGATCGGGCGACATTGTCTTCAGCACGCTTTTCGCGAGAGAGGGGGCATTCGCAGTCGCTGATCAAGCTGTCGACGGAGCAATTCTGTCCGAGAAGTTTCCAACCTTTCGACTGAGGGACGATAGGCTCAACCTGGAATATCTGAAGTGGTTCTTTAGATCTGGCCAGCTCAAACGGATCGCAGAAACTCAGGTAACAGGTATCGCAGCATTCAGTCTGTCACATCTGAGCAAGAGAAAGTTTCTGGACTTGCCGGTCCCTGTGCCCTCTTTGATGCGCCAAGCGGAAGTAGTCCGGATCTGCGAGCAAGTGATTCACATGTGCTCCGACATTAAGATCCCGCTTCTTCAAACCCAAGAATTGCTATCCTCGCTTACCGGCGTGGCTGCGGAGGAAGTGCTCCAAGGCATACCGAAGAGGCCTTTCGCCGATCTCGGCGAGTTCATTGCCCGCAACGTGTCTATTTTACCGGATGACGAATACAAACAAGTCACGGTTGCCATGAATAATCGTGGGCTTCGTCTTCGGCGAGTATGCCAAGGGTCTGAGATTAGGAGTTCTGGCCAGTGCCGCGTCGAGGCTGGCGATCTCTTATTTTCTCGAATTGATCTTTTGAATGGCGCAATTGGTTTTGTTGAGCGAGCTCTTGAGGATGCTGTGGTCACTAGAGATTTTCCGGTGTTCCGACTTACTTGTCTTAGCGATACCGTAAGGAGGTTCCTGGGTTTCGTTTTCTTGACCTCATCTTTCAAGTCGCAAGCCCAGGCGTCAAGTAAGGGAACAACGGGGCGAAAGAAAATAAAGCGAGAGCAGTTCTTGCGACTAGAAGTATTTTGGCCCTCACCAGATAGACAAGAGCAAATTGTTGAGTTCCTTATAGCGGTTAAATCAAACGTCGCCGTACTGGAAGGTCTATTGTCAGAGCAACTCGGCCTCCTCAATAGCCAGACCATCGGCGTGATCGAGTCGCTGTTCGCAGAAGACGCAGGGCTTCGTCCCTCGCGTCCATAGAGCTATCACCCATGGCGAAAGAACTACGCTTCACTGATCCTGCCTTCCGCTGCGAAGTAGTTTTGTCTTCTACAGCGATGGCGCTCTATGAATCCGCTCGCCCACAGTTCGAGCGACTGAAGGGTATTAAGAGCCTCGGCCTCATGGCGCATATCCACGACATCGCCATGCACACTCGACATCAACACCTCATGGGGCTGATGCGCATTTTCAATAAACTCTGCCAACAGCCAAAGGAAAAGGGACTTCCCAAGGTGTTTCTCTGGTCGTTCTGGTGCCGCTTGTGCTTTGGTCAAACAGGCCATGCCGCCCTCAGCTACGACTCCGAGAAGGCGGTGCTTCTCGCCTGCCACCTCGATTCAAGCTTCAAGGCAACGTTTCGATCACTATTGCAGCCCATCATCGACAAGCTCACCACCTGCTCGATATGTGAGCGGAAGTCCTGCAAGGTACGAGAGAAAGGCAAAGACGAGGCCGACGTCTGGTTTGACAATCTGGTGGTGCGCAATCGCTGGCTACAGCTTCACTTCTGGATTGCGGCCCTGAAGCTATTGCAAGAACCCAAGATCCTGCCGATTTTAAGTCAGCAACTCGTCAGAGGAACAAACCCGCTCGGATTCTCGGAAACTGAAGCCCTCAAGATGCTGGTCGCGCCAGGCTGCGAATGGGAGTCGGCATTAAACAACCTCTGTAGATTGGACCATGTGGTTCGGGATTTGGCTTTCGCCGGGACGCTTGGCATACAGCTCGATGTGGACAACCTTGTGTCTGCCGCAAACGAGGCACATCCTGACTGGAACCTACTCGGGTCGCTAAACGCCTACCTGATCGACACGCTTTACGAGTGCCTTCAAGCACAGACCGCATCTGTCTTGTTCCAACGAACGTTGGCGGGTTTGCTCATTGGGGGCAAGGTCACGTTGGATGCACTCTTCGGCATTGATCTCAGCAAGACTATCGATGACAACGGCCTGAAAGACCTCATCGATCGGCAACAAGCGGGCAAGGAAGTATTCGACCCGGACAGGCGCAAGGCATGGCGGGCGTGGCCAATTAACACCTATATAGACAGACAACGCATACCTTGTGAGGTGGAGAATGAGATCACGGGCCACAAAAAAGGCCACCTAAAGCGCCACATCTCGTCCCGATCCACCTGCTTTAAGTTACGCCAAGACCACAGCCTCGCCATCGCCATCTGTCACCTCAGTCTATCCGACCGCCCCCAGGCCAAGGCCTTTGTGAAACTCTGCCGCAGCGTCCTTAACAAGCAATATCCAAAGCTGGTGCCAGAGCAGCTCACGGCAGCCTTGTTCGAAGGACTGGTAAATCGCCAGTGTAAACACGGATTGCGATCCGCGATGGAGCGATTGAGCCGTTTAGCTTTGGATCTGCCGAAGCTGCGTAAGGCGGCGGACATCGTCAACACGCGCGCGTCCGGCCGCTCAGTAATATCAGGCGAGTACAGCTTCAAGATTGGCGGCTATGAGTATCCATTCCACGGCGACCCGCAGGAACTGCAAATCAACACGATGCACGCATCACTTTTGGGTGACGAAACCGTGCGAAAGAACCTCGGAATCACGGTGGAGGCGGCCGCAAACGTACTCTGGGGCGAGTTACTTAACTGGCAGTCGGTGTACTTCGGGCTGAGGGTACCTCAGAAATTGCTGGTACTCGTAAACGAGGCACAAGGCCAGCTCGGGCGGCAGGTCATTGGCGACGCACGGACAGCAGCGGATGATCTGGAGCTTTACACTCTGCTTGAAGCGCTAAAGCATCCCAGTAAGGCCATTTCCTTCAGGGTTGCGCTGCCCAATGTCAAGCTGTTGAAGGAAGATGGCACAACCGAGAACGAATACGACGTAGTCTCGATGGTGCTCAAGGAGGACAAAGACGTAGAGGTATGGGTGTGGGGTGTTACCACGGAGCAAAATCTCACCCTCAAGAGAAACGCCGACATGGCCAAAATCCAGAGGCTCAAGGACTTGCTCGGCAGCCGCTGGGCCGCTGACGTTCGGGTTGTGACTTGCTACGTCCACAAACACGGCAACGACATCTGCTGCGAGATCGACGGTCGCCAAGAGCGCCGGCCTATCGCGGCAGTATAAGGACCTGAAAATGACCAGGCGCCAGGCCCACCTATCCCAGGAGCAACTGCAAGACCCGCTAAACCTGCTCAATAGCCTGCCGGGCGGTAAAGAAATGGTAAACCTTAGCCCCAAAGTGAACGGGGGGGGAAAATCGCTGCCTTTGCTAACCTCAGGTAATTCCGTCCAAGAATGGTCGGGACGGGCGGATTCGAACCGCCGACTTCCTGCTCCCAAAGCAGGCGCGCTAACCAGGCTGCGCCACGTCCCGACTCTCACTGAATCGAACCAACTCCCCCCTGAGGCCGGCCAGGATCTGCCGCAAGGCGGTTAGGGCCCGGGCCCGGTGGCTGATGCGGTTTTTCACCTCCGGGCCCAGTTGGGCCATGGTAGCCCCATACTCCTCCACCCAGAAGACCGGGTCGTAGCCGAAACCCTGGGTCCCCCGGGGCGCAAGCGAGATGCGGCCGGGGCACTCCCCCCGGGTCCGGAAGAGGCGGCCGTCCGGCAGGGCCAGGGCGATTTCGCAGACGAACCGGGCCTGGCGCTGCTCCCAGGGAATTTCCCGCATCTCCTCTAGGAGTTTGCCCCAGTTGTCGGCGTCGCCGGGGCCATCCGGCCGGGTGCGATCCTGGGCGTAGCGGGCCGAATGGACTCCGGGACGGCCCCCCAGGGCCGCCACCTCCAAACCGGAGTCGTCCGCCAGGGCCGGAAGCCCCGTGAGCCGGACCACTTCTCGGGCCTTGGTCTCGGCGTTCGCCGCGAAGCTCGATCCCTCTTCAGCGATCTCCGGCAGTCCCGGGAAATCGTCCAACCCCAACAAGCGCAGCTCCAGGTCTGCCAGGATTTGCCGCAGCTCCCGGATCTTGCCGGACGAGCGCGAGGCCATCACCAGGACAGGGGCAGCCATGGGCGCAGGGCCTCCTCCTGGAGGTGGAACAACTCCTTAAGGCCCTCCTGGGCCAGGGCCAACATCTGCGGGAGCTGGTTGGCAGGAAAGGGCCCCCCCTCGCCGGTCAGTTGCACCTCGATGAGCTCGCCCTTGCCGGTGCCCACGAAATTGGCGTCCACCGCGGCCTGGGAATCCTCTTCATAGTCCAGGTCCAGCAACAGTTGACCCCGGCAGGTGCCGGCGCTCACCGCGGCTACCTGCTCGGAAATGGGCAGGGCCGCCAGCAGGCCCTGGCACCGCAACCCTTCCAGGGCCAGGTTCAGGGCCACGAAGGCCCCGGTGATGCTGGCGGTGCGGGTGCCGCCGTCGGCCTGCAGGACGTCGCAGTCCAGGATGACGGTGCGGGGTCCCAGGGCCTTCAGGTCCACCGCGGCCCTGAGCGAACGGCCGATGAGGCGGCTGATCTCCTGGGTCCGGCCCCCCAGTTGGCCCCGGCGGGACTCCCGCTCCTGGCGGCCGTGGGACGCCCGGGGCAGCATGGCGTATTCGGCGGTGACCCAGCCGCCGCCGCGGGCGAGGCGAAAGGGCGGCACCGTCTCCAGCACCGTGGCGGCGCACAACACCCGGGTGCGGCCCCAGGTAATCAGGCAGGAGCCTTCGGCAAAATCGAGGTAACCCGGGGTGAGGCTCACCGGCCGGAGC
>Ga0181539_1003104_pt1 | contig 15705 bp, 21 predicted proteins | sample PEATcosm2014_Bin_46_FD_119767 | JGI IMG/M metagenome (GOLD analysis project Ga0181539, IMG submission 119767) | Peatland microbial communities from MTU Mesocosm Facility, Houghton, MI, USA - PEATcosm2014_Bin23_60_metaG | ecosystem: Environmental > Terrestrial > Soil > Wetlands > Peat | place... | reverse complement strand
CTGCTTCGACGTATCCATTCCAATGCGGCTATACTTCTCCATGGACGGCCTCCTTTGATTGAGATCTGCAACGACCTCATTCTGGCACAGCGATGCCGTTAGGGGGCCGTCCACACCATCAGTGGACGGTACCGCTTGTGGATTGCTTCGTCGCTTTCGCTCGCAATGACGGCCTCTATTTCTCTTCGAACAGCGCCCTTAAGCCCTCGCGATACGTCGGATAGCGCAACACCACACCGAGTTCGCGCTTGAGTTTCTCGTTGCGCACCCGTCGGCAGTCCTGCCAAAAACTCAAGGCCATCGGCGACATCGACGGCGCGGCATCGGCGAAGGCGATTTCTGGCGGCGGGTCACGACCCAAAAGCTGTGCGGCGAAGGCGATCGGATCGCCGGGAGGCGTCGGTTCGTCGTCGGCGACGTTGAAAATCCCGGACGCTTGGCGGCTCAACGCGGCGTCGATCGCCTGCGCGATATCGCCGACATGGATGCGATTGAAAATTTGTCCCGGCTTGGAAACGCGGCGCGCCTTGCCCTGCGCTATCTGAACGAGCGCATTCTGTCCGGGTCCATAAATTCCGGCGAGGCGCAGGATCGCGACGGCGATGCCGTGGCGGGCGCCCAAATCCCGCCACGCCTGCTCCGCCTCGAGCCGCTCGCGGCTGCGCGCCGCGTCCGGCTTGGGCGGCGTTTCCTCGACGACCCAAGCGCCGCCATGGTCGCCGTAGACGCCGACCGTCGACAGATAGACGATCGCGTGCAGATGCTTTGCCTGAGCAATGGCATCTGTGCATAGGGCAAGCACGGGATCGCCGTTGGCGCCCGGCGGAACCGAGACGACGGCGAAATCCGCTGCGGCGATCGCGTCGTTCAATGCCGGCGACGAGCTCTTGCCGTCGAAGACGAGCGCCTGAAGGCGGCTCGCATCGTAGGCATTCATAATCGCGGCGCGTTCCGCCGCGCGAACGGTGACGACGATGCGGTCGAATTTTTCGCCGAACGCCGCGGCGAAATGTTCCGCGCAATAGCCGTAGCCGAAGCAAACAAGCGTGCTCATCGCCGCCTCGTTTCCGCCCTCGCCGCCGTCCATTCGGCGACGACCTCGGGATCGGCTTCGCCGGCGCTGCGACCGGCACAGCGTTGCAGCCCGCCGGGATCGAGCCGGCCGAGCGCCCAGACGGCAGCGCCGCGAACCAGCGGCGCGGGATCGTCGAGCAAGCGCTCGGCTTCCGCGGCGAGGCTCGGCTCGCCTGAATTGCCGATTGCGATCAGCACATTGCGGACGAAGCGCGCGCGGCCGACGCGCTTGACCGCGCTTTTCGCAAACAAAGCGCGAAAAGCGGCGTCATCGAGCCGTGCCAGACCGCCAAGCGGCGGCGCGCGCAACGCGTCGCGTGCCGCAAGTTTTGCCTCGCGGCCGGCGACGGCGAATTTGTTCCACGGACAGACGGCAAGGCAATCGTCGCAGCCGTAGATGCGATTGCCCATCAGCGGCCGCAGCGCGCGCGGGATGTGACCCTTATGTTCGATGGTCAGGTAGGAGATGCAGCGCCGCGCGTCGAGCCGGTACGGCGCCGGAAATGCCGCCGTCGGGCAGATGTCGAGACAGGCCCGGCATTGACCGCAATGATCGTCTTCCGGCGCGTCGGGCGGCAGGTCGACAGTCGTGAAAATCGCGCCGAGGAACAGCCACGAACCGCGCCGCCGCGACACCAGATTGGTGTGCTTGCCTTGCCAGCCGAGGCCTGCCGCCGCGGCGAGCGGCTTTTCCATCACCGGCGCGGTGTCGACAAACACTTTTACGTCGCCGCCGCCATTGTCGATGAGCCACCGGCCAAGGAGCTTGAGCCGCGGCTTGATCAACTCGTGATAATCGTCGCCGCGGGCATAGACCGAAATGCCGCCGCGCGTTCGCGCCCCGAGCAGCGCCAGCGGATCGTCCTGCGGTCCGTAATTGACGCCGAGCATGACGATCGAGCGCGCTTCGGGCCACAAAACGCGCGGCGCGCCACGCCGTTCGGCATGCGCCGCCAGCCATGCCATGTCGCCATGGGCGCCGCCGGCGAGGAATTCGCGCAACCGCCCCGCCGCGAGCGGAATCGAGTCCGGTCGCGTCACGCCGAACGCATCGAAGCCTTGCGCATGCGCGGCTTCGGCCAGCGCCGCTTTGAGCTCGTCTGGACCTAGAAATCGAGGTCGGCGTAGCTCGGCGGCGGCGGCAGACCGCGCAGCGTTTCGTTGAGCAGCACGCGGAACGACGGCCGCGATTTGATCCTGGCGTACCAATTCTTGGCGGTCTCGTCTTCGTGCCACGGCACTTCGCCCAGATAATCGACGGCCGACAAGTGCGCCGCCGCGGTCAGATCGGCATAGGTCAAGCTGTCGCCGGCAAGCCAGTCGCGGCTGCGAATGAGCCAGCCGACATAGGCTAAATGGTACTTGATGTTGCTTTTCGCAGCACGCAGCGTTTCGGTGTCGGGCGGTCCGCCGCCGCTGCCGGCCGGGATATAGCGCTTGTAGACCCGTTCCATCACCAGCGCGCCGGAAACCTCCTCGAAGAATTTCTCGTTGAACCAGCTCATCAGGCGGCGCACCTCGACCCGCTCGCCTGCCATTTGCGGCATCAGCCGACCCTGGGGAAAGCCGCTGCCGCGGGTCTCGTCGATATATTCGGCGATGACCGCTGCGCCGGGAACCGGCGGCGCGCCCTCTTCCAAGAGGACCGGCGTCGTGCCCGCCGGATTGAGCGCCAAGAAGTCCTTGCGCCGTTCCCAAACCCGCTCTTCGACAAGCTGCAACGGCAAATCGTATTCTTCGAGCACCAGCCGCACGAAGCGGGACTGCGGGCAGATAGGATGATGGAATAGCGTCAACATGCGGTCGTGAGCCTTGCCCAAATCTTAGCCCTGCGTCAAAAACTTGCCGAGATTGGCAGTCGACTTAGAGCGCTTTCCGATTAGATCAAATCGGAAAGCGCTCCAAGCTTCTTGAATTGTCGCATTTTCTACGGAAACCCGGCGTCCACCCTCGGATCAAGTCCGAGGGCAGGCTTTTTCCGGAAAATGGCTTAATGGCTCATTCGCGAAGGCAGCGCACCCGGCGATCGTCAGGCCAGCCACCCCATCGCCACGCTAGCAAGGATCACGCTGCCGAGCAAAAACCGATAGATTACGAACGGCCAACTCGAAAAATTTTCCAGTATTTTCATCAGGCTCCAAATCGCAAAGAATGCCGAAATGGCCGCCACGCCAATACCAAGGATCAGTACCGACCACGCGTGCCAATCGAGATGAATCTTGTGGAGCTCCCACAACTCCTTGAAGCCAGCCAGGGCGATTGCGGGCAGACCCAGCAGAAAGGATAGACGCGCGGCTTCGTCACGTTTGAAGCCGAGCATAAGCGCAGCGGTCAGCGTCGAGCCCGAGCGGGAAACACCGGGAATGAGAGCACCAGTCTGTGCAAGTCCCACAACAATCGCATCGACGACAGTCGCGTTCTCGATCGTGCGCCGATGCCGGGCCCAAATCTCGGCAATAGCAAGAAGCAGCGCCATTGCGACACAGGCCCATCCGACGACGCTGATTGAACGAAGCGGCGAATTGCATGTGTTGAGTAGTTTTGCCAGCGTTAGACCGGCAATTCCTATCGGGACGGTTGCAAGGACAACCCACAACACAAATTGGAAAGAGCGGTCACGGAATTTTCCGCGAATGGCAGCGGAGATCGAATTGACGGCCAATTCTCTAACGTCTGTCCAGAAATAGCTCACAACCGCGCCCAGCGCGGCAAGCTGCATGGCTGCAGAAAATGCGGAGCCCGGATCCTGCCACCCGAGCACAGCGGGTACCAGGCGCATGTGTGCAGTCGACGAAATCGGCAGCAATTCGGTGATGCCCTGCACGATCCCGAGAATTGCGACCTTGAAATATCCCAACGCCACAAAGCCGGTATCGACGCCGTTTGTGCAAGCTTCGGACATGTTCAGACCGTCTCGTCGAATTGTGATGCGCGCGCGGGCCGAATCAACGCGCATATTTTAGCGGGGCGGCCTCGAAAAGCTGAGATCATTTGATAGTCGAGGAGGGATTTATCATCCGATCCGGACCATCGTCTCGGTAGAGACCGTGTTCAAATATCCAATCCGTGTGGATAAGTCAGGACGCACTGACACGATTCTTCAACGTGCCGCTCTTCAACGTGGCACTCTCGGGCTATATCCGACCGCCCGCCACTTCTGTCATGACCTGACGGCTTACGCCGTGTACGGATGAAACTGCCCGGCCTTGCGGAAACGCCACAGATAAGTCGGCACGATGGCGGCTATCGATGCCGGCGTGATGCCGAGCCCTTCCAGCGTCCGGCCGTCGCGACGGGCCTGTTCCGACACCACATTGTCGCGCTTGAGCAGTTCGACCTGATCGGGCGTGATCGGCGGCTTCGGCCAATATTGCAGGAACGTCGCCTGCAGCTTCACCAGCCCGAACGGCACCGGCACCAGAAAGCGGCGGCGGTCGGTGGTGGCGAGGATGAATTCCATCAATTCCTTGAACGTGCGCACGTCCGGGCCGCCGAGCTCATAGACGGCGCCGGGCTTCACATCGCCGTCGACCGCCTTGGCGATCGCCTCGGCGACATCGCCGGCAAAGACCGGCTGCAATTTGGTTTGCCCGCCGCCGACGAGCGGCATGACCGGCGACAGACGCGCCAGCGCCGCGAACCGGTTGAAGAAATCGTCCTCGGGCCCGAAGACGACGGACGGTCGTACGATGACAGCCGCATCGTACGCGGCGAGAACCCGCCGTTCACCGTCAGCCTTCGCCCGGGCGTAGAGCGAGGGCGCATCGGCGTCGGCGCCGATCGCGGAGACGTGGACCAGCGGCGCGCCGGCGGCCTTGGCCGCGCGCGCCACCGTTTCCGCGCCCGCGGCCATCACGGCGTCGAAATGCTGGCGACCACGTTCGAACAGGATGCCGACCAGATTGACCGCGATATCGGCATCGCGCAAAGCTGCCGTGACCGAATCCGGGTAGCGCAGATTGGCCTGCACGGCATGGATCTGGCCGACCCGGCCCAGCGGCTGCAAATGGAAGGCGAGGTCCGGACGGCGCACCGCGACGCGGATGCGGTAACCGCGGCTCGCGAGCGCGCGCACCACATGGCGACCGAGGAAACCCGAGCCGCCGAACACGGTGACGAGCGTATCAAGCTTATGCTTCGAGGCCATTTGTCGGCAAATACATGATCGGCGCGCCGCTGTATAGGGATTATCGCGCAATCCACGAATGATCGAATTGCGCGGGTATCGTATTGCCGTGCAACGGGTTACGACGCCGGCACCGCCTTCGGGATCAAGCCTTATCCCGTTCGATTGACAAGGGGATGACCGCTCCGTACCTATCCCGGCATTGCCCAAACGGGCCCAGGTGGCGGAATTGGTAGACGCACTAGTTTCAGGTACTAGCGCCGCGAGGCGTGGAGGTTCGAGTCCTCTCCTGGGCACCATCTTCAGCGTATAAATACCTCGGTCCCGCTGGGAGCGATACCATGCCGCCGCACGGCCGCATCGAAATCAATCCGAAAGTGATGCTCGGCAAGCCGACCATTCGCGGCACCCGGATCACGGTGGAACTCGTCCTGCGCAAGCTGGGCGAAGGCGCCAGCCACCAGGACCTGCTTGAAGCCTACCCGCACCTCACCGAAAGCGACCTCCAGGCCGCGATCACGTTTGCGGCCGACACGCTGGCTCGCGAGGAGACCGTGCTCTTGGAGCCGCATGAGTGAATGCGCTTTCTGGCCGACGAGAGCTGCGACTTCCGCGTGGTGCGGGCCTTGCGAGCTGCCGGCCACGATGTAACGGCCGTGATTGAACTCACTCCCGGCGCGGAGGATACCGCCGTCATTGACACGGCTGTGCGCGAGGGGAGGATTTTCCGGACAGAGGATCCGGACTTCGGACAACTCGTCTATGCCGCCGGCAAACCGACGGCCGGCGTCATCTTGCTGCGCTTTCCGACGGCTACTCGCGCCAGTTTGCCGGCATTCGTGGCAAACGTCGTTGCCGAGCATGGGGAAAAGCTCCACGACCGTTTTATTGTACTCCAACCTGGGCGAATTCGCTTCGGCTGGTAGCCGCTGCAGAAATGAGCAAGTGGCGTAAAGTGGCTTTGCTTTCAGACGTGTTTCCACGGTAGGGACATCGCATGACCATCCGTCTCCATCGCGGCGATCTGCCGGACCTTTCGCGCTACACCAGCGCGCCGTCCGGCGCGGTCGCGATCGATACCGAGACCATGGGGCTCGATCTGCGGCGCGACCGGCTCTGCGTGGTGCAGCTGTCGCCGGGCGACGGCTCGGCCGACGTGGTGCAGATGCCGCCGCACGCTGCCGATGCGCCCAATCTGAAACGGCTGCTCGCGGATACCAGCCTGCTCAAGATATTTCACTTCGCGCGGTTCGATCTCGGCATGTTGTACAAGGCTTTCGGCGTCATGCCGGAGCCGGTCTATTGCACCAAGATCGCGTCGCGGCTGACGCGGACCTATACCGACAAACACGGGCTCAAGGACCTGGTGCGCGAGGTGCTGGGACAGGAGATTTCCAAGCAGCAGCAGTCCTCGGACTGGGGCGCGAGCGAGCTCGGCGAGGCGCAGATCGCCTACGCCGCTTCCGACGTGCTGCATCTGCATGCGCTCAAGACCAGGCTCGACACCATGCTGGCGCGCGAGGGCCGCGAAAACCTCGCCGCCGCCTGTTTCCGCTTCCTGCCCGAACGGGTACGGCTCGATCTGGCCGGTTTCGCCGCCGAGGACATATTCGCCCATTCCTGAGCGGGCGCCGTTCCATGCAGGCAATGGGGCCAGCCCTCGCCGGGCCACATTCGCGAGCCACTTCTACAGGGTGGACCTGTTAGAATGAGCGGCCCGATCCCGAATCGGGACGAGTTGATGCGACGATCTTCAGGGGAGTGCCGGCTTGGCGATAGTCTACCCGGAGAAGGCCGGGACGGGGTTTTCGGCCGGTTCCCGTAGCGACTTCGAGCGCAAATATCGAACCGCGGTGCGGCACAGCCGGCATGTGCGCTGGCTGCGCATCGGCGTGCCGGCCGGCATCGTCGCCGTGCTGCTCGTCGTCGTTGGGCTCAATTACATGCCGCCGATCGGCGGTTTCCGGCTGCCGGGCGAGCTTGGCAATCTCGTCATCCACGGCACCAAGATCACGATGCAGCAGCCGCGGCTGACCGGCTTCACGATCGATTCCCGCGCCTATGAGTTTTCCGCGGATGCCGCCGCCCAGGACATCACCAAGCCCAATCTCATTGAACTCGACAGGCTCCACGCCAAGATGGAAATGCAGGACAAGAGCAGCGTGGAAATGTCGGCCGATTCCGGCTTCTACGACGCCAAGTCGGAAATCCTGACACTCAAGGACAATATCGTGCTCAACTCTTCGACCGGCTACGAAGGCCGCATGAGCGAGGCGGTGATCGACGTCCGCAAAGGCAATGTGGTGTCGGAGCGGCCGGTCGCGGTGAAAATGCTCAATGGGTTCCTCAACGCCAAGCGGCTCGATATCGCGGAAAACGGCAGCGTGCTGCGTTTCGGCGGGGTGACGATGACGCTCGAGGCGAACAAGGACGCTGCAAAGGCCGCCGACCAATGACCCCACGCCTGCAACTTTTCGCCGCACTCGCGCTGCTTGCGTTGTGCACGCCCGCTCCGGCGCAAGCGCCGCATCCGGCCGCCGCAAGTCCATTCCAAGGCATGGGCCAGAACCAGGATCAGCCGGTGCAGATCGAGGCGGCGACGCTCGAGGTCCGCGACAAGAACAAGCAAGCGACCTTTTCCGGCAATGTGCAGGTGGTGCAAGGCGACACCACGATGAAGTGTCAGAGCCTCGTCGTGTTCTACGGCCAGGAGGTCGGCCTCGGCGCCGACGGCGCACCCGCCTCGAGCGCCGCGAAACCGACGCCCGGCATGCCGCAAGGGGCGCAAAATATCCGCCGCATCGAAGCGCGCGGCGGCGTCACCGTCATTACCAAGGACCAGAACGCGAGCGGCGATCTCGGCGTCTACGACCTCAAGACCAAGACGATCACGCTCAGCGGCAATGTCGTGGTCAGCCAAGGCCAGAACGTCATTCATGGCGAGCGGGTCGTGGTCGATACGGCGACCGGATATGCGCGGGTCGAATCGGCGAGCAGCGGCGGCACCGCCGGCGGCGCCGCCGCCGGCCCGAGCCGCGTTCGCGCCCTGATCCAGCCGGGCAAGGGCGGCCAAAGCGGTCCGACCAATTTCATGACCCTTGGACCGGGCAAGACGAATTGACACGAGGGCGCGATCGGCGGCCAATCCACATCTGCGCTGGAAATGCGCTAAAGTCCGCGATCTGAGCGGGAATTAACCCGCGATGCGCAAGCGAGCTTTCCGGGACCGGCGTGGTGGACCTTTTTTCATATTTTCGTCGTCGCGCGGCGGCCACAAGCCGCGAGCCGCTTGCCGAAAGTGAAGCGATCGATCTCGCCTCCATGGGCGGCGAAATCAGCACAGTCTACCTCGATATCGCGAGCGTGGCGGCGCCGGCGCCAAAGGCGCGGGCCAAGGCGCCGGTGCCTCAGCCACGGCCTCCCGTGCCCGCGAATGGGGCACCGCAGACACCGCCGTCCGCGCCGCCTGCCTTCATGCCACCGCCCCATCCCACGGCTGTGCCGACCTTCGTACCGCCGCCTCCGCCTGTCACTCCGCCGCCATTCTCGCCACCGCCGGCACAATCGCGACCGCCGCGCCAGCCGGCTCCATCCAACGGCTCGCGGCCGGCCGGCCGGCCGCGCCGGCGCTCCGACGGCAACGGTGCGGCACCAGCCGACCGCAAGGGCCTTCTTGCGATTAATGGCGTGGAGAAGAGTTTCGTCGGCCGCAAGGTGGTGAAGGGCGTCAGCCTTTATGTGCGCAAGGGCGAGGCGGTCGGCCTGCTCGGCCCGAACGGCGCCGGCAAGACCACCGTGTTCTACATGATCACCGGCCTGATCAAGGCCGACCAAGGCCGGATCGACCTCGACGGCCGCGATGTGACCCGCCTGCCGATGTATCAGCGGGCGCGGCTTGGCATCGGCTATCTGCCGCAGGAAGCCTCCATTTTCCGCGGGCTGAGCGTCGAGGATAACATCCGCGCCGTTCTTGAAGTGGTCGAGCCCGACGGCAAGCGCCGCGCCCGCGACCTCGATGCACTGCTCGAAGAGTTCAACATCGCGCGTCTGCGCAAAACGCCGGCGATCGCGCTCTCCGGCGGTGAACGCCGGCGGGTCGAGATCGCCCGTGCACTCGCCACGCGGCCCAATTACATGCTGCTCGACGAACCTTTCGCCGGTATCGATCCGATCGCGGTCGGCGACATCCAGTCGCTGGTCCGTCACCTCACCAATCGCGGCATCGGCGTGCTGATCACCGACCATAATGTGCGCGAGACGCTCGGCCTGACCGACCGCGCCTACATCATCTATTCCGGCGAAGTGCTGATGGAGGGCCGCCCGGACGACATCGTCAACAACCCGGACGTGCGACGCCTTTATCTCGGCGAGGAATTTCGGCTTTAACGCTTAAAAAAATAGGTTGGCGACACGGCCAAAAATTTGCTGTAAGGGAGGAAGCAAGAATCGGACCAGTTAGTAACATCGTACCGTAAGGCAGTCATCAGACCTATGGCTCTCACCCAGAGACTCCAGTTAAGGCAGAGCCAGGCGCTGGTGATGACGCCGCAGCTGATGCAGGCCATCAAGCTGCTGCAGCTCTCCAATCTCGATCTGGTCACCTATGTCGAAGCCGAACTCGAGCGCAACCCGCTGCTCGATCGCGGCGCCGAAGCCGAGCCGGCGGCCGGCACGGCCGAACCGCAAGCGCCGGAAGCCCAGGGCGTCAACGGCGAAGCCTACACTGGCGGCGACGAGCGCGCCGCCAACGGCAACGATAGCGCCGAACGATCCGATAACCGGGTCGACGACACCTCCGCCGACGACGGCGCCGCGCCGCCGCCGCGCGCCGCGGACGACCCGGCGGGCTATTCGCAATGGACCGGCACAGGCTCCGGCGGCCGCTACGATGGCGACTACAATCTCGAAGCCTTCGTTTCCGCCGAAACCACGCTGGCCGACTGGCTGCACGAGCAACTGACACTCGCGATCTCCGACCCGGTACGACGCATGATCGGGCAATATCTGATCGACCTCGTCGACGAGTCGGGCTATCTGACGGGCGACCTCGCCGCGGCGGCGGAAAAGCTCGGCACCGGCACCGCCGAGATCGAAGCCGTTCTCGCCATCCTGCAGACCTTCGATCCGCCCGGAATTTGCGCGCGCAATCTCGCCGAATGTCTGGCGATCCAGCTCAAGGAGAAGGACCGCTACGATCCGGCCATGCAGTCGCTGATCGCCCACCTCGATCTGTTGGCGCGTCGCGATTTCGCGGCGCTGAAAAAGATCTGCAGGGTCTCCGACGAAGATCTCGCCGACATGATCGGTGAAATCCGCCACCTCAACCCGAAGCCCGGGCTGGCATTCGGCGCGACCGTCGTGCAGCCGATCGTACCGGACGTGTTCGTGCGGGCGGCGCCCAACGGCGCCTGGCTGGTCGAGCTTAATTCCGACACCTTGCCGAAGGTTCTGGTCAACCAGAGTTATTATGCCGAGGTTTCGGCCACCGCGCGCCGCGACACCGACAAATCCTATCTGACCGAATGTCTGCAGAGCGCCACCTGGCTCGTTCGCGCGCTGGACCAGCGCGCCCGCACCATCCTCAAGGTCGCCAATGAGATCGTGCGGCAGCAGGATGCTTTCTTCGCACACGGCGTCGAGCATCTGCGTCCGCTCAATCTCAAAACGGTCGCCGAGGCTATCGGCATGCACGAATCGACGGTGTCGCGCGTCACCGCCAACAAATACATGGCGACGAACCGCGGCGTATTCGAACTCAAGTACTTCTTCACGTCGGCGATCGCGGCATCGCATGGCGGCGAGGCGCATTCCGCCGAAGCCGTACGTCACCGTATCAAGCAATTGATCGAAGGCGAAAGCGCGGCGGACATTTTGTCGGACGATACCATCGTCGAAAAGCTGCGCGAGGCGGGCATCGACATCGCGCGGCGCACCGTGGCCAAATATCGCGAAGCCATGCGCATTCCATCGTCGGTGCAGCGGCGCCGGGAAAAGCAGGCCGTTGTCGCCAATTGAAATCTCTCGGCAGCGCGCCGAAACGCGGCGGCCGCCGCAGCGCCGCGTTGACTCCGGCTTTGCCGATACCTAGGTCCACAATAGCGGCTTGATTTGCAAAGAGAGGCTGCCATGCCATTTCGTGTCTCAGGGAAAAATATCGACATCGGCGATGCGTTGCGCGAACGCATCAAAGACAGGATCGCCGAAACGGTAGCCAAGTATTTCGATGGCGGCTATTCCGGTCACGTCACGCTGGCGCGGGACGGTTTCGGATTCCTCACCGAAATCGCCATCCATCTGGATTCGAAGATCACCCTGCACGCTGAAGGCCTGGCGCCCGACGCCTATGCCAGCGCCGATCAGGCGGCGCTGCGGATCGAAAAGCGGCTACGCCGCTATCATCGCCGACTCAAGGATCGTCGTTCGGAGCGCAGCGACGCTTGGGCTGCGGTCGATGCCGCGAGCTATGTGATTGCCGCCCCGGAGCACGACAACGAAAAAGACATCGACACCTTCACGCCCGTGATTATCGCCGAATCGACCACGACCTTGAAACAACTCTCGGTCAGCGACGCAGTGACGGAGCTCGACATGACAGGCGCACCGGTTCTGCTGTTCCGCCATGTCGCTCATGGTGGCATCAATATCGTCTACCGGCGCGCCGACGGGCATTTCGGCTGGATCGATCCACCGGCGATAGCACGGAGTTTGGCGCCCGCCGATGCCCATTGACGGCAATGCGGCGGCTCCCTATGGTCCGCCGCTCTCGATCGTGATCGCACTAGGTGGGTACCGGTTTTCGGAAAAAGTCACGGTCATATAGACACTTAGCGACTGGCGAGACGCCGCGCTTCTCAGGTTCCATTCATGCCGCTCACCGATCTGATTGCGCCGAACGCAATTCTCCCGGCGCTCAAGGTCAACAACAAGAAGCAGGTGCTGCAGGAGCTTGCCGCGCGCGCGGCGCTGCTCTGCGGCCAGAACGAGCGTGCCATCTTCGATATACTGATGCAGCGCGAGAAGCTCGGCTCGACCGCCATCGGCAACGGCATCGCCATTCCGCACGGCAAGATGGCAACGCTCACACGGCTGTTTGGATTGTTTGCCCGGCTCGATAGGCCGATCGAGTTCGAAGCGCTCGACAACCAGCCGGTCGATCTTGTCTTCCTGCTGCTGGCGCCGGAAGGCGCCGGCGCCGATCATCTCAAGGCCCTGGCCCGCATCGCGCGGCTGCTTCGGGATCCCAATGTGGCGCACAAGCTGCGTGCTTCGCACGACGCCGAGTCGCTCTACGCGGTGCTGGCAATGCCGTCGGCTTCCGCGGCGTAGATCGGTTCCCGTCGGCAAACATCGAAATCAACGACGCTCGCGATAGCCGGCGTTAGATTTTTTGATCTCTGCCGCCCGATTTTCGATCATCACCGGCGACTGCGAGAGCACGATCCCCAAAATGCCTGCCCCTGGACCTGATCCGGGGGTGGAGACCGGTTTTCGGAAAAGATCATGCTCAATCAAAATGCTGGAGTCCGGTTCTGATTCCATCAGAACCGGGCTCTAGCGGATCAGTGCACGCTGACCGTTTCGAGCTCTTGGCTCCACGCATTGGCGACGGCCGCTTCGCGGCTATCCGTCAGCATGATGGGCGTGCCATCGGCGGCGTGCAGCGCGAATAGCGTCTGGCCGGGGGTCAATTCCGGCATTTCGGCCTGCGGAAACAGTGCGCGAACATCCTCGGAACGAATCGATTTCACGTACGCGATGCGTCCGTCGCCGAGGTGCGCAAGCGCTTCGGCGGACAGGTCAATTCGGGCATCGCCACGGTTCATTTCGCTATTCATGGCCCTCGACTCCTTTCTGAGTTGGTCGAGTCCTATCAGGTTTATTAATCGCATTCTTTGATTGAGATCGATTTAACGACGCGTTCCGGCTGTGGGCGCGCGAGATCAATCGACAGCAATCCATTCTTCAAGTCCGCCCCCAGTACCTCCATACCATCCGCCAACACAAAAGTGCGCTGGAAGTGGCGCGCGGCGATGCCGCGATGGATGTATTGCCGGCTTTTGTCGTCCTGCTGGCGGCCGCGGATGACGAGCTGGCTTTCCTCCACGCTGACATCGAGCTGGTCGCGGGTAAAGCCGGCCACCGCTAAAGTGATGCGCAACCGCTCCGGACTGTTCCCGTCGCCGGGAACGCGCTCGATATTATAAGGAGGATAGCCCTCGGCCGCCTTGCCGACCCGATCGAGCACGCGCTCGATCTCATCGAAGCCGAGCAGGAAGGGGCTCGAGAGCGACGAAACCCTGGACATAGTTCAAAGCCCTAAGCAAGCGACTTTGCGGGGCCCGACCGGCACCCCGGCGGTCGGGCGGAGACCCGCGCGACCTCCGCTAATATGGCGGTACCGATCCAAGGGTTCAAGAAGCTCGCAGGAGCGCGCTACGCTCAAGGCAATTCCAGCGGGCCCGGCATGGCGCGTTCGGCTTCGGCAGTGAGCTGCGCTTCGTGCCGGTGCACGAACATGCCGCCGACGATGAAAGTGAGCACGGTGGCAACCGCGAAGAAGATCACCAGCGGTGCCTCCAGCCGTTCGAATTCGCGGCCGAGCGCATAGGCCGCATAGCCGTAAGTTACCGCCCAGATGAACGATCCGGCGGCATTGGCGACCAGAAAGCCGCGCCACGGCATGACGTTGGCGCCGGCGAAAATTCCGGCGAAGGTACGCAACACCGGCACGAATTGGGCGATGAAAACGATCTTGCCGCCGTGGCGCAGGAACAAATACTGCCCGAGTTTAATCCTGCTCTGCGTCATCCGAACGTAATTGCCGTAGCGCAGCAGCAGCCAATAGCCGAATTCGTGGCCGATCACGTAACCGATCATCCGGCCGATCGTCGCGGCTGTCGCCGTGGTCAGGATCACCTCGACGATATTGAGATCATGTTTGGTGCCGGCATAGACCGCCGCGGCGAGAAGCGCCGTTTCTCCCGGCAACGGAAGGCCGACGCATTCCAGACCGACGATGACCGCCACCGTCAGCAGGCCGTAGGCGTGAATAAGGTGGACAAGAAGATGCATTTGGGGGGGCGTTCGATTGTCGGCTGGTCCCGAATCGCGCTGCTGCTCGATCCGCTATACGGCTTTTTCCCAGCGCTCAAAATGGGGACGATTGCGCGCAATGTGAATGACGTAAAGCCTGCTCGATACACGGCATGGGCGTCTCCTGCGGGCCGGAAGTCTTGTTTTGCGGCCCGACTTCGCAAGTGTCGTTATAGGCGATTTCGCGGCCCCGCGACACGTCCGACGCTGAATTTCGGCGCCCCTTCATAACCGGGTCGCTTCATAAGCCCGTCTCGATGATGCACCAATGGCGCCCGCCCCAATTCCGGACTAAACAGGCGGGCAGCAACGCGACAGGTGAAGTCGCAGGGACCGGTACGAGCGATGGGTGGCGGTACGGTTTTGCGCGCGAGCCTCTTTGTGGGCGCGATGCTTGCGCTTTGCGCCTGCGGCCGGCCAGCCCGGCTCGATACGGCTAATGCCGGCGACGACGGTATCAATGCCTATCCGTCGAACTACAAGTCCGAAATCCTTTCGGCGATGCATGCTTATCTGAACGACCCGACCGGAATCCGCGACGCCGCCATCGCCGAACCGGCGCTGAAGCCGACCGGGGCCGGCGGCACCACGCGTTACGTCGCCTGTCTCAAATTCAACTCGAAAAAGAACGCCACCGAATATGCCGGCGTGAAGGAGATCGCGGCCATTTTCCTTGCCGGCCGGTTCGACCAATTCAACGAGACCCCGCGCGAGCAATGCGTCGGCGCCGCCTATAGCCCCTTCCCAGAGCTGCAAAAGCTGCCGCCGTGATCCATCCCGCCCGGCTATTGCCCGCCGCGGGCTTATGTCGCACCGCCACGCCATTGCCGCCCGAACTCCTACGGCTACGGCCCCTGTGATGGCTGGCACTGCTACGGCCACCGGCGCTGCTAGCGGCGCGAAGACCTGATTGGCCCATCGCAATCAGTCTTCCGTCGACTCGACGTGGAAGTGATGCAGGATGCGATGAAAGATCGGGGCAAGGATGAACCCGGTTGCGATGACGATGATGAGACCGGAGAGAATGGCGTAAGAACCGGCAAACACTTTGCCGGCTGTTGTTTTCAATTCCCCGATCGGTCCCATGCCGGAAAGAATCATCGCCGCGTTCACGAACGCATCGACGAACGACATACCCTCGAATCCAGCATAGCCGGCGATGCCGATCGCCAAGCCGGCAGTCGTCAGGAACGCCCACAGTCCGATGGCAAGGAACATACGGGCGGCGAACTTCCGGCGTGAAGCGACCGCTTGGCCGCGATGTTCGAACCGGGTTACGGTAGGATATTTAAGAGTCTGACTCATAAAGGTTGATCGGATTTCATGCTCGCACCAGCCTCCTTGTGAGACGGCGGATGTGGGCAATGAGGATCCAGGCAACGGCGCTCTCGATGCTGGCTTCGAAGTCCTTT
>Ga0181539_1003103_pt1 | contig 15706 bp, 16 predicted proteins | sample PEATcosm2014_Bin_46_FD_119767 | JGI IMG/M metagenome (GOLD analysis project Ga0181539, IMG submission 119767) | Peatland microbial communities from MTU Mesocosm Facility, Houghton, MI, USA - PEATcosm2014_Bin23_60_metaG | ecosystem: Environmental > Terrestrial > Soil > Wetlands > Peat | place... | reverse complement strand
GCAAACCCCGATCCTCTCGGCGCACGGCAGCGACCGCGTCAGTCTGAGCGGCCTCGTGCTCGACGGTGGCAATGTTCCCCTGCCCGACGGCAGCGGCCTTGTGCATTTGACGCAAGCGCGCGACCTCCGCATCAGGGACTGCGAGATCGTCGATGCCGGCGGCAACGGCATCACGCTCGAAGCGGTCGATGGCGACGTGTCGGGCAACGCGATCCTCGCCGCCGCCGGTTATGCCATCTTTTCCAACGACGCCGGCGGACTGAAAATCTCGGGCAACAGCGTGCGTGGCGCCGGCAATGGCGGCATTCTGGTCTGGCGCAGCAAAGCGGGCGACGACGGCACGCTCGTCGTCGACAACCGCATCGAGGACATCGCCAACAAATCCGGCGGCTCCGGCCAATACGGCAACGCCGTCAATATTTTCCGTGCCGACAATGTCATCGTGCGCGGCAATCGGATTCGCCGCGCCGCGTTCTCGGCCGTGCGCGGCAACGCGGCGTCGAACCTGCAGATCGTCGGCAATACCTGTTCCGGCCTCGGCGAAGTGGCGCTGTTCGCGGAATTCGGTTTCGCCGGCGCGGTGATCGCCAACAATGTCGTCGAGGACGCCGCGGTCGGCGTCGGCGTTACCAATTTCGACCACGGCGGCAGGCTTGCCGTCGTGCAGGGCAATCTGATCCGCAACCTCCATGCCGACCGCCCGACCGGCACCGATCCGGCCGACGGCAAAGCGCTCGGCATCGGCGTCGAGGCCGACGCGGCGGTGAGCGGCAATGTCGTCGAAAACGTTCCGGGCCCCGGCATCAGCGCCGGCAACGGCCCCTATCTGCGCGACGTTGCCATCAGCGGCAACGTCGTGCGCGGCGCCGATTACGGCATCACGGTATCGGTGGTCTCCGGCGCCGGCTCGGTCGTCATCGCCGACAACCTGATCGCCGACGCCCGCCTCGGCGCCATCGTCGGCATGGAATGGGACAAGCCGGTCACCGGCGACCTCAGCAAGGACGGCGCAGAGCGCTACGCGCAACTGTCGATCGCCGGCAATCGCGTGCGGTGAGCGAATTTTGTGGCCCGGATTGCGTCGCGCGCAATCCGGGACGGGCAGCACCGCCCGATCGCCGTTCCCGGCTTTCGCTCCGCTCGAGCCCGGCTACGAAAGGACATCGGTCACGCGCAGCGCCCCGACCTCGAAGCCGTTCCAGTTGCGTAAAGTCGGATGCATGAACGGCATCAGCGCCGCGCGCTCGGCATCGTCGAGCGGCAGGAAGCGGGCGATCAGCGCCGCCATGATCGCCTGCGCGGCGCGGCCGGCGCCGTCGTCGCATTTGATCGCGATGCCGAGCCCCTGTTCGGGCAGCGCGCCGCAATAGACGCCTTCGGCGCCGGTCTTGACGAATACGCGCGGGCCGAAAATCTGCATGATGTCGGTGCAGAAACGCCCGGTGCCGGCGACGTACCAAGGCTTTTGCGCACAGGCCCGGCGCAGCCGCGCCGCGGCGGCGGCGCGAACGGGCGCGAGGCCGTGGCCGGTGCCGAATTTGGCAAAGCCGCGCGCAAGATTTTCCAGCGGCACCGCCCAGGTCGGAACCGAGCAGCCGTCGATGGCGCGGCGATCCTCGCTCAGGACGGCGCCGGTCACGTCTTCGAGCACGGCGCGCACTTGCCGCTGCACCGGATGATCCGGCCGCCAGTAATCGGCGGGATCGACGCCCATCTCGACGTCCATGGCACAGGAGACGCAAAGAAATCCCGCATGCTTGCCGGAACAATTATTGTGCAGCGCCGATACCGCGCCGCTGCGCGCCAGCGTGAGCGTTGCGTCTTGCGACAGCGGCCAATGCGCCCCACAGCGCAGCGCCGATGCTGGCAGGCCCGCTTGCGCCAGCATGCGGGCGACGCCTGCGACATGGCCCGGCTCGCCACTATGCGACGCGCAGGCGAGCGCCAGTTCCTCGTCGCCGAAACCGAAGCGGTCGGCCGCGCCTTGCTCGACCAGTGGCAACGCCTGCAACGCCTTGACGGCCGAGCGCGGGAACACCGGTTTTGTCACCTCGCCGATGGCAAGCACCAGCGTTCCATCAACATCGGCGACCGCGACGGCACCGCGATGGCTGCTCTCCACCAGCACGCCCCGCATCACTTCGACAAGAACCGGATTACTCATGTTTCATCATCGGCGAAGTTGCCCGCAAGCGCGCTCGTCCCGATCCAGGACTTCGGCCACATCGGATTTGAAGCGGCCAAGGCAACGAGTGCGACCATGCGCTGAGCTCCAAGGCGACAATCTCAGCTTACTTTTTCCGCACCTCGCACCGTAGGACCAGGAACTTGCTGCCGCAAAATTCGGCTGTTGAATATCTTTATTGCATTGCGGCATCGATGCATCGAATTGCAACGATATCGGAAAGAAATTTTTCACAACGCATTCTATTGCATAACAAATTTGTGACAGCGGTTTGAACAATCCATTCTTGTGCGATGCAATATTTCTGCTTATTAGCGAACCGAGGGGCGATACTCGAACGAGAGATGCAGCCATGAAATCGCTTACCACGAAGTTGGTTTTGTCTGCTCTAGCCATCGCCATAACGAGCCCGGCGTTCGCGAAAAAGGCGCACCAGGTCACTACTGAATCGGGGGTTTATAGCACCATCCCCGGTTACGATAAGGACGGCGCCGTGGTCGGGATTCCGAGTACGGACCAGACCGGCGCGGAGGCGCAGCGCTAGAGCCCTATTCGTTCTGGTCGAATCAGAACGGGCTCTAGTATTTTGTTTGAGCATGATCTTATCGGAAAACCGGGTTCCACTTTTCCGGATCATGCTCGGATGATCGCGGCGCCTCGAGGCGCCGTTGAAGGCCGCGGTTGTACAACTTGCCTGAACGGTAAGGTCGCCCCGGTTGGCGGCCTTATCCGTTGTCTTGCGATGCGGCTTCTCGTCATTGCCGTCGACATGACCAAACAAGCGGGCGCGACCTGCGCCGTGGTCACTTGACCGCGCGGCGCTCCCCTCGCCATTCTCGCCACCATGCGCCGACTCAGCATCGTCGTCCCGGCGCTCGACGAGGCGGCGATCATCGTCGCCGCGCTCGAGGCGCTTGCGCCGCTGCGCGCCCGCGGCGCCGAGGTCATCGTCGTCGACGGCGGCAGCGAGGACGGCACGCCGCAGTTGGCGGAGCCGCTTGCCGACCGTGTCATCTCAGCGCCGCGCGGCCGTGGAGCGCCGTTGAACGCCGGCGCGGCGCTCGGCAGCGGCGACGCAATTGTTTTTCTGCACGCCGACACGGCGCTGCCGCAAAATGCCGACCGCCTGATCGATCGCGCGCTGGCGCTACGCGCGTGGGGCCGCTTCGATCTGCGCATCGCCGGACGGCATCCGCTGCTTGCCGTGGTGGCGCGGATGATCAATTGGCGGTCGCGGGCAACCGGAATCGCAACCGGCGATCAGGCCATTTTTGTCAAGCGCGACGCCTTCGTCGCGGTCGGCGGCTTTCCCGATCTGCCGCTGATGGAGGACATCGCGATGTCGCAAAGGCTCAAGCGGCTGTGCCGTCCGGCCTGCATCGCGACGCCCGTCGTCACGTCGGGCCGGCGCTGGGAGCATCACGGCGTGCTGCGCACCATCGTCCTGATGTGGCGGCTGCGGCTGGCTTATTATCTCGGCGTCGCGCCGGCGCGGCTGGCGCGACGCTACGGCCCCGTTGCGCCGTCAGCCGCGCCAGAATCGTCCACGCAAGTTTCAGCCGCGCAACCTTCACCCGCGCATGGCCGCGCCGGGCCATAACGCCGGCGCCGCGCGGGCATATTGCACCGGCCGGGCGACGTCGGCGCCGAGCGCCTGCGCGGCATGCCAACCCCAATGCGGATCGTCGAGGAAGGCGCGCGCCAGCGCCACCATATCGGCCTTGCCGGTGGCGATGATCTCTTCGGCCTGTTTGGCGTTGGTGATCATGCCGACCGCGCGCACCGCCATTCCGGTTTCGCGGCGCACCTTCTCTGCCAGCGGAACATTGAAACCGGGATCGGTCGGCCAGCGGCTATCCGGCGTGATGTTGCCGGAAGAAACATCGACGAAATCGAGCCCGGCCTCCTTGAGCGCCGTGGCGAACGCGACGGCGTCGTCGCCGGTCAAACCGCCATCGATCCACTCGGTCCCGGTGATCCGGGCGCCGAGCGGAATGCCGCGCGGCACCGCGGCGCGCACCTCGCGCGCCACTTCGAGCGGATAGCGCATCCGCCCGGTGAGCGAGCCGCCGTAGTCGTCGTTGCGCTTGTTCGCCAGCGGCGAAACGAAACTGTGCAACAGATAGCCGTGCGCCAGATGCAGTTCGATGGCATCGAAGCCTGAGCGCACCGCGCGCTTGGCGCCATCGACGAAGGCTCCGCGCACGCGCGCCATGTCGTCCTCGTCCATGGCCCGAGGGGTGTGCCAGCCGGGCCCGAACGGCAGAGCAGAGGGCGCGATGGTCGGCCAAGGATCCTGGCTCGGCTCCAGCGCCTTGCCGCCTTCCCAAGGCCGCTGCGAGGACGCCTTGCGCCCGGCATGCGCGAGTTGGATGCCGAGTTTCGCCGTACCGACGCGCTTGCAATGCGCGACGATGCGCTTGAGCGCATCCTCGCAGGCGTCGGAATAGATGCCCAGGCAGCCGTGGGTGATGCGGCCGTGCCGCTCGACATGAGTGGCTTCGAGGACGAGGAGGCCGGCGCCGGAATTGGCCAGCATGCCGAGATGGGTGATGTGCCAGTCGCTGCCGACGCCGTCATTGGCGCTGTACTGGCACATCGGCGCGACGACGATGCGGTTCGCAACTGTGAGATCGGCGAGTTTGATCGGCGAGAACAAGGCGCTCGGCATTGCAAATCACATGATGTTCGTGTGTGAACCAAAGCGGGAGTCACGCTCACCGCGCAACCGGCGCAGTCGCATTCGCGACTGTGGATAACGGTGGGAGGCGTGAGAGTCTAGTCAGGCCACGGGGTCGTCGGGAGGGCGACTTTTCGCTGCTCTTGAAACGACGACCGGAAATACTCTTCCGGCGGCGCATCATCTTCGATCGCCATCTCGTCGCTGAGCGGCAGGCCGGCTATCGCCGCCCATTGGTCGCGGATGCGCAGTACCTTGCGCATTTCCTCGAGAAACTCCCCATGCGTGTAATAGTGCCGCCAGCGCCCGCTGTCGCAAAGCTCGATGAGATGCTGCTGCCGACGCTCGACCAAAGCGAGCCATCTGCGGGCGATAGCGTCGTACGGACCGGTCTGCCCTTCCGACATGGGAAAAAGCCAAAAGCGCCCGTGGAATCGGCGCTTCCGGATAATCACCGTGTGTTTGTTGATTCGGCAATCGAAATGAATGCTGCGGCGCGATGAGTATTTGTTGACTTTTAGTTTGTGGATAACAACGTGCAAAAATGATTCGGCATGGCGCTTGTCGGCATGGCGCTTGTCGGCATGGCGCTTGTCGGCATGCCGCGGCTCGAAGCCGGCTACGGCGCTGCCGGCAGCGCCACGGGCCGGACGTTCGGTCGCGGCTTAAAGCTTGACGCGCAATCGGCCGGCCAGTTCGCCGACGATGCCGCGCCGGAAAACCAGCACGCAGACGACGAAGATCGTGCCCTGGATCACCAGTACCCATTGCCCGAACGACGCCAGATAGTTTTCCATGGCGACGATGAAGAAGGCGCCGACCACGGGCCCGAAAATGGTGCCGAGCCCGCCCAGGAGCGTCATCAGGATGACCTCGCCCGACATGGTCCAGTGCACGTCGGTCAGCGAGGCGAGTTGAAAGACCAAGGCTTTCAACGATCCGGCGAGCCCGGCGAGCGTCGCCGACAGCACGAAGACGACGAGCTTGTAACGGTCGACACTGTAGCCGAGCGAAATGGCGCGCTGCTCGTTCTCGCGGATCGCCTTCAAAACCTCGCCGAACGGCGAATTGACGATGCGGTAGATCAGGAAGAAGCCGGCAAGCGCCACGAACAGGACGAACGCGTACATCGTCATCTCGTCGGCAAGATCGAAAACGCCGAACAGGCGCCCGCGCGGCACCGCCTGGATGCCGTCCTCGCCGCCGGTCAGCTTCACCCGCAAGGCGACGAGATACATCATCTGCGCCAAAGCGAGCGTGATCATGGCGAAATAGATTCCCTGGCGGCGGATGGCGAGGCTGCCGGCGACGCCGCCCAGCGCCGCTGCGGTTGCGGTGCCGATCAGGATCGCGACCTCCGGATGCCAGCCCCAGGACTTCGCGGCATAGGCGGAGAGATAGCTCGCCCAGCCGAAGAACATCGCATGGCCGAACGAAACCAGCCCGACATAGCCGATCAACAGGTTGAAGGCGCAGGCGAACAGCGCAAAGCACAGCGCCTTCATCAGAAACACCGGGTACAACACGAACGGCGCCGCGATCAGAAACGCCACCATGACGAGCGCCGCCACGGCCATGCTCCAGGCGGTCTCGCGCTTGACTTGCAACGCCGGCGCGTCGATCGCGTTCGCCATCACGCGCTCCGTCCGAACAGCCCGGCCGGGCGGATCAGCAGCACGACCACCATGACGGCAAAAATCACCGTGTTCGAGGCTTCCGGAAAAACCACCTTGGTCAGGCCCTCGACGATGCCGAGCGCAAAGCCGGTGAGGATCGCGCCCATGATCGAACCCATGCCGCCGATGACCACGACCGCGAACACCACGATGATCAGGTCGGAGCCCATCTGCGGCGAGACGTTATAGATCGGCGCCGCCATGACGCCGGCCAGCGCCGCCAGCGCGACGCCGAAGCCGTAAGTCAGCGTCACCATGCGCGGCACGTTGATGCCGAAGGCGCGGACCAGAGCCGGATTTTCCGTGGCCGCCCGCAGGTAGGAGCCGAGCCGGGTGCGCTCGATCGCGAACCAGGTCCCCAAGCAAACGACCAGCGAGAAGACGATCACCCAGGCGCGATAATTGGGCAGGAACATGAAGCCGAGATTGTGGCCGCCCTGCAAAGCATCCGGAACGCCGTAAGGCTGGCCGGACGATCCGTAATAATTATGGAACAGCCCTTCGATGACGAGCGCAAGCCCGAAGGTGAGCAGCAGGCCGTAGAGCGGATCGAGATTCTGCAGCCGCTGCAGCAAGAACCGCTGGATCACGATGCCGAGCGCACCGATCGCGAGCGGCGCGATGACGAGCGCCGCCCAATAATTCACGCGCAGATATTGCAACAGCAGGTAAGCGGTGAAGGCGCCCATCATGTACTGGGCGCCATGGGTGAAATTGATGATGTTGAGCATGCCGAAAATGACGGCAAGCCCGAGACTCAACAGCGCGTAGAACGAGCCGTTGATCAGGCCGAGCAAAAGCTGCCCGAACAAGGCCTGCGACGGGATGCCGAAGATTTCGAACATGCAAACTCGCCCACTATTTCACGCCGGAGCATGATCTTCCCGGGAAACCGGGTCGCACCCCCGGATCAAGTCCGGGGCAGGCATTTTCCGGATCATGCTCTTCATCCCCCGCGCCGCTGCGTGCAGTCGAACCTCTCCCCGCCAGCGCGGGGAGAGGTGACCGGCTTTAGTTGACCAGCGGACAGTTGCCGTCCTTGAGCGGACGGAACGCTTCGTCCGCCGGGATGGTGGCGCGCACGACATAGTCGTCGCCCGGATATTTCGAATCTTCGGGCTTCTTCACCTCGAACAGATAGGCCGGGTGAATATTGCGGCCGTCGGCGCGGACGGATCCCTTGCCGAACAGCGGATCATCGGTCGGCAATTCCTTCATCTGTGCGACCACCGCCTTGCCGTCGGCAGCGCTCTTGAGCGCGGCGACCGCTTTCAGGTAATGCGTGACCGCCGAATAGACGCCGGCCTGCACCATGGTCGGGAACTTGCCCGCCCGCTCGACCTGCCAACGCTTGGTGAAAGCGCGGTTGGCGTCGGTCATGTCCCAGTACCAGGTTTCGGTGAGAACCAGCCCCTGTGCGGTCTTCAGTCCGAGCGAATTGACGTCACTGATGAAGACGAGCAGACCGGCGAAGTGCTGGCCGCCTGCGGCGATGCCGAATTCGGCACCCTGTTTGATCGCGTTAATGGTGTCGCCGCCGGCATTGGCGAGCCCGATGATTTTTGCCTTGGACGCCTGCGCCTGCAGCAGGAACGACGAGAAGTCGCTGTTATTGATAGGATGGCTCACGCTGCCGAGCACCTTGCCGCCGTTGGCGACAACGACGGCGGTGGTGTCGCGTTCAAGCGCATGGCCGAAGGCATAATCCGCAGTCAGGAAGAACCAGGTGTCGCCGCCGGTCTTTACCAGCGCCTTGCCGGTGCCGTTGGCGAGCATCCAGGTGTCATAGGTCCAATGCACGGTGTTCGGCGTGCACTTCGGCCCAGTCAAATCGGAAGTGGCCGCGCCGGAGACGAGGAAAACCTTGTTCTTCTCCTTCGTGACCTCGCTCACGGCGAGCGCCACGCCGGAATTCGGCACGTCGACGATAGCATCGACGCCGTCGACGTCGTACCACTGCCGCGCGATATTGGCGCCGACATCCGGCTTGTTCTGATGGTCGGCGCTGACGATATCGACCTTCAGGCCGTGGGCGGCGGGATTGAAATCCTCGACCGCCAATTTGGCGGCGGCGACCGAACCGGGGCCGCCGACGTCCGAATACAAGCTCGACATGTCGCTGAGCACGCCGATCTTGACGTTGGTCTGAGCCTGCGCCGCCGTCGCCATCAAGGCGGCCGCGGCAAATGCCAGACTGGCTCCTAATCTCATCACCAACCTCCCTTAGTGCGGGGCTTCTGCCCCTGTGTGCGGTATATCAAACTCCTAGATAGTCGTGCAGCTTTCCCATATTGGCCTTTAGTTCGGGGGTGGAGAATTCGTCGACGACGCGGCCGTGCTCCATCACGTAGTGACGGTCGGCGACGGTGGCGGCGAAGTGGAAATTCTGCTCGACCAGGAGAACGGTGAAACCCTGCGCTTTCAGCATGCCGATGGTGTGTCGGATCTGCTGGATGATGACCGGCGCCAGGCCTTCGGTCGGCTCGTCGAGCAGCAGCAGCCGGGCGCCGGTGCGCAGGATCCGGCCAATCGCCAGCATCTGCTGCTCGCCGCCGGAAAGCTTGGTGCCCTGGCTCGACAAGCGTTCGCGCAGGTTGGGAAACAGCGCAAAAATGCGGTCGAGGCCGAGGCCGCCCGGCCGCACTTGCGGCGGCAGCAGGAGATTTTCTCGCACGTCGAGACTGGCGAAAATGCCGCGCTCCTCCGGGCAGATGGCGATTCCCGCGCGCGCGATCGCATCCGACTGCAGCCCGATCAGCTCGCGGCCCTCGAAGCGCACCGATCCGGTGCGTCGCGCGACCATGCCCATGATCGATTTCAAAGTCGTGGTCTTGCCGACGCCGTTGCGGCCGAGCAGCGTCACCACCTCGCCCGCGCGCACCTCGAAAGTGGCGCCGTGCAGAATATGCGACTCGCCGTACCACGATTCGAGCGCTTCGACCGCGAGCATGGCGCGCGATTCAGTCATGTCCGGTTCCAAGATAGGCTTCGCGCACGGCGGGATCGGCCGAGACCGTCTGGTAGTCGCCCTCGGCGAGCACCTGGCCGCGGGTCAAGACCGTGATGCGGTCGCAAAGATCGGCGACCACGCTGAGATTGTGCTCGACCATCAGCACGGTACGCGTCGCGGCGATCGACTTGATCAGCGCGCTGATGCGCCCGATGTCCTCGTGGCCCATGCCCGCCATCGGCTCGTCGAGCAGCAGAAGTTTCGGGTCGAGCGCGAGCGTCGTTGCGATTTCGAGCGCGCGCTTGCGGCCGTAGGGCAGTTCGACCGCCAGCGCATGGGCGTAAGCGGCGAGCCCGACATCGGCGAGCAGCGCCATGGCGCGCGCGTCGAGCACATGCAACACACGCTTCGAACGCCAGAAGTCGAACGAGCCGCCGCGCCGGCGCTGCAGCGCAATCCGCACATTCTCCAGCACCGTGAGATGGGGGAACACCGCGGAAATCTGGAACGAGCGGACCAGACCCAGTCGCGCCACGTCCGCCGGCTTGAGCGCGGTGATGTCGCGGCCGTCGAACACGATGCGCCCGCGCGTCGGGCTTAAGAACTTCGTCAGGAGATTGAAACAGGTGGTCTTGCCCGCGCCGTTCGGGCCGATCATGGCGTGAATGCTGCCGCGCGCGACGCGCAGATTGACCGCACGCACCGCGACGAAGCCGGCAAAATCCTTGGTCAGGTCTTCCGTTTCGAGAACGGTCTCTGCACTCACAACTGCCCCCCGACGCGGCGGCTATTCTCCGCATGTTCGGCACGGGCGTAAAGGGGATAAGCGCGGGCGACGATAGCGACGCGGCCAAAGCTCAATTCATCAGCCGTTCACTCAATTCATGAGCAAGTTAAACGAGATGACCCGCCCGGTGGGGACGGGGACCGGGCGGGTCTAGAAAATCGGCGCTGGCGTCGGGGTCAAAGGATGGCGCCGATGGCGGCAATAATAGCCACCGATCATTCGTCGTGCTGGCCTGCGAAAAGGTTCAATCGGCGAAGCATATGAATTTGCATTCTCTGCCATGATCGCTGGCGCAAAACAGAGCGGCGCCGACCCTACGAGACTCGGCCGGCCGGCACCATGATGACGGACGTTGCGGGAATGCGTTTGGCCAAGAAAGCTTCGGCAAGAAAGTTTTGCCAAGAAGGCTTCACCAAGAAACTTTTACCAAGGAACTTTGGGCCGGCTGCCTATTCGGCAGGCTCGGCCAGTTCGACCACCGGCTCCCGCCGCAGCCGCTGCACGACCTTGAGAAGGTCTTCCCTGGGCAGCGAGTTCACCGCGACCCGCACGCGATAAAATCCGTTTGCGGTCGGCCCGTCGACCAGCGCCATCTGGTAGCTTTGCAGGAAATTGGTGATATCGCCGGCATTCGCGCCGCGCGTGAAGCGCACCGTCGCGAAAGCTCCGTGGGATTCGATACCGAGCCCGCGCATCACCACCTGGCTTTCCGGCTTAGGAAGACTGTCCGGGGACGCGGAGCCTTGCGGCTTGGTGAACAGGTCCACCAGCAGGACCGACTGCAAGCCGATCGCTAGCATCGCGAACGACGCGGCGACCGCCATGGTCCGCGGCGAAAGGCCGGCGAAGAACCCCGTCAGCCAATTGACGGCACTGCCTGGCCTGCGCCTGCGCGCCGGGGCCGGCTCGGCGTCGATTGCCGCCATCAGCCGCTCGGCGACCTGCGGCGGCGGCGCGCCGAGCGTTTCATTGAGGAGAATGGTTTCGGCGAGCTCCTCGCGCACTTTATCGACCTGCGCTCCAAGGTCCGGGTATTGGCGCAGCACCGCCTCGACCCGCTCGCGATCGTGACGGCTCAGCGTGCCGGCGGTATACCAGGGCAGCATGAGGACGACTTCGGCAGCTTCGGTCGATGCGCGCTGGCGCGCGCTTTTGGAATCGCTTTGCGTCATGGCCAACCTCGATCGATGCCCGCCATTCTGCAGAGCTCTCCCAGTTTCTTGCGCGCGTAGAACATGCGCGTCTTCACCGTGTTTTCCGGAATTCCAACGATCTGAGCCACCTCTTCCACCGATTTCTCGTGATAGTAGACGAGATCGATAATCTCCCGGTGCTCAGGCGAAAGCGCGGCCAGGCACTGGCGCAATTTCTCGCCTTTATCCCGTTTTGCTGCGCTGAGCTCCGGATCATCTGAAGGGTCCTCGATCAATTCCGCCGTTTCGTCGTCAAGCCCGTCCTCGCGCCGCTTGCGCATCAGCGACAGCGCCTTGAACCGCGCGATCGCGATGAGCCAAGTCGAGACGGCGCTTCTGCCCTCGAACCGACTGGCTTGGCGCCACACGTCCAGGAAGACATCGCCGATGACGTCTTGCGCCGCCATCTCGTCGCGCAATAACCGCAGCACGAAGCGGTAGACGCGCACATGGTGCCGCGCAAACAGCACCTGCATCGCAAGCCGGTCACCCTGCGCGATCCGAGCGATCAGCGTTTCGTCTGCCGGGGCCTGCATCGCGCTCAAGATCGGCTCATGGTTTTGTCGCGGCTGGTGGCCAAACGGTTCAAATGCCTGTGAATTTAATCCGCTGCCCGACCGCGCACCCTGCCCGAGAGGAAATCATTTTGTTCCTCAGAGTCTTAGCGGCTGATGAGGCAATCCGACCCGGTTCACTGCAAGCAAATTGCCCCCGAACCGCACCTTCGCGCAAGTGCGGGATGCGCGATTGAGGCTAACGTCGCGAACTCGGCCGGGCCTCCTCCAGCGGCTTTTCCTCGAGCCAAATCAGCGCCAGGAACGCCACGGCGAGCGTGCCGGCGATGGCGAGGAAAACGCCGGCAAAGGTCGCCGCGGAGGCACCGTCCAGGATATGCCGGCCGAGTCGGTCGGCCGACGCCCCGGCCGGCGCATCGGCCAGCACGATAGCGCCGAAAATGGCGATCAAAATCGTGCCCATCAGCGTGCGGGCGAAATTCATGGTGCCGAGCGCCGCACCCAGATCGTGCACCGGCACGGTGTTTTGCAAGGCGACCTGTGTCAACGGCGCGGTCGGTCCGAAGCCGATGCCGATCAGAAACAGAATGATCTCGAATTTACCCGACGTCATCGTGCCCGCCGAATAAGCGAGCGCCACAACCGCGCCGACGCCCAGGACGAGGCAACACAGCGGCAGGATTTTGTAGCGCCGCACCCGGCCGAGCAGCTGACCGGACAGGCCGGCGCTCGCGTTCAGCGTGACCATCAGGATCATCAGGCTCAGTCCCGACGAGGTCGCCGACCAGCCGAGCGTGCTTTGCAGGTACATCGGCAGGAAGACATTCAGCGCGACGATCGCGCCCCAGCCGAACGAATGCGCAGCGATCGTCAGGCGCGCCGCCGGATCGGACAGGATCGCGATCGGGATCAGCGGCTCGACCGCGGTGACAAGCCGCGCGACGAAACCCGCGCCCAGCACCAGCGCGCAGCCGAGCAGCGCCAGGACCGGCGACGAAGCCCAAGGATAGCGCACGCCGCCGAGATTGAGCGCCAGCATGAAGGTCGCGCTCGCCGCCATCACCAGCGCGGCGCCCATGATGTCGAGCCGGTGCGGGCGTTCGCGCCGCGGCAACCGGCGCAGCACCGTCAGCGCCAGCGCCACGGCGACGATGCACAGCGGAATATTCCACAGAAAGATCACCGACCAATGCAGGTGGTCGGAAATCCAACCACCCAAAGCCGGCCCGCTGCCGCCCGCGGTCGTGAACGCGATCGAGAAATAGGCGTAATAGCGGCCGCGCTCCTTGGGCGCGGCGATGTCGCCGAGGATCATATTGGCGGTCACCGTCAGTCCGCCGGCGCCGCAGCCTTGCACGATGCGGCCGCAGATCAGCGTCGCCATGTTCGGCGAAGCGGCGCAGACGAGCGATCCGGTCATATAGACGCCGAGCCCGATCAGCATCGCGGCGCGCCGGCCGTGGATGTCGGCGAACTTGCCGTACAGCGGGGTCAGCGCGGTCGAGGCGATCAGGAACGCCGTGATCAGCCAGGGCAGATTGTGCAGGTCGCCGAGATTGCGGCCGATGGTCGGCAGCGCGCTGGCAAGAATCGACTGATCGATCGAGCCGAGAAACACCGGCAGCATCATGCTGATGACGATGAGCCGCTTCTCCTGGTGCGTCAGCGGCTGCGGCTCGCCGCGCGCGACCGACGCCGCGACGGCCTGATGCGGCGCGGCGAAACGTGAATCGACGTCGGCGGCGGCCATCGCCACGGCCACCGCGCCCGCCTCCCCAGCGCATGCGCTGCGCTCGTCGTTCATCAGGCGTCATTGCGCTGCGTCGCCCTGCAGCGTCCCCCCGGCGATATATCGATCGAGCAATAGCGGCTAATGCATCGCCTGTCATTTGCGCTGTGCGCAAAGAGGTATGAGATGGCCACGTCACGATACGACGTGATCGATCCATTGCGATTGTAACGGCGCGCCGCTTTCGCTAGGATTTTCGCCGTCCGCCGATGCGCCGTACGCGCATCTTGGCGTCCGGAATGCGCTTCCGGAACCCAGCTCCCAATCGATATCGGTTCGCCGGCGTGGCGTTGCCGCGCTGCCGTCCCGTTTTTATGGAACGCGAGGAATGAGCGATGAAAATAAGCGCACGCAATCAGTTGACGGGCAAGATATTGGACGTGGCGAAGGGCGTGACGACGGCGCATGTCCGCCTCAAGATCGCGCCCGGCCGGGTCCTCACCTCCGCCATCACCAACGAAGCGGTCGACGAGCTTGGCCTGGAAACCGGCGGCACGGTCATAGCCGTCGTCAAAGCTTCGAACGTCATGATCGCAACCGATTAGGAGCCGCCATGCGCGTCGCACTCGTCGTCTTCGCCGCTTGCCTGACAGCAAGCCCCTGTCTTGCCCAAGAACCGGTCGGCTGCGACAAGTTCAAATGGCCGCTCGACCAGGAGCGCGCGATGCTGACCGGCACCGAGGTGCCGACGGCGGCGTCGGGTTCGACCGTCACGCATCCGCTCCCCGCCGCCGTGTCGATCGCCCTCGTTCCGTTCGCGGAGGCCAAGCTGCCGGTGGCGCCGGAACGCGCGCCGAAATCGCCGACATCCTTCGCCGGCTTCGTTCAGCTCCCGGCGCCGGCGGCAGCCGGCATCTATAAATTCAGCCTGTCGTCAGAAGGCTGGATCGACGTCGTCCAAGACGGTCATACGGTCAAATCGGCGGGATTTACCGGCGCACTGGGCTGCGCGGGAATTCGCAAAAGCGTGAGATTCGATTTGGCGGCGCAGCCGCTGACGATCGAATTGAGCGGCATTGCCGCGAACGCGATCCGGATTGCGATCACGAAGGACTGACTGCGCGCGCCTGAGCGCGTCACGTTGGGCCAAGGGGCGACGCGCTGACCCACCAGCGTACGGACTGCTACTGCGCGAGCGTATTCGCGACCTTGAAGTTCGCGTCGGCCTTCGCCTTGATCTCGTCGAGCGTCACGTCGGGGGCGAGCTCGATCGCGGTCGGACGCGGGGCGTTACTGGAAGCTCATCAGCACCTTTCGGAAGCGCCATAGCGACACCAGGAAATACGCAATCCCGATGACGGCCAGAACCAGGAGCTGCGGCCACACGATCTCAATTCCGGCCGCGCGGTAGAGGACCGCTTGCGAAAATGCGACAAAATGGGTCGACGGTACAATCTGCATCACATCCTGCAGCCAGATCGGCATGCTCTCGAGCGGCGTCATGCCGCCGGACAGCAGATACATGATCACCACAACCGGTAAAGCTAGCAAGGCGAATTGCGCCATCGAGGTCGAAAAAGTCGCGAGTAGGATGCCAAGAGAAGTCACGGAGAACTGATAGACCACGGCGCCGACGATAAACAGCGTGACGGATCCCGCGATCGGCACAGCGAGAAGCCATTGAACGACGAGCCACAGCGAGAGGATTGCGGCGGCGACGATGACGAGCCCGTTGGCCCAGATCTTTCCAAGCATGATCTCGACCGGCCGCACCGGCATGACGATGAGGTGCTCGATGGTGCCATGCTCGCGCTCGCGCAACAGCGACGCGCCGGTGAGGATCACTGACAGGATGGTGACGTTGCTGACGAGCTGCATCACCGCCATGAACCACCGGGAATTCAGGTTCGGATTGAACTTGGCGCGCACGACGAGATCGAGCGGCGAAGCGACGCCGGCTTCTCGTCTGGCGGCGAAGCTCTGGGTCTCCG
>Ga0181539_1003101_pt1 | contig 15711 bp, 13 predicted proteins | sample PEATcosm2014_Bin_46_FD_119767 | JGI IMG/M metagenome (GOLD analysis project Ga0181539, IMG submission 119767) | Peatland microbial communities from MTU Mesocosm Facility, Houghton, MI, USA - PEATcosm2014_Bin23_60_metaG | ecosystem: Environmental > Terrestrial > Soil > Wetlands > Peat | place... | reverse complement strand
CGGAGACGGAGGGCTGATCGAGTTTTTGACGGAGCTTACAGGTTTGCCGTTCGGCTCTGGCCTTGTAGGGAGTATCCCCTATACACCCGTACCTGGGTATGATTTCCTGCTTGGCTCATGCCGGGATAGCTTGCGGATTTTCGCTGATCTGCTCGACAAAATCGATGAGATTTCAAAAGAACGCGGCCTGTCCACAAGCCGCTTTTACTTTGTCGACCAGGAGTCCAAGCTGCACTCCATCCTTGCTGAACATGGATATATGCGGCTGAGCACCTCGCACCTGCTCTGGTTCAATCGGGGATACCGCAGTTTCGATGATTTCCTTCTCTCCTTTAAATCCAGCCGCAGGACCAAAATAAAGCGGGAGTGGCGCGCCATTCGCAACTACGGAATCGACCTCAGTATGGTTCAGGGTCCGAACGCCCCCCCCTCGTTCTACGAAGAACTGTACCTGCTCTACAGGCGAACATGGACCAAACACATGGGCCCCGGAATAAGGCCCTTTCTGAACGAATCCTTCTTCAGGCTTCTTGGCGAAAACTTCAGTCACAGGTGCAGTTTCTCGATATCTCAAATGTCGGGAAGGCGGATCGCGATGGCCCTTTTCTATAATAAAGCCGAAAAGCTTTACGGCAGATACTGGGGGAGCATGCGTGAAGTACCCTTCCTGCATTTTGCCACCTGCTACTATTACCCCATAGTCTATGCCATCGAGAACGATGTAAGGATGATCGATCCGGGTTTCGGAGGAGAGCATAAAACCTTACGCGGCTTCGAGGATTCCCACGCCTACCATTACCTCAAATTCTACGATGAAAATCAGCGCCGTATCGCCTACGCGGTAGTCGACCAGATGCGCAGTCAACTAACCTCCAAGTAGAGCTGCACGCAACAATGGGTGAAGCGGATGGTGGATGTGGGACGGTGAATTTGTTCTCCTTCAAGGCCTTCCGCGCACGCCCCGTCTCGCGGGTGGGTGGGCGGGCTGTCGAGAATGAGCGGTCGGCCTTCGCGCTATGCGGCGCACATCGTACAGGGTTGTTTATAAGTGGTGATAGCGGATGGATAAGAGAGCAAACATCCATTCCGTTGGTAGCGCCGCCTTCCATGGCGGCGCTTGGAGATTTCATGCACAAACATCTCCCTCCTCGTTGGGACTCGACGGACGCCTGGTATTTCGTCACGGTCGTCACGCATGAGCGGTATCCCTATTTCGAATCGAAAGAAGCGTGCAGGATCCTAATGGATGCATGTCATTCCGTTTGGGGAAGACACCGCTATCGCCTTGGTGCTCTGGTGATCATGCCAGATCATTGGCACGCATTGATCAAGCCGCAAGACAAAGAAGTGATTGAATCCATCGTCGGCAGCATAAAACAACGGGTATTCCATGCTTCAAGACGAGACGGCGGTGTAAAAAAGGTCATTCGTTGGCAAAAGCGGTTTATGGACCATAGGGTCCGCAACGAAGAAGATTACCTCCAACATCTCGAATACATGCGTTTGAATCCGTACAAGCATCAATTGGTAAATGATGAAAAGGAGCCATGGCTATGGTGGTTCGTACATAAAGACCCTTTTGCGTGATGCGAAGAACGCCGCCGTGGAAGGCGGCGCTACCATGGGGAGATGAAAGAATCTTCGGAACAGCGCCGATTCAAAGGAGATTTCATGCACAAACATCTCCCTCCTCGTTGGGAAAAATAAAAAAGAGAAGACCAAATGGAAGGAGGGGGAGCCACTTGGCCTTCTCGGAGGAGGAAAGATGTTTTCTTTCCAATGCCAATTATAACTCGACGGTCAGGTGAAATTAAAGCCACCTAAAAAACTTTTTTTTATTTTTAAATTTTTCAACATTCGATAACGAACGGCCGGCTCACTGACAAAATATTCGCTCAGAAAACCCCGAAACAGCTCTGCCGCAATTCGTCTATCAATGCAGCGTCCGGTTTAAAAGGAATGCGTGGCGGCCAGGGCAGAGGTATTCTCAGTTCGTGGAACGGGGTCTCGCTGACTTTCATGTTAAAGGCCTGCACCATCAGGGTTTCGAGGTTGACCGTATCCGCCATGTTATAGGCCAGAAGGGTTTCGAGGGCTTTTACATTGCCGCTTTTTTTGTATTCGCGCCAGAGCAGCACCGCAAAATAGCCGTCAACGCCGTTGAGTTCGGCCCTGTCAAGCCCAAGGCTCTTCTCGCAGAGCTTCAACCCGCCGCTGTAACCGAGACTGCGCAGCAGGTAACGCAGATCGATATGGATATGGTCAACTTCTAATCCGAAGTAATTCCTTATAAACGGCAGATCGAAACAACTCCCGTTGTACGTGATAAGAATTTTGTATTTTCGGAGATCGTGGGCAAAGGCATCCAGGTTATCGCCATATATGTAGTAGAATACCTCCCTGCCGTCATAGAGCGCTGCGGTCGTAATGTGATCGTAGGGCCCGCCGAGCCCGGTAGTCTCTATATCGATGAAGGCGGCGCATTGCCGAAAGTCTGCAAAAAGCCTCCAGAGATGCTGCGGCGCCAGTGCGCCTGCAAAATATGCCGGATCAAGAGCGCATAGCCTTTCGCGGCATACTTCGAGACGGCTGCGCAGAGCCTCATACTTACCTGGGCCGAAAGGGGTCAGCGTCCAACCATGCTCGTCCTGGAAAAAGTCCCAGGAATGAATTCCCTTTTGCCAGAGAGAGCGTTCCGTTTTAATACCGATCCACGGCAGATGGACAAAAGTATGTCGCAGCATCGCTATCGGGAAACTCCACAGCCTTGCGTTTTCATATTCATATCAGTCTCAGTCGCTGCGCCTTCCGAATATCCGGAGCAAAAGCAGGAACAGGTTTATAAAATCGAGGTAAAGCCGTAGAGCGCCGATGACAGCTCCTTTTCGCTCATCCTCCGATCCTGCAAATCCGGCATAGGCCATTTCCTTTATTTTTTGGGCGTCGTAGGCGGTCAGGCCGACAAAAATGGCTATACCCGCATAGGTTATGAGCCAGTAGACAGCAGGGCTGCTGAAGAAGAAATTGACAAAGGAGGCAATTATTATCCCGATGAGACCCATCATGAGGAAACTGCCCATGGAAGTCAGGTCGCGTTTGGTTGTGTATCCATAAAAGCTCATAGCGGCGAAAGTTCCGGCGGTTACGAAGAAGGTGCTTGCAATGGATGCTTTTGTGTAGATGAGGAAAATGGTCGATAATGTCAGGCCGTTTAGAAACGAATAGGCGAAAAACATAAACAGTGCGGTTGAGGACTGGAACCTGCCGATTGCGGCGCTTAGCGCGATCACCAGGCCGAATTCGCCGACGATCAGCAGCAGCATGACTATTGGATTTCCAAGAAGAGAGAAAATCAGCCCACTGTTGACGGCATAGAGAGCGACAATCGCAGTGACCCCCAACCCCAGGGCCATCCAGTTGTACACACGGCGAATGAAATCGGTTTGGACAGTTGTTGCGCGTTCACCCTGAAAAACTGTGCTTCTTGGCATTGCCTTCCCCTTTCGGAATGATTTTATGAATTTTTTATTATTTCATATCTTAAATTATAACTTAATTGTTTGTACCCTGATTTTGCAAATATTTTAAAAAAACGTATCCAAACCCCCCGGAGTCAACTATGAAAGGTCTTTCACAATACCGAAGTGAGTTCCCAATCACCAATAATTTTTGCTTTCTCAATAATGCCGCTATCTCGGCGCCTCCGTTGCGGGTGGCAAAGGCCGTGAGCGACTTGATGCTCCAGTTCGGCAATGAAGGCTTCGTCCGTTATCCGGAATGGATGAAAACGGTGGACAGGACCCGCTCGCTTTTTGCGCGGCTTATAAACGCGGACCCCTCAGAGGTCTGCTTCACCGCAAACACATCCGAAGCTCTGAGCATTGTAGCCGGAGGAATTTCGTGGAAACGCGGCGACAAGATCATTGTGCCCGTACCCGATTTCCCGTCGAATGTGTATCCCTGGGTGAATCTGGAGCGCACCGGGGTCGAGATTTGTTTTGTTCGAAAAAACGAGGGGCGTTTCGGCCTCTCGGACATCACGGCCGTGCTTCGCCCCGGAACGAAACTTATCGCTGTGAGTTCGACGGATTTTACCACCGGGTTCCGATGCGATCTGGAAGAACTGGGCGATTTTTGCCGGCGGAATGCTATCCTGCTCTGTGTAGATGCGATACAGAGTCTCGGGGCCATACCTCTCGATGTGAAAAGCTGCGGCGTTCACTTCCTGGCCTGCGGCGGTCACAAATGGCTCCTGAGCACAATGGGAATCGGAGCGCTCTACATATCGAAGGAGGTAAACGATCTCCTTCACCCAATCCGGGTCGGGTGGCGAAGTGTCGAAAATGAGGAGGATTTCTATAACCTGGAATTGAAATTGAAAGCCGATGCCCGCCGGTTCGAAGCCGGGACCCTCAACCTTGCAGGAATCACCGCTCTTGGAACGGCGCTGGAAATGCTGCTCGAAATAGGGAGCGAGCGCATATTCGAGAGGATATCGGGTCTGAACGACGTAATCTCATCGGAACTTGGAAGGAGGAATTTCCGGGTCATCAGCTCGATGGAACCCGGGCACAGGTCGGGAATTCTGAGCTTTGTACCCGAGGATGCCGGGAGACTTTTCCGCTATCTTCTAAAAAGGAAGGTGCTTGCCGCTCAAAGAGGAAACGCGGTCCGGCTCTCACCTCATTTCTATAACGATGAAAGCGACGTCGAGAGGCTCTTTGAGGCGCTGGACAGTTACTGAGTTTCCATCCGGAAAGGGTCCTTTTCCGCCCTGGCTGTGTCAATCTTCTGGTTTGCTTGTGCGGCGTACCAATGTACGCCTCCGCGCAACCCCTCGATTTCCTTGCCAGGATGAAAAATGCCTCCTTTCCGAATTGGAAACTGCAAATGTCTCATAAGGTGAAATTCTCCTACGTTGATCCTGTGTTTCCGGATGGACACTACTGAGCAGGGGCAATTCCGACGCCAATCGGAAAAGGCCCCAAGATCGGGCCAGACCTGACCCGGAATGATATGAAATGGTCCATTTTGGTATATGATTTTTGGGTTTTTTGAAGACTTTGTAATTGTTCCCGCTGTTCACGCGGAGGCGCGGAGCGAAGCCAATGTCGTTTCCACCTAAAAACTCAAAACCAACAACTCACAACTCTTTCGAGTTTCACACTCCAAAAAATCAATTCTTTCAGCGCAACAACCCCGCTCCAGAGCTTGTCAGAACACTAAAATCTCTAGAGATTCCAATTTCTAATACCGTTCTGGACATCAAATCGGCGCCATCGAAGACGTGGGCTCACGACGCATTCGACCCGCCTGTGTAAGGGTTGTAGGCTTTTTATGATTGTGCTTGCCTCGTTGAGAGCGTGTTGGTGATTACTTTCAAAGAGTAAGAGATTGCAACATGGTATAAATCCGCATCACGAAGGCGGCAATACCGGTTTTCCCGTAGCTGTGGTAAAATATTTGAGGCATAGCTTTTTAACTTTTCTACGCCATAGAGGGGTTATAAGATGGTGGAGGTTTAAAGCGGGAATTGAAAAGAGCGCAACGAGAGGGGCAGTTGGACTCCCGGTGGTTTTGGAAGGATATGAATACGCCGTTGGAAGAGGGTATTGGCTGATGAAACCGTACAGATTTGCATTACCTGTTTTTTTCCTTTGTTTCTGCCTGTTTCCGCTGGCGCTCGGGGCCACGCCGGTCGCCATACCGGATGCCGGCTTCAGCATGTTCTGGGCTATTTTCTCGATTTTCTTTGGAGGAATGGCCCTCAATCTTACCCCATGCGTTTATCCTCTGGTGCCCATTACGATATCCTACTTCAGCGCGGAATCGATGATTTTGAAGACAGGACGCCTCGCTATTGTGATCAATGCTCTGCTCTATGTTCTGGGAATAGCGATAACGAACTCTATGCTGGGGGTTTTCGCCGCGCTCTCAGGGCGTCTTTTGGGAACGCTGCTTGAAAACCCCATAACTCTTGTGCTGGTGGCCCTGGTTATGTTTGTTTTTGCCCTGAGCATGTTCGGCGTCTGGGAAATCCGGCTGCCTGCATCGGTAACCGGTGCTGCCGCTCGAAATTTCGCCGGTTACCTGGGAAGCCTTTTCATGGGGTTGACTCTGGGCATAGTCGCCGCCCCGTGCATCGGGCCGTTCGTCATCGGGGTTTTAGTCATGGTTGCCAATTCGAGGGACCCTGTTTTCGGTTTTTGGATTTTTTTCAGCCTGAGTCTTGGAATGGGGTTTCCGCTTTTTGTTCTCGCCTTGCTTTCCGGCCGATTAAGCATGCTTCCCAAATCCGGTGAATGGATGCTGTGGGTCCGCAAAGCCATGGGGTGGGTAATGATCGGAGCGGCCGGTTATTTCATTTCTCCCATAATGCCCGATATCCTGGGGACAGGATTGCTTCCGGTCATCGCTCTGGCAGCGGGGGTTCATTTGGGTTGGATAGATTCGACCGGGGTCCGGTCCGCAGCCTTCAAATGGATAAAAAAGGGCGTCGGGATTGTTTGTATCGGCGTGGCATGCGTGATTATCTGGTATGCCATACCGAGTGAGGGCGTAAAATGGATGCCCTATTCGGAGAAAGTCCTGGAACAAGCCAAAGAATCGGGTAAACCCGTCATACTTGATCTCTACGCCGACTGGTGCCCGGCGTGCCGGCATATGGATCGGATCACCTTCCATGAGCGCTCGATTATCGAAGCCGCCGCAAAATATTTTGTCATGATAAGGGTAGATTTCTCTCATAGAGGAGATCGTGCAAACGAAACTCTGGCGCACAGCTATAGTGTTCTGGGCATACCCTGTGTCATTTTTCTGAAGCCCGGGGGTGAGGAGAGGGTCGATTTGCGGGTTACGGAAGGCATGCCGCCAGACGAGTTCCTGGCGAGGATGACCCGTTTGAGGAATGGCGACAGTTCTCCGGATACGCAGTAAGTCCTGCATTGACTAAGACCCGGAGACCAGACGGTCCCCGCGAAAGTTTTTGAGAGGGCCGATGTCGTCCATAACGGCCGTGGACACGGCCAAGGGTTCGTCATAGCCGCGTTTGTATCGGTTTTTTGTGTTATTTAAGCATATTGATGATATTTTGGCAGGAGTTTAACAATGCCGCTTGAAAGAAGATGCAGACTCGGGGTCTTGGTTCTGGTTTTAATCCTGATGTTGGGGTTCTATGGGGCCGGAGGGTGGGGCGGAGTTGATTCCAGGCCGCCCGCTCTTACTTGGCTTGTGCCCTACTTTGGACTTCCGGAGAAGGCTGAGCTTTGCGGAGAGGCGGTACCCCTCGGGTCTATCGACGTTCGCGAAAGGTTCGACCGTGAGTTTACTATCCTTACGCAAAGCCATGCGCAGGTTTACCTCTGGCTGAAAAGAACAGAGCGCTATTTCCCATGGATCGAGAAGCAACTGGCGTCCAGGGGTCTTCCGGACGACCTTAAATATGTGGCTGTTGCGGAAAGCGATCTGATCCCCTGGGCCGTTTCACATGCGGGTGCTGCCGGCCCCTGGCAGTTTATGGCAAGCACGGCGAGTTGCTACGGCATAACGCAGTCGGCCGCCATTGATGAGCGTTATGACTTCGAGAAATCGGCTGCGGCGGCATTCGGGTATTTGAAGGACTTGCACAACGAATTCCAGAACTGGACTCTTGCCATTGCCGCTTTTAATTGCGGGGAGCGGCGCATTGAGGTTGAAATCGGAAAACAAAAGACCAGCAGCTATTATTTTCTCAAACTGCCGCAGGAAACAGAGCGCTACGTTTTCAGGATTCTGGCCATAAAGGAGATTTTGGAGAACCCTGAGCAGTACGGCTATCACCTTCCCAAGGGGGCCGGTTATCAACCGATTATTTTCGAAAGGGTAAAAGTCGAGCTTCCCGGCCCGATGCCAATCGCCGTGGCAGCCCAGTCTGCCGGGTTTACCTACCGGGAACTGAAGGTGCTCAATCCATGCCTGGTTTCGGACGTGATCCCCAAGGGGGACCTTACGATACGAGTGCCCGAGGGTAAGGGGAAGAAATTCGAGAAAGAGGTGGAGGCCTGGAAGTCCACATATAAGCCGAGCGTTTTGGTTCACAAGGTTTCGCGGGGTGATACGCTCGATTCGATCGCCATGAGGTACAATTCAACCAGACAGCAAATTTGTATCTGGAACAATATTGCCGGAAATAAAATACGGGTCGGGCAGACGCTCAAGATCTACAGGTAAGGAATTTTCCGATTTATGAATCGGCATTTTTTCTCGTTTTGAGGCGCGATTTGCGCCCCGCTTAAACTCTTGACAAGCATTTGCGGGAGAACTACGATAACACGCCGTTTAGGTCCAAAAACTTAATTATTCTGGTGAAATATGGACAATTACCACAGATTCTCCGAGCTGCTTTTGAAGAGCCGGTACGCCGTAGCTCTGACCGGCGCCGGGATTTCGGTGGAGAGCGGAATACCTGATTTCAGGGGTAATGACGGACTCTGGACCAAATACGACCCGTTTGAATACGGGTATATAGATTCTTTCCGCGCCAATCCTGCGAAGGTATGGAAAATGCTTATGGAGATGAGCGCTCTTGTGGAAAGAGTCAGTCCCAACGAAGCGCATCTTGCGCTGGGTGAGCTCGAGAAGCTCGGTATCATAAAGATGGTTATCACTCAGAATGTGGACAGCCTGCACCAAAGGGGGGGCAGTTCCAATGTCGTTGAATTTCATGGAAACTTCCGCACAATGCACTGCGACAACTGTCAGAAGCCTTTTGCTCGAGCGGACATCTCACTGGTGAGACTTCCGCCTTTATGCTCGTGCGGGGGACCAATTCGGCCGGACGTTGTCCTGTTCGGGGAGGAAATCCCTCCCGAAGCGTACTCGATCGCATTCGATGCGGCGGAGAAGTGCGATCTAATGGTTATAGTGGGGACTTCTGCAACAGTTGCTCCCGCCTCCCACCTTCCACTGATTGCCAAGAGGAGGGGAGCGCATGTTCTGGAAATAAATCCGGTCGCTTCCGAAGTGTCCGGTCAGATAACGGAATTACACATTACGGAGTGTGCCGCAGTGGCTTTCAGGAATATTATGAAGATTGTCAGATCGATGCATGAAGGGGATACAAATTGATGCCTATGCAATTTTTGTCGGCAATAGCATATGCCGCTCGCGATTTCGACGCGCCTTATCAGAGATCGGCAGACAGCGTGATGGATATGGTCTTCAATGCCGGACCGATGGTGAAGTTCGTGTTGTTGATCCTTATGGCGCTTTCCGTTTCGTGCTGGTGTGTTATAGTGCTCAAATACCGCCTGATCCGCCGGGCAAACCGGGAGTCGGGTGAATTCATATCCCTTTTCAGACAACGTAAGAACTACTCTGCGCTCTACCGGGACAGCGAAAAGTTCGATGACAGCCATCTCGCGCAGATTTTCCGGGTAGGTTATGCGGAACTGAGCAGGCTCGGGAAATCGCTGGAAACAAGGAACGTGATGGAGTTGTCTTCAAACCCCGAAATCCTGCTGGAGAACGTTGATCGGGCGATTCAGGGCGGAATGACTTCGGAGCGGCAAAGGTTGGAGCGCTTTCTGCCTCTGCTTGCCACAACCGGCAGTACCGCCCCGTTTATCGGCTTGTTTGGAACGGTTTGGGGCATCATGACGAGTTTTCAGCAAATCGGCATCAAGGGCGCCGCCAACCTGGCCGTTGTGGCCCCGGGAATTTCGGAGGCCCTCGTTGCCACTGCCATTGGTCTGGGAGCGGCGATTCCTGCAGTTGTCGCCTACAATCACTTTTCCACTAAAATCAGGGGAATCGAAAACGAGATGAGCCATTTTGCCGCCGATTATCTTAATATGCTCAAACGCGACCTGATGCGGAAGGGCAGGCAGGAAGAAACTGCGCCGGGCCAGGCCCCTGAACAGAGATTTGCTCTGCAGGATTGAACTTAGAGGATAGAGGCTGATGCAAGCCAACGGAAGCGGTTCCAGAGGAATGGTTTCTGAAATTAACGTTACGCCGCTTGTAGACGTAATGCTCGTTCTGCTCATCATATTCATGGTGACGGCCCCGATGATGACCCAGGGAGTTGATGTGAAGCTGCCTGAGAGTTCAGCGCCGGCCATCCCGTCTGATGATGAACGGCTGGTCGTCACGATTACTCAGGACCGCAAAATCTATATCAACGACAATCTGGTGGAGTCCGGCGAACTGGAATCCAAGTTGACCGCCATTACTCGCAACCGGCTCGATCGAAAGGGAGTTTTTCTGCGAGCAGACGAGAAAATTCCTTATGGGTATGTAATGGAGGTTATGGGACTGATAAGAGAGGCCGGGATTGATCAAATAGGGATGGTGACCGAGCCTGCGAAGAGTCCCGTTAACAATTCTCAACAAAAGAGTAAGGGTAAGATTTGATTTCCCTTCACAGTCGGCTGCCGCATGTTTGCTGGTGCGTCCTCACGAACAATCGGACGCGAACTTAAAGCGTCTAAGGCCGGCCGAAAATGTGAACGCGAACCCGAACGTAGTGAGGGTTCAGGGGACATGAATGGAATCCCTGGCGTTAGGTGATAAGAGAATTCCCAAAAAGGACCTTGTGGCCGGGGTCGGGGCCTCGCTTCTAGTCCATGTGCTGGTTTTCAGCTCCGCTTTTATCTGGGCATTGGTGATTCCGCACAAACCTTTGAAGCCTCCCTACTGTACGGTTAATCTGGTGTCCATGAAAGATCTGGGAATTGGTTCCTCGGAGCTCAAGGGCAACCCCAAAGCGGCTGAGAAGGCGGTGGTTTCCGAGAATGTGGCGACTTCGGTCAAGGCGAGCCGAAAATCCGAGCCGGTTGCGCCGGTAAAGCGCCTGGCAATCGATGAGGAGCTAAGAAAACCGGAAGCGCAGATCAAGAAAATCGAACCCAAAGAGGTTCCCATTGCGCCTGCAAAGCCGCAGAGCCTTGAAGCTATTGAAAAGAACCTGGATAAGCTGATTGCCAAACCGAAAGTGATTCCGCACACCTCGTTGGCAACTGCGGAGCAGGCGGCGCCTCAGCCCGAAGCTCCGGCTCATCAGGCCCCGGCAAAGAACCAGCAGGGGAGTGAAAAAGTGACTCACGGGTCGCCGAGCGGCGCGGTCGAGGGAGGCACTCGGGGGACCACTCAGGGGAGCACGTCCGGAAGCCCTGAAGGGAGTACCGAGACAAATCAGTTGGTCAACATGTATGCATTCCAGGTCACACAAAAGATCCAGAGCGAATGGAGGCTGGCAAACGAGCAGGGAATAAACGGCCTCAAGACGATAGTTGAGGTCCAGATAAAAAGGACAGGTGAAATTGTCAGTATCAGGGTCATGGCAAAATCGGGCAATGAGCTATTCGATGATGCAGCAGTGCGCGCCGTGAACAGGGCTGCGCCGCTTCCCCCGGTACCTGAAGCGATTGCTCAGAGCAGTACTAAATTGATTCTGACTTTTCTCCCCGGGCATGTATCGTAGTAGTGCAGCGTCAACTAAGTTCCTATAGGTAAGGACCGTCAGCCCGTCATTCCGGCGAAGGCCGGAATCCAGCGTCCTTTCAGTTGGTTAACAGCACTGGACCCCGGCCTTCGCCGGGGTGACGATTCCTTGCAACATGTAATAACTTTGTTGACAACGTAGTAGAGCACAGAAAGGTTTATCCGTAATATGCATCTGGTCAGGAGCAGGTTAGTGTTTTTCTGTTTTTTCCTTTTTCTCGGGACTTGCGGACTATTGCGTGTAGCATCCGCTCAAACCATCTACCTCGATATTACCAAACCCAGCTTCCAGAGAATTCCAATTGCCGTCCCGGATTTCAAATACATGACCCCGGAGCAGACCCAACTGGCCCGGGAGATGAGCGACTTGCTCTCAAACGATCTCAACATCTCGGGGGTTTTTCGCCCGCTGGACCGGAAGGGGTTTCTGGAAGACCCTCAATTAATGGGGCTTGAAGCTTCCGAGATAAAGTTCCAGGATTGGAGCCGCCAGGGGGCAGACTTTCTGGCTCGCTGTTCTTATCAGGTCCAGGGGAATTCAATCAAACTGGACGGCCGGCTCTTCGATGTTGCGGGCAGGAAAATGGTTGGAACGCCCAAGAGCTATGCCGGCGAATTGCGGGCCTGGCGACAGATTGTACATGCCTTTGCAGACGATATCATGATGATGCTTACGGGCGAGCGCGGGGTATTCGATACAAAGATTGCCTACGTTCAGAGCGTCGGAAGCGCCAAGGAGATTTTCTACTGCGATTTTGACGGCAACAATCCGGTGCAGGTGACTAGGGACAACAGCATCGCGCTTTCTCCGTCATGGAGCCCCGACCAGAGCCAGATCGCCTTTGTGAGCTATCGGGACGGCACACCCAAAGTCTACGGGATAAATGTGTTCACCAATTCCAGTTACCTGATCAGCGGTTTTCCGGGGATGAATATTACTCCTGCGTGGAGACCGGGAAGAAATGAGCTGGCTGCTACCTTGACAAAAGATGGAGGCCAGGACATTTATCTGGTAAGCCCCACAGGCCAGGTCATACGAAAATTCGGGGTAGGTTTCGGGTCTTCGATAAGTGTGTCTCCCAATTGGTCGCCGGATGGCCAAAAGTTCGCCTACGTTTCCAATGAATCCGGGAATCCGCAGATATACACCTTCGATGTTACGACGGGCCAAAAAAAACGTCTGACATTCAGCGGCAATTACAATACATCTCCGGCCTGGTCGCCAAAAGGCGACTGGATCGCCTACAGCGGAAGGGACAATGGCGAATTGAACATCTTTATCATCCGCCCGGACGGCAGTGAGAATCATGCGCTCACACACGAAGGCAGGAATGAAGCTCCGCGCTGGTCGCCGGATGGGCGCAATATTGCGTACAGCTCTAATAAGCAGGGAGGGTCCGCAATTCGGATAATGTATTTGAATGGGACTGGGGATTGGCAGCTAACGCGGCAGAGCGGGGCGCAGGAGTTGCCTGACTGGTCACCCAGAAGGAATCGCCAGTAAGCCGAATCGCCAGGAGGGAAAAGGAATGAAAAGCAAACAAAGTGTTTTTCTCGTTTTGATGATTTTCGCGTTTATAGCCGCAATGAGTGCATGTTCGCAGAAAAACGTTCCTCCTCCACCCGCCTACGGCGCTCCGGGGCAGGAGTACGGTGCTGCCGCAGGGGGGCCGATGGATGAGGCCAAGTGGCGGGAGTTGGGCATCAACTCGGAAGCTGAAAAAAGAGAGTTTCTGGACAGGGCTCAAGCCTTCGTAAACCAGGATGTCTACTTCGACTACGACTCGTATACTCTCACAGAACCTGCAAAAAAGGTCCTTGATGAAAAGATCGCCTTTCTGAAAAGATTCCCCAAGGTGGCGGTGACTATCGAAGGCCATTGCGACGAGCGGGGAACAACCGAATACAATATTGCACTGGGGGAAAGGCGTGCCCATGATGCACAGCACTACATACTCAATTCGAACTCTTCTAACCTGAAGCTTACCACAGTCAGCTACGGCAAGGAACGCCCTGTTGCTGTTGGGCACGATGAGGCATCCTGGGCAAAGAACAGGCGCGCTCACTTTGTTTTGAATTATTAAAAATTCCTTTTTCCTTTCGTTGTCTATTTAAAAGACCGGTCTTTATGATGTATCATGAGGGCCGGTTTTTTGGTTTTTTAAAGGCCAAATCCCATTTTCCCTACATCGTTGAAACAAATCTCCGAAGGGATATGTCCGGGCTATGGCCGCGCGGCCATTCCAGGACATCTGGATGAAGGGCTTCGAAGGAAAGGGACTGTATGCCTGGTGGAATCGAGAATAGGTTGTTGCGGTGCTGCGTGGTTGTTGTCTTTGCAGAATTGCTTGCGGGGTGCGCCTCGACGTCGGAAACCACAACAATTCAGGAAAATCTGTCTATTCTGAACCAGCGGCAGGCCGCTATTGAGGCGCGCCTTCAAAGCACCGAAGGAGCATCTCGAAAAAGCGGGGACCTGTATGCGCGGACGGAAGAGCTGCAAACGCAGATCAGGGCATTGAACGGCAGGATCGAACAACTGGAGCATAAACTCGACCAGCTCCAGCGCACCCAGGCTTCCGCTGCCCAGGCGCCGGCACAGGAACCCTCGATGCCTCCTTCCGGGACCGTTGTGATGGAAGAAGCGCCGCCATCCTCGCATCCGCCCCGGCCGCAATCGCAGGCCGCCGTACCGTCAACACCGCCTGCTGTCGAGATTTCCCCCCGAACCGGGACCCTGTCGCCTTCCCCGGACGCTCAGGGTAAAAACCCCGAACAGCCGGAATTTGACAAAGGTCTCCACCTGATGCAGCAAAAGAAATATGACGATGCAAGAAAAGAATTTCAAGGATTCGTCTCGAAGTTTCCGAAATCCGGCTTGGAAGAAAGTGCTTTGTATTACATTGGTGAGTGCTACTTTTTGGAAAAACACTATGAGCAAGCAATTAAAGCTTACCAGCAGGTGGTAGACAAATACCCGAAAGGCGGCAAAACCGCCGGCGCCCTTCTCAAGCAGGGAATGGGATGGCAGCTGATGGGCGAAACCACAATGGCTCGTATCATCTACACGCGGCTTGTGGAAAAATTCCCCGGCACAACCCAGGCTCAGGCCGCTGAGAAGAAATTGCAGCAGATGTAAAAAGCGCGAATCTAGTGTAGCGTCAACTAAGTTCCTATAGGTAAGGACCTTCAGCCCGTCATTCCGGCGAAGGCCGGAATCCAGCGTCTTTTCAGTTGGTTACAAGCACTGGACCCCGGCTTTCGCCGGGGTGACGATTCCTTGCAATCTGTCCTAACTTTGTTGACAATGTACTCGCTTGCTTCACACTTTGCTCGGGGTGGACGGGGATTTCAAGTCGGAATTCGGAATTGAAATCTTTTCGTTCTGTCCGCCCAATATCCTGAAAGAACTTTGGCAGAGGCCGCAGTGGACTCGGCTATCCCCTCGATGAGGCCCGGTGCAAGAACACCGGCGCCAAGAACTTCAGAGAGAAAAACCGGAAGAAGAGGATAAATCATTTCGGTCGAAGGTCTGTCGAGAAGCTGACGAAACCCGGTATGCAGATGCCTTTGGGAATTTGTTTCATTTCGCTTTCCTGATTCTGAATCCTTCAGCGCTCAATATCTGAGCGCGTTCAAACCTGCTGACGGCGGCCCCGTGACGGTCCATACCAGAAAAAGTAAGCACAGATCGGCTCGTTAAAAACAAAAGGGTTTCCAAACAGAGCGTCTGCACGCCGGGAAATTGCGGGAGCAAGACTACTGTTCCCACCATAAAAATACATCTTTTATTCGAGTAAATACTTTGTTCACCCCATATATATTATTTTTTGACCGTTGTATTCGTGCATATGAATAGTGTTCACCTCATTAACTGTGAAATACCGCGCGAGTGTATATTCGAATTCATGGCTTTTCGGAGGGGAAATATGCAAAGCGGCTCGATTCAGACTTTTATGAACCAGTATCGCATCTCAATGCAGTTGATGAAGGTAAATCCGGCCACATCCGGCCGCGCTCATCCGAAGATGGATGTGGACCGCTATAGATGCCAGATTAGCCGGCCTGGGAAAGAAATAGACGTCTATGTCGCCGTGCCTCCCGAAGAAGGCGCCATCACGCCCTCCGATGTGCTGTTCATGCTTATTCTGGATGCCTCCGGCTGTGAGATGTTCAAGGAATATTACGCCAGGCAGGATGAATTCAACGAGATTTTTTCAGGTTCGGATG
>Ga0181539_1003091_pt1 | contig 15736 bp, 16 predicted proteins | sample PEATcosm2014_Bin_46_FD_119767 | JGI IMG/M metagenome (GOLD analysis project Ga0181539, IMG submission 119767) | Peatland microbial communities from MTU Mesocosm Facility, Houghton, MI, USA - PEATcosm2014_Bin23_60_metaG | ecosystem: Environmental > Terrestrial > Soil > Wetlands > Peat | place... | reverse complement strand
TGCCAGAGGTGGTGTGGCCCATCCTCATATTTGCCCTTATCATCGGCGGGCTCTTGAGTGGAGTTTTTACCCCTACCGAATCAGCGAGTGTGGGGACAGCCGTTCTTCTCGTCCTCGTGCTTGCAAAGAGGCAGCTCAATTTTGAACAATTCAAAAAATCAGTCGCAGAATCAATAAGACCGACTGTCATGGTCATGATGCTGATTGCGGGTTCCACCGTTCTTGGCCATTTCCTTGCCATGACGCGTATCCCGACGGTTGCGTCCGATTGGATTACGGGGTTTCGCCTGCCGCCGTGGCTCATTATGACGATCATCATGTTTGTCTACCTGTTGGGAGGATCGTTTGTTGACGACCTCGCATTCATGTTCCTCGCGACGCCGATCTTTTACCCGGCTGCCGTCAAGCTGGGATACAGCCCTTTATGGTTCGGCATCATGATTGGCTTGACGATCGGGGTCGGTGTGGTCATTCCACCCGTGGCGATATGCGTCTTCATTGTCAAGAACATCACGAAGGTGCCGTTCAGTACCATTTACAAAGGCGTCTATCCATTCCTCGCGGCGCTTGTTGCGGTTGGCGTGTTGTTGTTCATATTTCCTCAGATTGCCACGTATCTGCCATCAGTGCTCTACAAAAACTGAGGAGGACACAATGATCGATCAACTACCTGTCATCGACATGCGGCGCCACTATATCTATCGGCGAAATCAGGGATGGCGAACAGGCTATTCGAACGCGTGTCCTGCGCTAAAACCACGCGCAAATGGTGGGTGAGAAGGTGGAAGATGTCCGAAAGCTGATCCCTTTGCTCTTACTGTCTGGGAGCACATGATCGTCGCTGAAAAGCTGCGCGGTCCGAGCCGGTAATAACCCCAGGCGACGGAGCACTATGAGATCGAGATGACACAGTACTCAATGCCAATAGAACCCACACTATGGAGGAATCATGGACACTCTTTTTACCCCCGTGAAAATCGATAACTTGGAGGTCCCCAACCGTTTCGTCCGTTCTGCCACCTATGATGCCGGGGCCGAAGATAATTTTGTCTCTGACTGGCAGGTTGAGCTCTATAGCGCTTTGGCCAAAGGCGGTGTCGGGCTCATCATCAGCGGGATCTTTCCCGTCACCAGCTTTGACGGCAAGGCTTCACCAGTACAAAACTTACTCACGGATGACAAATTTATTCCCGGTCTCAAGAGGCTTGCAGACGCTGTGCATGCCCACGGTTCCAAGCTGGCCGTGCAGCTCTATCATCCCGGGAGGGAGGCGTTTCGACGGCTCCAGCCTTTGGGTATCGAGGCGTCGGGTCCTTCTGCGGTCAAATTGGGAGAAGACCCTTTCTTTGAAGGCAGTTGCCGGGAAATGGCAGCCGACGAGATATGGGCCACGGTGAACGCCTTTGGTGAGGCCGCTCGTCGCGTGCGGGAGGCGGGCTGCGACGCAGTGCAGTTCCATGGCGCCCACGCTTACCTGCTGGCCGAGTTTCTCTCACCCCAGAGCAATCATCGTAAGGACGAGTGGGGAGGCGAGTTAGAGAACCGGCTCAGGATACACAAGGAGATATACAGGGCTGCCCGGGCGCAGGTAGGGTTAGAGTACCCGGTGATGATAAAATTCGGGGTGGCCGACGGTTTTCCCGGTGGCCTTCAGTTCGAGGAAGGCCTGGAAGCAGCCGTGCAACTGGCCGGTCTTGGTTACGACTCCATTGAAGTGAGCCAGGGTCTACGCGGCGTCAAATGGGGGCAGACCGAGTTTCGACCCGGGATCGTCAAGCGCGAGCGGGAGGCCTATTTTCGCGACTGGGCGCGGCAGGTGAAGGAGCGGGTCAGCGTGCCGGTGATGATGGTAGGGGGGATGCGCAGCGTAGACCTGATGGAGGAGGTCGTGGCAGCCGGGGAAGCCGACTTCATTTCCCTGTGCCGGCCCCTGATACGTGAGCCTGGCCTTGTAGCCTCCTGGCATCGGGGAGAGGTGCGGCGCCCTGCATGCGTTTCGTGCAATAAGTGTTTTGAGAATGTGCTAAGCGGCAGTAAATTGCGGTGCATGATCCCGTCAAAGGGCAAGAAGGCGTAGGGTGCGGCCGGAACGACGGCAGGAGCCGTTGTTCGAGGACATAGGTGATATGCCTCCGATCTCCAAGGGGCAATCTCCATCGGGCAAAGCCGAGGAACGCTTCGTGAGGGCGAGGGATCGACAGTGTTCTTATCCACCTATCTCCAGGAAAAAGCGAAGAAGGGCCTCGTGATCTGTCTTATCCTGACACTTGCTATTTCTGTCTTGACAACCTATTCTATGCGTAAATAGCTATAAGACTGATGTACGACATTGGACCAAGGAGACGCAATGTTTGATAACCTGAAAGAAAAACGATTGTTCGAAAGAATTGTTGACCAGATAAAAGATGCCGTTGTGTCGGGTACGCTGAAGACCGGTGACAAGCTGCCTTCCGAGCATGAGATGGCCCGTGTGTTCGGGGTAAGCAGGTCGGCAGTAAGAGAAGCCTTAAGGATCTTGGAGCTGTCCGGGCTCGTGCGCATCAAAAAGGGAAACCAGGGCGGTTGTTTCATCCAAAAGGTGAGCAGTAATCAGAAGTTAATCGATTACCTTTCCGATAACTGGAGACTGGGCGAAATTACCCTTACCCACCTTATAGAGGTTCGGTATGGGCTTGAATCAATGGTTATCGATATCATCGCACAGAGAATAACGGACAAAGACATCGACAAGCTTCGGAAATCGATTGATAGAGAAGAACGTCTCTACAAAGAGAGGAAGGAAAGAGAAAAGCTCGATCAGAATTTGAACTTCCACATTTTACTTGTACGCATAACCAGGAACACTATCCTCATTGACACACTCTCTGCCATTATAGAGCTGTTCTTATATATGCTGCGGAAAATAAAACCGAGTCAGCGGATTTCACTCGATACGCTCAAGGCTCACCGCGAGATAGTGGACCTCCTTGAAGCTGGCGAGACGGAGCGTGCCAAAGCTGTGAACAATGCCCACCTCAAGAATGTAAGTACCCCACTTGCCAAATTGGCTGCGGAACAAAAAAGACCACCCAATTTGGAACGGGAGGAGCAGTTACTCTAAAAACAGAGGAATCAGAAGATATACGCTGACTTAAGAGAGTTTCTGAGTGATGTGGAACCCGCAAAGTCGGTATGATATGGATGTGGTGCTTTTTGACAGGGTCTCCTGGCCTTCGAGCAGGTCCATCAGGACCTCCCGCATGGTGGCGCATGCCTCGGTGATCTTGGGTGAGTCTCCCTCGGGTTCAATGTACGAGCAAGCTTACCGTGAGGATTATGACGACAAAAAGCGTGACGGCCAGGTACTTGAAGTTTCTTTGGCAGGCGAAGTAGATGACCGACAGAAGGGCTCTTGCATATGGGGTGAGGATGAGGACCGCTATGCCGAGCGTCATCAACCGGAGAGGCCAACCGGAAGAGGCCGCCGAAAAGAGCTGCCCGAGGAGGGCGAAGAAGTCCTCGGCCCGGATAATGACACGGCCTCCATGGGAGATGGCAAGGGTGCCGGACGAGCGATAAAAAAGCACAAGGCCCGCGGCTTCGAGGAAAAGACTTATCACCACGCCGGTTATAAGAATATAGCTAATCAGGCCCTCAAGCGCTCCCGCGCCGTTCCCCTCACCATGGCGGTCTACCATGAAGCCGCCCCCTTGTAGAGCATCTGCACGATGAGCAGGACGACCACGCAGAAGAAAAGCCCCCGCAGCATGCGGTCGTTGAGCTTGTTGAGCACCCTTCCTCCCGCGATAGCCCCCAGGGTCGTTCCTATCGCCATGGGCGCCATCAGGGTCAGGTTGAGGAAACCGCTGAAGAGATAGACGCTCGTGCCGGCGAGGGCGGTCATTCCCACGATAAAATTGCTCGTGGTGCTCGCCACCTTTGAAGGCAGTCTCAGAATATGCTCCTGCACGGTCACTTTGAAGGCGCCGGCCCCTATGCCGAGCATCCCCGCCGCAAGCCCGGCGACCATCATCCCCAGTCCTCCAAGTAGCGGCCGGTCGGCAGTATACGTGATGATCTCCTTTCTCGCCTCATCGAAGTAGCTCCCCTCCAGCGTGAGCCAGCGCGAAAGCCTCGAGCGCCCCGCCGGGGAGAATTGGTCAGGCTGCGGCCGGCGTTTTAATTTCAGGAAGGATGTCATGAGGAACGCGGCGAAGAAAAAGTAGAGGTACACAGGCGCGATAAGGGTCGTGATCGTAGCCCCGATGATGGCACCGACGCTTGTGAACATTTCGAGGTACATGGCGATCTTCACGTTCGCTATCCTCTGCCTCACGTATGCCGATGCCGAGCCGCTCGACGTTGCGATAACACTCACCATGCCCGACGCGATCGCCTCTTTTACCGGGATGCCGAAAAGCACCATGAGAGGGATGAGAATGCTCGCCCCCCCCAGTCCGGTAAGAGAGCCGATAAGGCCCACGGGAATGGAGATCAAAAGGAGGGAAAACATGTCGAGGGCCACCGGTTACCCCGACAAAGACGCAGTGAAGAGGCGAGAGTCGTCTTCCACAACAAGAATGGGATAGAGCATCATCGGGATTTTACCATAATTGCGCCGGACTTGGGAAGCATGGAGCATGTTTTCCCCGACCCCCCGGTGCTTTTGCTCACATTCGTGATAACGACCGCTTGACACTATTACGGACATATGCTTATAATAACACCATGTCAAGACCCAAGAAGCACCGATGCATACATTGCCGTCCTGATGCCTCATACTTCAAGCCACGGGGCATCCCCCTCATGGAATTGGAGGAAGTGTGCCTGAGTCTCGACGAGGTGGAGGCGCTCAGGCTCTGCGACTATGAGGGAAAATATCATGAGCAGGCTGCCCTGGAGATGGGAGTATCGAGGGCTACCTTCGGCCGCATTGTCAACGAGGCCAGGCGAAAGGTGGCCGAGGCCCTCATCAGGGGCAAGGCCCTGAAGATAGAAACACACGCGATTCACGAGGAGGATACCACATGAAAGTCTGTTTCGCAGTAGAGAAAGACAAAGGCATCAACAGTGCAGTATACGGACATTTCGGCTCTGCCCCTGCATTCGTTATGGTCGATACGGATACGGGCAGTGTGACGGCGGTGGGTAACGGGGACCTGGGCCATGTCCACGGTGCGTGCAATCCGATCCAGGCCATCGGGTCTCATGCAGTTGACGCGGTCGTCGTGGGAGGTATAGGCGCAGGCGCCATTTCTGGTTTGAATGGTAGGGGTATCAAGGTGTACGGTGCCGCGGCTGAGACGGTAGCTCAGAACATGGATCTTCTGAAAGACGGCAAGCTCCCGCTGCTTTCACTGCAGCATGCGTGCGGCGGCCGCGCGTCAGGCTGCGGCCACCACGAATCGTAAAGGGAGGAGGAGAATATCATGCCTATTTTTGAGTACCGATGCGGAAAATGTGGCGAGGTAAGCGAGTTTCTCGTTCTTCGCACGCAGGATGACCTTGCATGCAGGAAATGCGGAGGTAAAGACCTGGTGAAATTGATGTCTGCTCACAATGTTTCGGGCGGCTCTCCGTCCTTCTCTCCACCGGAGCCTGCGGGCGGGTGCTGTGGATCGCCGGGGTCGTGCGGCGCCCCCGGAAGCTGCTGCTCATGACAGACCCCTCTTTCGCGTTTTGCGGCGCGAAGGAGACAGGCGTAATTCCGACGGAAGGGCATGGAGCCGGGATGCGTGTCATTCTATCATAGTAAAACACCTGAAAGGAGGGTGAAGATGCCGGAAAGAATCATGGACGCAACCGAATTGAGATTCCCGAAGCCGCGCAATCTGGCACTACTGGTTCTACTCCTCATCATCCTCATCATTGGCTGGGGCACTTTTGTCATCGTCCCGGCCGGCCACAGGGGCGTTATCCTCTTCTGGGGGAGTGTGGAGAAGCGAATCATGGGGGAGGGGCTCAATTTCAAGGTCCCCATTGCCGAAAGGGTCATCAAGGTCGACGTCAAGGTACAACCCCATCCATTCAAAGAGATCGATGCCTCCTCAAAAGAATACCAGATGGTGAAAATGACGGGAATGATGAACTTCCATATCGATCCGTCTTATGTCAATGACCTCTACCAGAAGGTAGGACTTGACTTTGCGGACAAGGTGATCGACCCGGCCTTCAACGACTTCGTCAAGGAGGTTGTGCCGACGTACCCGATCGGGGAGATTCTTCCTAAAAGGGAGGAGATCCGGAAACGGGCAATGACAAAACTGGGGGATAACCTGTCGAGGTACCACATAGTGGTCGATGACATCTACTTTGCGAGCATCAGGTTCTCTCCTGAGTACGAAGGGGCCATCGAGGCAAAGCAAGTGGCCCAGCAACAGGTGGAAACGCAGAAACAGGTTTTGGCGCAACGCTCGGTTGAAGCTGAGCAAAAGGTTGCCACGGCAAAAGGGGAGGCCGAATCGATTCTCGTGGTAGCGCAGGGACAGGCCAAAGCCAATGAGGCCCTGTCAAGGTCGCTCAGCCAGATTCTTGTACAGTACAAGGGTGTCGAGAAATGGAATGGCGCACTACCTCAGGTTTCCGGAGGAGCCGTCCCTTTCATCGACCTGGGCAAGATGCATGGGGCCGGAGCGGAAGGAACCAAGAAATAAGTGGCGCTTTCAGGGCCCTTATGGTCGGACATGATCCTCCGGCCTTAAGGGCCTGAAGCGCAACGATTAGTTTGTTTTTTGCCTTTCCTGCATGATTTCTCCGCAGCTCGGGTAGCCTTCTCCCGCTGGAATGGTAACGATGTCCACGCCTACCAGATGATCTTTATACTCAGGCACTTTTTTCGTCATCCCATAGAAAGTGGGGAGCAAGAGCTGGTGATCGCATTTCCTCACCTGGAGCTTGCCGATGGCGGTATTCTCCAGGGTCATGCCCTCCATGGCATCGATCATCTTCTCCGTATCCACCTTACCGGCCTTCAGGTAAGCCTTGGCGAGGAACTGGGCCGTGACGTAGCCATAGAAGGAAGGCATGGTCGGAAGCCTGTTGTTCGCCTTCTTGTATTTATCCACAAAGGCCTTGTTTTCCGCTGTCTTCGGATAGTAAAAGAGGTAGCTTGCCGTTCCTGCCACGTTCTCCGGCCCCTCCAGCCCAAGGGATGAGAGAACGGCGAATTCGATTGCCGTGTGTTGATAGATGGGTATCTTTTCGATAAGCCCGGTCGCCTTGGCTGCCTTCTGAAAGCCGATAACGCTGGCGCCGCTGTTACCCATGATCATGAAATCAGGTTTTGCCGCCATGATCTGGGTGATATAGGGGACGAAATCCGTCTCCCCCACTTTCCACCAGGTCTGCCCCAGAAGCTGGACCTTGGGGTTAAGCTGTTTCAGCCGGGTCCAGGTAGATTCGCAGATGGCGTGCCCGTATTCCATATCATCGCCCGCGAGCCAGTACTTGATATAGGGTTTTTTCGCAAGGGCGGCTGCTGCCGCGTTTCCGGCCATGGTGGTATTTTCAGCCATGTCGAAGACGTACCGGTGGCCTTTCTCGCCGGATATCTTTTTGCTCTTGGAATAAGTCACGAAGAAGGGGATCTTCTCCCTTTTGGCAAAGGTGGATATAGCCAGGGCCGAAGCGCTGCTTATGGTTCCCATGAGCAGATCCACCTTCTCCTTCATGACGAGCTCCTTCGCCATTGCCAGAGCAAGGTTGGGCTGAAACTTCTCGTCCCTTGTGACGATCTCGAACTTTCTGCCGAGGACGCCTCCTTTGGCATTGATCTCATTGATCCCCATCCTGAACCCGTCGCGCATGTCGATGCCGAAGACAGCCGCCGGTCCTGAGTAGCTGTCAACGATGCCCACCTTGATAGTGGCGGCTGCGTGGCCCACGGAGGAGATGGCAAGAAACGCAAGGAAACATGCAAGAATAACCGAAAGCATTGCTGTTCTTTTCATCATGATACCCCCTGTCGAAGATAGTCCGCCTGCCGGATGTCCCGGTCAGGCACAATACAATGCTAAGAATAACCCCATTCCGGCCATCAAGGCAAGTATGGTTTTTTTGGACACGAGGCCGCCTTATTTTTTCAGGGGCGCTTCCGGCAACAGATGGGAGAGCGGGGAACAATGCGGCTGCAAAGGATTGTCTTTGTTCTCGTACATAAGGGAACATAGCGGCACGTCGTTTGCAAAGAGGAGTTTGCATTCCACTGAAAGGAGGTTCCGTTATGTCTGTTTCCGCTATTTCTTCAGGCGCCAGTGTCTACCAAAACCAGCTTCAACAGATAAGGAAGGACTTCTCAACTCTCCAGACGGACCTGTCCTCTGGTAGTCTCGCGACGGCCCAACAGGCGTATGCGGCATTAACGCAGGACCTGCAGGCTGTGCAGCAGACTGAAGGGGGACAGCAGGTGGGGGGGAGCAGCCAGCTCAGCAACGACCTTGCGGCGGTTGGCAGTGCCCTGCAGTCCGGTAACATCACAGACGCCCAGACCGCCTTTGCCACGCTGACGCAGGACTTGCAGAATGCGCTGCAAACCCAGGCCACCCAGGGCACTCAGCAGGCTTACGGCCATCACCGCCATCACCATCACGGCGACAGCTCACAGACAGCAAGTGCGAGCGTAAGCAACGACCTTGCGGCGGTCGGCAGTGCCCTGCAGTCCGGTAACATCACAAGTGCCCAGAGCGCCTTTGCCACGCTCATGCAGGACCTGGGAAATAGCAGCGCCCAGAGTACGACCGGGACCTCCGGCAGCAGCACCATCCTCCAGGCTGTCGGCTCTAATGTCAATATTGCCGTTTAAGGCCGATTAAAGGTAGGCGGCCCTTGCGGGAATCCTCCTTACCGGGCGGAAAAATCTTCCTATAAGGGAATTTTTTTCTGCCCGGTAAGGATAGAGCAGGGGGAGTATCGACAGTATCCCTGCAATGCGTCTCCTTCAGAAGAAAGGCCGCCGCCAGGCCGATCAAGGTGACGAAGAAGCAGATTATAAAGGCAGTACGATAGGCAGACTGAGGATATATTCTCACTCCGTTGAGGAGTGCTCCGTCCCAGCCCAGGTCCAGCGTTTTTCCAAGCACTATCTGCATGAGTGCGGCTCCGATAAAACCTCCCGTGTTGCACGTGCCCATCGCAATACCCGCCAAACGGATATCGTTTACCTCCTTTGTGGTCACAATCGAGAGGATGAAGGCGGAACAGAAAAATCCCATGGCAAAGCAGAGCGGGTAGAGGTAGTGGAGCGGGGGCTTGCCGCCATTGCTGAAACAGAGAATCGCCCAGATAAGGGCATAGGCACAGGCGCACGTGACGTAGGGCAGTTTTCTCCGGGCGAGGGCCCTGTCGGAGACGAAGCCGACAATGGGACAACCGACAACCACTCCGAGTGACACGGTCATCACGTAATCGGCGGCCTGAAGGGTGCTGATCCCGTAGACCTGGGTGAAAAACGGGATACCCCAGAGTCCCGAGAAGGCCATTAACGTGGAATAGAGGGCGAAGAACCCGAAAAACGGGGGCCACGTATAAGGATTACGCACTAGCCGTTTCAGGCCCTGCCAAATTGCCGGCCCCAGGGAGGGGCTGCCGTGACCGACCTGTCGCGCGCGGGACCCTGACGGCCAGGGGGAGGGAAGACCGCAGTCGGCCGGCCGGTTTCTGATCACCCTCCAACAGCACCATGCCAGGAGCAGCGACACGAGGCCGATGCAGACAAAGCTGAGGCGCCATCCCAAAAGACCGGAGAGGAGCGCCAGAGGCGTCGCCGCCAGGAGTGCGCCGACGCCGCCCACCGCAGTAGTCAAGCCGTTCATCCGGCCGAGCTCGTCGGGCCGGAACCACTCCACGCAAATACGCATGGTGTTGACCATGAATACCGAAACGCCGAACCCTATGAGGAAGCGCCCGGCATAACAGAAGAAAAGGTTAGGGGCAATGCCGAAGAGGATGGCGCCTGCCCCCATTACCGCCGCACCCAGCGCAACGGTGAGTCTGGGGCCCATCGTGTCGGAGAGGATGCCCGACGGTATCTGCATGAAAGCGTAAATGTAGAAATAGGCCGAGGAGAGGGCGGCGAGCGCGGCGCCGGTGGTCTGAAACGTCCGCATGATGTCGCCGGCCGTCACCGCGGGGGCGACCCGATGAAAGTAGCCGATAGCGAAGACGGACATGAGCGACGCGAAGATGAGCCATCGCTTTTTTCGTGTCTCGTCGAGTGCGCTATGCATGGCTTTTTCCATAAGAGTGGACCGGGGAGCCCCTGCGCTACACCTCTATCCCCAAATACCGCACGAAAATGTCCTTCCGCCCTTCCAGCTCCGCCCTGGTTGCCGTATATTCCACCTGCCCCTTTACCATGAAGTAGACGCGGTCGGCAAGGGCGAGGGCAAAAGGCACACGCTCTTCCACCAATAGTATGGTCATGCCCCCGGCATTGAGCTTCTTTATGATCTCCTGAAGGCCGGCCACAAAGAGCGGCATCAGGCCGGTCGTCGGCTCATCGAGCATCAGGATGTCGGGCTCCTTAAGAATAGCCCTGGAGATGGCAACCGCCTGCTGCTCACCTCCGCTCAGGGAGCCTGCCTTTTGATGCAGTTTGCCCGTGATATTGGGGAAAAGCTCGAAAACGCGTTCCAGCGCGTCGCTCCTCCCGGTGTGGATCATACCGGTTTTAAGGTTTTCGAGCACGGTCATCTTCGGGAACAGGTGCCTCCCCTGCGGGACGTACGCTATCCTCATCCTGCCGATCCTGAACGCCTGCATCGCCGTAATATCCACGCCGCTGAAGACTATTTTGCCCGATCGCGGTTTGACAAAACCGATTATCGTGTTGAGGGTGGTGGTTTTCCCCACGCCGTTGCGCCCCAGCAGCGCGACTATCTCCCCCCGGCGCACTTCCAGGGAAACGCCCTGCAGGATGTAGCTTTTGCCATAGTAAGTGTGGACGTCGGTGAGCTTCAGGAGCATGTGATCTCTCCCAGGTAGATCCTCTGCACCTCTTCATTCCTGCCGATCTCCTCGCAGGAACCGTCCGCGATCACGCGCCCGTTGCTAAGGACGGTAAGATTGTGGCAGACACGCAGGATGATGTCGATATTATGCTCGATGAGAAGGATGGACATGCGCCGTGACAGCAGCTCTATCAACTGTACGATACTGTCCGCCTCTTTTGGCCCCACACCCTGGGTGGGCTCGTCGAGAAGGAGGAGGACAGGGTCCGTGCTGAGGGCCATCGCGATTTCGAGCACCTTCTGGTCGCCGTACGACAGGTTGGAAGCCAATTCGTCCCGTTTGTCTTCCAGTCCGACCAGCCGGCATAGCTCCATCGTTTTGTCGGCCACCTCTTTAAGACGGTCGGCCCGGGCGAAAAACAGGGTGCCCGCCCGCCTTGCTTTCGAGTAGACGCCTACCCAGACGCACTGGTACACGGTCATTTCCGGGAAGACATACGTGAGCTGGAATGTCCGGCTCATGCCCTTTTGACAGATCCGGTGAGGGGCCAGGCCCGTGATATCCTCGCCCTTCAGATAGATTTTCCCTGAGCTTGGCTTGAACTCACCGGTGATCACGTTGAAAAGCGTTGTTTTCCCCGCCCCGTTGGGACCGATGATCCCCCGCACTTCTCCCGCGCCGATTTTATAGCTCACCTCGTCGACCGCAGTCAGCCCGCCGAAATGCATCGATACGCCCGCCACTTCGAGGAGGTTCCCGTTTTCGGTCATGCTACCTCGTCCCCCTGCCTACCAGATAACCGAGCATGCCCCTGCGCGATACCTTGAGAATGATCAGGATAAGAATGCCGAACAGGAGCAGGTAGTGCGTGAACCAGGCACTCACGTAGTACTGAAAAAGCGACATGAGGGCAACGCCGATCCAGCAGCCGGCAAGGGTCCCGGTACCGCCGATCAGGCACCAGACTATCGGCAGAACCGACCAGTAAAAGCTGAAATAGTCGGCGGACGCGTAGCGCAGGGTCATCGCATAAAGGGCGCCGCTGAGCGCCCCGAAAACACCCGACAGGACGAATGCGACCAGTTTATACCGCGTGACGTTGTAGCCGAGAAAATGTGCGCGTCTGGGGTTTTCCCTTATGGAGATGAAGATCCTTCCCAGGGGCGCGCCGATCATCCGCTTCAGGACGAGATAGCTCACAAGGAGGAAGAAAAAGACGAAGTAATAATTGACATACGGGTTGTAGAGGGAGAGTTGGCTTATACTCCGGGAGATGGGCGGGATGGTCGCACTCAGGCCGTCATCGCCGCCGGTCAGCCACGTCATGTCCATGGCGAGCAGATGAAAGACGGCGGAGATGATGGCAGTCACGATGACAAAGTAGGCTTCCGACAGCCGAACGCAGATGAGTCCCAGGAGGAACGAGAACAGAAAGCCGACGAGCAGCGCCACGCCGAGGGCGGGAATAAGCCCCAGCTTGAATGACATCACCGAGAGAATGGCGCCGTAAGCACCGGCCCCGAAGAACATCGAATGGCCCAGGCTGCACTGGTTCGTGTAGCCGAGGCAGATATCATACCCCATGGCGAAGATGGAGAATATCATGATCTGCACGACCAGGGAGCGGGCTCCGCTCGGCAGCACCACGCCAAGGATCGCCAGCACTACCAGCGAGGTGAGGGCGAACCGGGCAACCATGCCTTTTCTTTCCATAATCCGTCCCTAGTGTTCCGGCTCCCCGAACAATCCTCTCGGCCTGATCATGAGAATGATGATCATGACGACGAAAATAGCAGCCTTGGATTGGGTCGGGTTAAGGACCGCCGACAGGACGCCTTCGAGGGAGCACAGCGAAAGGGCCGCGACGAGAGTACCTCCAAGACTGCCGAGCCCGCCGATGATGACGACGATGAACGCGAGAAGCGCCACGTCATTACCCATGAGGTAGAACACCTGGGTGATGGGCGCGGCAAGCACGCCGCCTGTGGCGGCGAGGACACTGCCCAGCACGAAGGTGCCGACGAGCACTTTATTGACGTCGATCCCCATTGCGGCAGCCATATCCTGGTCCTGGATCGACGCCCGGATCAGGACGCCGTACGACGTCCGATAGAGGAATATCCAGATAGCCGCCAGGATCACTACCGAGATGCCGGCGATCAGAAACCGGTAGCCGGGGTAGGAGACCCCGAAAAGATTGAAAGTGACCTCCCATGGATCGGGCATTTTCTTGGGGATGCCGCCGTAGGTCGCAAGCGCTGCCTGCTGAAGAATGAACGATATACCAACTGTGGCGATCATGGTCACGGCATGATGACCCTCGTAGGGACGCAGAACGAAGCGTTCGATAGGCGCGGCGATTACCGCGATGATGAGCGGGACGACAAGCAGCGCCAGCCAGAAATTGCCGAGAAGCGGGAAGAGGTAAAAGGCGAGCACGGCGCCGACCATGTAGAAGTCGCCGTGTGCCATGTTCACGATGCCCATGACGCCGAAAATGAGAGAGAGTCCGAGCGCGATCAGGGCGATGATAAGACCCCAGATGAGGCCGTTCATCAAAAGAAACAGGACATTCAGCAGCCATTCAGGCAACTAGTTCCTCCACAAAAGTCACTCACTCCGAAAAGCGAAAAAGCATGATCACGCCTTAGAGCAGGGTGTGCATCCTGATGCCCTTTACCTCAGGACCCAACGTGTGTGAAACCGATCAAAAGCCCTCCTTCGAGTGATTTGCAAGGGGTGGGTACATGACGTCGGCAGCCGGTACGCGCGACGCTACCTTAAGCTCTCCGTTCACGATGCGCTCGACGTAGAGCCCCACACTGGATAGATGATCTTCGGCGCGTATCTTCATGTCGCCCTGCGGGAACTCAACGCCTTCTTTGAACTCCATGCCTTCGAGTGTTCTGATCAGCTTCGGCGTATCCTGCTTCCCCTGCCAGCCGCTTTTCAGGATCGCCGCCTTGAGGGCGAAAGGCGCCTCCCACATAGCCCAGTTATACGCCAGCACGAACCGCTCTCCGGTACCGATTTCCTTCCCTTCCGCGTCGACATTGATGAGTTCCCTGTAAGCCCTGTTGCTCTTGGTATTGAGCCCTTCGAGCATGGTAGGATACGCGGTCATGCAGTAGGTCCCCTCGGCCGCAGGTCCCAGCTTCTTGATATCCTGGGCGGAAATCGCATAGACGCCGCCCAGCTTCTTGATGTCCGGCCGCACGGCGTACAGGTCTCTGATAAATGAAAGAAAGTCGGAACCAAAGTTGGCGAAGTAGACCGCTTCAGCCTCTTTTGGTATTTTGCCCTTGAGATAGGGCAGCAAGTCACTGGTGCCGAGGGGAACACGGATGGACTCCAACACCGTCCCCCCGTCCTCCTTGATGTACTGGGTAAAATCCTGCTCGTTCGCCCAGCCCCATGCGTAGTTGACCACGACGGTCACCCATTTTTTTCCGATATTCCTTACGGCGTACCTGGCTGCGGCCTTTGCTTCCTGACGCACAGCCGAACACACCTGGAAGACGTAGCGATTGCCTTTGTCGCCTGAAATCTCGGTGGCTCCGGCGGACGGCATATAGATGACCTTCAGCTCCTTGGCGATCGGAGCGCATGCGATTGCAACGCCCGAGCTGTTCGAATCGATGACGAAGTCGACGCCATACGTCTCGACCAGCTTCCGGAACTTCAAGGCGCCGACTGAAGGCTTACTCTCCGTATCTTCCACATAGAGCTCGACCTGACGCCCACTGATGCCGCCGTCCTTGTTGATCTTGGCGATAGCGGCCCTGACCGTCTTCTCGTGAGAATACCCGTATGCGGCCAGCCCTCCGGTCTTGTCCGCGATCATCCCGATCTTGATCGGTGTCCTTTTAGCCTGCCCAAGCACGTCTCCTGAGAACCCGACGCCTGCCGCAATCAGCAGAGCGATCATCCAGGCTCCTGCCCATTTTTTCATCTCCCTCTCCTTTTCCAATGATGCGGACTTCCGAAAGAGCAACACTTTTTACAATGAATGGTAATAATATAAGAAGGTTGAAAAGTCAAGCCTTGTCAAGCCCCGAAGCCGGGGATGGGGGGTTCGCGGCTTTCGTGACGCCGGGCACGTATGCGGCCGCATCACCGCTCTTTTTCCTCCTTCTTCCAATGCCGGCCGAAAGGAATACCGAGTTTTTGCAAGCGGTGTCTGAGGGTTGCCGGGTTCATGCCGAGCAGCACGGCCGCACCTTTATTCCCCTCCACTCTCCCATCCGTGATCTCCATGATGCGCCGGACGTGGCGGTATTCTACCTCCTGGAGCCTCAGACGGCGCTCCATCAGGTCTTCTTCTGCCTCGGGCAACTCGGTTCTCTGTTGAAGGGGCGTCAGGTCATCAAAGGTGAGGGTCGGACCTTTGCACTGGATGAGCGCCTGTTCGACGATATTCGCCACCTCCCGCACGTTGCCCGGCCAATCATACGCCACGAGCCGGTCGATGTCCCTTTCGGTAATGACGGGGATGGAGCGAAGACCGATCTCCCGCGCCTTTTTTGTGACGAAATAGTCTAGCAGGGCGGGAATATCCGCCCTTCGCTTGCGCAGCGGCGGGATGTGGATGGGGTACACCGCCAGGCGGTAGTAGAGGTCTTCCCTGAAGAGACGTTGGCTGATCATCTTCTCCAGGTTCTTGTGGGTGGCTGATATAACCCGTATGTCGACTCTTGTCGGCTCCGAGCTGCCCACCCGCTCTATCTCTTTTTCCTGAAGCACTCGCAGGAGCCTCACCTGGGCGTGGAGTGGAAGCTCGCCCACCTCGTCGAGAAAGATCGTGCCCTTA
>Ga0181539_1003086_pt1 | contig 15753 bp, 9 predicted proteins | sample PEATcosm2014_Bin_46_FD_119767 | JGI IMG/M metagenome (GOLD analysis project Ga0181539, IMG submission 119767) | Peatland microbial communities from MTU Mesocosm Facility, Houghton, MI, USA - PEATcosm2014_Bin23_60_metaG | ecosystem: Environmental > Terrestrial > Soil > Wetlands > Peat | place... | reverse complement strand
GCGGCCTCGAGCAAACCTTCGATGCTCAAGTAATTCAACGAATCCAGGCCGATGAATTTTCGTATCTCGTCGACGCTGTGCGATGCTGCAATCAGCTCACCTTTGGTCGAAAAGTCGATCCCATAGGGGCACGGGAAACGGTGCGGAGGGCAACTGACCAGCATGTGCACTTCTTTTGCGCCGGCCTGGAGCAGCGAATTGATCCTGGTCCTGGTCGTAGTGCCGCGAATTATTGAATCCTCGATCAGCAGTACGCTCTTGCCGTTGAGCAGTTCCCGCACGGGATTCAATTTGACCCGGATCCCGAAATCGCGCATGGCCTGGCTGGGTTGTATGAAGGTGCGACCCAGGTAATGGTTTCGTATGACCCCCATTTCCAGGGGGACATTCTTCGCCTGGGCGAGCCCAAGGGCGGCGTAGTTTCCCGAATCGGGGAAAGGCATCAGCAGGTCGGCGCAAAGCGAGGGGTTCTCCTTGGCCATCAGGCTCCCCAGCCTTTTTCTGAACATATAAACGTTCTGGTTGAAAATATTGCTGTCCGGCCTGGCGAAGTAGATGAATTCGAATATGCACTGAGAGGGACGCCTTTTGGGGAAAGGAAAAAGAGAGTGCAGCCCATCCTCGTTTATAATTAGAATTTCGCCGGGTTCGACGTCGCGGATGTACGTTGCTTCTATTAGGTCGAAGGCACAGGTCTCGGAAGCCAGCACATAGCTGCCGTTCAGTTTACCCAGGCAAAGAGGCCTGAAACCGTTTGGGTCGCGCGCTCCGATCAGAGTGTCCTTTGTGCACATGACCAGCGAATAGGCGCCCTTAACCCTGTCCAACGCTTTGACCAGGGCTTCCTCAAGCCCGTACTTCAGGTTTCTGGCCAGCAGGTGCATGAATATTTCCGTATCCATGGTGGAACGGAAAATCGCTCCCTGCCTCTCGAGTTCTTGGCGCAGTTCGATCGCGTTTACCAAATTGCCGTTGTGTCCGATCGCATAATGGTTGTTTCCATGGAAAACCACAAACGGCTGCGCATTTGCCAGAAGGGAGGACCCGGTGGTTGAATAGCGTACATGCCCGATGGCAAGGTAGCCCTTGAGGGTTTTAAGAATTTCTTCCGTGAATATATCATGTACCAGACCCATGTTCTTATGGTCTGTGATCTGACTGCCGTCTCCCACGGCGATTCCGGCGCTTTCCTGCCCCCGGTGCTGAAGCGCGTAGAGGCCGAAATAAGCCATTTTGGCGCAATCCTCGTGGCCGAAAATCCCAAAGATGCCGCACTCTTCCTTCTTATTCGGAGTGAAAGGGGCCAGAATCTCCGGGCCTGAGGGAATTGAGATTTTGCGATCAGGCACTAACCTAGTTTCCATCACGGTTGTATCCCTTGGTGGTATTCCTGAAGTGTTTTCACATCCCAGTCGCCTTTTTGCAAAGCCAATACGGCTTCGGCGATGGCTTGCGCCCCGGCAATGGTGGTGGCGTAAGCAATATTGTGAATCAGCGTGGTGCGCCTGATTTCATATGAGTCGGAAGTGGGCTTCTTGCCGAGGCTGGTATTGACAACCAACTGTATCTCACCGCTTTTGATCTTGTCCACAACGTGAGGGCGGCCTTCTTTCAGTTTGTACACGCGATCTGCGGGTATCCCGTTCTGCTCGAGGAACCTGCTGGTCCCGGCGGTTGCGATCAGTTTGAAGCCCAGTTGGAGAAATTTTTTCGCCACGGGCAGCGTCTTGGCTTTGTCTCCGTCGTGAACGCTTATGAAAACCGTTCCGCCTTGCGGCAGTTCGTATCCGGCTGCGGCCTGGGCTTTTGCGAAGGCGATCCCGAAGTTTTCGCCGATTCCCATGACCTCTCCGGTTGACTTCATTTCGGGTCCAAGCAGGGTGTCCACTTTCGGAAAGCGCGAAAACGGGAAAACGGCCTCTTTCACCGATATGTGCAGCGGTTCGATCTCCCTTTCAAACCCAAGTTGCTTCAGACTTTTGCCCAGCATGACCTTGGTGGCGAGCTTGGCCAGCGGGCGCCCGATTGCCTTGCTGACGAAGGGGACCGTCCGGGACGCCCTCGGATTCACCTCGAGGATGAAAACCTCCCCGTTCTGGATTGCAAACTGAATGTTCATGAGGCCTATTACGCCAAGCTCTTCGGCCAGAAGCCTTGTCTGTCTTCTGATCTCCTCCTGCATCTCCTTTGAGACGCTGATGGGTGGAAGCACGCACGCAGAGTCTCCGGAATGAATCCCCGCTTGTTCGATGTGCTCCATTATGCCGCCGATAACCGTGACCCGGCCGTCGCTGATGGCGTCGACATCTAGTTCGATTGCGTCCTCGAGGAATTTGTCAATCAGAATCGGATGGCCCGGTGAAACAAGCACGGCCGTTTGCATGAACTCTTCGAGCCGGCTTTTATCATAGACTATTTCCATGGCCCGTCCGCCGAGCACGTAAGAGGGACGGACAACCACCGGAAAACCTATCTCATTGGCAGCCTCGAAGGCTTCCTGGAAAGTGAATGCGGTTGAGTTTTCCGGTTGCTTTAGACCGAGTTTGTGAAGAAGCTGCTGGAACCGCTTTCGATCCTCGGCCCTGTCGATTGCGTCAGGGGATGTGCCAAGGATTTGGGCGCCGGCTTTTTCGAGCGGGATCGCCAGATTCAGAGGGGTCTGGCCCCCAAACTGCACAATAAGGCCCTTGGGTTTTTCACTTTCCAGAATGTGGAGAACGTCCTCGCGGGTCAGCGGCTCGAAATAGAGTTTGTCGGATGTATCATAGTCGGTCGACACTGTCTCCGGGTTCGAGTTCACCATTATGGATTCGTAGTTTTCTTCCCGGAGCGAAAACGAGGCGTGAACGCAGCAGTAATCAAACTCGATGCCCTGGCCTATCCTGTTGGGACCTCCCCCGAGGATTACCACTTTAGGCTTGTTCGAAGGTCTTGCTTCATCTTCGGTCTCGTAGGTCGAGTAGTAATAGGGCGTGTAGGCTTCAAACTCAGCGGCGCATGTATCGACCAGTTTGTAGACCGGCCTGATGCCGTGCCCCAGGCGCTTCTGGCGCACGGTTTCCTCCTCGGTGCCGGTAAGCTGCGCCAGCCGTCGGTCGGAAAATCCCCAGGCCTTTGCCGATCGAAGCTGTTCCGCATTTTCGAGAAAAGCCGATCCGGAGGCGGATTTGGCGATTGCCTTCTCTATTTCGAGAATTTCCATGATGTGCTTCAAAAACCATGGGTCGATAAAGGTGAGCCTGTAAATCTCCTCTATCGACATACCCAGCTTCAGGGCTTCGCCGATTTGAAAAAGCCTTTGAGAATTCGGCTTCGAAAGGCTTAGCTTCAACTGTTCGATGTACTCGGAATCAACGTCGGCAGGAGGATCGCAAAATCCGAATCGGCCGATTTCAAGCGAGCGGATTGCCTTGTGAAGCGCTTCTTTGAATGTGCGCCCAATGGCCATTATTTCCCCCACCGACTTCATCGAAGTGGAAAGTATGTCGTCAGCACGGGGGAATTTTTCAAAGGTGAATCGGGGGACCTTCACCACGCAATAATCTATGGTAGGTTCAAAGGAAGCTTTAGTTTCCCGCGTGATGTCGTTTGCGATCTCATCGAGCGAATAGCCCACGGCGAGCTTGGCGGCGATCTTGGCGATAGGGAACCCGGTGGCCTTGGAGGCGAGCGCGGAGGAGCGCGAAACGCGCGGATTCATCTCGATGACGACCATGTCGCCGTTTTGGGGGTTGATCGCAAACTGGACGTTGGAGCCGCCGGTTTCGACCCCTATCTCCCGGAGAATGGCAACGGAGGCGTCGCGCATCATCTGGTATTCGCGGTCGGTGAGGGTCTGGGCTGGAGCGACCGTGATCGAATCTCCCGTATGCACGCCCATCGCGTCCATATTTTCGATCGAGCAGATGATGACCACATTGTCCATGCGGTCGCGCATCACCTCGAGTTCGAATTCCTTCCATCCGAGAACGGATTCCTCGAGCATTACCGAACGAATCATGCTCGCGTCCAAACCCCTCTGTGTCTGATCGAGAAGCTCTTCCCGGTTGTATGCTACCCCGCCTCCGGTGCCGCCCAGGGTGAACGAAGGCCGCACGATCAGCGGATAGCCGATTTTCTGGGCAAAGCTTTCCGCATCGGCAAGTTTGTTCACGATAAGGCTTTCGGGCACCCTCAGATTTATGTTTGCCATGGCTTCCCGGAAAAGCTGGCGGTCCTCTGCCTTTTTGATGACCGAGGCCTTGGCGCCTATCATCTCCACGCCGAATTCTTCGAGGATGCCCATTTCAGCGACTTTTACAGCCACGTTAAGGGCCGTTTGGCCTCCAAGCGTGGGAAGCAGAGCGTCAGGGTGCTCGCGCCTTATGATCTTTGCGACCACCTCGGGAGTTATCGGCTCTACATAAGTGTACTGCGCCATCTCAGGGTCGGTCATGATGGTGGCAGGATTGCTGTTTAGCAGTACTATTTCATAGCCATCTTCACGCAACGCCTTGCAGGCCTGTGTCCCGGAGTAGTCGAACTCGCACGCCTGGCTTATGATTATCGGCCCGGAGCCGATGAGCAGTATTTTCTTTATGTCTGTGCGTTTGGGCATGAACTCGGTTTCCTTGAATCCGGATTCTCAGTGGCGATGGGTATACGACTGCCGTGCGGTTGACGCATTCTTCTCGATTAGTTCAATAAACCGGCCGAAAAGGTATGAGGCGTCATGCGGGCCGGGAGAGGCTTCCGGATGATACTGGACACAGAAGGCGGGAATCTCCAGGTGCTCCATCCCTTCCAGCGTATTGTCATTCAGGTTTATATGCGTAAGTCGGACAGGCAGGTGCGAAAGAGAATCGGGATCGACGCAGTAGCCATGATTCTGTGAAGTGATCTCGATTCTGCCTGTTGTGAGGTCCTTTACCGGTTGATTTGCGCCCCGGTGCCCGAACTTGAGTTTGAATGTACTGCCCCCGAGCGCAAGTCCCATCATCTGGTGTCCGAGGCAGATGCCGAATATGGGTTTTTTCCCGAACAGGTCTCGAACGGTTTCGATAACATAATGTACAGCGGCCGGGTCGCCGGGTCCGTTTGAGAGAAAAATGCCGTCGGGATCGCTGGAAAGAATCTCAGCGGCGCTGGCATGAGCGGGGAAAACCAGCACCTGGCACCCCGCATTTTCAAGTTTACGGAGAATATTATATTTTATTCCGCAGTCAAGGGCGGCCACCCGGAGTCCGGCAACGTTCGGCAGCCATTGAGGGGAAGCTATTTCATGCTTCTCGCCGTCCCGCCATCTATAGGGTTTTTGGCACGTTACGTATTTTACCAGATCGATCCCGTTCAGCCCCGGATATGCCAGGACCTGGTCCATCAGTTCGCTCAGGTTGTCGGTGTCGGTCGCGATGATTCCGCGCATCGCCCCTCCAACCCGGATATGTCTGGTAAGGGCGCGCGTATCTATGCCTTCGATCCCGATCTTCCCATGTTCGTCCAGGAAATCGGCCAGAGACCGGTCGCTTCGCCAGTTGCTGGCAAAGTCCTGGTACTCCTTTACGATAAATGCTTCCACATGTATGGCCGCCGATTCCATGTCCTCCGGATTGATTCCGTAAGTGCCGGTCAGAGGATAGGTCATCGCCACGATCTGACCTTTGTAAGATGGATCGGTCAGCACTTCTTGATACCCGGTCATGCTGGTATTGAAGACCACCTCTCCCAGGGTTCGGCCATGACCGCAGAACGTGTATCCTCGAAAAACGGTCCCGTCCTCGAGCAAAAGAATTGCCTTGGGACGATTCCATGGAAGGCTCATAAAGTGTTCCTCGCATTTTCAGCCGGGACAAACCTCGTCCCGCCCGCATAATTCGACTTAGGCCCTGTAACAACCGAAAAGTTAACTGCTCCGGAAAGGTCTTTGGAAATTAATTGTAACGAGTAAGCACGAAATAGCAAACCTTTATAACTGTTACGAAGAACTTGATTTTTGCCGGGCGTCCATCAACGCTGCCGCCTTTCTAAGGTCGCAGGGTGTATCGACGGCCGCCGAATCGGTGGCGGAAATCACAACCCTGATTGAAAGCCCGTTTTCAAGGGCGCACAACTGCTCGATGGAGTTTCTCGCTCTTTTCGGGACAAAAATCACGCCGCTTACCACGAATTGGCTTTGCGGGCGACCTGAAAAAGACGTGTTTGTAAAAAAGCGCGAGTGTGTTTAACGGGAATTCCTGACGCGAGCCATACTATGATAAACTAATAATCGGATGCAATAGCGACTTTAACCAAAGAGCAATGGCCCGAAGAACCACGGTCGGATGCAGACCGGCAGCGAGAACTGTGCACACGGGCATAGTTTGAGGATTTTTTTGGCCGTGGTTTAAATGTCCATCAGTGGTGGACTTCATGACCGAGATTGACTATACCCGCAAATGCTCTCAATACCTCAGTATTGTCCTGTGCAACAACCCTGAATACGAAGAATGGCTTCTGAGCGATGGTAACCTGAAACGCAGGTATCCTCTTACTGGGCTCTATTCCGCTCTTGGGTTCGAGGCGGCAAAGGCCCAGTCCTTCAATGACCTGCTCCGGACATTTCGCCGTTTCAAGCAGCGTCATTTTTTGAGAATAGCCACAAGAGATTTTTGTCATTATGCGGACCTTTCCGAGACGACCGGGCAGTTGAGCGATCTGGCGTCTGTTGCCCTCCAGGTTGGATTGGACGTCCTTTCGGCGCATCCTGATTGGTGGGCATGGAATGAAGAGCTCGATGTCTGGCGCCGGCTTGGGGGGAAAATTCCGCTCGTAGTGTTGGGGTTGGGGAAGCTGGGCGGCCATGAGCTAAACTATGTATCCGACGTAGACCTGATCTGCCTGAACCCGGAGAGTAACGAGGATGGCGAAAATTTCATCATGCTGCTCAGCCGCCTCACTCACCGGCTATCGAGGCTGCTGTCCGACCGGTTTGAGGGGGACCGCGTCTTTCAGGTAGATTTCCGCCTGCGGCCCCAGGGGAAGCAGGGAATATTGGTGCCATCGATGAGCGGCGCGCTCGAGCATTATCTGCTTCGAGGTCGGGCGTGGGAGCGCCAGATGCTTCTCAAGTGCCGGCCCGTCGCCGGGGAGCGTTCCGAAGGGAGCGCCTTTGTTCGTGAACTTCGCCCGTTTGTGTTCCGAAGGTTCCTCGATTTCCAGGCTATTGCCGAACTGAGAGAGATGAGAAGCCGGATTCTCACCGAAGCGGTACCGTTTCGGCCGGGCGCAAGGCGCTTCGATGTAAAGCTTGGCATCGGCGGGATTCGAGAGGTCGAATTCCTCGTTCAGTCGATGCAGCTCATATACGGCGGACGGCATCCTGAACTTGACGAACCAAACACTCTAAAGTGCCTGGAAAAACTTTCCGGCCTTGGCCTCCTGCCGCAAGGGACAGCGGAGGAGCTGAAGGGTTCCTACACTTTCCTGCGCAATGTCGAACATTATATCCAACTCGACCAGAACAGGCAGACACAAAGTTTGCCGCACTCGGAAAAAGAAAGAATGCGCCTGGTATTTGCAATGGGCTTCGGGGACGACGAGATCGCGTTTCTAAAAGAACTGGAGATGCACTGCTCCATCGTTCACTCAAGATTTCAGGAGCTTTTTCAGGAAAAGCCCGAAGAGGGAGAGGACCTGGGAAGTGAAAAGCTCCGACACGGCTTGGCAGGAGGATGGGGCGGCTCGCCTCTTTTGGCGCGCGGCGATTTTGCAAGCACGCAACCCGGGCGCAGCGCCTCGCCGCCCGCCGAACTGTTCGATAAGCTTCAGGAAACTCTGAAGGCCTACCCGGCCTCCGTTAAGTCCGAAATCCTTTTTGGAGCACTGGAAAAATTCTCCGGCGTTTGTGACCGGGAACTTTTGGAAAAAATTCTGGTAAGGATGGATACCTACTTTGGGAGGGTCGCTCGAAGAACCGGGCTCATAAAGCTGTTTGGAGCAGTTAAGCCTTGGATGGCGCCTTTTTGCCAGCTGATTGCCTCAAGTGAGCTTGCCGCGGCCCTTCTTTCGCATAATCCAGCACTGGTTGAAGGCCATGCCGTAAGGTCCGGGATTTTCAGTCCAGCCCGGCAATGGGAGCAATCCAGTCTCGGGCTGGTGGAAAGGGCAGAAGAGTATGGAGAAAAGCTGGAATGGATACGGAGGCTGAAAAACGAGCGAATCATCCAACTCGCGCTTGCCGACCTTGGCGGCCGGATCGATTTTGCAGCCTTGGAGACGGAGCAAACCACTCTTGCCGATTTTGTCATTCGTAACACGCTGGCAGCCGTGAGGCAAAATCTCGGACTGCCGGCCGACCTGCCCCTCTCGGTGCTCGGGATGGGAAAGCTGGGCAGCGGGGAAATGAGTTATCTTTCGGATCTCGACCTGGTATTTGTTTACGCCCCGAGAGCACATGAGCCCGCTAATCAGATTCCCGGAGAAGTGGTCCGGCTCATTCAGCGCTTTATTAACATGCTCTATACACCGCTCCAGGAGGGCCCCGGCTACCCGATGGACGTGCGGCTTAGACCCACGGGGACCCATGGACCGCTTGTTGTAACGTGCAAAGCCTGGCTCGAATACTACGAAGCCCAGGCCGATATATGGGAAATACAGGCGCTCCTCAGGATACGGCACATAGCGGGGGACCCGGAGCTTGGACAGTGGATTGAAGATAAGGCAGGAGAGATCTGCTGCAGGAAAAGATCCCAGGAATCGGTGTGGCCGAGGCTGCGCCACCTGCGCAACCGGATGGAAAAGGAGCGGGCCGCTGAAACCGAAACGGAAATCGATCTGAAGCTGGGAATGGGCGGCTTGGCCGACATAGAGTTTATGGTACAGGCTCAACTGCTTGTCGGAGGGGCCTTTATCCCCCCCTTTTCTAAAGGGCAGGGGGGTCCTGCAATGCCCCACTCAACTTCTCCCCCCTTTTCTAAAGGGGGGCAGGGGGGATTTTACGAACACACTCAACTCCGGCCTTCTGATAACAATCTGCTATCCGGCGGCGCCAGGCCCACGCCTTGCCGGTCTGTAAGGCGGGCGCTTCAAGAATTTTTGAAAAACTTTCCAAAACTCCGTTTCGGCGGGACCAGGTTAGATCAGATATGCGCAGCATTTGGCGCACTCCGCGCGTTGGACCACAGGGTCAGACTGCACACCAATTCCAGCGCAGCTAAACTCGATGAGCGGCGCTTTGAGGCAATGGTTTCGCTGGGACTTTGGCCTCCTCATTTTGACGGAAGCTTGATTGAAACCTGGCAGGATGTCTTGCGCCTGAGAAGAGAGATAAGAGGCATTTTTAGAAGGTTTTGTCCGTAGGCAAAACAAGGCCGTCCACCCCGCGGGGCGCGTGGTTTGATGGGCGGGTCTGTGGGACGAAAACTAAACCAGCCGTGGGATGAGCAGCGCACGAGCCCTGTAGATACAAGCCATGTAGATACCGCCTTGATTTTCAAGACGGTATCTACATGACTTTATCCGAGTCCATCCGAGTCCATCCGTGGTTGAAGAAGTTGGGTTTTTCACCATTCACTATTCATCATTCACTATTCACTATTCACCCCGTAGCTATCGTGAATATTTTGGCCCCGTCAGCCAGGCTCCCTTCGAGTCCGATTGTGAAACCGTTTTCGTCCTCGATACGGACCCCCCCAGCCAACGCAGCCTTATAGAGACTTTGATCGTATGCTATGAGGGCGTGCTTTACTTTCATGGCTCGATAGAGGTTGATTTTTTGGCCGTTAACGTAAACGTCAATATTCTCATTCACGCCGTTTGTCCCGGTTCCAGGTATCAGGTTGCATTCGGACTGTGTCTATACCTCGGTGGAAACACAACACTAGTTTCTGAAAATGATTCTGTTCCGAGCCTGAACATTTATCGGCGAATTTTTGCGGATGTAGTCGGCTATTGCGTCCCTTTGCGATGGTCCGGCAGAGATATTATGGCCTTTTTTGAAAATATTGAACTGATTGCCTCCGGAGGCAAGAAAATCATTTGTCACAACCCTGTAGGTTGCCTGGGGCTCCATTGGCTTTCCGGCCACCTCTACCGAGACCACCTTCGCTCCCTCAGGTTTGGACAGATCATATACGATTTGTATCCCTGAAACCTGGAGCATATTGTCCGATAAAACGCTCTTCTCCAAAAGCTCCATGATCTGCTCTCCTGTCAGGTCCATCGTGACCAGATCATCGTCAAAGGGTAGAGTCGTGAAGACTGCCTCCAGCGTTATCGGTCCTTTCGGTATATCGGCCCGGATACCGCCTCCGTTCTGGAAGGCGATCTGGGCGTCGGAGGCTTCGCGCATGGCGTCCGTAACGATGTCGCCAAGGCAGCTTTCCCCGATAGAGGCTCTGGCAAGATCGGCTGCCGCTGTGCCGATCACTTTTGAAAACTCGGTCTTTACCTGTGCTTCATACTTATCGACGATATGGGCGACATTTGGATCGAGCTGAGCGCCCGATGCGGGTGAAACCAGCCGGAGTTCGTTCTTGCGCGTATAGCTGAGGATCTTTTTCTTCGCCCGGTCAAAAGTGATGTTCAGGACCCCGAGATAGATCCCGTTCGAGCCTGCCTGCACTATTACCGTGCCGGATTCGATCACCGGGTCCATTATGGCCGTATGGCTATGGCCTCCCACTATGATGTCGATTCCGCTGACTTTCCTTGCCAGTTCCCGGTCTGCGTCCAACCCGTCATGGGTGAGCGCAACGACGATTGAGGCCCCTTGTGCCCGGACCCGCCTGATTATAGAGGGCAGGACCTTCTCCGGGTGAACGAATGTGAGTCCGGTAAGATTGCCGGGTTTTGAGGTGTAGTAGGTGTCGGGTGTGGTTATGCCGATTACCGCGATTCGAACGCCTTTCCTTTTCAGAATTACATAAGATTTCACTCCCGGGATATGCCGGCCGCCGCGCTTGAAGACGTTCGCCGAAACAACCGGAAAGGAAGCCGACGAAATAATGGATTGGAGCACGTCTTGTCCCCAGTCGAATTCGTGATTCCCGAGAGCCATGGCATCGTAGTGCAGGTAATTCATGATCTCGATTACCGGCTTTCCGTGGAAGAGGTTTGATACCGGGGTCCCCTGGAACATATCCCCCGCTGATAAAAGGATTGTTCCGTCCGGATTTGCAGCCCTTTCGCGTTCAATCATTTTGGCGAGATACTCGGCCCCGCCAACCGGTCGCCCGGGATCAGCGCTCTTGTCCTGGTACGGAATGATATGTCCATGGGTATCATTTACATGCAGGATGGTAAGACTGATTTCTGCCTGCCGGGCCAGGGCTGCGGATGAGAGCAGGAGTATTACCGGCAGTGACAGGAGCAAAATCAGAAAAAAGAGGCCCGTCGTTGAAGAGGTCAGGGATCTTTTGGAATTTGGTGGAAATCGCATCGCTTCCTTTCCCGCAGAATTTGTGAATCTCCATTAATTTGTTGAAAAGCTGACAGCACCGGCACAAGGGCTTACTCTTCAATATAGTAAGCCCCCGCAATCCGTTCTTACAAGGATTAGGTTTTTATTTTCAAATGAGTCAGGAACCATTCTGCGCTGGCCTGAATCGCTCTTTTGCGCCATGAATCGTCACTGATCCGATGGTCTGCGGTACGCATGAGTAGAAGCTTCTTGGGGTCATTCAGACGTTCATAGATCCGGACCGAATCTCTCCAGGGTACGACATTATCCAATTGCCCATGAATCAGCAGAACGCGTCCCACCTCGCCCAGGGCATCCAAGTTCGTTGGAGAGCCGAGACTGGGGCCGTCCGGGAAAATGGTTCGCAATTCCTCGAAATGCTCCGTATCCGGATGAATCCCGCTGATGTCGAAAGGAGCTGCCCAGCACACGGTGGCTCGAATCAGTTCCGGACGTTCGTTAGCGGCAAGAAGTGAAAGGAACCCGCCAAGGCTGGATCCGAGAAGCCCGATGCGTCCGTCCGACCATGGCTGTTTCAGAGCAAAACTCATTGCCGCCTTTAGGTCGTGCATCCTTGCTTCGACAAGACTCATCGCGTGCCTTGGAGGGCTGTCCCCGCACCCTGAAAAATCGAACCGCAGGGCGCAAAAGCCCGCTTTGCTCATCGTCTCGCATATGGCGACGAACTTGGGGCTTTCCTTGGCGCTCAGAAGGCCGTGGGAGCAGACTATCACCGGGGCAGGAACTTTCCCCGGCAGATGCACCACCGCCGAAAGATCCATTCCGTCCGATTCGATAAACAACTCCTTGCAGATTGCCAACTCTACAGGCGGTGAAAGCATGTCCTCGCGGGGGCGCGAATCTGTTTCACTCCCGCTGTGAGCGGTCTTTGGAACGAATGGCATAGAGGCTTACCTGGATAAAGGTTAAATGCTTGGCGAGGTATCCGGTATCAAGAATCCATCGGGCATCATCAGCCGTTCGAGTGTTCAAAATCGGCGATGGCCTTCCTGAAGCGCTCGGGTACGCGCACAGGGTCGCGGGTATCCTCGTATGATGGACTTATATACAACACTGAACAAGTTTTCACAGCCTATACCGAAGAATGGTTTCTCGGCGCAGCCATGCGAAAGGGCCTGATGCAACTCTGGTACGTTTGAACAATACTTCATGGCGTGCGCTGCAACCATAGAAGCAAGCGCGTGAGAATAGCCGCTCCGCGTGCCTGCTGCGCTTCAAAAAGAGGTAGCGCCGCAGGCAGGCCTCCCTTGGCATCGTATCTCGCTAAGCGCGGAAGGCCGACCGCTCATTCTCGACAGCCCGCCCACCCACCCGCGAGACGGGGCGGGCGCGGGAGGCCTTGTTGATTGCCACTGCAACTATGTGCCCCGTGGCAATCGGCCGGCCGGCAGTTTCCTCGAATATGGAAAATTCGAAGGTGAAACTGGTGTTTCCTATATTGTTCACCTGCACGTGGACGTGCAGAGTCTCATCGAAAAAAGCCCGCCCCTTGTACTGGCAATCCGCCTGTACATAAAAAAATCCAGCCCTTCGCTCAGAAAGTCATTATAGCTCTAACCGGTTGCCCTGAGGTATTCGATCAGCCCTATGTCGAAATAGGCGAAATAGTGGCCAAAGAAAACATGCCCCTGCATATCTGTTTCCGCGTATCGAACCTGTACGGGGGCGAAAAATCTGAAACGGTTTTCCAAACTTGTCCTCCTTCTGGAATCAGTCCAACGTTTTAGGCGCCTGCGCTGCATTATAGCAATAACTCTGTCGCAGGGAGAAAAATATGTCTGAGATTCTCGTTTCCCACATTATTGAACAATCCCACACGGAAATGGTCGATTTCATAGGCGCCATGGATGATTTCGAATATCTGCTCGAAAACAGCGACGTGCTTCCGGTCTCGATACCCCTGACCATCGTGCCCCGCGTTAGACGGGGCCGGGGCCGCAGCGTCCAAAAGTAGTAACGCTTCGCGAGGCGCCGGCGAAGGGAGGGGGCTCGGGCGGGTGGCTCCCCACGCCTTTGTGTTTTAAGTTTTAACAGCGAATCGGCATGAAAATAGGCAGAGTGGCTTCGGGGCCGCTGACTGAGGGTATGGACACAGAAAGGCCAAAGGGGAGCGCTATGCGGCAGATGGTCGGGGTTGCCGCAGAGGATGAACGGTCGTTGATTCAGGGACTGACAAAGGGAGGTTGCCCGGAGGCTGCCGCATGTGTTGTAACTATAGGCCCAAAGGGGCTGTTATCCGCGAAAAAGATCGACCACGCCCCTAAGCCGATAGATCACGGAAACACATCGGCAAGGCAGCCGGGTCGCTCAACGTCTCACGACGTTGGTCGGAGGATATTGTCTTGCAAACTTCTTTTTCGGTTTGCGGCCGGACAGCAGTATGAGAACAATAGCCACAATGGCTATCCCGCCCATGACTGCGCTTATCCATTTCCAATCAGCTGCACTGAGGCGTTCAACCGTTTGCCAGCTCCTTTTGAACCAGCCTCCGAGCGGAATGTCCTCCCTGCTGACCAGCGCAACGCTTCGCTTCTCCTGGTCGGACACCAGGAAAACGATCTCGCCCATTTGCTGGTCTGCCTTGATTGGGGCGGTTACATCGGCAGGCGCACGTACCTCCCACTTCAGCAGGTTTTTCTGGCTTCGCTGGATGACAAAAGAAGCGTTTTCACGAGGATAAATACCTATTTGGTCCCTTTGTCCTTTCCAGACCCTGGCTTTGGCGACTGCCTGGCCCTCCCGGAACGGTTGGACCAGAGTGAAATGTCTGAATCCGTAGTTCAGAAGCTTAAGGGCTTCCTTCTCACGGACCGGCGGGCTGGGGGCGCCCATAACGATGGCGATGAGCCGCATCCCGTCGCGTTTGGAGGTGGCGGAAAGATGGTATCCGGATGCTGCGATGTATCCCGTTTTTAGGCCGTCGATCGTCGGGTCTTTGAGCAGAAGGTGATTTCGGTTGGATTGCTGGATGTTGTTGTAGGAATATTCTCTCATGGAATGGAAGCCCAGCGCTTCAGGAAAGGCCTTTAAGTAAGCCATATCCAGGGTCGCCATGTCTCTGGCGGTTGTAATCTGACCCTCGGCTGGCAATCCGTTAGGAGTGAGAAATCGGCTTCGGGTCATTCCCAGTTCTTTGGCTTTAGCATTCATGGCATCTACAAAAGAGTCCACGCTCCCGCTTAGATGTTCCGCCGCCGCCACGCAGGCATCGTTGCCCGAAACTACCGCTATGCCTTTTATAAGCTCCTCGAGGGGAACGCGCGTTCCAATCCCGACGAACATCTTCGAGCCTCCTGTCCGCCAAGCCGCCTCGCTGATCAGGACTTCGTCGTTCAGGTGAATGCGGCCCTGCTTAAGTGCTTCAAAAATCAGGTAAAGAGAGGCGATCTTGGTAAAAGAGGCCGGCTCGATAGGTTCATCGGCGTTTTTTTCAAAGAGCACCGTTCCGGTGGAACCTTCCAGGAGGATCCCCGAGCGCGCGTCTATCGGGCCGGGTGAAATCTCCTCGGCCGTCCCGGCGCGTTTGGCTGCTTCCTCGTTGGCTCGTCTGGCGTCCGATTGATGCGAACGGGTCTTTTTCTCGTCAGTGGATTGCATTTTCGTTTTCTTGGCGCTAACCTTGACCGGCGCAACCGAAGAAACCATAACAAAGGCTAAAGATAATGCAAGCAACAGGCAGAAGAAAAAACTTCTTCGCATGTACTTCCTTTCAAGTCTATGAGCTAAATTTTCCAAAAAGGATTCAGACGTGTGAATCCTTATACTGCGAATCGGCTTCTTTGACAATAAAAGGAATTTTCCGCCTCTTTCTGTAGTAATAAAGCAAGTTAGGCGGAATTACGGAGAAGGCCGGCTCGGTTCTTCGCAGCCCTTTACCGCAGTAATTTAAAACTCGTTGCGTTCTCTGCTTTTCGGCAGGCTCAGGCCAAGCTTTCTCTGCGGTCAACGCATGCCGTGCTCATTCGAAAAAATCCGGGATTTGGACCCTTTGTTCGACCTTTCATAGTTTTCGTGATATGCGCATTTTGATACGATAATTGGCGCATCTGTTAGACTTTTTCTCATCTTGCTTCGTCTTAACTCATATCCGTCCGAAAATCCGGAGGAGATGTCGAACATCGCCCGGATTTTTGGCGGGCAGCGGTTCGTTAGCGCCTTAGGCAAATGAGGCCTCCCACTCCCGCCCCGTCTCGCGGGTGGGTGGGCGGTCGAGAATGAGCGGTCGGCCCCCGCGCTACGCGCTCACACGTCGCAAAGGGAGGCCGGCAAGCATGCTTCACTTTGTGAAGCAATGCGAAGCTCGCGAAGCGTGATCT
>Ga0181539_1003084_pt1 | contig 15768 bp, 10 predicted proteins | sample PEATcosm2014_Bin_46_FD_119767 | JGI IMG/M metagenome (GOLD analysis project Ga0181539, IMG submission 119767) | Peatland microbial communities from MTU Mesocosm Facility, Houghton, MI, USA - PEATcosm2014_Bin23_60_metaG | ecosystem: Environmental > Terrestrial > Soil > Wetlands > Peat | place... | reverse complement strand
GTATGGTGCCGCGCCGTGCGGCCGACGTTTTCGAGGTCGTTGTGCTTGCCGCCCGCGCGCATGCATTTCTGGCTGGTAGTTGCACGAGAATATGGCCGCTTTTCCTCGCCCAGGAAAGTCCTCTTGAACTGCACCATGCCCGCGTTGGTAAAAAGAAGGCTTGGGTCGTCGTGAGGAATTACCGAAGAGCTTTTAACAATCGCATGTCCACGCTCATTGAAAAACTTGAGGAAGGCCTTTCGTATCTCGCTGGCTTTCATCAATGCAATCTCCTGACTTTCTAAGGTATCTTTAATTATACCAAAGGAGGGAAGGCCCTTACGGATGCCGGAAGACGGAAAACGGAAGACGGAAAACGGATGGCGGAAGACGGATGCCGGAAGACGGATGCCGGAAGACGGAAAACGGATGGCGGAAGACGGATGCCGGAAGTATAATTGACCAGTTTTTTCCGTCCTCTGTTCTCCGTCCTCCGTTCTCTGTCCTCTGTTCTCCGTCCTCCGTTCTCTGTCCTCTGCTCTCCGACTTCCGTCAGTCAGCCGCCACTAATGCAGCGCCGGCAACCGGTTTGAGATTGCAAGCCTGGCGAATTTTCCCCTCGATGTCGGAGATCAGTTCGGGATGATCTCTCAGAAAATTCTTCGCGTTTTCCCTTCCCTGTCCCAGTCTTTCTCCATTATACGAATACCATGTGCCGGACTTCTCTATAAGGTTTGACTCCACTCCCAGGTCCAGAATTTCGCCCTCCTTGGATATGCCGCGTCCGTAAATGATATCGAATTCGACCTCCTTGAACGGGGGCGCGATCTTGTTCTTTACTACTTTTACCTTGGTCCTGTTACCGACAACTTCCTGACCTTCCTTGATCGGGCCGACCCGGCGGATGTCGAGCCTCATGGTGGCGTAGAACTTGAGCGCGTTTCCTCCCGTCGTGGTCTCGGGCGAGCCGTACATAACCCCTATTTTCATTCGGATCTGGTTGGTGAAAATGACGCAGGTCTTCGACTTGCTGATAGCGGATACGAGTTTGCGGAGCGCCTGGCTCATTAGCCGCGCCTGGAGTCCCACGTGCGGATCGCCCATCTCGCCTTCGATCTCGGCTTTCGGGACGAGCGCCGCAACCGAATCGATCACTATGACGTCGATGGCGTTGCTTCGGACCAGCACTTCGGCAATCTCCAGCGCCTGTTCGCCATAGTCGGGCTGACTGATCAGGAGGTCTTCCACTACGACCCCCAGTTTCCGGGCATATTGAATGTCCAGGGCGTGTTCGGCGTCAATAAAGGCTGCCAGGCCCCCGAGCTTCTGTCCTTCGGCGATGATGTGCAGCGCCAAAGTGGTTTTTCCGGAAGACTCAGGACCGAATATCTCGATAATGCGGCCCCGCGCGACCCCGCCGATCCCCAGCGCGATATCCAGCGCCAAAGAGCCGCTCGATATGACGGCCACTTCCACGGTGGCGCCTTCCCCGAGGCGCATGATAGCGCCCTTGCCGCACATGCGTTCTATCTGAGAAACCGCCGTATCGATAGCTCTTTGCCGGTCGTCGTTAAGTCCCATGAATCGGACCTCCTTATTTAGTGAATTCACATGCAATATGATCTATTCGTCAGCTGGGGCGGGGCCTCCTGAGAAAGGCGCTTTAATTAAAGGAGTATATCGCGCGCCATCCGGCCTTAATTCGCTTTTATACAGTACAACTTCAGCAGCGTCAAAGGGTTCGGCCGTAAAGTCCAAATGCGCGAGAAGAATGTCCTTGAGTGCCTGAAGCCCCCGCCTGCCCTTGACGCGGCCAAGGGTGAGGTGAGGTTTGAACGGGCGGCCTTCCGGCTCGAAACCCAAGGGGGCCAACGCTGTTTCTACACGCCGTACAAGTTCGGCAAGTGGGCCGATTTGCCCTCGGAGCCCGACCCAGATCACTCGAGGCGATTTGATCGTGGGAAAGGCGCCGCATCCCGCCGGTTCAATGCGAATCGGCGCGATTTGCGAGGCTATCCGGGCAAGCGCGGACTTTATCCCTTCGATTGACTCGGGCGCCACATTTCCCAGGAATTTGAGCGTGAGGTGAATCCCTTCGGTCCTCACCCATCCAACCTGGGCATCGCTTTTCCTTAACTCCCGGACCAGCGTCTCGATCTGCCGTCGGACCGGATCGGACAGGTCGATTGCAATAAAGCTGCGGATGGATGATTCCATGAATTCATCCTCGTATGTATAGACTTATAAACAACCCTGTGCGATGTAGGCCGCATAGCGCGAAGGCCGACCGCTGGATGGTCTATCATGCGTGTTGGGCGGGCGCGGGAGGCCTTGTCAGGCATCACCCACTTGAACCGGTATCCTCGATTCACAGGGCACAGCGGTCTGGCACAGCCCGCATCCATAGCCGTCAAAGCCATAGTGCGCCTTTACATGGTTGGCCGCATCAACTTTAACATGAGAAAGGCATTTGAGTTTATCATGGCCGTTCGTTGAGACAGCCTGAACAGGGCAGCGTTCAATGCATTTCCCGCACGCACCGCTCGAATAGAAAAGGCAATATTCATGGTGATCGCTGTACGGCCGCGGAGTGGGAGGAATCCTGATCCGCGCCGCCACCGAACCAAGGCGCATGGCCTTACCCCTGGCGGTAATCAGTCCATCGCAGAGCCCGAAAGTGCCAAGTCCCGATGCGTACGCAGCATGACGCTCGGACCATGTTGAGGCAAAAGTAAACCGCTCCGATTGTTCTATCTTCCAATTTGGGAGAAGCACGGGCGCAACTGCTTCGTGGCCCTCTTTCATGAGATTTTCCACCAGGTGTTCCCTGATTTTGACGTTGAACTCTTCACCAAAAATCCTGGCCCTGGCCCAACTCTCTGACGGATAGATATCCTGCCTGCGATTTTCTTTCCTGGTGACATCGGTTTGAGGAAGGACCCAGCTTATGACGGAGATCTCTTCTGCTCCAACCTTCAGGCTCGGGAAAGCCAGCGAAAATACTTCCTCCGGCGTCCAGTGAAACGGGCCGACATAGGCTTTATAATCCTGGTAGAGTCGATCGTCGCCTGATGAAAAGCCGACGAGCGGACTATCAAACGCTCTGTCATTTGCCGGATTTTTCAGGCTGTTTTCCAGAGAGGTTTCTACGAACTCTTTAACGACCGACTCGATCCAGTCTGCGGATTTGCGTGATTGCCTCATATAACGGCCTCGTATGATAGACTTACATATATCACTTAAATAGCTTCACATCGCGGAGCGCGGAAGGCGACCGCTCATTCTCGACAGCCCGCCCACCCACCCGCGAGACGGGGCGAGCGCGGGATGCCTTCTGTTCAGATTTTTTGTCAATCGCACGCAAGTCCCTCATCCCCCGCCAACAGTTTCCACAGCATCACTAGGGCCGCCTGGGTTGCGCTTTCCTGGATTTGTTCGCGCGTTCCGCCCAAGCAGTATTTCTCGACTATTTTTTGGCTGGGAGTAACGCAGGCGATAAAGACAGTCCCGACGGGTTTTTCGGAGGTGCCCCCGGTTGGGCCGGCAATACCGGTTATCCCGACGGAGACCTCCACCGAGGCGCTTTTGAGCGCTCCTTCGGCCATTGCGAGCGCCACCTGCCCGCTTACAGCGCCGTGGGCGCGCAGTAGCTCTTCAGATACGCCCAGAATCTCGGTTTTCGCACGGTTGCTATAGGTGACAAAAGCCCGGTCCAGGTAGTCCGAGGCGCCGGGAACCGCCGTTATTTTTCTCGACGCGAGCCCGCCCGTGCAAGATTCGGCAATAGTCAGCCTCCAGCCGCGCTCGCGCAGGTAGCGTCCGATCACCTTTTCGAGGCAGTCGTCGTTATGGCCGCTTATGTGGCGGGCGCCGATCAAGGCAATGATCTTCTCCTCCGCATTCTTCACAAGGGTGCGGCACTCTTCTTCGTTTGGCGCGGCCGCGAATATGGACACCCAATTTTCCCGCCCCTGGGGATAATAACCGATGTCCACGCCCTCACGGCTGGGGTCGAAGGACCGAAGCTTCTTATTCACCTGGGCTTCCAAAAGGTCCTGGATCCGGACGATGTGTTTGAGGTACGTGCATCTGTTGGGAAACCTGGTTTCGAGATCGGGGATCACATTTTCTGCCATGAGGTGTTTCATTTCATTGGGCACACCGGGGAGGAAGTAACACGGAATATCGTTGTGGAGCACAAAGAACCCGGCCATATCGAGTCCGATCTTTAACGCCCCATCGGGCAATTCGGCCAGTCTTTCCAACTCCCTCGACCACTCCATCCCCCATCCGGAGAGGCGGCCCTTAAGCCAGGCTGCGTAGTCGCGATTGCAAACGAGGGGTCTTCCGAGGGCCTTGGAAACAGCGGAGCGTGTCCTGTCGTCGTCAGTTGGGCCGAGGCCCCCGGTTGCAATGATAAAATGAGACGTCTTCAGGCATTGGCCAAGATATTCGATGATATCATCCTCGATATCCCCGACTGTAATCACCCTGTCGAGGCGAAAACCACGGGCACGCAGCTCGATGGCAATATAGTGGGCGTTTTCGTTCGATATATCTCCGAGCAGAATTTCATCGCCGATTGTAAGCAGGGTCCCGGTCACATGAGAAGGCTTATCGGACATATCCTAATCCCCTCGTATGATAGACTTGCATATATCACTTAAATAGCTTCACATCGCGGAGCGCGGAAGGCGACCGCATCGCGTGTCTAATCCGGTCTTAATCCGGTCTTAATCTGGTCATTGCTTTTACCGCCTTTAGGCGGAAGTCGGACGCTTTGGGCGGGCGCGGGATGCCTTCCGTGCGCAAAACCCGCATCCCCGGGCCGCAGCCGTGGTTGATCTCCCCGTTTCTCTCAGCTTTGAATCTAAGCATCGGAGAGGGCCGTGGGGAAAACGGGAAATCGTTTTGCGCTTTCGATTATCCGCCTGTAAACATCGGGCAGGGGGGTCCCCGTTTCCTCGGCAATCCGCCTGCATTCTTCGTATTCCGGGATCAGCCGCTCACTGCCGTTCGGGAGCAGTGAAGACTTTACTTTACACGGGCCGAAAACCGTTGAGACCATCTTCTCTTCGCGCGGAAGCTCGATCCTTCTGACCTCCAGCACCCGAATCCCGAGCGTGGTGGTCTCCGAGAGAATGATCTCGGCCGCCGCAGTTTCCATCGACGGTTCCACGAGCGCCCGGAGCAAAACGCCGGGCCGGTTCTTTTTCATCTGGACGGGAACGAGGCTTACGTCCAGAGCGCCCAGCGCAAAAAGCTTTCCGGATACACAATTATAAAATTCCGGGTTCATGTCATCAATGTTTGTTTCGATCACGAGAAGGTTGCGCTCCGGAAGGGCAGACTTTTTTTGCCCCATCCAGACGCGCAAAAGGTTCGGCGGATCGCTCGCGGGATTGGCCCCGATGCCGTAGCCGGTGGAGATGAGCGTCATGGGAGGGATCGGGCCGTAGGATTGGGCCAGGGTGGCAAGAATAGCCGCGCCGGTCGGGGTGACAAGCTCGCGCTCGACGGGCAATCCGTAGACGGGAACGCCCGAGAGAAGGATCGAGGTTGCGGGGCCTGGCAGCGGAATGGTCCCGTGTTCCGTTTTGACAAATCCCCTGCCCAGGGGAACCGGAGAGGCGTAAATTTTTTCTATTTTGAGGTATTCCAGGCTGAATACTACGCCGGCTATGTCGAGGATGGAATCGGCCGCACCGACTTCATGAAAATGGACATTCTGCGAAGGGACGCCATGGACCCGCCCTTCGGCATCGGCAAGACGTTGGAAAATGGCGAGGCTCTTTTCACGGACCCTGGGATCGAGGCCGCTTTCGTTGAAAAGGGCCTGAATGTCTGAGAACCTGCGATGAGGCTGCTCGCCGGCGGAAAATATGGCGCGCATCCCCTCGATTGCCCCCCGGCGTTCCCTCCGTGCCTCGATTGACCAGTCCTTGAGAGGCAGCCGTTTCATCTCTGCGGTGAGCGCCTCGACGGGAACTCCGAGGTCTATGAGCGCCCCGAGCGCCATATCCCCGCTAACGCCTGAGAAGCAGTCGAAGTAGGCGATGTTCATGCCGCTAAAACCCTTTGGTTTTGGGAAGTTGCAGCAGGCCCTTTATTGAACTCAAGGAAGAATTCTAATTTCCCCATGGGTTTCAGGTCAATAGCGGAAATTGGAAATCGGGTTTAGAGATTTTTCACGCGAAGGCGCGAAGGCGTTTAGCCGGAAGTTCACCCTTCACGCCTCATACTTCAGACTTGGAGCGAAGCGGCGCGTGCACGAGGCTCCTAATCGACCTCATCCTCTTTTGACCAGGGAATAACTCGTGCTACGGCCACCAGCGGGATCTTTCGCTAAAATGCCACGTTCCACAAGATCCTGAATGTCACGCAAGGCCGTATCTTGCGAGCACTTAACCAGTTTGGCCCATTTGGATGAGGTCAGCTTGCCTTCGAAACCGTCCAGCAGCTTATTGAGAATCAGCCGCTGCCGCTCATTGAGGGACAGAGCCGCACAGGTTTCCCAAAACCGGGCCTTTTCGAATACAGCCGCAAGTGTTTCTTCCATAGCGTCGAAAGCGCGGCTCAGGCAGTCCAGAAAGCATTCCAGGCGTTCGGTAATGTCAAGTGTTCCCTTTTGTGCAGCTTCCAGACCCTCATAGTATTCACCCCGCTCCTGCCGGATCTGTGCTGACATGCTGTAGAAACGCTGTGCACTTTGCTCTGACCTTGCCAGTGTCATATCGGCTATCGCCCGTGCGATGCGGCCGTTGCCGTCCTCGAAAGGATGTATAGTCACGAACCAGAGGTGGGCGATACTTGCCCGCAAGACCAGATCCGTACCATCGTCACCGTTAAACCAGTCGAAAAAGGCTGCCATTTCCTTCTCCACCCGATCAGCAGGCGGAGCTTCGAAAAAATGTACATACTCACGACCGATACGAGTCGAGACAACCTGCATTGGCCCTTTGGCATCATCACGCCAGGCGGCGACCTTGATTTCTCTCATCCCGCTGTATCCGGTCGGAAAGAGAGAGGCATGCCAACCGAACAATCTTTCCCGGGTCAAGGGCTTGTCATAGCTTTGCGTAGCATCGAGCATCATCTCTACCACACCCTCGATGTCCCTGCTTGCTGACGTCAGAGCCCCGATGTCCATCCCGAGGCGCCTGGCTATGGAGGATCGGACTTGTTCCTTATCGAGTATTTCCCCCTCGATCTCGGAGGATTTCAGAACGTCCAGGGTCAGGGTGTGCAAAGTGGCTTGATTGCGAAGAGAAAACCCGATCTCCTCCATACGCCCGATCAATCGTCCCTGCTTGTAACGTACAGCGGCAAGCCGGACCTCCAGCCGTTCGCGGTTCCAGCGGAACTTGGGCCAATCAGGCCTGTCATAGATATAAATACTCATTCTCCGCATCTCATGCGGAGATTATAGCCTGCATTCTCCGCATTAGCAAAGAATTTTTCCGCAAGAGGAAAGGGCAATAGGCTTCTCAGAAACGTGGGTTTTCTTGACCGCCGCCCAGGACCTTTTCTGCCGCCAAAAATCCGCTTGCACTTTCATGGTAACCATTTTCCTTCCTGCCCCCGGTCTTCTATCTCCGAACCTGTTCCTCCGCCACCGATCTCCGTCTTGACAGTTCGGGGCGGGGACGCTAAAGTAATTTGTCCAAATGGGAATTTCCTTCCCCGTTGGAGGGATGGCCGAGCGGCTTAAGGCGGCGGTCTTGAAAACCGTTGTTCCGTTAGCAGCGGAACCGTGGGTTCGAATCCTACTCCCTCCGCCAAAAGGATAAGCTAAGCCCATGATATTATGGGCTTTTTCTTTTGCGTCGCAGTCTATACCCACGATACTACCCATGATCTAAATTGCGCTATAACCCCAAGATATCCCCAAAACAAAACGCTGCCTCCTTTTTTTTGAGTTCAATTGGACGATTCATGAACACATTGGCCGTCGTCATGCCGAGGTTCCCGCACAGGAACGCCAGGATGCCCCTGGACAGACTTTCTCAGGTCAACCCTTATCTAAACACGTCCGGGATTCTCATACATCGGGATCGGGATCGAAGAGAATGTCCCAGTTTTTCTCTCCATAAAAAAACGCCCGCGCGCGAGACAGAGCAGGGGGAAGGCCCCGACGATGTGGCAAAATCCCTGAACGTCTCGCGGCGAACACTTTACAGGGCTTTAGCGGCTCTGAGTCCTTGCTAAATGGAATTCACTAAATGGACAAAAGACTATTGTTTATTTAGAGCCAAAATCTTTTCCTTCACTTTTTTATAACGCTCTACCAGCTCAATCTCTTCTTCTTTCGTAAGTTCTCCACCATTATATAAGCCCTTAACCGTGTTTATTTGACCATTAACCCACGAAATAGCCTCTCTACTGGAGTCAAAAGGCTCGGGGTTCTCCGAACGGTTCTCCCCATGAATCTGAATATTCATGGTTATCTTAATTTTGCCCCCCGGAAGAACTGTGACTGAATCTTTTGGTTTATACATTACTTTAATTACCTCCTGTTTTTGGCGGTGAGATTTAATTATTGATTTATATTTAAACCTATATATTTTAAAAGCTCTTGTCCATTACGTAGTTCCACCTTGGCTTGATTACACAGTGATACGAGTGCAGGACTTTTAGTATGAGAAGATAGTTCATTAATAAATGTAATGGCAGGCTCAACTTTACTCACGTATTTAATATGCACATTCATTATTTGTATAACTTGATCGCGCTCATCACTGTTGGTTATAATTTCGATAATTCTTAATAAGCTGGATAAATGAGCAAGTTTAGCAAGGTATACGTCTAGATCACTTGCCACATCTAAAGCTCTTGTGGTATCGTCAAAACTGCTATTAGTGTTATTGTTTTTCGCAAAATCAGTGATATCACCTTTCAAATCCATAATTTTATCTTGTAACTTGCCAACTTTATCTTGGCATTCATGTAAAACATTTATACTCATCACGGCATTTGCTGGTAACTTTGCGAAAACCACGATAATCAATACTGACATCAGGATCAGTAGAATTGTCTTCATTTTTCACCTTTGCAAGATGCACTAAAAGGCAATTTCGAGAATATGGACACTTTACGCTCCTGTTAGTTTCCCGAAACGGTATTCACAAGGCAAATGAAGAGATGGAGGAAGGTTAAGGGTTATCTATAAACCATAACGATTTGAATAATTGTGAGAATCAGTTGTATGATAAGAAGAAGCTTCTCTATCATACGTGCCTCCATTTCTGGAGTGCTGTACTCTCTTGGTATCGGACTCCCCTAATAAGATTTATTTAAAATCTCGCCTTCCTCCATCTCTTCTTTTGTCCAGTTTTTTCAAAATCACTTATCGGGCAGAACTTCGTATTTCAAAATCTTGAAATGCTGACTAACCCTGTCAGCGCCGTAGCCCTTTGTGATTGCTAACACTTGGCTTGAATCCTCTATAACATCTATAAAATCCTGAGGTTTCCTCGGAAACGGATTAGGAATTATCATATTCCCCACTTGAAGATCACACGCGTCTGGCCCAGTTACAGCTTCATGGTTGCCCAAGTAATAGGACTTGCAGACAACTGTGATGCGCTTTGTCATGTACTTGCCATCAAATGTCCCGTTGCGAAGGATGACCCACTGGTGTGTTGCTGCATCGTAACTGATAACCCGATAGCCTTCCGGTTCTGGATTCTTTGTGCTGTCCGAGTCGGCTGCAAAGACTGGAGTGATAATTGATAAAAACAGCCATGTTAAAGCAATAGCGGTTCTCATTTCCTTATCCCCTGCTGTATGCGTCCCGAAGCTCAACATTTGACCATTGATTGCAAAGTCAATATGGACAGAATACAACAAACTGTCCAGTTTTGCCCGTTGTTTTTACTCGTTTTTTTTGCTCGCTGGCAATTGTGCCGCAAAAGCGGCACGAGGCCCGAAGGGCCGTCGATACCCTGAGAGTTTACAACCATCGCCGGAGAGAGTGCAAGCATGGCGCAAAAATATCTGGTCTTAAGCGGCTAGAGCTTTTTGGAACAATGGCAGAAGTTGCCGCCTGCGTTCGGGGGCATCCAGGTACAAGCGGTTTCGCTTCTTTACAAGAAGGGGCGCCAAGACCTTTTTTTCATCCGGGTTGGCTTTGTCCCAGACCTTCAAGGCTTCCTCGGGGGTAATCTTCTCAAAAGCCAAAACAATAGGTTGTCTACCCGCCATCTTATGAATATCCCTGATCTCTTTCGATGAAAGTTTGCCGGAAGTAATCGCCGTCTGCAACTGGTCGTTTGCGTTCCCGATGTCTCCGGTCCTCATTGCGTGCAGAATGTTATTTTTCATCGTTGCCTTATCAGCCGCTTCCTGAGTCCGTGTTGGAGGCATTTTCGCCTTCATAATATCGGAGATCAGGTTTTCAGCCGGGGTCTTGTTCACTCGCGCCGGGGCCGGGACGATCCCGATAAACGACCATGCGCCCTTCGCAGCAGACCCAAGTTGTGCTTCCCTCACGAAGCCTCGAACTCCGAAAGGCTCTGCCGCCGCACCGACATGCAGGGCGAGGTCTTTTGCCTTCGTTACAAAATCATCCTCTTCATTGTAAATCTTTGTCCCGTAAAAATTCTTATTCTCGAGCATTTCCACCACGGTCTCAAGGCCCGGATGCAGTTTGGCGCTGAGTGTCTGCAAAGGAGCCGTGCCGTAATGGAAGATGTCCTTCATGTACGAGGGCAGCGCCACTCGCTCGGGTTTCCCGCTTGCGTCGATGTTGCCGTTCTTCGGATAGAAATAATCTTTTAACTCGTCCGGTCCCTTCCCGGTGAACAGGTATTGAGTGATCGCTCCCATGGTTCCGACAACCAGAGGCAGAGCTATAAGATAAGAGGCCCGGTAAGTAAGCTCCGGTTTCTCTCCTTTTGCCAGTTTGCCGAGTTGAGCCGCAATATCTTTTCCGCCTCCCGCAAGTTCTCTTATGGTTCCCAGGTTCCAGCCGACCGACCGCACTGTCATCATGGCGAGGTCTTTCAGGGATTTATGCCAGAAAAGATTATCATAAACAAGCTGACCCATGCGGTTATCGACGCTATCCCAAATCTTTCCGAAGGTCGTGTTCATTTCGGCCGGCGTCATGTTCGGATTCTTATTGATCTCCATTTCCGCCAGCTTCGAGAAGACTCCGAGCTTCTGCCTCAAGGCGAACCTCATAACCGGCGTGGCCGCTATCTGGCTAACGGCACCCGGAACCTTGATAGCTGCAAGCAGCCGTTGAAAGCCGCCGTCCGCATAGTTCTTCTTGACCGCTTCGATCAAATCTGTGCGGTACATGCGTTCAACGCCGGTCCTGCCTCCACCTTTTATCATGGCCTCGACTATTTGCGCTGCATTGCCACCAACGGTCCCCGGGTGAAAGTATTCCTCTTCGAGCATCTTCCCAATCTGATAGGTTCGGTACGGAGCGGCAACGGTCCCGGTGGTCATTGCCCTGAGTGCTTCGCCCACGTTCCCGCGAGAAAGCTGGATAAGCCCTCGGGCGAACTCGGAAGTCGCGGCATCGATGGAAGTAAAGCCGATATGGAAAGCCGAGAATCCCAACTGGAAATTATTGAGAAGCGCCGATACTCCGAGCCATGAGCGGAAATTCTTCGATTTATCCCGAAGCCCTGGGGAAAGGTAATTCTTGAACAGCCGCGCCACTTCCTCGGGCATGTGATGAAAGCCGCGAATGACCATGCCGCCAGCTTTAACCGTTGAATCCCCGGTTCCAAGGACAAGGGAGGGCTTCATATCGAGAAGCGGTTTAGTCTCCGAGCGCTCTTTCAAGAAGCTCTCGAAGTTTTTAAGAATCGTCGGCGCCACTCTTTTTAATTCATCAGGGGCATGTATATACGATTCGAGGACTACGGCCATTTTCTCTTCTTTTTTGCGAACATACTTCTTATAGTAGCCCGATGTATCCTCGCCCGCCCATCTCAAGTCGGCAAGGGCGCGAAGCTCCTTTTGGATTTTAGCGCGTTCTGCCTCTGTAGCGGTTTTCGTAACCGTGCCTCTCTTACCTAATCCCTCAACGTCCTGAGTGATTTTATCCCAAAGTCCATACTTGAAGTCCAGAACATGACCGATTTCATGGGCTACGACGCTCTCAGGACCGGCAAATCGCGTTCTTATACCTCCAGGCCATGCTTCACCCCATTTTTGCCCTCGCATCTTCGCAAGGCGCTCCTGAGTAATTCCCAGGCCCCTTGCTACGGATTCAAGACCGCTCATCAGCTTTTTGTCGAACGCCTCCTTGATCGGAATATCCGGAGAGCCGTACCGCGTGTTGATCGCCCCTTCGCCTTTTACCCATCCCGCGGGACCTCTTTTGCCAACTAGGACAAATTGCCTGAGTCCCTCGCCGTCGAGCCTCTGCATCATCCTGACCGCGGCAACGTACTTATACATTTCCCCGGCCTTGGAGATTACCGCGTCGATGGGATTATCGTAAGCGAGTTCGAGACCCATCTTGAGACCATCATCGATATAAGTGAGTATCCTCTGGTGGAGGAACGCCTTGCCCCCTTCAAGCGGCCTTTTGGCGTATAGGTCTGCAAAGAGCTTCCTGGCCCTGGCCGGGTCCTTCCAAATATGCGGGAAATAATCATCGATGAGGCTCTGGAGCTTCCCGGTCCCTAAGTCCCGGACCTGTCGGGCTGCGTCGCCCAGGATTTTGCGAAGACCTGTGTGTGCGACCGCAAGTTTGGGATCGGTCTGCACAACGCCACGCTCTGCGTCCGACATGAACTGATTGCGGGTAGCCGTGTCCTTGGTTCCCAGATACTTCTTGGACTCGTCAAGCTCTTTGGAGGCAACTTGGACATTCCTCTGATAGCGGGCGTTTTCCTCCCGGATGATGCCAGCGGCCCTCTCGCTTCTTTCGCTGACCTTGGTGGGAGTGATGATCTGCTTAATATCGTCGGAGCGCTCTTTGAGGGTTGCCCTGGCGCCGGCAGCAGCCGTTTTCAATCCTTCCTTGGCCTCTTCTGCTTTTTCTTTTAGACTGAACTGCGGAGCCGCTTGTCCCTCTTCCGCCCTGGCTTTGCCTTCCCAGGCTTTCCCGGTTGCTACCTTCTCAAAGGCCGTTTCAGCCCTCGGGCCGAAGAGCATATCCCGGAGCCGGTTTGCCGTTTGCCAGATCCTCCCGAAGAAAGTGTCCTTTGGAGCCTTGCCTTCCGCCAGCCACTTTTCGTAGGCGTCCGCCCGGCCCTCTGCATCTCCGTATTTCTTGGCTGCGGCCGTTATCTCAGCATCAGACAAATCAGCCATAGATTCTGCGGCATGATAGGCTTCATGGTCGAGCGTTGTATCTTCGGAATGCTCCGTCAGTCTTATGAAACCGTCCTCGCTTACTCTTCGCCAACTGCCTTTAACAACCGGCAGTTTCATTTTTTCTGCGAGTTCGGAATTCTGAATCTCTCTTGCCTGTGCATCAACCAGGATCTTGCCGCCGTTTTTAAGACTGACCTCGAACTTGCCGTCCTCGACTTGCTTCACTCGTTGAGCCGGAAACGACTGTCTAACCCGGTCGGCCGTCCAGGTAATAGGAGTGGTTTCCGGTTTTCCTGCTTCGCGGGTGGCAAATTGAATATCCGGGGTGTCTTCGATATTTTTCCTGAAAGTTTGAAGATCATGGAGGTTGTTGTAAATCGAAAACTTTCCCTTACCGCCACGGAAAGGTATATCAACCTTCCCGGTATCTTCCCGAATCCCTTTCATCTGAGCTTCGAGCGCTTCCAAGTTCCGTCGCTCTGGTTCCAGCCCTTTCCTCTTCGGGTCGTCGTCATTTTCTATTTTATCTCTTAGCCTGGTTACTCTTTCAGTAAGGTTAGCCAATCTGGTCCCTAAAGCAGAGGCCCCAGGAGTTGCCTTCATCTTTTCTATTTGCCGGTCCACGATGGCAAGCGCTTCCTCCTTCGTGGCTCCTTGCGGTATCTTCGGCTCTTCACCGGCAGCAGAGGTCGCTTCCTCCGGAGCAGGCTCACCCTCTCCCCCCCGTCCTAATCCCAAATCAACAACGTCAGGCGGCGGTCCCTGGTGAGGTCCCGCATGTTGTCCTTGTTGAGCGGCCAAAGCGCCTTCCGCCAGGAGTTCATCTTCGAGATTCGTTCTTTCGACTATTTTTTCGGATCGTTCCGCTTCGTGTTCAAAAGGAGCGCCAAAGGCTTTTCTAAGCCTTTTTGCCTCTAATTCGTATTCCTTAATATCGCTTTCCGATCTTCGGATAGTGGTGTCCAGATGGTTTATAATGTTGACCATCTTCTGAACGAGGCCGGCAGAAGACGCTTCCGGCTTGAAGTCGCTTGCAGTTCCCAACATAAACCAAAGAGGCGGGATGCCCATTTCGATTTCGGCGCCTTGCACCGAATCGCCCTGATTGAGTACATTAAGACGCAACTCGTATTTATTATTGAATTTCCCGATAGGACCGGCAACCTTCCAGCCTGTTTTGCTGTTTGGTTTGAGCGTGGTTGCATGAGCAGTAAGGTGCTCATTGAATGCCTGCTTAATGGCGTCGCCAAAACTGGCCTTTTCACCTTCGCCAAAAGACTGTTCGCCTACGCTGCCCGATTCATACGATGCGTAATCTTCGGAAGCATATTCCTGAGCTTGCTTTAATTTCTCCAGCCGTTCTCTCTCCGGAGGGAGTTGATACCTATCAATCTTTTCCAGTTCATATTGTATGCTGCGCTGTGATTCATGGTGTGCTTGCGAAAGCCTGTCCAGCCGGTCGATGTCCTGGTTAAGACCTGCAAGACGCAAAACCCGCGGGTCCCCGGAGGCCAACGCCGAAGCCATTTCATAATGGCTTGCCTCGGATATGTCGTCGATATGCCGCACGGTCTCATCACCGGAAAATGCCTGATCCATGGCCCTTTGCTTCCCGGCTACCAGTTTCCACATTTGCTCGTCGTAAGATCCTTTCGTAGCATAAAGTTTGACCTTGACCATTTCATTCAAATTACCCATGCGTACAATCCGGCCTTGCGGTTGCTCATAGTCTGCCGGAAACCATGGCGGGTCGAGATAGTGCATAGCTGTGAGCCGCCTTTGCACATTAACGCCCGTTCCCATTCTTTTTGCAGACCCAATAAGCACCCTGATACTCCCGGCTCGGACATCTTTAAAGACTCGTTCTTTTTGGGCGTCAGTATCCGCATCGTCGAACCAGGCTATCTCTTCCCGCTTAATACCTCCCGCAAGGAGTCTTTTGGTAAGAGCGTCGCGGGCGTCAAACTTACCTCTCCTGATCTGTTCACCAAAGCCCAGGTTATAGAAAACAATCTGAGTGCCACCTTTTCTTTCCTCTGGTTCGCCCTCAGCCCCGAGGAAAGCGAAGTCTTTCGTCCTTTCATGCTCGGAAATGATTTCATCGGCCATTTTATTGAGCTTGGAAGGAGTGTCCGCTTTAACGGTGTCATTGAAAAAACGAGGGTCGATTGAAGCCTTTCGTCCTTCCGATATAATTGCAATCATCGGATCCGGATTACTTCTTTCCTGGAAAGACGGCTTCCACGCCTTAGATGTCGCCACTCTTGCAGCAATGGGGCCTGTTCTGTAGTTCTTTTGCTCTGCGGTTTCCGGCACAACCACAACTTCCGGCTTTCCTCCTTCGATGTCGGGCCGCTCTACAATAGCTCCAAGCTGAGAGGACGTAAGAACGTCCATGAAAGATCGGACTCGGCTCATAAGTTCAGGGATATTTACGAACCGGCGAAATCGTTCTACGTTCTCATAGTTGCCGGCAGCATTGGGCTCAAGGTCTATCTTGCTATC
>Ga0181539_1003082_pt1 | contig 15775 bp, 15 predicted proteins | sample PEATcosm2014_Bin_46_FD_119767 | JGI IMG/M metagenome (GOLD analysis project Ga0181539, IMG submission 119767) | Peatland microbial communities from MTU Mesocosm Facility, Houghton, MI, USA - PEATcosm2014_Bin23_60_metaG | ecosystem: Environmental > Terrestrial > Soil > Wetlands > Peat | place... | reverse complement strand
TCCCCAGCAGGGCGGGCGTCATGGTGCGCCCCGGCGGCAAAACCAATACCCGGTAGCTCATCCCGCTCGGCAGAACCAGCCGACCGTCCCGCACCGTCACTTGCTTGAGCAGGACTTCCGGCGGGAGATCGTCAAAGTCATATCCGGGGGGCAGGGAAGGAATCATGGATTTCCCGTCGGGGAATGTGTTTGGCGCATTCTCGGTGCCCAGGCAGGCCACATCGGCCACGAACCGCCCGCTCTGGAGCAGCGACTGGCAGCGGGCCAGATAGGCATGCCATGCCCGCGACTGCTCCCACCAGGTGTTGGTGCGTTCGTAATGGATGCCATGGGGTCCCATCGTCATGCCGGGCTTGCGGTCTACCCACGGCTGCGCGGAATATCGGTGGAAGACGAAGCGGTTGATACCTTGCGAGAAAGCCAGATCGCCCAGGGGCTTCATCCGATAGGGATGACTCTGCCACCTGCCGTCGTCGGGGATCGCCGTAAACGATTCTGCCGCGATGATCGGGTGGCCGTAGACGTGCCCGGAGGATGCCATCTCTTTGTTCCAAGTGAGAGGATGTCCCGCCCCCTCCCCCCTCCAGAATTCGCTCATCGGCACATCCGCCCGCCCACCCAAAGCAACCTCATCCAGCGGACCCACCCCGTACGCCTCAATCGACAACGTGAGCCCATGCTGATGGCTGATTTTCTGCATGTGTCCGGCGTAGTTTTCCAGGACAAGATCAGCAACGATCCGCCGCAAGTCCCAGAGGAAGCGCTCGGATACCTCCCGGCTTTCCACCACCCGTCCCGTCAGGGTGGGTAGAAACGGCAGCAGATCGTACCCGTACCTTTTTTGAAATTCCTCCCGGAATCCTGGCGTCCAGTTCTGTGAGCCTACCTCCCAACTGTCAATGTGCGTCATCGTCAGCGCCTTCGCTCCGACGGCCCCCTGGTCCTCCAGCAGTTTTGCCATCAGTCCATCAAACATTGCCTCGGTCGCCTTTTTGCTCAGCTTGTCGCACTCCAGGCCGAGGCTCTCTTGCGGAGCCGGGTGGTTCATTTTGCCGGTCGAGGTGTGTCCAATGCGAAGCACGGTCCACTTTCCTTCCGGCACATCCCAGGTTAGCTGCCCGTTCTGGTCCATCTTGGCGCTGATATCAACGATCTGATCGCGCCGGACGGCCATTTCCGGCGGAACGGAAGGTTCGCCTGAAATCAAATCCGGCCCATGGAAATTCTCCTCGCGGGCGTAGGCCGCCTTTCCTGCAATGTCTTCGATCCGGAAATCGTGGTGCAGTTCAACCTCCCCGAGCGGAGTGCCGTAAGGCAAAATGGGCAGCAGCGAGATGCGGTAATGCCGCGCAGTTACTTTTTCGAAATTCACGGAACACGCCGGCCAGCGCAGGGTGAACTCACGAATCATCCGGAAGTTCCGGCCATCGTCGGAAATCTCAATCGTGGATTCCACCGTGGGAAAAACCAGCCGTTTATCGAAAACCGTGGTGTCCAGGGCGACCGTCAGGCACTGGGCGGTGAAGGGTTCGGGGAAATCAATGTTCAAGTATTGCCGCTGGCCCGCTGAGGCCGCGGGCACGATGGTACTGGTGCCAGGATTGCCGTCGGTCAGAGGGGCAGAATCGAAACTTTGGCGATCGACCCCATAGGTGAACTGGGGAGAACTTTCGGCCATGCGTTGCCCTTCCGTCGAAGGCGTGGGAAAAGCCAATACGGAGATGTCGCGATAGTAGTTCTCGACGATCTTGGGTTGCGGAAGTGTTCCCGTGAATTGCTTCGGACCCTGAAGAGATGTCTCACTCCATACCATAATCTGCATCGATTGTTCCGGAGTAATCCAAGGGCCGCCGCTGCCGGTCCAGCCGCCATCGTTATTCATGTTGATGGTGATGCCCAGCCGGGTGGCTTCCTTTTCCGCGTGCTGGATCATCTCCCGCCACTGGGGGCTCAAGAAACGCGCGGACCCCTTGGGCACATACTGGTCCACTTCCATGTACAGGGCGCCGCGAATGCCTACCCGGCGCATGGCCTCAAAGTCAGCCGTAATGCCTTCCCGGGTGAGGTTGCCGTCGGAAACAAACCAGTAAACCCATGGCCACGCCGAATCCGGCGGCTCCAGAAACGCCCGCTCCAGTCCTTCCGGCCCTCCCGCCGCTTTGAGGAGGTTGTGCCCGCGGGCCAGACCGGGGAAAGCCCGGACCGCCATAGCCCAAGCCGCAGAATTCCTCAAGAACTTTCGTCGGTTGTAATTGATTGCCATGAGTTCACCTCACTTGGATAAGTTCACCACCGCAACCTCAAACCCGCTCAAGCTCAGCCCGTTCTCGCTTAACTTCCCCGAGGCAGGCGGCTGAAAACCGGTGGTTTGATCCACGTACGTAACCTCGGAGCCTTGGGACCCGGGAATAGAGATTTCAAAGACCCGATCCCTTTTGTTGATCAAGAGTAGTTTTCGCTGGCCCTGGCCGGTCACATAGGCCTGCGCGTAAACGTAGGGATTACGGAAAATCATGTCAATCACCTTGTCTCCCGGGGCGAAGTTGTCATGGAGCAGCTTGAGCACCCAATAACGCGCGTTGGGTTGGCCGGTATTCCAATCTGTCAGCGAAACACTCGGGTACTGGGAGGGGTAGCCAACAAATTGCGATTCACCTGCGACCTCAATTCCCAGACGCGTCAGTTCCCCGAAAAGGTACCCATACACTGCGCCACAGAGGTTCCAGTAGGAATTGGGAATGGGCTTATGAGGTACAGCATTGTCGTTGGCGGGGTTGCATCCCAACTCGTCGAGGTCGGTCATTGTATTTGGCGATAGACGCTGCCGAATCGATTCCACATACCGGACCGTATGGGTAAAAGCCTCCGCTTGATCGAAAACGGTATATTGCGCCAAGTCAGGATCCTCGTCCGCAGTGGGGTGGGCGTAGAAGTGATAGGAAATCATGTCGAGAGGCGTTCCCGGTTTGTGCTTTTTCGGATTGAGGAAGTATTCAAAGAACTGGGGCTCAATGGAAGGCTTCTCCAAAGCCATGCCAACAAATTTCATCTGCGGCTGGACCGTGCGAATGGCAGCAACGAGTGCGTCATAAAATTGGGTGTACGTTTGCGGGGTCATTTTGTGTTCGGATTCGACCTCGTTGAGAAGCTCCCAGTAGTCAATCTTGTAGTGGTGGCCGGATTCGTGCCGCTTCCCGCACTCGTCCGTGAACCCGCCCTTTGTGTACCAACTCACCAATCGGGCAAAGTAGTCCCCGACTTCTTTCAAGCTGGGGTCACGGAATTCCGTTCCCTTCTCGTACTTCCAAGTCACCTCGTCCGGATCCGTGGGATAAGGCACCGGCGCCTCTGTCTTGAACATCCATTGCGGGATAGTGCTGAAATTGAGGATCACGGAGTGCCCCGCTGTGGCGTTCATGAAATCCTCAGTCATGGGGTCGATCAGGGAAAAGTCCCAGGAAGTCTTCCCGTCTTTGGGCGGTTCGAGTTCGGCAATCCCCAGCTTGGGGTAAGGCAGCCATGGGACATAGCGAACGTAGTCAGCGCCAAGCTCCCGCAGGTCTTGGAAGAGCTGATCGTGAATTTTTGAGCCCCGGCGCAAAGGAGGCATAACCACCACCTGCAGTGTTGGCGTGGTCTTGGAAACGGTCGCGACTTTGTCCCAGTTGATGTTGACATTGACCTTTTCTGTTGGCGCGGGGTTTGGCGTGGTTGCTTTTCGTGAACAGGCAGTAAGGATAATGATGAGTGAAATGGAGAATAAGGCGAGTGGTCGAATAGCTCTGGCAATTCTCATGACACTTCCTCCCAAAGGGAATCGTTTTGCCATCGGAACAGCCCTCAACCGCGGGCAATCGGGTAAGCCTCCGAGGCGCAAGCGAGGTGCATCAGCAGTTCCGTTTTCATCTGCTCGCGGACGCTCGCGCGTGAGGCGGCGGTATAGAGGTTGTTCCACTCATGCGGGTCATTCCTCAAATCATATAATTCACCCCGGACCTCACCGAGGTGGCTTCCGGCTTCCGCCAGTGGGCGGTCCATGAAGAGAATCAGCTTCCAGTCGGGCGTGCGCCACATATAAGCAGGCGCGCCGGCGTCGTGGAATTCGCAAAAGGAGGCCTGGCGCCTTGGTTCGCTGAGGAGATCGAAACCTTGCAGTCCTGACGGGGCAGTGGCGCCGGCGACTCCCAGCAGGGTGGGCAGGAGGTCAACCAGTTCCGCTGGCCGGTCGTCGACCATGCCGCGGCGCTCCGCCGGGATAACTGAACCGGAAAGAATGATCGGAACCCGGACGCTGCTTTCATAGAGGCAGTATTTGGAAAAACGGAAGTTGCGCTCACTCAGCATTTCGCCATGGTCGGAGGTGTAGACAATCAGCGCGTTCTCCAGCCGGCCCAGGGCTTGCAAGCGGTCGAGGACCTGACCGAAATAACTCTCCAGCCACGAGCAGTTGGCGTAGTAACGGAGCGTCGTCCGCCGCCTTTCCGTTGGCGTCATCTTCGACCACGCTTCGCGCCATTGCCGGTAGCGCGGGCCCAGGAACTTGTTCATGCGGTCGCAGTACGCCAAGTGCGTGCCGGGTTCTTCCCCCCAGGGCGGTTGCGGTATGTCGGGAATCTCATCGATCCGGTAAAGATCTTCGAATTGCTTCGGCACATTATACCCGGCGTGCGGTTTTAGAAATGAGAGATACAGGAATAACGGCCGCTTCGGATCGACGCCGCTTTCAAGAAACTTCAGACACTGCCCGGCCACCCACCCGTCGCGGTGGTGACGCTCCGGTACGCTGGATGTGCAGCCGATGTAACCTGGCACACCCTCTTCCCCCGGCCCATAATCGGCGGTTTCACGGTGGTAGGCAGCGAGACCTTGGGGGTCCTCGTCATCCTGATAGCGTGCCCCCCGTTCCAGCCCGATCTCTTTCGCCCCCACCACGCGTACCTCGAACCCGCGCGTCGAGGGTTCCGTATCCATGGTCCCCCAATGCGTTTTCCCGAAGCCGGCAGTCTGGTACCCGACTCGCCACAACTGCGCGGGCAGGGGATCGAAGGGCAGGAAAGCGTCCCCCGAAGAGTGCGAACTGTTGGAGCGGATACCGAGTTGCGAGGGGTACAACCCGAACATCAGCGAATTGCGGCTCGGGATGCACATGGGCGCCTGGCACGTGGCTTGGCGATAGACCACTCCAGCTTTGGCAAGGCGGTCGAGATTCGGTGTCTTGATGCGCGGATTCAACACGCCGAGCGCGTCCCACCGCTGCTGGTCGGTCATGAGGAAGATGATGTTAGGAGGAGTCCTTGCCACGGGCGAGTTGGGAAGATTCTCCGCGCTAGGCCCCTTCCGCAGAAGGGCAGTGGAACCCAGCCCACTCAGGAACTCGCGTCGTTTCATGGCATGACCTCCGCGGAAAGCAACGGGGGTTCAGTTGATACCCTCGCTCTCTCGCCTTGTCAAGGGTTTTCATAAGGTGTTTTCATAAGGTGAAAATGGATTTTTCTTGACAAGCAATCCCGGGAGGCATTGTATAGCAGGGGGTCAGCAGAACGATTTATTCTCGGCGAGGTGAAATGATGGGAATCATTTACAATCGACGAAGGTTTTTGAGGAATTCTGCCACTTGGGCTATGGCCGTCCCGGTTCTTCCCAGCCTGACAGGCGGGAACACCCTCCTCGAGGCGGTCGGAAAGGGGAGTGCGGAACCTGCAGGCCTGGAGCGCTTATTTCTGGCGCCACCGGATTCGGCGTGGCCATGGGTCTATTGGTTTGTTTCCGACGGGAATCTCACCCGGGAAGGCATTACGGCTGACTTTGAGGCCATGCATCGGGTGGGCATTCGCGGTGCGTTGTACATGGAAGTCGACCAGTCTGTGCCCAAGGGGCCAGCGCGCTTTCTGAGTCCCCTGTGGCGGGAGATGCTGCAGCACGCGATGAAGGAAGCTACCCGCCTTGGCATTACGATCGACATGAATAATGACGGCGGCTGGTGCGGAAGCGGTGGGCCCTGGATCACGCCGGAATTGTCGATGCAGATGCTGGTGTGGAGTGAGACAACACTTCCGGGTAGTCAGGCTTTCACGGGAACTCTGCTGCAGCCCAGGACCATCGAGAATTACTACAATGACATCTGCGTATTGGCTTTTCCCACCCCTCCGGCGGAAGGTCCACGGATGGCCGAAAGTTCTCCCAAGTTCACCTATGGTCCCGGCCGCAAGAGTTTCGATTCAGGCAAGCTGATCGATGGCAATTCGGGCACGGTTGCCTTGGTTCCATTACCCGAGGCCGGCCAGCCAATTTTCCTGAATATCGAGTTTCCTGAACCTTTCACGGCACAGGCCCTGACGGTCGCCCCGGTGCCTCCGGAAGGCCGGATGGGTCAAATGGCGGCGACCTTGGAGGTCTCCGACGACGGCCAGAGCTTCCGCACGTTGCGCCATTTCAATTTGCGGCCGCCGGTTTCCTCCGTGAATTTCGCCAAGGTTTCTGCCCGTTATTACCGGATCGTGCTGGGGGGCGGCGGAGCGGATCGTTCCGCCCCGCTCACCAGAATCTATGCGAAGGGCATTCCGCTAGGCGAAGTGGAGTTACACGCGGATATGCGGATCGAGGACATTCCGGAGAAAGCGGCCTATACTCGCATCAATAGCCTTCAACGCGATCACGAACTTGCTTCCGGCGAGCCTCCGCTGGCACCGACAATGGCCGTCCGCCGCGATCAGGTTGTCGATATCAGCAGCCATATGGACAGAGACGGGAAACTCACTTGGGACGTGCCCGCGGGGAAATGGACCGTATTACGCATCGGGCACACCTCCACGGGAGTGATGAACCATCCGGCGCCGAAGGAAAGCCTGGGTCTGGAGTGCGACAAGCTGAGCAGGAAGGCGACCGAGGCGATGTTTGATGGATTAATCGCAAAACTCCTGACGGACCAGTCGGCCGTGGGAGCGAAGGCGCTGACGATGGCACACATCGACAGTTGGGAGGTAGGCTCGCAGAACTGGACGCCGGGATTCCGGGAAGAATTCCACAAGAAGTTCGGATACGATCTGCTCCCCTATCTGCCCATTCTTACCGGGCGGGCCGTCGAAAGCCGGGACGTTTCCGAACGCTTCCTGTGGGACGTACGCAGACTGGTTGCCGACCTCTTGTTGGAGAACTACGCCGGACACATGCGGGAGGTCTGCAATCAGCATGGGCTCACGTTGTCGATCGAAGGTTACGACGGAGGGCCGCTGGATGAGGTGGCATACGGCGGGCGCGCGGATATGCCGATGAGTGAATTCTGGACGGGAGGGGATTATCCGCACACCTGGAACAAGGAGATGGCATCGTCCGGGCATGTCTACGGCCACCCGATCATCGGCGCGGAGTCATTTACGGCGAGGCCCGATCAGGCCAGGTGGACCAACCACCCCTACCGGCTGAAACCCCTGGGCGACCTGGCCTTTACCGAGGGGATCAATCGGTTCGTATTCCATCGAAATTCCGCGCAGCCCTGGCTGAATCGCGCGCCAGGCATGACCATGGGTCCCTGGGGCATTCATTACGAACGCACCAACACTTGGTTTGAACAATCCAAGGCGTGGTTGACGTACCTGGCCCGCTGCCAGTCCCTGCTCCAGCAAGGGTCGTTCGTGGCGGATCTTGCTTACCTGGGTAATGAGAACGCGCCGAATTCTTTCCCGGTGCGGGAGGATATGGAGCCTGCATTACCGGCCGGCTATGACTTTGACGACCTGCCACCGGAGGCGTTGCTCCAGCAAGCGACGGTGCGCGATGGACGGTTGGTTCTGGAGAAGGGGATGAGCTACCGCGTCCTGGTGTTGCCGCCGGGGCGCAGCATGACCCCGAAATTGCTGGCGAAGATCAAGGAATTGGTCGAGGCGGGGGCCACGGTGGTCGGACCGCGACCGTCCGTTTCACCCAGCTTGGAAGACTATCCGCACTGCGATAACGACGTGCAGCAATTGGCGGAGGAACTTTGGGGAGCATGCGATGGCGTGAGCATCACCGAAAACAGTTTGGGTAGTGGCAAGGTCGTGTGGGGCAAGCCGCTTCCCCAAGTGCTGAGGGAGTTGGACACGCCTCCCGATTTTTCTTGCCATGACGTGACAGTGGGGGATGGAATCCGGTACATCCATCGCAAAGTTGATGGTAACGACGTCTACTTTGTGGCCAGTGCTACCGAGGAGACCCGGAGATTCTTGTGTTCCTTCCGTGTCAAGGGCCGGCGGCCGGAGATTTGGTGGCCGGATACGGGTCAAACCGAAGCGGTCACCGTTTACAACGAGCAAGAGGGGAACACGTTAATCCCGCTCAGCCTGGACCCCTACGGGTCGGTGTTTGTGGTGTTCCGCGCGGACGCGGCGCCCCTGCCGGATCGAGTGGTTTCCGTCCGACGGAACGGCGTGGAGATTTCCGGACTGGCCCTCAAACCAGCTCCCGACATCCAATTGCAGCAAGAAATGGGATCGGTGACTGTGCCGGCGGGTGGCGCGGGAGGCTTTCGCATTGAGGTAGGAGAGTCGGGAAGCTACCAATTAAAAACCGCCGGTGGGCGGATTCTTAAAGCCGATGTGCCGACCTTGCCCGACCCGTTCCGAATCGAGGGGCCTTGGGAATTGGAATTCCCCAAGGGCTGCGGCGCTCCGGAGCATGTAACGCTGGAGCGGCTCATCTCCTGGACGGAGCACTCTAATCCGGGGGTGAAGTATTTCTCGGGGACAGCGACCTACCATCGGAAGTTTGAAGTTCCCGCGCGGATGCTGGGGAAAGACCGAGCGCTATGCTTGGATCTGGGGCGGGTCTGCGTCATCGCGCAGGCAAAGTTGAATGGTCACGATCTGGGCATTCTGTGGAAGCCGCCTTTCCGTGTGGATGTAACGGAGATTATGAAGGCGGGGGCGAATGATCTCGAGGTAAGTGTCGTCAATCTCTGGCCGAACCGGCTGATCGGTGACGACAACCTGCCCAGCGACGTTGAGTGGGCGCAACCAACGGGATTCGGTGGAGGGGGTGGCGCCGCAGGTCGGGGAGCATATCTGGCCGCGTATCCGCAATGGCTGCTGGATAACAAGCCCAGCCCCACGGGACGCGTGACCTTCACAGTTTGGAGGCACTGGACGAAAGACGATCCGCTCCTGGAGTCGGGCTTGCTTGGCCCGGTTCGAATTCTCTCCCGAGCACGGATGTTACTTGAGTAGCCAATGATGTTGATGGGTCCCTGGCGAATCTTAACCTCGCGGGCGATGCCGCGAGTCTGCGGAAGCACCGGCCGCCGTTTGGAGTCATGGCAATGGGTCGAAAAATCTGGTTGTTGTCCGTCGCGGCTGCCGCCTTCGCCCTTTCGGCGTGGTGCGGGCAGCGCGGCACCACGGTCAGCATCGAGAGCGGATTTCGAAATCCCCCTCCGGAAGCGCGGATGCGGTGCTATTGGTGGTGGTTGAATGGAAACACCGACGAACAGACAATTACGCGCGACCTCGAAGCCATGAAGGCCAACGGTTACGGCGGGGCCATACTGGTGGACGGTGGCGGAGCTGAACAGGGCGGCAACGATCCCGAACACCGGACAGCCGGGAGATGAAGATGCTCGCGCAACGGAGGTGCAGAACCTTACGAGCAAATTTAATGCGAATGGCATGTAGCACGGAACCTCACGGATGCCGGGGGAATGTTTCTTGGTTGGCGAGCGCTACCTGATTCATGACTGGGACCCGTTATTCACGGCAGAGTCCGTGCCGCCTCTCGCGGCCAGTAGGGTGCAATCGGTGAAACTGCCGCCACGCTCGCCGAATCTGAATGCCCACGCCGAGCGCTTCGTCAGAACCGTCAAGGAATCCTGCTTGGAGCACCTGATCCTGTTCGGAGAAGGTTCAATACGGAAGGCCCTCCATGAATTTGTTGAAAACTATCATCGCGAGCGGAACCACCAAGGGCTGGGGAAACAGCTGATCATAGAGGGAGAGTCCGTTATCGCGAACCGTGAACCCATTCAGGGCCGCCAGCTGCTAGGCGGAATGCTGAAATACTAATATCGTCAAGCAGCCTTGGGTGCGCACACCAAACCCCAGGGGTCATCATCATTAGGTGCGTCCGCCCTGGACACAGTGCCGTGCGCGGACCCTTACTTGGCTGGTGGCAGCCGGGCGTCTCGAGCCGCGAGGCGCGCGGACCATGGCGGACCTTACCAGAAGCAATCCTCAATCCAGTGAAAACTTGCGGCCAGCGGACATTGCTGGGGAAGCGAACTGCCTTCCATTTGGTTTCCTGGAGACTACGGGATACTGGCAATGCTGCGCAATTACTCGGTGGGATTCATCCAAAGAGGTCCAAAAAAGGGCACGGGAAGGTAAACCTCCTACACATAGGATTGGCAATCATTGGCGTTTGCGCGGGTCTGATCTGGAGGATTGGCTTTTCTCTAGAGTTACCGTAGGGAGCCACCTGAGGCGCGGAATCGAACGGAGATAGGCTTTGTTCACGCGGACACGATATCAAGTTGGTAATTTACGGCGTAGGAAGAGGGCCAAGGGGCCAGATGCGTGGGAGTTTCGGTATTACGATACGATCACTGGGAATAGGAACCGGGTCCACGTAACCATTGGGACCATTGAGAAGTATTCGACCGAAACTGCTGCGCGGAAGGCTGTCGAAGCCCGTCTTATGAAACTTAACTCGGAGACTCTCCTAGCGCACTATGTTGTCCCAACAGTCCGCGCTGTGTTTGACAGATACAAAGAGGAGGAGTTGTCGCAGCGGTACTCCACGCAGAAATCTTATGAGTCGATGTTGGGCAACCAGGTTGAGCCGAAGTGGGGAGATTACCCCTTGGACTGGATCAAGCCGATGGCTGTGGAACGGCGATTCAAGCAGCTTGAGCTTGCTCCGAAAACCAAGGCTTACATCAAGAGTTTGATGCACGTACTCTTCAGGTGTGCAGATGTGAAGGTACAACAGCAACTCTTGCGACACGCTGACATCGCAACCACACTGAAGTCGGTACTGGCGGTGAAATGTTCCTGGTAGCGCCGTGCTTGCGATTGTGTGGCAACATGTTTCACCTCACTCCTGGGTGGAGGAGGAGTGCCGATCATTTCCTGATGTTCCATACGCTGCACCTCGGCCAGCGAGGACAGAGGCGGTTCAGAAAAGGAGGTCGAGTTCAAGGCAATCTCTCGTATATTTTCTTGAGGGAGGGCTTTGTAGCAGAGCAGGAATGAGAGTAACTGAGTCCTCCTGATTCACGCCAAGAGGGGTCCTCATGAATTTGCTCACTTATTCACTTGCAGACTCAGTGTGGGTACGCCCTCGACTCTAGGTCACAAAAATGGACTCATGGTGAACCGTTCATTCCGTATGAGACGATTCGGACGGAATTGGCGAGGCGAGATTTCCGAATAGCCAGCGCCGCTGCATGGCCACTTCTATGGGTAGGGCGTAAATGGCCAAGCGGATCGTTTCCGGCTACGTCGTCCGACTGGAATCTTGAGCAGGTATCAATAGAGCTTCTCACAGCGGAGCCTGTGGCTCGCAGCTCAGCATCCGCGACGGGCCTTTGGGATTATACCCGCCTCACACACATGTCGGATCTGGAGTGAGCGATATGTGAAGCGCATCTTGCCGGCGAGTGGGGAGAGTATAGCATTGTGGCCTGCTGAAGGGGGGCGGGCCCGATGACCCAGCGAGAACGAAGCAACCAAGCACGACGGAAGTGGCAGAGATTGGTTTCCGAGCAGGGGCGGAGCGGGCAGAGTGTGGCCGCGTTTTGCCGGGAGCGCAAGATGTGCGTATCGCATTTCTTCCGGTGGAAGAAGCGGCTGCGCGCGAGTGCCGCGGCGAAATTTCTGGAAGTGAAGTTGGCGGCAGCGGCTCCGGCACCTCGCGCGGTTGGCGATCCGCGGGTGGAAGTGGTACTGAAGAATGGCCGGAGTCTGCGCGTGGGGCCAGGATTCGACCGGGAGTTGGTGCGGGCGCTGGCGGCGGTGCTGGAGAGCGCGGCATGAGGGGGCTGCCGAGTTTGCGGACGCTGGACGAAGACGCGGCGGGCGTGCCGCGGGTGCGCATGTGGTTGGCGAGCGAGGCGACGGACATGCGCTGCGGGTTTGACCGCTTGGTGGAGCGGGTACGCGCGGTAATTGGCGAGGATCCTCTGAGCGGGCATCGGTTCGTTTTTCGCTCGCGGCGGGGCGATCGCTTGAAGATTTTGACCTGGGATCGGGATGGATTTGTTTTGTGGTACAAGCGCCTGGAGGCTGGGGTGTTCAAGCTGCCGCGCGCGGAGAGCGGGGCGCGGTCGCGGGAGTTGCGGGCCAGCGAACTGGCGATGATCCTGGACGGGATCGATGTGTCACGGCTGGAGCGGGTGCGGCGCTACGAACGCCCGGTAGGATGAAGGGGCGCGGTGTTTTCTGCCTTTCCCAGACAACAAATATCCGCGTGGGTTGTAACCAAACTCGTATTACTACGTCTAAGCTGACGTGGCTACTCTGAAAATTCCCCATGAAGCCTTGCCGGAAGATCGCGCAGCACTGAAGGCGCTGTTGCGGGCGGCGCTGGGGGAGCGCGACCAGGCGCAGCAACGGGCAGAAGAGCAGGCCGCGCGGGCCGCGCAGCAGGGGAAGCGCGCCGACGATCTCTACCTCCAGAATCTGCGTCTGCAATTAGAACTGGACCGGTATAAGAAGTGGTACTACGGGCCGCGGGCGGACCGGCTGAAATCGACCGGTGAGCTGGCGCAAGCGCTGCTGAACTTCGGCGAGGAACTGGCGCAGAAACCGGTGCCCAGGGAGGAGGCCGCTGCGGCGAGCGAGCCGGCCTCGGAATTACGGCGGGTGAAGCGACGCCGGGGCCGGCGCGCTTTGGCCCACTTCTAAAACCTCCCGGTGACCACGCAGTTCTACGAGTTGAGTGCCGAAGAGCGGGCCTGCCCGGGCTGCGGCGAGGAACGAAAAGAGATCGGCGCGGAGGAGAGCTGGCAGATCGAGTACCTGCCCGGACATTTCGAGCGGATTCAGCATGTGCTTAAAAAGTATGCCTGTGCTCAACGCGAAGCGGCGGGGGAGAAGCCGCAGATGACCGTGGCGGCGCGGAAGGACTCACCTCTGGAGCGGGGTCTGGCAGGGCCAGGGCTGCTGGCTTACATCGTGTCGAGCAAGTTTGCCGATTACCTGCCACTGTACCGGCTGGAGGAGATTTTCGCCCGCCAGGGATTCGAGATTTCGCGGGCCACGCAGTCGGTCTGGTGCGGTGACGTGGCCGACCTGGTCGAACCCTTGTACCGCCGGATGGCCGAGCGTGTGCGGCAGTCGCACGTGGTGGCCACTGACGACACGGTGCTGCCCATGCTGAGCGTGGGCAAGACTCGGCCGGCGCGCATGTGGGTGTACGTGGGAGACGCCGAGCATCCCTACACCGTCTTTGACTTCACCTTGACCCGCAGCCGCGACGGGCCGCAACAGTTTCTGAAAGATTACACCGAGGTTCTGCTGGCTGACGCCTACGGCGGCTACAACGGCGTGGTAACGGGCAACGCGCTGACGCGCGCGGGGTGTTGGTCGCATGCGCGTCGGCGATTCATCGAGGCGGAGCCCAGCGCGCCGGAGATCGCCCGCGAGGTGGTCGCCGTGCTGCGCGAGTTGTTTGCGGTGGAACAGCAGGCCAAGGAACTTTCCGTGGCGGAGCGTTTCGCCCGGCGCCAGGCATATTCGGCGCCGCTGTTGGCCGACCTGCGGCAGAAGCTACTGCGCTGGAAGGAGCAACTGCTACCCAAGCATCCTATGACCGAGGCGGTCAATTACACGCTCGGCCAGTGGGCAGAACCAAATGTTTTTTGTTCGGACGGGGCGGTGCCCATCGACAACAACGTGTCCAACGCGAGATGAAACGCGTGGTGCTCAATCGAAAGGATTCCCTTTTCGTCGGCAATCCGCGCGGCGGCCGCACCGCCGACTTCCTCGCCAGCCTGACTTCCACCTGCCGCCGGCACGGCGTCGATCCGCAACTCTACCTGACGCAGTTGCTGGTGAATCTGCCCTCCTGGCCCGTGCGCGACCTCGACGTCTGGCTGCCCGACCAGTGGAAGCTCCGCCACGCCGCCCGCCTCGCCAACCTCAATCAGCATAACTCCACCACCCTCGACAACCTGCCGTCACCCACACCCGACTAGAATCTGTGCTTCACGTAGCGCTCACGATCTGGAAAGGACACCTTCCTGCTGTTTCCAAGTTCTCCTTGAAAGCTGCTGGAGGTCAACCGCCCGCCAGCAAAGGTCAATGTCCTTTTACCTAGAAGATGTTGTAAGCCCGATCAAAACTTACGAGGACTTTGCACCCGTTCTGTGATTTGCAAGAGAACTCGTGCCTTTCCTTGCTCGGCATCATCGCAAACCCACCAGGCCCCAAAGAAGTTGGAGCGACGGCCTTCATCTCGATGAAGACATCCCCCTGAATCACCATTAGCTACTCCTCGGCGGTGTGGTAATGCCATGGCACGACGCAGCCCTGAGGGAGCTGAAGTATGTGCGTTGAAGGCCCGGTGTTGGGATCCGCGCTCTCATTGGCAAAACTAAGACATTTGACGTCGGAATCCTGCGCAAACTTTACCGCGCTAATGGGCTTCACAAAAGAATTAGGGCCTTCTTGAGCCCACCCTACTGCCGAAACCAGGAACAAACATATGAATGGTACAGCAACCTTGCTTGTCATCTTTTCAATAATCCAAAAGTGTACAAACTCAGAATCATTCTACGTGAGGCGTATCATAGGTAACCGTCCGGTGAACCCATATGGGAGACAGTCGCGGACGTGCGCAGGGGGGAAGGTAGGTTGGAGGGGATTCGGGCGTAGAGGGTCAGGAAGTCGTGGCGGGCTGGCGTTGCTCTTGCCAGTGATCGGGAAGCAATTCGGCAAGGTGGTTTTTGGGGTGATCACTGATGCGTGCGAAGAGATCGCGCAAATAGGCGAACGGATCGATGTGGAGCCGCTTGCAGGTCGCGATGAGGCTGGTCAGCACGGCAGCGGTTCGTCCCCCGTGGTCGCTGCCCAGAAACATCCAGTTTTTTCGACCTACGGCAACTCCACGCAGGCTGCGCTCGGCGCCGTTGTTGTCGATCTCCAGATCGCCATCTTCACAGTAGCGACCCAGCGCCTGCCAATTTGACAACGTATAGGCGATGGCTTGCCCTTCCGGACTCTTGGGCAGAACCTGGGGTTGTTCTCGCTCCAGACAAGCGCGCATGTCCGCCAGGATCGGTTTTGCTTTCTTTTGCCGCAGCGCCTGACGTGCGACGGGATCCAACTTCCGGTCGCGAGCTTCGCGCTCGATGTCGTAAAGCAAGCGGATGTAGGCGAGCATCATCGTCGAGCGTATCAAGTCGGAGGACTGCGCTTCGAAGAACCTCCGTCTGACATGCGCCCAACACGCCACCTCGGCAATGCCGCGCTGGCTATCCTCGTAAAAGTGATCGTATCCCGAGTACGCATCGGCTTGCAGATATCCGCGAAATTCCTGGAGGAACGCTTCTGGTTTTTTGTCCCCACGGCAAGTTTTTTCCGCCCCTTCCCACCGCTCCGGCTCCGCCTCTGCATTGCAAGCTCGTAAATTCCTGTTTTTTTAGCAAGAATTTTGCGACCTTTGTAGGGGCACCCCTTGGGGTCATAGGCGCTAGAATAAGTCATTCGATACTCCTGGGTGAGCGGGTTGTGCCATGCGGAGGCGGTTCATAAGTTCCGTGATCGACGCTTGAAACCTTCCGAGGCGGTAGAGGCGCTTTCGCGGT
>Ga0181539_1003080_pt1 | contig 15786 bp, 14 predicted proteins | sample PEATcosm2014_Bin_46_FD_119767 | JGI IMG/M metagenome (GOLD analysis project Ga0181539, IMG submission 119767) | Peatland microbial communities from MTU Mesocosm Facility, Houghton, MI, USA - PEATcosm2014_Bin23_60_metaG | ecosystem: Environmental > Terrestrial > Soil > Wetlands > Peat | place... | reverse complement strand
GTAAGAGCTGCCATGTACCTGCTTTGGCTACGAGTTGCGGCCATTTTGTATGCTGGGGGATGTGTCGCCATCTTCCCCGCCGTGCTCTCGAAATCCCTGCCCTGGCGCAAAACCTGCGTCCACCTGAGCGGATTGGCCTTTTTCTTCCACTTTGTCTCGGTGGTGGAGATGCTGGTGCAGGCGCACCGCTGGATGCCAGTGGGCGTGCGCGAAATCGAGTCGCTGCTGGGCTTTGCCGTGGCCGGCCTGTTCTTCCTGGTCTGGTGGCTCTACGATGCCATCTCCCTTGGACTCTTTGCTTTACCAGCGACTTTCTTCCTGGTGTTCATTCCCTCGCTGGGTCCGGATCGCTACCGCTTTCCATCGCAGACGGTGTGGATGAGCTGGCTGGTGGCGCACATCATCGCGCTGCTGCTGGCCTATGCAGCCCTCTGTTTCAGCCTCCTTGCGTCGATGCTCTATTTGGTGCAGGAGCGGCGCATCAAGGCCAAGCCGAAACCGGGCAAAGGCGGAAAGTCTCCGCTGGACTGGCTTCCGCCGCTCGACACGCTGGAGCGTCTGGCTCTGGCCACGCTCGAATTCGGATTTCCCTGCATGACGGTGGGCTTGTTGATTGGCTCCGTTCTGGTACAGGAAACTTCGCTGGGCGCGGCCTATTTTCTCGATCCCAACATCCTCGCTTCCATCGTCATGTGGTTCGTTTACGTGACGCTCCTTCTGCTCCGCCGCGGCATGGGAATGCGCGGCCGCAGGGCTGCCTATGTCTCGGGCGCGGCCCTGGTTGTGATGATGGCGGTTTGGGCGGTCAACTTCTACAGCCAGGTGCACAGGTTCGGACCGCAATGACACTTGCACTCATTGGCGTGAACCACAAAACGGCGCCCATCGCGCTCAGGGAGAAGATCGCCATCGGCCGAGACGACCTGGCCGAGACCACCCGCGCGCTGGCCTCGACGCCGGGAGTCGCCGAGTGCATGATCGTCTCCACCTGCAACCGCGTGGAACTGCTGGCCGCCGTGGAGGGCCCCGACGCGCCGATTGCGGGCTTCCTGTCGAGCTACTTCGGCATTGACGCCTCCGTGCTTGCGCCGCACCTGTACGAGTACCACGACAAAGATGCCGTCAGTCACCTCTTCCGCATGGCCGCGAGCCTTGATTCCATGGTGGTCGGCGAGCCGCAGATTCTCGGCCAGGTGAAGGAAGCCTTCGCCGTGGCGCGCGCCGCAGGAACCGTCTCCAGCCAGTTGGAACATCTGCTGCAAAGCGCGTTTGCAGCGGCGAAAAAGGCGCGCAGCGAGACGGGCATCGGTTCAAATTCGGTTTCCATCGCATCCGTGGCAGTGGATCTGGCGCGCAAAATCTTCGGCTCACTGCAGGGGCGCACAGTATTCCTGGTGGGCGCGGGAAAAATGAGCGAAATAGCCGCGCGGCACTTGGTGCAGCAAGGCGCGGGCGCGATTTTGGTCAGCAATCGCACCGCGGAGCGCGCGCGCCGCATGGCCGAGGAGTTTTCCGGCGCGGTGGTGCCGCAGGTCATCGACTTCGCGCAGCTTTACGAGGCGGCCAGCCGCGCCGATATCGTCATCAGTTCCACGGGCGCGCCGCATCCCATCTTCCGCCGCGAGCACGGGCAGGCCTTCCTGCACAAGCGGCGCAACCGGCCCATGTTCTTCATCGACATCGCCGTGCCGCGCGACGTCGATCCGGAGATGAACAAGCTCGACGGCATCTTCGTCTACGACATCGACGACCTGCAGCAGGTGGCCGCGGCGCACATGGAAGAGCGCAGCCGCCAGGCGATTGACGCGGAAGCACTGATCGGCGCCGAGGTGGAACGCTTCCACCAGCGCCAGCGCGCGGTGAATGTCGCGCCGGCCATTGTTGCATTGCAAAAAAGGGCCGAAGAGATTCGCGTGGCGGAGATGCAACGGATTCATAACCGGCTCGGGACGCTTTCGGCCGAACAGTTGGCGGCCGTCGAGGCGCTCACACGCGGCCTCGTGAACAAATTTCTGCATCCGCCGATGCAGGCGCTCAAGCAGGCGGCGCGCGAGGGGGACGAGTCACGCCTCGAAGCGATCTTCGAAGAGTGGTCGGTGTCGCCGGCTGCCCCGGCTGAGGCAGAACCGGCGAACGCGCCCGCAGCAAAGGCCGAAGCGGAGAGCCCGAAGGCCGAGGACGGTGAGGGCAAGCGCGTCATCAATGTGAGAGTCTTTGAAGGCGGCATGGGGGCGCGCAAATGAAGCTGCGCATTGGGAGCCGTGGATCGCAGCTCGCACTCTGGCAGGCCAATCACATTGCCGGATTGTTGCGCGTCGAGGGCCACGACGTCGAAATCGAGATCATCAAAACCACCGGAGACCGTTTGCAGGAGGTGACCTTCGCGCAGGTAGGCTCCAAGGGCATGTTCACGAAGGAAATTGAAGAAGCGCTGGCCGAAGGACGCGTCGATCTCGCCGTGCATTCGCTCAAGGACCTGCCCACTGAGCTGCCGGAGCCATTTGCGCTCGCGGCCACGCCGGTGCGCGTCGATCCGCGTGACGTATTCGTTTCCCTCAAGTATGCCAATCTCGCTGCGCTGCCGCCGGGCGCGCGCGTGGGCACCAGCAGCCAGCGCCGCCGCGCGCAGCTCAAGGCGCTGCGCCCCGACCTTGACTTGGTCGAGTTTAGAGGCAACGTCGACACGCGGCTGCGCAAGCTGGCCGAGGGGCAGGTGGAGGCGATTCTGCTGGCCGCCGCCGGGCTCGACCGCCTGGGCCGCACCGATTGGGTGCGCGAGCGGCTCTCGCCGGAACAATTTTGCCCCGCTGCCGGTCAAGGCGCGTTGGGCATTGAGACGCGCAAGGACGATGCGGCGACGATCGGGGCGGTGAGCTTTCTCGATCATGCCGATACGCGGTTCGCCGTCGCGGTGGAGCGCGCGGCACTGGCCGCGCTGGGCGGCGGTTGCCAGGTGCCCATCGGGATCCACTGCCGCCCGAAGCCGTTTGAAGCGTGGGAAGGTACGAACGAAACCCGGTCGCGCGACGAGGTCTTTGCCGTTGTTGCCAGCCCTAATAGCGGCGCAACCGTGCGCGCCTATCTTGCAGGCGTGCGCGAAAACGACGATCCCGCGGCGCTGGGCCGTCAGATTGCCGCAATGCTGATGGAAGCAGGCGCGGGCCCGTTGCTTGCGGAAGGCAGCGACGCGGCAGGCGGAGCGGCCTGATGTCGGCGCTGCCGCTTGCGGCCCGCCGCGTGCTGGTCACGCGTGCCGCGCATCAGGCAAGCAAACTCAGCGACGGGCTGCGCGCGCTGGGCGCCGAGCCGGTTGAAGTTCCCGTACTGGAGATTCAGCCTCCTGCCGATCTGGCGCCGCTCGACCGCGCTCTGCGCGCACTCGATTCGTATGACTGGCTCATTCTCACCAGCGCCAACACGGTGCGTTCGCTCCAGGAGCGTGCGCAGTCGCTTGGCTTGCCGCTCGCTGCGGGGCCGCGTTTGCTGGTGGCTGCGATCGGCGAAGCCACTGCGGCCGCCGCGCGCGATGCAGGCTTTACCATCGCGCTTGTCCCGCCGAATTACGTCGCCGAAAGCCTGGTTGCTACGCTGTTGCCTCAGACCGCCGGCCAGCGCATTCTCCTCGCCCGCGCCGGGATCGCTCGCGACGTGATTCCCGATGCGTTGCGCGCCGCCGGGGCGACGGTCGACGTTGTCGATGCTTACAGAAACGTCATGCCCGCCGCCGCGCCGGAACTGCTGCGCGCAGCATTGGAGAAGGGAATCGAGGCGGCAACCTTCACCAGTTCCTCAAGCGTGACGCATCTGGCCGAAGCCGCGCGCGCGGCCGGGATGGCCTTTCCCTTTGCGGGGGTGCGCGCCGTCTCCATCGGTCCCATCACTTCTCAAACTCTGCGCGCGCTCCAGTGGGAACCCGCCGCGGAAGCAATGCCCTCTGACGTCTCCGGTCTGATCGCCGCCACGCTCCGCGTTCTTCGCGCCTAAATCACGCACTCCGTTACCGCCGGTTTCCACAGGCCGCGGAAGAGCACTTCAGGCTCCGCACGAAGTGTAAGGGCACGACTTCAGTCTGGCCGATAGCCCAGGATCGGACCCAGGAAGCTGGTTTTATTTCCTGGGGTGGAAGATTCGCACTTACGCCGCCCGCAAATTGCTCCGAAGGTGCCGAAGCCTCAGGCAGTCAGCGGCTTTGTCGCGGAAGAGGGGTCGGGAACGGAAGGAGCGGCATGCGCCACATATCCGTTTGAGCCGTGCTTGTCCTGGTACATGCGCATGTCGGCTACGCGGCAAAGCTCGTCCACGTCGCCCGCGTCGTTGGGGAACATTGCAATGCCTACACTGGCGCCGACCGACACCGGAAGACCGTCTAGCTCGAGGGGCTCTTTCAGCAGGCTCCGGAGCGAATGCCCGACGTTTTCGACGTCTGCGCGGCTCGCGGGATTTTCCAGAATCACACAGAACTCGTCGCCGCCGGTTCTGGCTGCGGAATCAGAGCCGCGAACCCTGGTAGCAAAAAGAGCGCTCACATGCCGCAACACCCTATCTCCTGCCTGGTGTCCCAGCGTGTCGTTGACCTGCTTGAACTGGTCCAGATCGATGGATAACAACCCCACCGGTGCTCCCGTGCGGCGGGCGCGGGCCAGGGCATTGTCCAACCGGTCCTGAAACAGCCGCCGATTGGCCAGTCCCGTCAGTTCGTCGTGCAAGGCGAGGTGTTTGCTGTGTTCAAGCTGATCTTCCAACAGCAGCAGCAACATCCCCATGGCCACCACGTAGGTCGGAAGGTGCCAAATCTCACTCTCGATATAAATCTGCGGCCAATGCGTTTGCTGCAGAGGCTCCAGTACAAAGACCAGCGCCCATCCGAGAAATCCGAAAATGGTCACCGAGGCCCCAGCTGTTGCGTGGCGATGGTTCCAGAAAGTAAAGAGGCAACAGCCGATAAATACCGCGAAGAGAACGCCCTCCCGGGCCGCAAGAACACCGTACGGAGGCCGGTTCTGGACAATCAGCAGGAAGATCGAGAGCGATGCGCAAAGCACCACGACCATCCAGCGGCGTCGGTTGTTAACGGATCGAATCGACGCCAGGGTAACGGCAAGCGGGCAGATGGTGAGCAGCAGCGCGGCGAGAGTCATTGCCCAGCGCCAGTCCGGGCTCAGAAAAAGAATCGTCATGTAGACGCTGCCCGCTGCCCCAAGTAATCCGAGCAGCCAACGGCTGGAAGACCTGTCGCCGTGCGGCATCTGAGCGTGGGAAAACAGAAGCCCGGCCCAGGCCAGCGCAACCGCATTGACGATATTTGCCAGCCCTCCCCAAATTCCAGGTCGCTGGTTGAATAAAGCGCCAATCGAGTAAACGAGCACCATCACCCAGCCCAGCATCCAGACTCCGGAGACATATTTCTGCCTTCCCTGCGATGCGGAGCCAAAGGCCCATATCATCAGCAAGGCGCAAACCAGGTCTGGGATGCGGGTCCAATTCAAAACGCTTTACCTCTGCTCGGAGAAGCCTCTTAGCAATAGAATAGGCAATCTTTAGATCGGTGCGATAGTTCTCCAGTTACATCGGAGGTAACTCCAGGCAAACTAGGGTAACTTGCCAAAAGCTTCATCGTATGGAACGAGCGGTCGAAAATGGCGCAATATGTCGCATTTTGCCGGCGTTTTTGCCCTTTTCAGCCCCAAACCTACGCTTTCATCGCAGGTTTCTGCCCCTGCCCGCTCTCCCAGCCCCGCCGACTCCGCTAACCCAGCTAACTCTGCTCCCTCAACTCTGCCACGTCTTGTCCTTCGACCGGCAGAGCGGCTCCAGGTTGCACACGTTGCACTTCGGGTTGCGGGCGGTGCACACCTGCCGGCCGTGCTGGATGATCTGGTGTGAAAAGCGGATCCAGCGGTCGCGCGGCAAAATCCGCATCAGCTCCTGCTCCACCTTTTCCGGCGTGTCGCCGCTGGCCAGTTCCAACCTCCGTGCGATGCGGAAGACATGCGTGTCGACGACAATGCCCTCCGCTCTTCCAAAGCAGACGCCAAGCACCACGTTGGCCGTCTTGCGCGCCACGCCGGGAATGGTGATCAGCTCGGCCAGCGTTTGCGGAATCTGGCCGCCGAAATCGGCGATGATCTTGCGTGCTGCGCCCTGGATCGATTTGGCCTTGTTGTGATAGAAGCCGGTGCTCTTGATCAAGTTTTCAAGCTCCGGCAAGCTCGCCTTGGCCATCTCCTCCGGAGTCGGGAAGCGACGGAACAGCTCCGGCGTCACCATGTTCACGCGCGCATCGGTGCATTGCGCGGAAAGAATCGTCGCCACGAGCAGCTCCCACGGCGAACGATGGTGGAGCGCGCATTCGGCTTTCGGGTACGCTTCGTCGAGGCCTTTCAGGATCGCGGCCACGCGGTCGGCGGCTAACGGCCCACGCGGGGCGGGCGTCTTAGTTGATGGGCTGCGCGAAGCCTTGGGTTCTGCGCTGCGTGCGACCTCGCGTTTCCTCACAACACGTTTTTTCGTCGTCTTGGTTTTGGCCATCATCGTCCTCAGGAGCTCCGCAGCCCCATGGTAAAGCACAATTCAGCCGTTTGGTGCTGCAGCGCGAAGCAGTCTGAGCCCTATACTCGCTTCATGGCGATTGCGCGATGGCTGGTTCCTGGTTTCCTTGCGTTCGGAATGCTCGGTGCGTCTCTGGGCAGCGCCCAGCAGGCGACGGCGGCTATTGTAACGGAGCCGCAGCCCAGCTTCGAGGTCGCGTCCATCAAGCCCAGCCGGCCCGATGAACAGGGCTATGACTGGAACGGCGGAGTCGACCGGGTCTCGATTAAGAACTACACTCTGCGGCGGCTGATTCGGACTGCTTACGGTTTGAAGTCGGACTCGCAGGTGCTCGGCGGTCCTGATTGGATTGGCAAGCAGGCATTTGATATCGAAGCCAGATTTGGCGATGCGGAAATTGCGACGCTGCAGAAAATGAGCAACCGCGAAAAATTCCGCGAGGCGCGGCTCGCACTGCAGGCGCTTCTCGCCGATCGCTTTCAGCTCCGGATCAGCCTGGAAACGCGCAGCATCCCGGTTTATTCGCTGGTCGTCGTGAAAACGGGAGCAAAGCTGGCGCCGTCGGCGCCACAGCTCGATGCTGACGGAAAGCCAAAGACCGACCAGAATCACAGCATCCACGACAATGATGGCCACGTGACGGCTAAGGCAATCTCGATGAGCGGCTTCGCCGATTGGTTTACGTATCTGCCGGAATGCGATCGGGTGGTCGTCGATCGGACAGGGCTGGCTGGGGAATACGACTTCAAGCTGGATTGGACTGAGGATAGCGGCCAGGGCGCTCCGCCGGATGCGCCTCTGCCCGGCCTGTTCACTGCGCTGCGCGAGCAACTTGGCCTGGAGCTGAAACCCGACAAGGCTCCCATCGACGTAGTCATTGTCGATGCCGCCAAAGAACCTGACTTCGACTAGTCGCTCTTCGTCTCTCGCCGGTTACAGCTTCCCGTTCACCCAATCTCCCAGCTTCTCCACCGGCAGCCTCAGCCCAATGTAAAACTGCCCGAACAGCGCATACACCGCGCTCACTTCGTCGAAGCGCATCTCGTAAATCAGCTTCTTGAAGACCACCGGATCGTCGGCGAAGAGGTCGACGCCCCACTCCCAATCATCCATCCCGATCGATCCTGAGATGATCTGCTTCACCTGCTCGGCGTAGCGGCGGCCGATCATGCCGTGTTCGTGCATCATGCGCTGGCGCTCGGCAAAGGGCACCGTGTACCAGTTCACCTTCTCGCCGCGCTTGCGGTCCATGGGATAAAAGCAAAGGTACTTCGCATCAGGGATTGCGGGAAACAGCCGCGGCTTCATAGCGTCGGCGCCGCGCGCGAGCGAGTTTGCAATCTCCGCGCTCCACTCCTGTGAATGCGCCTCAAATCCCTTCGCCGACGCGGCCTCATAGGTTTTGCGGCTCGACTCGTAAAGGCCCAGCTCCACCACCGACACGTAGGAATGCGTCGGTGTGAGGAAGTCAAAGAGCGCGGTCTGCGCCAGGTCCAGCTCCACTTGATTCAGCGCTTCGAACGATTCGCGGAAGTGCACGAAGATCAGGTCGCCCTTGTGCCCAAGTTCCGAGAAAAGGGCCGTGCGCACCGGCGCATCGGGGCCAGGACGCTCCATCGAACGCAGTGCGTCTATTGCATCGGCAACAATCTTCTTGCGTTCGCCTGGCGCACAGCCGCGCCAGGATTTCCAGTCGAAACGGAAGAACTGGTGGAGCACGCTGGAGCCTTCCAAAGTGAGCGGTACGGGCGGGAAATCGGGCAACGGAACCTCCTATGAAGAAACAGCGGAGCTAGCGGTGCTAGCGGAGTTGGCGGAGCTAAATCGGTTCCGGAGGGCGATCGCGTTTCATGCGCGGCACGCCGAAAGGGCCCGGTTGAGACCAAGAACCATCAAGCAACCACACCTCATCCTAACAAATGAGAAATGCAGACGTGTGCATGATTCTTTTCTCGGCACACTGTCGCGCGCACCCCGCTAGAGCGCTCAAGTGGCTTATATACTGGGAACGCTCATGACCGAAAAGATCGTCGCACTCGTATTTCAATTTGTCATTCAAGTCATCAACGCCGGCGGGTACGCGGGCATCGTCGGGCTCATTACGCTGAACTCGTGCGGCATTCCCATTCCCTCTGAGATCATCATGCCGTTCTCTGGATACCTCGCCTACCTGGGGCGCTTCAATCTCTTTTTTGTGGCCATTGCCGGAGCGGTGGGCTGCAATATCGGTTCGGCAATCGCGTATTGGATCGGCGCCAAAGGCGGGCGGCCGCTTGTAGAGCGCTACGGCGGATGGGTGCTGATGAACCGCCATGATCTCGACCTGATGACAAGGTTTTTTCAGAAGTACGGATCGATTGCGATTCTGGTGGGGCGTATGTTGCCGCTGGTGCAGACCTACGTCGCCTTTCCCGCGGGAATCGGCAAAATGCCGCGGCTGCGTTTTCACATCTACACCACGGCGGGCTCCTTCATTTGGTATTTTTGCCTGGCCTGGGCGGGCATGAAGCTGGGCCAAAGCTGGAATACCGATCCACGCCTGCAAGAGGCGTTTCATCACTTTCATCTGGCGGTAGAACTGGCGGCGCTGACGTTGGTCGTTTGGTTCCTGTGGGTGCACATCAAGCGGCGGAAAAAACAGGGAGTAGGGAGTAGCCAGTAGGGAGTAGGCAAGCGAATTCACCCGTGGTACGAAAATTCGAAATCATTTTCAAAACAGAAGAACAGGAGAAGCAATGGCAACGAAGGGGAAAGGCGGCAAGAAGGCCGTAGTTCGCGCGGGCAATGCGTCCGCGAGCAAGAAGACCGCCGCAACAAAAGTTGAGCCCGCCAAGGGCAAATTGGGTGTGATGGTGGTCGGCCTGGGAGCCGTCGCCACCACCATGATTGCCGGCGTGGAAGCCATTCGCCGCGGACTGGCCAGCCCCGTGGGCTCGCTCACGCAAATGGGCACCATCCGGCTGGGCAAGCGCACTGACAACAAGTCGCCGCTCATCAAGGACTTTGTTCCGCTGGCCGATCTGAAAGACATTGTCTTTACCGGCTGGGACATCTTTGAAGACAACGTGTACGAGGCCGCCGCGCACGCAGCCGTGCTCAAGCCTGAGTTGCTGAAGAAGCTCAAGCCGGCTCTCCAGAAGATCAAGCCCATGCCCGCCGTCTTCGATCAGTATTACGTCAAGCGGCTCCACGGCACGCACGTGAAGAAGGGCAAAAACAAGCGCGATCTTGCAGAGCAGCTACGCGCTGATATTCGCGCCTTCAAAAAGAAGGTTGACCGAGTGGTCATGATCTGGGCCGCCTCGACCGAGATTTTCCTCGAGCCGAAGCCCGTGCATCGTTCGATCGAGGCGTTCGAAAAGGGATTGCTGGACAACGATCGCGCCATTGCTCCCTCGCAAATCTACGCCTACGCGGCGCTCAAGGAAGGCGTGCCCTTCGCCAATGGCGCACCGAATCTCACCGTCGACCTTCCCGTCATGATCGAGTTGTCGAAGAAGAACGCGGCGCCCATCTGCGGCAAGGACTTCAAGACCGGGCAGACGTTCATGAAGACGGTGCTGGCGCCGGCCTTCAAGGCGCGCATGCTGGGCGTCAACGGATGGTTCTCCACCAACATCCTCGGCAATCGCGACGGCGAAGTGCTCGACGAGCCGCAATCCTTCAAGACCAAGGAAGAGTCGAAGCTAGGATCGCTCGAATACATCTTCCAGCCGGAGATTTACCCCGAGCTCTACAAGGACATCTACCACAAGATTCGCATCAACTACTATCCGCCGCGGGGCGACGAAAAAGAGGCGTGGGACAACATCGACATCTTCGGCTGGCTGGGTTATCCCATGCAGTTGAAGGTGAATTTCCTGTGCCGCGATTCGATCCTGGCTGCGCCCATCGCACTGGACCTGGTGCTTTTCCTCGATCTCGCCAAGCGCACGCCGAAACTGCGCTCCATCGGCATTCAGGAGTGGCTCAGCTTCTACCTGAAGTCGCCGCAGAGCGCGCCCGGGCTCTACCCCGAGCACGATCTGTTCATTCAGTCGATAAAGCTCAAGAACACGCTGCGTCACATCATGGGCGCTGACCTGGTGACGCACCTCGGGCTTGATTACTACGATTAGCTTTCCGCCCCGGTCCCCGAATGCGAGGGACCGGGGGCACCCGTGCACCCGTGCGGTATTCTGCTCGGCACATGGCGTAATCTGAAAGAACCATGAAAGATTCCGCCGTTCTGTTGATCGATTGCCCCGATCGCAAGGGCCTGGTGGCACGCGTGTCGGGACTGCTCTTCGAGCGTGGCGCCAATATTTTGCACGCCGACCAGCACATTGACCGCGACCTTGGCCTTTTTTTCATGCGCGTCGAGTTTGAATTGGAGGGATTCGATCTGGAATCGTTCCGCGCCGCCTTTGCCGCGCTCGCCTCCGAATTGAACATGACCTGGAAGCTCACCTCGAGCGCGCGCAAGCCGCGGGTTGCGCTCTTCTGCTCGCAGTATCTGCACTGCATGGCTGATCTGCTGCACCGCTGGCGCACGGGCGAGCTGGTCTGCGAGATTCCCCTTATCGTTTCGAACCACCGCGAGGTCGCGAACCTGGCGGCTTTTTATGGCGTGCCGTTTGAGCACGTCCCGGTTACAGCAGAGACCCGCGCCGCGGCGGAAATCCGGCAAGTCGAGCTCCTCGAGCGGAATGAAATAGAACTGGTGGTTCTGGCGCGCTACATGCAGATTCTCTCGCCGGGCTTCGTGGCGCGGTATCCGGCGGCGATTATCAACGTGCACCACTCGTTTTTGCCGGCGTTTACGGGCGCGCGGCCCTACCACGCGGCGCATGCCCGCGGAGTCAAGCTCATCGGGGCCACCAGCCACTATGTTACGGAGGTTCTCGATGACGGCCCGATCATCGAGCAGGACGTGGCGCGCATCTCGCACCGCGACCAGGTGGAAGATCTGGTGGCGCGCGGGCGCGATCTGGAGCGCATGGTACTTTCCCGGGCCGTGCGCTGGCACCTGGACCGGCGTATTCTCTGCTACGGGAATAAGACGGTCGTATTTGACTGAAACTCGGGGGATAGGAAAGCGAGGTTGTATGAGGGAATCCATTGAGGCTGCTGTGGAGGCTTTCGTGCGCGCCATCAACCGGCAGGATGCAGACGCGCTGGCAGAGTTGATGACGGAAGAGCACCGTTTTGTCGACTCGCTGGGCAAGGTTGTGGAGGGTCGCGAGAGGATGCGTGCGGGGTGGAAGGGATATTTCGCCATGGTTCCCGACTACAACATTGTCGTGGACGAGAAATTCGTCGACGGGCCGCTGGTGGTGCTGCTTGGCACGGGGCAGGGGACTTACGCGGGCGGAGGGTATACGGCCGCGGAAAATCGCTGGTCAACGCCGGTCGCGCTGCGTGCGTTTGTGGAAAACGGCAAGGTGGCGGAATGGCGAGTCTATTCGGACAATGAGCCGATGCGTCGGTTAATGGCGCGGGCAGGGCAAGCAATCTGAGGCACAACTGTCAATGAATCTGCATCTTAAGCGAGACTCCCGAAGAGAATTCGGGTCAGGGCTTGCTTTTTGTATCCAGTCTGGGTTAATTTACTAACCAGTTAGTTAATCCAATGGCGCAGCCCCATACAACCGAGACCCAGGCCGACCGTTCGGCCGAAACGCGCAGCCGGATTCTTGAGGCTGCATTGACTGAGTTTGCCGCCAACGGCCTAGCCGGGGCGCGCACCGAGGCAATTGCTGCCGCCGCCGGGGTCAACAAGGCGCTGCTCTATTACTACTTCGAGAGCAAGGAAAACCTATACGCCGCAACGCTCGAAATGGTCTCGGCCCGGGTGCGCGACCGCTCGATGGCGGTGTTTCTTCGCGAAGCCAGCCCCGGAGAGCGGATGTTGCGTGCGGCGCTGGACCATTTTGACCGGATTCTGACGCAACACGAGTTCCAGAGCCTGATGCAGCAGGAGATGATGCGATTGCGGAAAGGCGAAACGGCGGAGTTGCCGATCCTGGTGAAGCGGGTCTTCTCGCCGCTCATGGCGATGTTCCAGGCCATGGTGCGCGAAGGCATCGCGTCAGGCGAGCTGATCGAAGCGGAGTGGATGCAGATCGTGCTGGCGGCGCTGGGCGCAAACGTTTTTTACTTTCTCAGCGCTCCGGTTTGGCGGCAGACCGTGCCCTTCGAGCCCTTCGACGCCGAGGTGCTGCGGGCTCGGCGCGTGGCGCTGGTGGAGTTTCTGGGTCAGGCGCTTTTCCAGGATCGCAAGCATGGCGCAGAGATAGCGGCAAAGGTACTGGGCGACACGCCGATGCCGGAGACAAGTGAATTCAAAGGTTTGAGGTGACGGGCGAGTGAGCGCGCGAAATCGAGTTTTTCTGATTCTGGGACTGCTGTTGGTGGGATCGTTGATCTGGTATCTCACGACCACGCGGCGTTCCGCAGATTTGCAACTGATCGGGACCGTGGATGCGAACGAAGTGATCGTCAGCTCCAAAATTCCGGGGCGCATCCAGACGCTGACCGTGGAAGAGGGTCAGGACGTGACGCAAGGCGAACTGATCGCGGTCATCGAGAGCCAGGATCTGCAGGCGGCGCTGAAGGCCGCCGAGGCCACCGCGGCGAGCCAGCGCTGGAAGCTGAACAGCACCGAGGACACGGAGCAGCAGAACCGCGGTGAAACCTCCAGCGCAGTGGTGAGTGCCGAGGCGCAGGTGAAGTCGGCTCAGGCCTCTCTGGCGCAGGCTCAGGCGCAGTATGAGCATCAGCAGGCCGATACCAGCCGCGCGGTGGCTTTGGCGCAGCAGGGGATAGACAGCACGCAAACGCGCGACGAAATGGTAACGGCCCTGCAGGCAGCCAAGGCCGCGGTGGATGCAGCGCGCAATAATCTGGCCGCGGCGCAAGCCAATCTGCGCCAGGCGCGCGCCCATGAGCTGTTAACCGACGCCTCAGCGCGCACCGTGGACCAGACCCGCGCTGACGCAGCCAATGCCCGCGCTCTGGCGCAACAGGCGCAAGTCGAAGAAGGATATGCGCAGATCGTCTCGCCCATCAACGGCAAAGTGGACGTATGGGCAGCGCGGCAGGGCGAAGTGGTGGCCGCAGGAACGCCCATTGTCACCATCATGGACCTGACCCAGACCTGGGTCTACGCGCCGCTGCCTGAAACGCAGGCCGACGCCGTGCAATTGGGCGACAGTTTGCGCGTGGTGATGCCCAGCGGCGCCACTATCTGGGGCAAAGTGATTGCCAAATCTGCCGAGGGCGATTTCGCCACGCAACGCGACGTGAACAGCATGAAGCGCGACATCAAGACCGTGCAGTTAAAGCTGCTCATCCCCAATCCCGGCGAGAAGTTTGTGCCCGGCATGACGGCCGAAGTCTACATTCCCAAGGCAAAGTTGGTGAAGCAGTGAGCGCGCCCAACAACGCCATGCCCGCAAACGGCAACGGCGCGCCGCGTCCCGTCGCCATTGCGGTGGAGCACATCTGGAAACGCTACGGCGACTTTGAAGCCGTCAAGGACGTGAGCTTCAGCGTGACCGAGGGCGAGATCTTCGGATTGCTGGGACCGAACGGCGCCGGCAAGAGCACGCTCATCCGCATGATGACCACGCTCATTCCCGTCACCGCGGGCAAAGCCATTGTGGCCGGTCACGACGTGAGCAAGGACCCCGACGAGGTGCGGCAAGCGATCGGTGTCATTCCCCAGGCGCTCACCAGCGACCAGGATCTGACGGTTGAAGAGAACCTGTCGATCTACGCCAAGCTCTACGGCGTGCCGCGCGAGCAGCGCAGGAAGAACATCGACGCGGTGCTGGAAGCCGTCGACCTGACCGAGTGGCGCGATGCGCAGACCAAGACGCTTTCCGGCGGCATGAGGCGCAGGCTCGAAATCGCGCGCGGCCTGGTGCACAATCCGCGCATCTTCTTTCTCGACGAGCCCACCACCGGCCTCGATCCTGTGTCGCGCATCGCGGTGTGGGAGATGCTCAACAAGCTCAAGAGCACGCGCAACCTCACCATGCTCATCACCACGCACTACATGGATGAGGCCGACAAGCTCTGCGACCGCATCGCCATTGTGGACCACGGCAAGCTGGTGGCGCTGGGCACTCCGGTGGAGCTCAAGAACAGCGTGGCCGGCGCCAATGTGGTGGAAGTGCACTTTGACCGCGAGGACGAAGCCTGGCAAGAGCGCCTGCAGGCAATGGAGGGCGTGACCAGCGTGATGCCAGAGGGCTCAGGATTCTACCGCGTCATCACGCGGTCGGGATCGAAGACCACCATGCAGATTGTGGAACTCGCGGCGAGCCTGGGTGAGACGCTCACCTCGCTGAGCGTGCAAAACACCACGCTCGACGACGTTTTCATTCACTACACCGGGCGGCAACTGCGCGACGAGCAGGTGAAGCCGGTATTTACTTTGCCCCCGCGGCCGGGAGCGCGCCCATGAACCGCATGTTTGCCATCATCGAGCGCGAAATGCGCAAGTTCTTTCGCTCGCCCACGCTCATGATCATGTCGCTCATGATGCCGATTCTGCAATTGGTGATCATCGGAAACGCGTTCGGGGGCAAGATCGTGGGCACGCACGTGGCCGTGGTGGATTACGACCACGGACCGCAGGCCGTGAAGGTGCGCGAGGCCTTCGACGCCGTGGCCGTCAACATCAAAACCTTCTCCACCATCGAGTACCAGAGCGAAGTGCAGGCGCGCGAAGACGTGCGTACCGGCAAAATCGACGCCGCGGTCATCATTCCCGCGCAGTATTCGCGCCGCGTTTACGCCCAGGACGCGCCCAAGCTCGGTTTTGTCGTGGACAACTCCGATCTGTTCACGTCATCGTCGCTCGAAGCCGAAATGCAGTCGCTCGTGGACGCCCAGAACGCGCCCCAGATTCCGGGTCGCCTGACGAAAACCATCGCGCTCGAAGTCGTCGAGCTTTACCCGTACGTGAATTATCTGAAGTATCTTCTGCCGATGACGGTGGCGCTGGCGATGTATATCTCGGTGATGATCGGCGGCGGCATGCTCTACATCGACGACAAGGCGCGCGGCGTGCACGAAGGCTACCTGGTGACGCCGATTACGAAACTGGAGCTGGTCTTCGGGCTGAATATCGCCGGCGCCATTAAAGCGACGCTGAGCGGAATATCCATAGCGGTCATCGGGTCGCTCATCGCCGGGCTGGGCATTGTCTTTCATCCCATGATCATGATGCAGACGTTGAGCCTCATC
>Ga0181539_1003079_pt1 | contig 15795 bp, 15 predicted proteins | sample PEATcosm2014_Bin_46_FD_119767 | JGI IMG/M metagenome (GOLD analysis project Ga0181539, IMG submission 119767) | Peatland microbial communities from MTU Mesocosm Facility, Houghton, MI, USA - PEATcosm2014_Bin23_60_metaG | ecosystem: Environmental > Terrestrial > Soil > Wetlands > Peat | place... | reverse complement strand
GCGAACAACCGAACACGGACTGGAAAAAGGACTTGCAAAAATGTGGGGGAGGATGAATATCACGAAAAATCATAAAAAAGGTCCACGCCGGTCGTGGGTCAGAAACCATATGGGAAATCCCAGGTTAAATCGGCTTGAGGCGCGAGATGCGCCCGGGCGGGTTGCAAGAGCAGCCGGCCTAAAGAATTTAGCGTAGCGGTCAGGGTCGTACAGAAAACTGCGAAATTTCAGCGAAGACCTAAACCGAGTCACGCCCAAATGGGCGCTGCTTGGCGTATTCTTCGCAAGGCGCTTCGCAGTGCCTCTGTACGGGTGCGTCGAGTTCGCGCCTTTTTCCTTCCCCGCCTCGCACTAGAAAGGACAAAATGCCAAGCTTGGATACTATTAAATTCAAGTGCTCGCATTGCGACCAGTCCATCGAAGCCCTGGCGGTGATGCGCGGCATGACAGTTCAATGCCCAACCTGTGCCGCCTTCATAGTTGCTGGCCTCGCTGAATCAAAGCCAACACCGCCTGCCCTGCCTGAATCTCCCTCTCCGGTCACATCCATTCGGTGTCCCTGCCTCCACTGCGGGCAGAATTTGGAATTCCCCGCCGATGGGTTGGGCACGGAAATCGAATGCCCGACGTGTCATCAACAGACGATGCTCCACCGGACAGTGGCACAACCAACCCTAGACGCAGCGGAAATAGAAGAGCAGATTAAGGCCCTTGAGGTTGATCAAACGAAAGATAAGATTCTGAATGCCCTTGCAGGACCGAGAATCATCGCTTTTTTGCTGGCCGGCTTGTGTACAATTGTTGCAGTGATTCTAAACAATTGCCCAAAATTGCAGGTTGCGAACTGGGATTTTCGTTTCAGCGTTGCCGGGCTTTGCCTGATGGGTTTCGCGCTTATTTCCCCTTTGATGGTAAAATGGGCTTTTGATCGCGGCGCAACCGCCATAGAGATTCGAGATCGGCGCAGTGAAGCCAATCGCAAGCGGGATGAGGAATTGGAATTTCAGCGGCGAATCCGCGAGAATCCATTTCAGTGCCCGAAATGCGAATCGCTTGATATTGTCACGTACCACCCTTCAAAGCCGGTAGTGTTTACCCCTATGAGTTTCACGGGCATACTCGCTGGGGGAATTGCTAATGCAATGGCTAATAAAATCTTCACGGTCGAAAGGGTGTGCCGAAACTGCGGCTGCCGTTGGCCTGCGCCTGAATATGAGTGAGCCTCGCCATTTCAAAATGGAATGCGAAAAGTGCGGCCAGCATATATACTGTCCGGCTGATTATCTCGACCGACAGATACACTGTCCGGCCTGTTCAGCGTCCATAGTCGCTCGCCCGGCCAAGCTCAAGCTTGCATCCGCCGCGCCCGCGCAGCCGAAATTGCCTTTGCCGATACCCATGCCGCCGCCGATTCATCTGGCACGAACACCGGCGCCCGCTGGCGAGTCATCCAAACGAGATTTCAAGGTGGCCGGTCCAAGGATGGCAAAACCGGCGCTCGGCATTGGTGGGGCGTCACAAGTAAAAAGGCGGACAACACTGGGGGCTGTTTGCGTCGCGGTTCTTTCGGGAGCGGTTCTGTCCATTTACGGCATTCACACTCACGAACAAAATAGGGCACGGGAGCAAGAGGCAATTCGTGTCAAAGCAGAGCAAACCCACCTTGCGGAGCAGGAGGAGGAAGCGAAGCGCAGCGAGATGGAGGCCGAGCAGGAGCGGCAGCGTGTGGCGGCGGAGCAGGAAAACGAGCGAACGCGGTTGGCACAGGAGCAGGAGCAAAAGCGGCCGGCTGAATTGGAGCATGAGCGGCTCCTGAGCCAACTTCCCGTTGCCTTGTCCTCTAACAATTTTGTTGAGCTTTCGTTTGGCAAAGGCGAACTTCTGGATTTCGATTCTGAGGGGATTCATCTTTACATCGAAGGTCGCCCGGCGCGGCGCCCTTGGGATGTGCTCACAGACGATGATGCCAAAGTTTTGTTGCGGACGCCAAAGGGATTTGCGGCTGCGACAACTTTTGGCCCAAAGGCCAGTAGCCTGGCCGATGATGACGGGTCTGACCTGAGACAGCAAATGCGGCAAATATGGCGTCAAGGCAGCACCCTTAAAGAGCGGTTCATTACCCGCATGGAAATTCTGGGAATCTGCGACGCATACAACCGGGCGCGGGCGCGTTTCGTTGCGGCATCTGCAAATAGCCTGGCTTACGGTGCAGCCGCCCAGAAAGCGAAGGATGCAGCCGATCAGGCGGCGGCGCAGCGGGCGGTTGGCAGTTATTACGCCCTCAGCCCGTCGGCCCGGCAGTCTTACGTTAGCGGAGTGTCGCCCTTCGCCAGTCCTTCTTCTTTGCTTGAAAACTTGGCGGCAAACCAAATAATGTCTGCAAGCGGTAAGCCAGACTATGCTAAAGCTAACGAGTATTCCCAGATAGCTAATGCTCAGGCGACTGGCGCGGCCACTGCGGAGAGTGCGCTGAACGGATATGTCACAAAATTGTCAGAGTTGCGGTTCCATTTGCCGGACAGCGGCGAGTTTCCAGTCATTCCGCCAATGAATCTCAGAGGAGAAATCGCCGCAGAACTCAATGCAAACCTGCCGCCGCCCATACTTACAAACGCTCCGAGCGCGACCACGAATAACCCCCCGTAACAAAGATTGTCAAGTAAAGGCATAAATTGGTAGTGTCTTAATTTGGATTTGCCTCTAGTATTTTTATCTTTTTTTCGAGGGCGGCAATCCAAACATTTGTCTTTGCGAACTCGTTTTCGTCATTCAAAACCTGCTTTTCGAGTTTTTCGATACGGCGTTCCAGTTTAAAAACGCGGTCTCTCGCGTCTCGCAGGTCGATGGACACATTCTTAATTTTTTGATCTTGATTTGAGATCATTCCCGTTCAGATTCTCGCAACAACTGCACCCGCTTACCACATAGAGAATTCCATTGACCACTCCTGCCCCAGCCTGCTGGGTGGCAACAGGCAAGGTGGGCAGCGTCGTCCAGCCGTCGCTGCTTGGATCAAACGCTTCGAAGGTGTTGATCGAGTCAGTGCTGTCGGGAGCATGTCCCTTTATACACCGTCCTTTTTAAAAAAAAGTAAAAAAATCGTTTCTGTCGTCTGGCGGGCTTGCCTTATGGTTCTCATGTGCGATCACGTTCCGGCCGTTTCCACAATTTTGATTTCGTCGGCGGTGAGGCCGTAAAGCTCATACACCAGGGCGTCAATCTGGCGGTCCAGCGCGGCGCATTTGTTCCGTGTGTTGCTGATTGGTTTCTGGTGAGTTTTTCTTCATTAAACTCCTTCTTCCGGCAGGAGCGAACCCTGTTTTTCGCGCACGGCCTCCCGCGGCGCTTTGGCGAAGGGGTTGGTTTGCGGGGGGGCTTCGACGCGCTCCTGGCCGGCGAGCAAGCCTTCGATGGTGAGAATCTGGATTTTGGGGTAATCTTTGTCGTGCCAGAGTTTGGAGGTGAAACGGCCGGCATCCGCCGCTTCTTCGCGCATCGGCTTGGTCGGTTTTTCCAGGGTGAGGAGGATGCCGGCGACAAATTTTTGGTTGTTCACGTCGCCGAGCAGGGTTGCCACGTCGTTGCGCTGGACGCCGCCGCCTTTGACCTGGACGAGGATGCGTTCGCGCTTCTCCTTGCTTTCGTAGAAATAGAGCATGCCGTCCACTCCGCGATCCGCGCCTTTGCCGTCGCCTTCGGCGCGCGGGCGAGCGTCAATGAGGGAGAGCGCCCATTGCTGGAACTGCCATTTGTCGAGTTCGGCCAGGGCTTTGGCGCTGCCGAAGTCGGTGGGCTGGCCGCGCTCCTCAAAATGAACATCGTCGCCAAAGGCATCTTTGAGGCGGCGTTTGATGAGATTGATGGCGAGGTAAGTGACATCAATGCCAATCCATTGCCTGCCGAGTTTTTGCGCCGCGTGGATGGTCGTGCCGCAACCGCAAAATGGATCGAGCACAACATCGCCTTTGTTGCTGCTGGATTCGAGGATGCGCTCGAGCAACGCTTGCGGCTTCTGCGTAGGAAAACCGAGCCTCTCTTGCGCCTGAGCGCCTATCGGATTGATATCGGTCACCACATCGTTGAGCGGAACCCCCGCATTTTCATCCAGGTAACGCTTGAATCCGGGAACGCGGCCCTTTTTCGGCCAGTAGATCAAACCTTGCTTGTCCAATGCGTCCAGTTTTTGCTGGACCGTCCATGAGCTGAATGCCTTGCCAACGGTTTCCTGCAAAATTTTATTTGGAACTGCCCAATGTCGCCCGACAGCCGTCGGATTGACTTTGCGCCACGCCTTACCCGATTCGCCGCTGCGCCTTCCAGCCCCGGTCAAATCGCCAACTCGAAACCGTCCTTTGGCGTCTGAGTAGCGGTAAAAACTTTCGACGTAATCTTCGGTATAATCCTGGAAGCGGCTATTCCATGTGAACTTTCCGCCTTTGCTGTAAAACAAAATTACATCGTGAACCGGCCCCCACCGTTTTGCACCCGAATGCGCGCTGGTTCGTTTCCAGACAATTTCATTGCGAAAATTTTCCGCTCCAAAAATCCCGTCCAAAATGATTTTTAGGTAATGGCTGGCGGTCGGGTCGCAATGGAGATAGAGGCTGCCGGTGGGTTTGAGGACGCGATGGAGTTCGACCAGGCGGGGGGCCATCATCGCCAGATAGGCCATCATCGGGGAGTGCCGCAGGAAGGAATGCAGGGCCTCGACCATTTCGACGACGGCGGTGTTGGGACAGTCGTCCACGAACTCGGCATAAGTTTGGGCGGCGTCGGCCCAATTCCAAGTGTCGGTGAAGGCGTGGAACTGGGCCTGGCTGGCTTGGCCGGAAGCTTCGCGGAAGAGGACGTTGTAATCTGCGTTGGAATTGAACGGGGGATCGAGGTAAACGAGGTCCACGCTGGCGTCGGGAAAAAGCTCCTTCTGGCGCAGCCAGTTGAGATTGTCGCCAAACAACAGACGGTTCATGGGCGGGCGTTATATCAGAGCCGCCGGCGGACGGCGAGCAGGAAAAGGGGTCTCTCGACATTTTCGGGGGAATGGAAAGCGAGGTCGAGAGGCTTGTCTCCGTTGATTTACCTTGATTTATCTTGATTCACCTTGATTTACCCTGATTCGGGTTCACGAGGCGGCGATGGCGGGAGGCCGGTTTGGGTCGGGAGGGAGACCTTTTGGGGTCTGGAGCCGTTAACCCGTTAGGACCCCCGTAAACATGGGGGATTTTTGAGGTTTGACCCGTTAGAATTGCCGTTAGCAGGCGTTAGGGAGCCGTTAAGTTCCAGAGAAAAGGGGCGGCGATGAAATGCAAAGTCGCTTGGGATTGAAGCACCATGCTCTGCCACGCCTTTGGAGATGCGGCTGGTTTGTCATGCTGCCAGACCGGCGGTTTACAGATGGTTTCGCCGGATTTTCATGGTGATGGCGCCTGGAATGGGTTTCAGGCTCACAAGAACCAGATAACCCCCGCCGCCGGCGCCGGATAATTTCCAGCCCAGCGAATCTTTGCCATACTGCCCGATCATCTCTTTGACCACGGGATTGCTCATTCGCGGAAAGAGGCTGACTTGCGCCTCAAAGGAAGCGCGCACCTGGCGGCCAAATTCCGGCAGATTCAATTCCTGGATGGCGTGCCAGCATCCATCGGCGGCGGCGGCCAGCGAGCGGACTCTTGGCGGGGTGATTCTGGTGCCTGCCAAGACATCAAAATCCGGCGCGCGCTGGCCGAGCGGGATCAAACACAAATGTCGCTCAATCCAGGTGAGAGTCTTTTCTTCCGCCACGGAAGTAATTTTCTCCGGCCAGTACTGGCCGCGGTAATCCAGCCGGTTGAGGCCGGGAAAGACGATGCCGATGGAATCTTGCGAGCCGGAGAAGATTTTGGTGCCGGGCGGGTTTTCAAAGGCGAAGAGCATTCTGGCCAGCTTTTCCCGGTCGCCTTCCGGCAGGTCCGTCTGCCACAACTCGATGGCCCGGCGGCGGGAACTGGAGGCCATGCCGCTGCGTTCGTTGAACTCCATGAGCGGTTCCAGGGAAATGGTGAGCACCGAACCGGCCCCGTACTTGGAGACGTAAGGCTGATCCAGCCAGCCGCCCGCCAGATCCAGACGGTAAGGGATCAAACATTCCTTGCGCAGGCTCGTGGTGGACCGGGCCGGCAGATTGGTTTGCGGGAGGCGCTTGGAGACAATGTACTCAATCCCCATCTCGCGGCACAGTTCGGCTTTGGCCGGAGTGTTCCCGTCCTCGTTGACGAGAAAAACATCTGGCGCCACCGACTTCAACTCCGCCAGAAAATCCATGATGCCGGAACCGCGGTTGATCAGACAGCCTTTCACATGCTTCAAGGCTTCGATCATGTATTTGCGTTCCGACTGGGTGTTGACGGGGGCGCGCCCCTTCAATTCCCGGACGGTCTGGTCGGAGCCGAGGGCCACATAAACTTCGCCGTAACCGGCGGCCTCCTGCAAAAAGCGGACGTGGCCGCTGTGGAGCATGTCAAAGCAGCCAGTAACGAACACCTTTTTCTTGCGCATAGATTTTGACTGGCTGGAGAATAGCCGTCATCGCCCGCTCCGCGCAAGCAACTTGGGGAAGATCCTTCCCGCACGGGGCATTTCACTTTGAGGAGTTTGGTTGCTAATCTTCATCCTGATCCTGCGCCGCTGCGCCGCCGAAAAGAATAATCGAAGGAAAATAATCATTGCATTTTTTCTCATTTCTTATATCTTGGATGCACAAGCCCGCTTTGTGCGACCGCCACAATGTCCATGCACAGGCGTGGCTTTGCGGCTGTTTGCGTGACATGATTGCAATGAACAACGCCAAAATGACTTGATTGAAAGCCACCCCCGTCGTCTTCTGGGGCAACAAATATCCTTCCATGAAAATCACAATTAATACTGCTGGAGCTGGTCCCGTTCGCCGCCGCCCCACGATGGCTCGCGGTTTCACGCTGATTGAATTGCTGGTGGTCATCGCCATCATCGCCATCCTGGCCGCCTTGCTGCTGCCGGTGCTGGCGCTGGCCAAACAGCACGCGCAGTCCGCGCAGTGCATGAGCAACAGCCGGCAGATAATGCTCGGCTGCCACATGTACGCGGACGACAATAGAGATTTTCTGCCCCCCAATGATTATCCGTGGCAGACGTGTTACGCGACCTCGTCAGCCGCCGATCAAGCGGAAATGCAGAACTGGGTTGTCGGCAGCATGAATCAGCCGGCGGACGCGGCCACGTCCGCACTGTGGGAACTGACGTGCGCCAACACGGTGATCTCTCCTTATGTTCCCAGCCCCTACGTTTACCATTGTCCGGCGGACATCTACGTTGACCCGCAATCCGGGACGGTGCATATCAGGAGCATGTCCATGAATTCCGCGGTTGGGACGGGGGCGGCGGGCGAATGGCTGGACGGTTCGACTTATCAGGCCAACAATTACATGACTTACAACAAAATGATCTCCTTCACCCGTCCTGGCCCGGCCAACACGTGGGTGCTGATGGACGAATGCCCGCTGTCCATCAACGACGGCTCGCTGGCCGTGTCGGCCTTGGCAGCGCCTGGAGCGACATATCTTGTGGATTGGCCCGCCGGCAATCATAACAAGGCGGCGGGCATTGCCTTTGCCGACGGCCATTCGATCATTCACGCGTGGGTGGATAAGCGCACTTACACTCCGGGGGATTTGGTCGCCCCCGGGGAGGGCGGCAGCGGCTCCAATCTGCAGACACCGGACGACAAGGACTGCTTCTACCTGGCGCCCATCACCTCCGCTCTGAATTGATGGTTCCAAACTGGCCGCGATTTTTATGTTGAACCGGCCAACGATGTGGCGCATATTGGGCACATGCCCGTTCTGAACATGATGCGTGCGAGGGACACGATGCCTTTGCAAGGCGCGCCTTCGCGCACCCGACGCCGAGTGAAGCGTCCATGCCTCTTGTTCTCAAACCCTCAGCACCGGAAACACCCATGAACCAATTCTCTGCCGCTCCCGCCGACCGGGCCGGAAACCGCCCGACCTCATTCACCCTCATCGAACTTTTGGTGGTGGTCGCCATTATCGCCATTCTTGCCGCGTTGCTGCTGCCCGTTTTGGCGCGTTCAAAGCTCGCCGCGCAAAGGGTCAATTGCGTCAGCAACCTCAAGCAGCTCGATCTGTCCGCTTACAATTACCGTAGCGAGAATGCCGGGCAGATGGTTCCCTATGCGGCCGTCACCTGGGTGGAAACTTTGTCCAACAGCCTGGCCAACTCCACCAATGTTTTGATGTGTCCGGCGTCTCCGTACATGAGCGCGGCCCAAGTGGCGCAATACGGGAATGATACGCCCAATGGCCAGGCCAATCGAAGCTGGTACAAAGACAACCCCATTGTGCAGGCCAGTTACATCATAAACGGGTGGTTCTACAGTGGCGACAGCACCAGCCCCGCCGAAAACGATTTTCCAAAGGATTCGTCCGTGACGAAGCCGGCGAACACGATCATTTTCGCCGATGGTAATTGGATTGACTGCTGGCCGACGCTCGCTGACAGTGTCGGCCCAAACTACTTGACCGGCGGCTCGGAGCAAAATGTTGGGCGCATGATGATTGACCGTCACGGCGGCATCCCCGCCAGCCAGGCCCCCACAGACGCCGCCTCGCCACCCGGGGCGATCAACATAGCCCTGTTCGATGGCCATGTTGAGCTTATGCCGCTGAATCTATGGAAATCAGGCCGTTACGTTTATAACCTGCCCAATCAGTAACCAATCGCCGTCTGACTCTTCGCAAGACGGACCTGCTCATCGTTATGCTTGACCGCTCCGCCTTCGTCTGTTTCCGGCACACCCTCCGTGCCGGCGTCGCGCTCGGCCTGGCCTCCGCCGCCCTAGGCGCCACGGCGCCCGCCCCCAGCCCCCGGCAGATCATCCCTTTCGACACTGCCTGGCGCTTCCATCTTGGGGATGATCCGGCGGCCAGACAGCCCGGATTCGACGACGCAAGCTGGCGGGCCGTGGACGTGCCGCATGACTGGAGCATCGAAGGCCCGCTGGCCCGGCCTCCGGAAGGCCAGGGCGAGGGCGGTTTTTTCACGCATGGCATTGGATGGTACCGGAAAAGCTTCACCCTTCCGGCCACGCCGGACAAGAAGGTCGTCATCGAGTTTGACGGAGTGTTCATGAACAGCGAGGTCTGGATCAACGGCCAGTTTCTCGGACGCAGGCCCTACGGCTTCATCGGTTTCCGCTACGACCTGACCGAATTCCTGAAGACTGACGGCTCCACCAATGTCCTGGCCGTGCGGGTGGACGATTCGCTGGAACCTTCCCTGCGCTGGTATGCCGGTTCGGGAATTTACCGCCATGTGCGGCTGATCACAACCAGCTACACGGCCTTCCGCCTGGATGGCGGCATCACCGTCACCACCCCTGAGATCACGCCCGATCAAGCCACCGTGGAGGTCAATGCCATCATTGACGCGAATTTCTTCACTGAGGCCGAGCGGGCGGCCTGGCGCAAGGATACCTGGGGCGCCCATCCCACTAACCGCGAAGTTCTGCTGCGCGGCAGCGTGCTGGCCCCCGATGGCGCCGTGGTCGCCAGCGCCGAGTCCAAACTCTTGCTCGAAGACATGCATCCCGGCCAGCGTGTCACCCAGCGGCTCACCGTGCCTCAACCCCGCCTTTGGTCCGAGAGCACCCCGGAGGTTTACCGGGTGCGCGACACGCTGGAATTGGACGGCGCCGCGCTCGACGAGACCACCACCCCCTTCGGCATCCGCTCCCTTGCGTTTGATCCCGACCGCGGCCTGTTGGTCAACGGCAAGCCCACCAAGCTCAAGGGCGTCTGCGTGCATCAGGACGCCGGATCCTTTGGCAACGCCGTCCCCGCGGCTCTTTGGGCATTGCGTCTGGCCGAACTCAAGGAGATGGGCTGCAATGCCGTGCGCACGAGCCATCACCCGTTCGCGCCGGAGTTCTACGATTTGTGCGATCAACTGGGTTTTTACGTTTTCGATGAGGCCTTCGACGAGTGGACACGGGCCTGGCCTTACAATTTCACCGAGAACCCGCGCGGCAAATCCCAGTACGGCTATCACCTTTATTTCGACCAGTGGCACGCGACAGACCTTCGGGCCATGCTGCGCCGCGACCGAAATCATCCCAGTGTGATCCTTTGGAGCATCGGCAACGAGATTCCCAACCAGTTGGATCGCGACGGCTACAAGCTGGCGCATGAACTGGTGGGCATCTGCCATGAAGAGGACCCCACCCGTCCCGCCACCTCCGCCTGCGACCAGTCCTACGTCTCCTCCCGCAACGGCTTCATGGACGAACTGGACATCGGCGGCTATAATTACATTGATCGCTTGTATGGCACCAACACCTACGTTCCCGAGCGGGCGCGCTTCCCGCACCGGCTGATCCTGGGCACCGAGACCGGTTCCGCCATTCACTACTGGCTTGGGGTGCGCGATCACGATTATGTCATCGGCGAATTCATCTGGACCGGCATTGACTATCTCGGGGAGACAAGTTTTCCCCGCCGCGGCAATGGTTCCGGTTTTCTTGACATCGCCGCGGGGAAGAAGGCGGGGTTCTATCAACGCGCCGCCTACTGGCGCGAAGAACCCGTGCTGCAGCTCCTTCTCGGCCCCGCCGGGGGAACCGGCGAGGCGCGGCGCGGCGGAGGCGGCGAGGCAGCCAGGGGTGGCCGGGGCGGTCGGGGCGGCCCGCCTTCACCTTCACTGGCCACTTGGAACGGGACGGCAGGCGCCCAGATGACCGTTCGCGCCGTCGCCAATTGCGACGAAGTCGAACTGTTCCTGAACGATATTTCTCTGGGACGCCATGCCATCTCCCGTGAGGCCTATTTTAGCGACTGGACTGTGACCTACGCTCCAGGAGTGCTCTCGGCCGTGGCTTATCGCGCCAGCCGGCAGGTCGCCACGCAGAAACTCGCCGCCGCCGGCGCGCCAGCGCGGCTCCAGATCACGCCCCTCCCATCCCCCATCTCCAGCGATCCTGCACTCTACCAGATCACCGTCGTGGACGACGCCGGCCTGACGGTGCTGGACGCCACCCCCGCTGTCACCGTGCGCGTGGAAGGCCCGGGCCGCCTCATCGGACTGGACACCGGAGACCTCAGCTATGGCGGTTTATTCAAAACCGACACCCGCAACGCCTACCAGGGCTGTCTCCTGGCCACAGTCCAACGAACCGCTCCGACAGGCGAAATTCGCCTCCTGGCCACCGCCCCGGGATTGCCAACGGCCGCAAACAAAGCCAACCCGTGAAATGGGGACCCCGTTACGGCCACGCCGGGGTCAAAAGCAAGCCAAGGATGATCAAGGGCGTTTGGCCGGCAAGGAAAGGGCGTGCCAGTAATATACGGCCCACAGGTTGTCGAGTTTTGCAACCTCCACATGCCCGTCAGCCAGAGCGATGTTGACCTGGCCAGGATACGGCGCGGTGGTTGACGCGTTCTTGGGCGCATTCTGTGGGTTTATCCCGTGGCGTGCGATGCAGATACGCCACATCATGTCCCCCGGGTTCCCGCTCACGGAGCCGTCGTATAAATCCGTGGGGGAAGCATCTCCGGCAGCGTTGGCGGTTCCTCCGTTTGGCCAGCCATCCTCCCAGACTCCGTCCGTGAATACCGGGGTTAACGCAGGGTGTGTGATGTTGTCCTGGCGATTAAACAACCCCGTATCACCGACGGTCGTTTGCTCGGTGACATATCCGGTGACGTTCTCATCGGGTGTGTAAATCCACCCGTTAAGGAAATAACTGCCGCTGTTGGTTGCCCAATCGTCAGCATCCCAGGCATCCACGATCGAGCCTTGGCTTCCAGTCATAAATCCCGGACCGTTGGTGCCCGCGATGGGACAATATCCGCCACAGCCATCCCTAGCTCAGTCCAAATTTTTCCAAGCGAGATCGTAAATCGAGTTGATGAAATGTGCCCGCAATCGTCCTTCGTCACCCTTTCTGTAAGTCTCGTAAAAAGTAATCCCGATCAGCGCATGTTTTTCGATGCTGATATTGCCATCGCTCTTATGTTGTACCAGTCGCATCCCCCAAACAGGCCCGCCGCTCACACCTGCAAAAGAGGCCGGTAAACCAGGGGAACCTGGATACCAAACTGAAGTGTCGAGGTAATCCCACCCGTCTCTTTCAAACACATCGCCGTCTTGGATGGCATTCTCGTACACCATGTGGCGGACCTGGTGGCGAACTAAATTTCGGTCTCTGATTGTGTTGTAATTGACTTCGGGATATCCAATTGAGGCAATCGGCGTGTAAGGGTGTCCAAAATCCTGCATGATGTCGGAGGGCATCCGGTCGAGCGACCAAAAGGTGCCAATTGCCTTGAAGGTGCCAAGACGCTCAATAGACAATATCTCAATAAAAGTGAGATCAGGGCCAAACTCCTCGGATTCTGGTTTTGCGAGCGGGTGCTCTAGCGCTTCCTGCGCGTTCACCATGACGGTTCGCCCTCGGTTCAGGATGAGCCAAAGAGTGTCGCCTTGCTCTGAGCCAATGCGGACCGGAGGCGAGCATGAGTGCAGACAGTGGTATGCGGTCAAAATGCCGAATCGCTTTCCTTTTCGCACCAGCACTCCGGTTCCGAGACTGGAAAATACCCCGTCCCTTGCTCGCCCCAATGCGACGGAATAATCGGTGAATGCCCTCATCACGTCATTTAGGAATGGTTTCGGCAATTCGCCGCCAGTTATGTACACTTTGGTCGGAGGCGCGTCTATGGGGACTGCCGGTGGCTGTGAAGTTTCGTTGTGGTTTGCCTCTTCCATATTGTCACTTCATTGTCTGCTGAAATGCCGCAACGACAAGGCAAATTTACCTCTCACTCCGGTTGCGGCACGCGCTGATTGCGGGTGGCGATTGTCAGTGAAACTGTCAGTGAAAATAGTGGAAGCGTACGGCAAAATAGTTGCGAGTTAGGCCGAATTGTTCTTGATTCTCAGAGGGAAAACCGATATTGTTCTCGTAGCTGAATCGGGGAACCAAGTCCAATTCCGACCCCCGCCTCCATCTGAAAACCCCGTGAATACAGGGGGTTGGGTGGAGTCAGGGGCGAACCTTCAACGAAATCTTCAACGATTTTAGCTCTCGTTCACTATCCGGTGCGGGCACGTCGCGGACACGCCCACTGCCCGGATGCGAGACAAATGCAGTCCTCATATCCTTACAAAATGAAAACACAGGATATGACGCAACGGTATCGGAAATTCAAACGGGCCTGGGGCATGTGGTATGCCTTCGACACGGCCACGGGCAATTCGGTGAGCCTTAAAACACGGGAGAAAGCTGAGGCCGTCCAAAAGGTCAACGCCATGAACGAGACGGAACGCCAGCCGTCCATCAGCCTTGGTCTGGCGAAAGTTTATCTCAACGCCGCTGATCCCAAGCTGGCGACGCGGACCTGGCAGGAGGTGATGGACAACATCTTCGCCAAGAAAACGGATGACACGCGGCGGCGCTGGGGGGTTGCCATCAAGGACAAGAATTTCGACTGCATCCGCAATCTGCGGGTGGCGGAAACGCGACCGGAGCATTTCGACCGGTCGCTCGCGGATGGCAAGGTGTCCACCAATGTTTATCTGCGCCGCATTCACAATCATGCGCTGGGCATGGAATGGCTCCTGAAATCGGTCATTCCGCGCCTGCAATGGCCCAAGCCGGTGTTCAAGGCCAAGCGGGCGGTCACGGCGGAAGAACATGCAGCCATTGTCCAGCGTGAACAAAACGCGGAGCGGCGGGATTTTTACGAAATGCTGTGGCATACCGGCGCGTCGCAAACAGACGCGGCCTGTCTGCGGGCTGAGGATGTGGATTGGAACACGCGCACAATCTGTTACACGCGCAAGAAACTCAAGTCGCGTGGCACGAGCATCAAGCCGGCGCTGATCCGGTTTGGTGCGGAAGTGGAAGCGATTCTGCGGCGACGGCCGGCGGCTGGATCGCTGTTCCCATATCTCTCCACGGTGCGACCGGGTGACCGGTCAACGGAGTTCCACCAACGGTGCGTTGGTCTCGGCATCCAGGGCGTGTCGCTGCATTCGTATCGGTATGCCTGGGCGGAGCGGGCGTTGAAATGCGGCTACCCGGAGCGATTCGCGCAGCAGGCGTTGGGGCACAATTCCAAGGCGGTGCATCATGCCTACTCGAAACACGCCGAAGTCACCGTGCCATCATTGGATGATTGGGAAAATGATTGGCAGAAAAATCCGCAACGCGGTGGGCAACCAAAGTTGGTGGCGGTGGATTTCGGGTCGCCGTTGCCTGCCGTCGCACAATCGAATTGACCTGGCGGGGACTGGACCTCCCGCGAATCTGGATAGTTGCAACAATACTGAATTCCTTTCCATGAGGTGGAAAGGCGGCGCGGCAGCGTGAAGGCCAGCGGGAGCGGAAATGGAGTCCATGAGGTCTTGACCTCTGGCGCGGGTCTGGGCCGGCGTGAGGCCCGGCGCCAGGGTTTGGGGACGGCGCAAGTCCCCAACGACAAAAAAAACGGCTGAACTGCTGCCAGTCCAGCCGGGTGAGTCTCCCCGGGCGGTCAATCCTCATCCATCAGCATGACAGTAATGGCGGGTTGCGGGTCGTCTATGTCGAGGGGGCCGCAAACGGCGGTCAACCTGACAAGTCGAGGGGCGCGGTTGTCGTTGCGGACGTACAGCGCAACCGGCAAGCGGTCGCAACCGGGGCGGCTGCGGAGGATGGCAAACCGGGCCATTGTGATAATATCCCAAAGCCGGCCGGCTTCGTCCTGGGATTCGACACCCGGCGGCACGGTCACGTACGCATCATAAACGGCGCGGGTGAGAAAAACCGGAAAACGGATTCCGGCTTCCTGCGCGGTCTTGGTGACTTCAACCTGCACGCCGTCGGCAACGGCCTGAGATCGGGTGTAAGAATAAATGACTTCGCCAAAGGGCGAGTTTTCGTTGTTCGTGTTCATGGTTTTTAGCGGTTAAGAATGGGGACTTCCGATTGTGGGGAGATACGAACCAAACCGGGTTTGGGTTGAATGCGGACACGCACGCCAAAAAGCGTGGTGAACTCGTGGGGCTGCTTGATCACGGCGACAACGGCGGAACAATCCGTGACACGGACAATGCGGCACGGCTGGCCGTGAAAGCGGATCACGTCGCCGGCACGGAGACGGAATGGAGAATAGGTTTTCATTTGGAGTTGTGAGAAGCGAACAAACGCGCTTGCGCGGATTCGGCGGCACGGCGGGCGCGGTCTGCCTCGGCCTGTTCTCGGCTGATTCTGTCGCCGTCAAGTCCGGTGTCCTGAATCAGATTGAACGTGCCGGGCGTAAAGCCAAACTCGTGCTGCGGGATTGGCAAGCGGCGTCTGTTTCGTTTCATGGGGTGTTTGCCTTTCAAGCGGCTTTTGCGTCTGCCGGAAAATAGGTCTGATATTTATCGCGGGGGTCACGGTGGCTGCGGGTGCGGAACTGGCCGCAAGGGTGTTGCCAAGTCTGGCGTCTCCGATTCCAATGGAAACCAAACTGAGACAGGGCTGCGGTAATCTCCGGGGGCTGCCGGTCGTCAAATTGAATCCAAACCCACTTGCCCACTACCTGTGCCAGTTCCCAAAAGCGCGGTGTCTCGTGATACAGCATGTCCAAAAGTTTCTCTGTGGAAAGTCCCCGGTTCTGAAATCGGAGTCTGAAATCAATCCGATGCGGTTGGTTTTCAATGCGCTGTGCGGTCCGGTTCAAGAGCCCCGAATCTGAATTTGAAACTGAATTTGTGTTTGTTTTCATAGTGTTTTTT
>Ga0181539_1003069_pt1 | contig 15815 bp, 17 predicted proteins | sample PEATcosm2014_Bin_46_FD_119767 | JGI IMG/M metagenome (GOLD analysis project Ga0181539, IMG submission 119767) | Peatland microbial communities from MTU Mesocosm Facility, Houghton, MI, USA - PEATcosm2014_Bin23_60_metaG | ecosystem: Environmental > Terrestrial > Soil > Wetlands > Peat | place... | reverse complement strand
GGCCGAGATCGCAGAAGCCGTCGATTTCGTCATCCATGTCGAGCGTCAACCGGGCCGCCGCATCGTCCGCGAAGTGCTGGCTATTCGCGGCTACGACCGCGACGCCAAACGCTTCCTGATCGAGCCGGTATTCGAGGTGAAACATGCCACAACATAGGACACAGAACACGGCGACTATCGCCGCCGACTTCCTCACCCGTTGCTTCGCTCCGGGCGAGACGGTTGCGCTGTTTCTTCGACGCGAGAATCCTGCCGGGATTCTTCAGCGCATTGTTCCCTTGGAGCGTGCGCTTGCGCCTCGTTACCTCGGCTGGCTCGCGCACGAGAACTCTATCGGCGCCAACATCTATGTGGCTGCCAATCCGCTGCGCTCTGGCAGCCGCAAACGCACCAAGGAGTCCATCGCCGCGGTGCGGCATCTGTACCTTGATTTGGATACCGACGGCGAGGCCCATCTCGCTTCGCTCCGGGCCTCCGAAGCGGTTCCCCCGCCAAATGCAGTCCTCTCGACATCGCTCGGTAAATACCAAATCCTCTGGCGAGTTGACGGCTTCACTCTCGAACAGCAGGAAAGCGCCCTGAAACTGCTTGCGATTACTTTTGGCGGCGATCCCGCCTGCACGGACTGCAACCGGGTTCTCCGCCTGCCGGGATTCCTGAATTGCAAGTACGATCCGCCGTATCGCATCACCGTCGAATACCCCGGCGATTTCACTTGGAATTCCGACGACTTCCGGCTGGATATTCTTGCGGCGGATGCCATCTTTTCGTCCCGGTCAATCACACTGCGAAAGCACTCCGCTAACCACACCAATTCCGAACACGATTGGGCCTGGGTTCTGCACGAACTCGCCCTTGGAAAGGACGCCGCGAAGCTCACGAGAAAGCTGGCTTCGCGCCGCGCCGATAAGCCCAATCCGCTCTACTACGCGCAGCGAACCGTGGACGTTGCATCGGCCAGACTTTGGCTCATCGAAGGCGTTCCGATGGAGGACGTTATCACGATGCTCCAAGTCCGCCGCCGCTTCGAGATTCCCGCCGCACTTTGCTCCGCGCGTGCGCGGGAGATTGCCCAGACGGCGCAGCGGATGATTGCCCGAAAAAAGGTTGCTTAAACCAACACCAATAAGGAGAAGACAATGCCGCTACTTGAAATTAACCAAAGCCGTTACATCAGTGCTTCGATCCGGCTGGACGAGTCCACCGCCGAGCAGGTCGATCAATACGCCGCCTTTGTCCACGCATCCGCCGACGATGTAGTGGACAAGGCGCTCACTTATGTTTTCTCGAAAGACCGGGACTTCCAGGACTTTCTGAAGACGCCCCAAGCCAAACAAGTTGCTCCGGCGTTGCGCGTCCGCAGAGGCCCAAGCAAGGACGCACCAGAAGCACCGGAGCAGCCAACGAAGAAGCAATCCTCCGGGGTGGAACCCACGGCTTCTGCGCGGGTGTTGAAGGCATGATTTGCCCTCAGATTACGTACCGGAGCAAGAACGGTGCTTCGCACCGGGTGAATTTAGACACTCCACCCCTGATAGGGAACTGCCCAGATACTTTGGTATCTCGGCAGATACCACTGAAAACACACGGTTTTGAAACAACGCCGTATCTGGGCAGATACCGGCATTAACCACCAATGGAGGTTCCGTATGGCTGAGGTTCACACAATCGAGGAACGGGGTTCGGAGAAGCTGCGCGGACGCGACCGCCGCGCTCTCAATCTGAGCACCAAGCTCACGGCACATGAAGCAAAGGCAATCGAAGAGGCTGCATCGCGCGCTGGCAAAACGCCGAGTGAGTGGGCACGCGATCTATTGCTGCACAGTGCTCTCATCGGCAGTCACACACAGATGGAAATGCACATCTTTACCGAACTCGTCGGTATTCAAATGCTTCTGATGAACACGCTCGAACCGCTGCTCCGTGGCGACAAGATTGCCCCGGAGCAACTGAGTATCCTTTTTCGCCAAGTCCAGACAAACAAGGCCACGAAGGCGCAGGAACTCCTCGCCAAGCGCAGCCACAACAAGGAGAAATAGTCATGCCTACCGTCCAACAATGGGGCCGCAAGGAGTCGGTCATCTGGCCGCCGCGCGGCTTCTACTACACCTACGGCGCGATCTTTCTGGCCATCGTGGCCACCGGATTTCTGATCTACGCCCATTACCGTTTTGCCCTCTCTCCGATGGAGCAGTATTACCTGCCGTACTATCTCCGCACAGAGGCTGCGGGCTACATGCACCCCACGAGCACATATCAGCTCGTCTACGTCACCGATGGAAAATCGCGGTCACGGATCGCATTGGACGCCGACGTTCAACCGGGCGAGACGCTGCAAATGTCGGGCAAGCCACTACCGTTCACGCTATCGAAACAGGCGGTCGTGGATCGCTTCCGTTATGTCATGCGAGAACCACTCCGCCCATATCAAAACAAGCCGCTGCAGGCATGGATTGCGCACTGGATTTACGCAGACGTAGCACTATCTAACCTTTTCACCACGCCGTTCTATTGGGGCGTTCTGGTGCTGGTTTTGCAACTTCCGTTTTCCATCCGCAAGGACATCCAGAGGCGTAAGGAACTGCGGTATGGAAGACGGCTGAAAGGGCCGATTCTTGTCAGTCCCCGCCAGTTCACGAAGGCCGTTGCCGGCAATGGCATCGGCATCGCCACCAACGATGCAAAGCTCCCGTTGCGCATCCCGCGCGACGCCGAGAACAAACACTTTCTCATTGTCGGCGACACCGGCTCCGGCAAGTCGAGCATCATCCGCCAGATGCTTTATCAGGTGGACGCTCGCGGCGACAGCGCCATCGTCTACGACCCGGCCTGCGAGTTCGTGAAACAGTTTTACGATGAGCGCCGAGGCGACATTGTTCTCAATCCGCTCGATGCACGGATGCCTTATTGGAACCCATCGAAGGAACTCCGGCGCAAGGCCGAGGCCAAGGCCCTGGCCGTGTCACTTTACCAGCCCGAAGGCGTGACCAACCGCTTCTTCGTCGAAGCTCCGCAGAAAATTTTCGCCCATCTGCTCACCTATCTGCCGACACCGGTTGAACTCGTACAGTGGATGTCCGACCCTGCCGAGATCGACCGCCGCGTCAAGGGAACCGAGTATTGGATGCTGATCGATCCGAAGGCTCCGCAACAACGGACCGGAGTTCTCGGCTCTCTCAATATGAGCGCCGACAGCTTCCGGCTTCTGCCCAAACAGGACGAAACAACCTCAGTATGGACGGCAACCAAGTGGGCCGAGACGCGGCGCGGTTGGATCTTCATCACGTCGCGTCCAACCATGCGAGAAGCGCTTCGCCCCCTCATCAGTTTGTGGATTGACACTCTCGTTTTGCGCCTCTTGAACGAGCCCATGCCCGACCAGAAACCTGTCTGGTTCGTCATCGACGAGTTGGCCAGCCTGCAGCGACTGCCGCAGCTTCATACGGCCATCACCGAGAACCGCAAATCGCAGAACCCGGTCATCCTTGGCTTTCAGGGGCGTAGCCAGATGGAGGCCCGCTACGGCGAAGACGCCGAGGCCATGCTCTCGCAGCCCGCTACCAAAATCTTCCTCCGCACCACCGAGCCACGGGCGGCGAAATGGGTTAGTGAGGCCATCGGCGAGATTGAGATCGAGCGGCTGCGCGAGACCCATTACGAGGGTTCCCGCGCCGGGCGCAACTTCGCGCTCGACCGGCAGACCGAGCCGCTCGTTCTGCCTTCCGAGGTTTCCGGTCTCGACGACCTGCGCGGCTTTCTCAAATATGGCAACCATGTCGCGCGATTCTCGTTTCCCTTCGTTGCGCTCGAAGAAAAGGGTCCCGGTTTTGCCGAGCGTAAGATGGACGACCTGATCATGCCGAGCACGCCGCTACCGGCAGAACCAGAAGAGATGCCGGGCAATCTTCTAACTCCCGAATATGCGGTTCAACCTCCCGAGAACCAGATGGAGTAAACAGTCATGCTGACCATCTCGAAGCCACTTTCTGCAGGCCAGGCGCAGAACTACCACCAGAAGGAGTTCACCGCGAAGGAGCAGAATTACTGGTCTCAGCGCGGTGTGATTGCAGGCGAATGGCAAGGCCGCATGGCCGGGCAGTTTGGTCTTGCCGGGACGGTCTCTGCAGAGGACTTCATGAAACTCAGCCAGGGCCAGCATTCACAGACCGGCGAGCAGCTTGTGCGACAACGAGCGTCCTATGAATATCAGGATGCCGACGGCAAGACGATTAAGACAATGGAACACCGCGCCGGGTGGGATGCGACCTTTTCCGCGCCCAAATCTGTTTCGCTCACCGCGCTTGTCGGCGGCGATGAGCGTGTCCGCGAAGCGCACCGGGAGAGCGTCCGCGTTGCCCTCGACCAGCTTGAGCACTACACGCAAGCCCGCATCGGCGGCAATCATCCGCCCGAGACCACGGGCAGGTTTATCGCCGCCAAGTTTGAGCATGACACGGCTCGCCCGGTCGACGGCTATGTCGCCCCGCAACTGCATACACATGCAGTCGTTTTCAATGTCACCGAGCGCGTCAACGGCCAACACCGCGCCATCCAGCCGCAGAGTCTCTTCGCCTCGCAGCAGTTCGCCACGGCCATCTATCAATCCGAGTTGACCTACAAACTGCGCCGACTCGGCTACGAAATTACGACAGGACGGAGCGGCGCGCCGGAGATCAAGGGCTACACGCAGGAATACCTCGACGCATCGAGTCCCCGCAGCCAACAGATTCGTGAGTACCTAGAGCGGACAGGTCACGCCGGGAAGGAAGCTGCCGAGATCGCCGCACACTCGACCCGCGACCGAAAAGAAATCCATTCGCCGGGAGAAGTGATGGCCGCTCACCGGAAGCTCGCCGCCGACTTTGGACACCAGGCCGAGACCGTTGTCCGAGAGGCACGCGAGCGGCTTCAGCATCAAGAAAAGCCCGTGAACTCGGTTGACCGTGTTCGGGAATCTCTAACCTTTTCCCGCGATAAGAACTTCGAGCGCGAGGCGGTTGTCGATGAACGTGCGCTGATCCGCGACGGCCTGCGGCGCGGCATGGGTGAGATTACTCATGACCAGGTTCGCGCCCATCTTGACGCCCGCTTGGCTTCCGGGGAATTTCAAATCGTCGAGCGCTCGCAGGCCGTTCCCGGCCGTCAGTTCACCACCGCCAAAACCATCGCAGCGGAACAGGAAATTCTTCGCCGGATGCGCGAGGGACAGAATCACGTCGAGCCAGTCCTTTCGCGTCCACACGCCATCGCCGTTGCCGACCAGCACCATCGTCTCAACCACGCACAGAGGAGTGTCGTAGAAGATGTACTCAGTTCACCCGACCGCATCCAAGGAATCCAAGGTTTTGCCGGCGCGGGCAAGACCACCACGCTCACCGTCATCCGCAGTGCCGCGGAATCACAGGGCTATCAAGTCGAGGGCTTCGCCCCGACCTCCCGCGCCGCGAAGCAACTGGAGCAGACGGGTGTTCAGGCCGGAACATTGCAGGGCTTTCTCGCGCGTGGACAAAACGCAGAACACAATCCAGAACAGAAACGGCTCTTCTTCATTGACGAATCAAGCCTCGCCAGCACGAACCAGATGCGCGAGTTTTTTGCGCGGCTTGGCCCCAATTCCAATGACCGCGTGCTTCTGATCGGCGACACTCGCCAGCATCAGGGCGTCGAAGCGGGCCGCCCGTTCGAGCAACTGCAGGAAGCCGGAATGCGCACGGCCAAGCTCGATGAGATCGTCCGCCAGAAAGACCCGGCCTTGAAATCTGCCGTCGAACTGCTGGCGACGGGCCAAATCTCCGCTGCGCTCGACGCACTCCAACAGCAGGGCCGTGTGAGGGAAATTCCCAACGCGGAAGAGCGCGTCCACGCCATCGCCAAGAGCTACGTCGAGACGCCCGACAATACGCTCATCGTCTCACCCGACAATGCTTCCCGCCGCGAGCTGAACGCCGCCGTCCGCCAGGAGTTGAAGGCCACTGGCTCCCTTGCCCCGGAAGATCATACGTTCCGTGTCTTGATTCCGCGCCAGGACATGACCGGAGCCGAACGCTCCTGGGCCAGCCACTACGAGATCGACGACGTAATTCGCTACACCCGCGGCAGCAAAGCCATCGGAATCGAAGCGCGCAGTTACGCATCGGTCGCAGCGATCAACCCCGCCGCCAACCAGCTCACGGTCGCGAAAGAGAGCGGAGATCTCGCCACCTACGATCCCCGCCGCCTAACCGGCGTCAGCGTCTACCGGGAGATCGAACGCGAGTTCTCTGTAGGCGACCGCATCCAGTTCACCGCACCCGACAAGTCGCTCGGCGTCGCCAATCGCGAGTTAGCCGCCATCGAAGCGATCCATCCCGACGGGCGCCTCTTCGCCCGCCTCGACAACCACCGCCAGATCGAGTTCGACCCGAGCGAGCACCGTCATTTCGATCACGGCTATGCCGTCACCAGTCACAGCTCCCAGGGCCTCACCGCCGAACGCGTCCTCGTTCACGCCGATACCAACGTCCACCCCGACTTGCTCAACTCCCGCTTCGGCTACGTCGCCATCTCCCGCGCCAGCCTCGACGCTGCGATCTATACAAATGACGCGGCAGATCTTGGGCAAAAGCTGAGTGGTGATGTTTCCAAGAGTTCTGCGATTGAGTTCTCTCACTCAACAGGTAGCGCGATGGCTGATCTTAGCCTGGGACAGGGTATTTGAGGGGATATCCATAGTATGTTGCACAACGTCATTAGATGTGGTTAAGTAATGACGTATTGAGACATGCGCTATGGGAAAGCCTCTTCAACAAATTATGCGGTACATCGGCCAACACGGAATGGTTAGGCCCCGCGATATCGAGGCCATTGGCCTGCCGCGGGAGTACCTCATTCGGCTCCACCGGCAGGGCAAGCTCAATCGCTCTGGCCGCGGAATGTACACTCTGCCAGATGCCAGCGTTACGGAACGCCACTCTTACGCTGAAGTTGCGAAGCGTGTCCCGGAAGCTGTCATTTGCCTACTTTCAGCGCTGGCTTTCCACGAGATCACGACGCAGAGTCCTGCCTCAGTTTGGGTCGCCCTCCGTCAAGGAGCAAGAAGGCCCGTCCTTACCTCGCCGTCCCTCAGGATCGTCCGCCTGTCTGGACCATCGCTGACCGAAGGAATTGAAAATCATCAGGTCGAGGGCGTCCCCGTTCGCGTTTATTCAGCCGCGAAGACCGTCGCCGACTGTTTCAAATTTCGGAACAAAATTGGACTCGATGTCGCAATCGAAGCTCTAAAGGATTGTCTTCGCCAAAAGAAGGCCAGTGTCAATGAAATCTACCGCTACGCCAAAGTCTGCCGGGTTAGCAATGTCATTCGCCCGTATATGGAGGCGCTGTGACACGCCAGAAGGGCAAGAACACAGCAGCATCTATCCGCGCTCGCTTGCTTGCTCTCGCGCACAGCAAAGGTGAGGACTACCAACGGGTGCTCGGCAGATACGCCATTGAACGCTTCTTGTATCGCCTGGGGCGATCGCCACATCGGGACAGATTTGCCCTCAAAGGAGCCACACTTTTCACACTCTGGACAGGCCACACTCACCGGCCCACAAAGGATCTGGACCTACTTGGACGCGCCTCATCCTCCGACATCGGCGAAGTTGAAACAATTATTCGGGCGATCTGCGAAATTCGCGGCGAAGACGGTATTGTATTCGACAGCAAATCGCTTGAGGGCACAAGAATCAAAGAGGATGACGAGTACGATGGCGTCCGCATCAAGCTCCACGCCGATTTGGCCGGAGCGCGGATTCCGATGCAGATCGACATCGGGTTTGGCGATGCGGTTTACCCGGAACCCGAACTGGCTTCTTTTCCTGTTCTCTTGCCCATGGAAGCACCTCTCATTCGTGCCTATCCCCGAGAGGCAAGCATCGCTGAGAAATTTCACGCAATGGTCGTGCTCGACATCCGCAACAGCCGCATGAAGGATTTCTACGACATCTGGTTCATGGCAACCACTTGGACATTCGATATGGCGTCCCTGCGCAACGCGATCCTTGCTTCGTTTGAAAGACGCGGCTCAACGATTCCCACAGGAGTCCCGTTTGCCCTAACACAGGACTTCCTGAACGATCCGCAGAAGAAACAGCAATGGAGTGCATTCGTGAGCCGACTGAACCCAGAAGACCAGGCCCCATCTCTTGAAGAAGTCGGTGCCATCCTCGGCGCCCTCCTCTTGCCATGTATCTCCGGCGACTCTCTGCCCAAGGCCGAGATTCTTTCATGGACTCCAAATCAGGGCTGGAGTAGAACCACGGCGGGTACTTCGTCGGACTCCCCGATTACCGAGTAAGGAAGAAATTGATGTACCACTGCCTTTTTGCCATTCAAGCCCTGACAATGCTCGTCACTGGCTTTTGGCACTCTCGCGGCTCAGAATTCAGCGTTCCCCCAAACACTGTTCACTCGAAGAGGTACAGAAACGGCACTCTGTGGTTTCCTGGTCTCGACTACCCAGCAGCGGCAGCGGCAACGCGCTGCTCTCGCAAGGCCAGCGTTTCCCGATATTGCTTGGCCTCGGCGTATTTGATGAACTGAGCGCTCAGTCCTCTCGCCTTCACGAATGCTTCAATCTCCGCCAAGTCTACGTGTTGGTAAAACTCCTTGCGAGCGTTTACGAGGTTGACTTGCCGGTCTTGCACTAATTTGTGCAGCGCCGTCTCAAGCTCCGGCGCGTTGTCGGAATAAAGCATCGCATGGAGGTCAAACGGGAAAGGAACCGACGCATCACTCAATTCGTCTATACGGTCCATAGGCTCCATGCGGCGTGTCATTCCAATCTTAAAAACATGCTCTCCGAATGAGCCGATGTTTGAGATCACATAGACGAAACCAGATTTCGTCAATTGTGCGCGGGCAATGGCGCGCTGCTTGTTCTGCCGCGCCTCATCTACCTTCGCCTCTAAAGACTTGACTTGACTAGTGAGTTTCTCCAACTGTGCGCCTGTTGCCTTTAGCGCCTCTTCCCGCGCCTTGCTCAGCGCTCCTTCGTACTCCGCTTCATCACGCTCCGCATCTTCACGCGCTTTATCCATCTCTCGCTGTGCTTTCTCTTCGTCCCTAATCTGCTCTCGGATTCTGCGTTGTTCCTCGCGCTCCTGATTGCGTTTTTCCTCGTACTCATGCGTCAGCCTCAACTCGTCGAGCTTGAGCTGCAGGTATTCCGGCGTCAAGGAAAACTGCATCACGCTCCCGAGTTGGTTGATGGCGTCAGCGGATTTGCGGACACGCTCTTCCATTCTGGCGATGTTGTTCCATGAGACATTCGCGACTGCCGCGTCACACTCACCATTGAAAGCCCGAAGCATCACTTTCGTGTACTGCTTCGACATTCGTTGACCTTCTTTTTCACTGTTGCCGACACTCCACTTCACCCCGCAGCTTGCCGCTTTGCCGTCCCTCAGAAGGTTCCGCTCCCTTTCCCGTAAGCTTTCAAGAGCGGTCTTGTACTCCTCCGAGGTTTGAAAGTTGAAATGCGGCTTATACAGACCAAAAGAAATGTCCTCAAGGTTCTCCTCAAGCAGAGATATTTCCTTCTTTAATTCTGTATATTTCGCTTGCGCTTGTTCGGACTCTTGAATGAGCTTGGCTCGCCCCTGTTGATATTCCGACTCAAACCGTTGTTGGGTTTGCCTTGCCTGCTCCAGTTTGCTCTGAGCTGCCGCAACCTCGGCCTGAATGCTGATAACTCCAGCATACCGTTTCCGCACTGCTCCAGCTTGTTGCCAGTAGCGCCAAGAAAGGAAGGCAAGGAACAGCGTAATTGCAGCCAGTAGAGCGATGATTGCAGTACTCATAGTGAGTGCCTCTGAGAAACGGCAGTACGCCAAGTGTGAGCATGGAGGACAGCATGTCAGGGTACAAGTAACGGAGGTAACGGAAGGTTGTTAACAGCAACGTGCGCGCGTGGGCAAACGTAAAGTGCGAGAAGGCTGCCTACCCCGAGGTAACGTCCGGCGCAGACCGACAGCAATCGGGAGACCGCTACACAAAAGACCGGAAAACAGGGCGGAGCTACCTCACTTCTGGTTCGCGGCGCACGACGCGGGTACATCTGTTGACCGCGCGCGTAGTGAAGCGTCGAAGTCTGAAAAACACACATTAAGAGGCTCACTTAGAGTCTTTAGTTGCGAACTCTCCTCAGCCATCATCTTTCCCCATGCATCGCAAATCGCATCCCACCGCGCTTTTGTGTACTGGGTTCCGTCAAGCCTCTCCAGGCTATGTGAATCGTTGTCAAACTTCTCTTTGAATTGATTCAAATTCAACTGTGCGTGGTACACAGAATTAAGAGCAACTGTGACATTCTTTTCTTCATCCGATATGGCTGCTACGTCCGCCGCGTCTATCTTTTCTTGAGTGAAGCGGCTGACGAGTTGCGAGCCTTTGGCTGGCACATAGGGGTCTCTCTGTATTGCCTTCAATGCGAGAAGAGCGGAAGTTGCGTAGCTGTCGCTCAGTTTCGTTTGCACCGCTAAGGTGGTTTGCGCGGGCTTGCTCTTGGAACTCCCGCAGCCAGTCAAAACACAAGCTCCTAATGTGAGCGAGAGGACTACAACGGGGATCGTTATTGTCATGGTTGCCTTTCTCTCCCTTGGTCGGGGTTCCGCAAGATTCTTTCGCCGGTTTTGTTGGCGCGTATCATCGTTCTTCAGCGGGGATTGGAATGCACATCCCATCCCCACCTCTAAATGAAATCACTACCCTGCCTCGTTGACTTAACACTGCTCCACGATCCGCATAAAGTCGCGTTCGCCAAGGATGCGAATGCTTTGGCCCCTGGTCATCAACTCTTCGGCTTTGCGGTGCTTCGAACTCTTTTCATGACCGGCGAGCCTGCTCAGGTCTTGATCGCCTACAACTAAGAGCGTTGTATGTCTTGTCACATTTGCATCCACTTGACAGCCTGCAAGAGAGGCGGCATCAGCCGCCTGACGATGTGAAAGGGACAATGTGCCTGTAAAAACCAAGACTTCGCCATAGAGTGGCCCGTCCGGATTTCCATTACGAGTGATCGGTAACGCGGCAGATGGATCAATGGGCTCCTTTACTCGCTCAAGCCACTGATCCACACTCAAACCAGTTTCGATGATCGCCCGCAATAGAATCTCGCCTGCGCAGCGAGCGTCTTCCAGCGCATCATGTTGCCTGTATGCAATGCCAAACTCCGCTGCCACACTTCCAAGCCCATAGCCCGACCGCGAAAACTGCGGCCAGGCACGCCTGACCACCTTGGCAGAATCAAGCCAGCACCACTCGCAATACGTGAGATTGTTTTTTTCGCAGGCTCGAAGCAAGGCAACGCGGTCAAAGGCTGTGTGACTGACGACTACGTTGCCTTGCAAGAACAGGCTTACCTTGGAATAGATCGCACGCCAGTCTGGGGCGAACCGAACTTCCTCTTCATCAATGCCGTGAATGGAAACATTAACAGGGTCAAAATCATCTCGAGGATTTACGAGTGACTCCCAGGAGTCGTGGAGGACGCCGTCGCGAAAGGGCGCAATTCCGACTTGACAGATGCTGGACAGGTCACGGTTCGCCGTTTCCACGTCAATTACCACGAAGTTCATGGGGACACCTTTCTCTCCTAGAAAGTGTCCCATTAGGCAATCGTGCACACTAGCTGACTTTGGTAACCGGAGCGGTGCAGGGTCCGTTTCGCTTGCATGACACACTTGTCACGCCCCCGCCTGGTGGTGCCTCCATTCGTCAAGCTTGCAAATGACTCTCGGCTTACGAAGGTAATCTGATTCTGATTAAACCAGTTGGCGCGAGATCAGAACGCACTTTACATTTGAAGTTGTCATAGAGGCGAGGGAAGGAAGCACTCACTTATGCCTACAATACCAGTCCACGTCGCAGACAGGCTCAGATCAAGCCTCAAGGGATTCCAAGGAATTGTGCAGTCGGCCAAGTCACGCGACGTGAACGAGTCAGATACCGTCATCATCGTGACTGACATGTTGTCAGCCGTCTTCGGATATGACAAGTATTCAGAAGTCACATCTGAGTTGAATATTCGTGGAACGCATTGCGATCTTGCGACAAAGACGGATGGCAAAATCCAATCGCTGATCGAAGTCAAAGCGGTTGGGACTGATCTGAAGGATACTCATACGCGTCAGGCCGTTGACTACTGTGCTAACTCAGGGATTGAGTGGGTCACGCTCACTAACTCCGTCAGATGGAAGATCTATCGGGTTATCTTCGGCAAACCAGTGGATCAAGAACTGATCTTGGATTTCGATCTGCTCGGCCTCAATCCGAAAAAAGACGAAGACATAGAGAAAGTCTATTTGCTCGCGAAGGAAGGTTGGAACAAGTCAGCTCTCGAAGAATTCGACATCCAACGTCAAGCTCTGAGTCGTTTCTCGCTTGCTGCTGTGCTCATCAGTGTCCCTATACTCAAACTTGTGCGGCGACAGCTAAAGAACATGTCGCCTGATGCCAAGTTCGATTTGGAGCAGATCAAAACGGTGCTATTGAAGGAAGTGTTGAAGCGGGACGTGATCGAAGGGGGAAAAGCCGACGAAGCACGCAAGAAGGTCACAAAAGCAAACCACAAGCGAAAGACAAAGCCTGTAGCGGAGGAAGTAGCACCTGCCGCCGCTGGTGCCTCGTCAGGTCAGTAAGGAGTGCGCAAACAAGGAAGGTACTGAGAAGGCGCAGAACGTGAACTATGTCCTGGCCTACGCGTCTGTGGAATAAACACCTGTTTCCGCGCCCAGTAGCTTTGGGCGCGGAGCGGCCTACGCCTCTCATAGCAGAATCCGCTGCCGCGCGGCCTTGAAGCAGCAGTCCAGGACGACCGAAGGGAGCCGCGTCAGCAAGCCGGGCTGGCCCCTTGACGGGGCGCGAAATACAGCAGGAGGGATACTTCTCATGACGCAACCGGTGCTCTGCACCGCTTGTGGGTCAATCGGATATACCAAACGCAGGCGGAGCAGAGACAGTGGGCCCCAAAGGTCCGTTTCGGGCATACGTTCTCCAGAAAATGACTGTTGAGGGGTTTGGCAAGGTCAGTTACGCGAAGTCTAGCAAGTTATCTCCCGGCGCGCCGGAATGCAAGTGAATCGGACGCCCTTCTTGATACCATAACCGTGGATCAAGGAGGGCGTTACACCTCGCCGGTTTAACCGGCGCACAGGAGAAAACGCGATGGAGTTTTTCATTATCGTCATGTGGTTGGTTCTATCAGGCGCGGCGGCTACTTACGCCTCCAACAAGGGGCGCAGTGGTGCGGGAATTTTTTTTCTTTCACTTTTGTTGAGTCCGCTAGTTGGCTTTTTGGTTGCTCTCGCTGTGGGGCCAAACCAGCAGAAAGTGGCGGAAAAGAAGGGCATGAAAAAGTGTCCCGAGTGCGCTCAATTTGTACCGGGCGATGCCAGAACTTGTCCGTTTTGCAAGAAAACGTTCACCACAAACATTGCGTTTTCCACTGGCGACTTCAGCCCAGATGCCCTTTCAAAAAAGTGTCCCGACTGCGCGGAGACCCTCAAGTTAGAAGCGCTCGTGTGTCGGTTCTGTGGCCACAAATTTCAGCCTGCGCAGGTTCAGGCTGCAATCCAGCAGGCAAAGTCAGAGTTTGAGGAGAAGAAGATTTTCGGGACTGAGGCAAAGGACAAGATATCCCGGAATCTTTGCCCAAATTGCGATGCCTACAATGCTTGGATAGTGGATAGGCAGAAGAATTCGCGGAAATGCGAAGTGTGTGGGCAGGAATATCCGCTGGCAATCTGAGCCTGCGTTGGGTGGCTGGGAATCGGCGACGCACCAGCGACTCGGTGAACTGCGGCGGACACTCAGCAATCATGGGCTGCCGGTCAGGTTTCCGGCAAGTTTGTGCTGAATTTCAGCGAACCTGCCCAATCTATTGGACCAATCCCCCTGGTCAAGGGCGGACGCGTGAAAGCCCCGCAATCCATTCGCTACACAACTCGCGAGCGCCTACTGAAATCCCAAAATCTCGATGAAGCCTTTGGTGCCTACCCTTCCGACAAAGCGGAGGCAGCGCATCCATCGTAGGAGACTCTAAGAAATGAAGCTCACTTGAGTGACACTACCTTTTCAGTAGAGCTCCGGCTTCAGCGCAGAAAGAACTTGCGGGTGAAATAGCTTCGACAAAACTTTGTGTCCGCGCCTGACCGCTTTTTCAGAGAATGGGGCACAATGCAGGCATCCGCAGATGACCAGCACTCTTTCTTCCTTCGCAACCTCCTCGATCCTGTCCAGCCAGAACTCTTCTCTGATCCCATCCTCGACCGGGGCGTAACGAATGGCTTGGATTGGCTCCCCGTTCGATTCGTAGCCACGAATCTGCATTCGGTTTGACAGCTTGTCGTAGATCCCAGCCTTTAGTCGCTCCTCAGTGGACATGTCGATCTGAACCCAGCAAAGCCCCGAGCTCTCAGCAACTTCGTATCCGACCGTATGCACGTGGAAGCGGTTTTCCTCAGCGATCGTTCTGACCGCGTTGCTTTCTACCAGGCCTGAGATACTTGACTTGAGTTCAGGGTCCGAACTTTGATGGTTGTGGTCAATTCCAAGGACGACCAATTCTGCCATGACATTCAACCCCGTGCCTTGCTAGGCTTGCGCTTGCTCATGGTCACTTTGCCTCACAGATTGCTGGTTGTGCGGCGCTCAGTGTCTGCAAAGATATTTTCCACGCTTTGTAGCAAGCCTCATCCTTGTCGAGGTCTGGGTGAGGTTTTTCCTCCTCAGCGGCGGGCGTCATACCGCTCGCGCGTGCTGCTTCGACGTAAGCCACATACACCTTGTGCTCCATTTCCACAACCTCCAAGTTCATGGCATGGGTCACATCGAACTCGTGCAGCGCCTCAAGCATTTTTTCTTCCGCTTTGCTAGACGCTGACGCTTCGGCATCCACAAAAGCCTGCTGTGATGCAATAGCACCACTCGCAACTGGTCTCATAACAGTCACGAGATACCGGACTGCGGCTTTGCTGAATGAAGCGCTGATGGTTGCTGTTTTGGGTTTGCCGACATTTTGGGCCACGGCGCAGGCGGTGAGTAACAGGATTGCGACTAAAGTTTTCATTGTAGCTTCCATGTTTGCTGTGCCGTTCATGTCTTTCATTTAGGATTAAGCGGAAAGATGCGGGCTTCAAGATGACCACAGTAACCTTGTCCCGAAATGACCTCCCTCTGATACTGGTCGAAACGCGGAGGTAAAAGGGCCATGAAGACACTCGGACTATTGCTGGGAGCTGGGATTGGTGTCATCGGGCTGGTCTTCGGTATCAGGCGGTTGACGCAGAAATTCAACGTCACCAACAAGCCTCGGTTTATCACTATGACCGTTGGTGATCCTGGTGGAAACTTGCCCGGCGAATCACTTGACGCGATTGGTTGGGACGGAGACAAGTCTGCCGAGAAGCGCGCCGACATCAATAGCGGATTGTTCTAAGTTGCATCGGCCTCCCGTCTGTGCCTCCTGTGTGCTGATTCCCAATATCTGACGATCGTCCGTCACCCCCCGGACTCTTTTCAGGATCTCCTGACAACCCCCTCACGGCACCCGCGCATTACAATTCACCACGCGCAACATTGCTCTTCTCCTACAAGGCCGTACCTACTCAAGCCCCTAGCAATCTCAAAAGGAAGGCTACGCCATCTTCTCCCCACTTCGGCCTCTTCCGGGTGGGCGCCGCTTGGCCGCGGCTCGGACGGGCGTTTCGGACTGCGCCGGTTTCGCGCCAAACCATAAACCAAAAGCGGTTTGTCACGAACCGCGCTTTCACTCACGCCCTGCCACCCTCCTC
>Ga0181539_1003066_pt1 | contig 15825 bp, 16 predicted proteins | sample PEATcosm2014_Bin_46_FD_119767 | JGI IMG/M metagenome (GOLD analysis project Ga0181539, IMG submission 119767) | Peatland microbial communities from MTU Mesocosm Facility, Houghton, MI, USA - PEATcosm2014_Bin23_60_metaG | ecosystem: Environmental > Terrestrial > Soil > Wetlands > Peat | place... | reverse complement strand
GCGCGCCGCGCTCGATGACTACGTCGAGCGCGGCGTCACGCCGATCGACTACAACAAGGAGGACGCCGCCTGAACATCACTGGGCCGCCACCGAAGTTCCACGGAACTCGGGACATCCTCTGCACTGCGCTCAACTGACCTTGTACGTCAGTGGCTTGACGGTCATAGGTGCGTTTGCCGCTACCGACCGGACGGCGGCATTCACTCAGCTCACCACTGATAGAAGTGGTGCCTCCCGGAGTTCCCGCGTCCTAGTGCGAGCCCGATAATCCACACCAAGAAGACGATCGCTGCGACGACCCACAACAAGTGCAGGGTGAATCCCAGTCCGAAAAAGAGCAGAGCCAGCAGCAGTACCAAAAGGATGATCATTTCCCAGCCTTCTTCTCGTCCACGAGGAAAGATTGATTGTCCAACGAGCCTCGGTCTTCGCCTCGGAGCGACGACGTCCGGCGTGTTGGTGTCGATCTACTGGGTCGCGTCACTTCTTGAACGCGTCCTTGAGCTTCTCACCGGCCTGCTTGACGTTGCCCTTCACTTGGTCGGCCTTACCCTCGGTACGTAGCTTGTTGTTGCCGCTGACCTTGCCGACGGTCTCCTTCAGCTTTCCCTTCGCCTGTTGGGCGGTGTTCTTTGCCTTGTCGGTTGTTGCCATGGTTGGGCTCCTTGTCTTGGGATGTGAGAAGAGGGACGAGCCCTCTCTACCGGACTGCACACGGGTTCCCCCGTGTTCTCTTTCTTGCTTGCCGATGCCCGCGGTTCGGCTAGCTGTGCGCCTCTTCGTGCACTGTGGTCGACTGACCCTGTGCGTTGGTGGCTTCACGGTCGTAAGTACGTTTGCCGCTACCGACCGGTCGGCGTGACATTGCAAAGACGATCCCCGAGGCGACAAGGCCAACAGCCCCAACGACCATGAGGATGATCCCCACCGTGGATACGTTGAACCCGTGACCAGTCGTGCTCACGGCCCAGTGCATGACGGCGCCCGCCGCGAGCACGAGGATGCTGAAGAACATTCCTGCCCGTCCCATTTCTTGACCTCCATCTAGCTAGATGCCGTAGCTCTCGGCCAGATGCGGCCGGGGACGACTTCACTTGACTACCTGAAATAGTACTCTAGGTTTATCAAACTAGCAAATAGATTCCTGAATATGCTAGACTGCTCTCATGGGAGAGTGGAGTTTTTTTACCAACCACGCCCGTGCCCTTGCGTGCATCGCAGACGATCGAGACGTGCGTATTCGCGACATCGCCGCTGCCCTGGGCATCACTGAGCGGAACGCTTTTGGCATTGTCGCCGACCTGACCACCGCTGGCTACGTCTTGAAGGACAAGGACGGCCGTCGCAATCGCTACCGAATTCAGGTTCACCTGCCACTGCGAAGAGGCACCGATCGACACCAGACGATCGGTGAGTTGCTGGCAGTGATCGTCGACACCAAAGCTGGTGGGGATTTTCAACAGGGCGTCGACGTCACTGCTTGATCGGCCGGGAGACCAAGGAAGTGCGCTAACCGCCTTCGGTCACGAGGACAGCACTATTCAATGGAAGAGAGGTTCCCTGTGATGCCTGCTAGATCGCCAGAGTCTCGACGCATTACCTCGTTGCTCGGTCAACGCAGAGTCTCGGGCTTTGCAATGGTGGTGGTGTTATCTGCCGCCCTTTTGTTTGGCCTTATTGGCTTCGCCGTTCACATCCTTTGGATTGTCGCGGTCGTCGTCCTTGCCCTCGGGCTCGGCTACGTCGTCGCTAACGTCCGTCAGGATCGCAGAGAGGCCATTGACCGGGATCGGGAGGACGCTGAAGAACCGAGCGATTCACCTGCGAGCGAACCGAGTGCTGCTCCTGCCAAGCGACTCCGGACTCGGGTGCCACGCTCGAAACCAAACCAGTCGTGAACGATCAGGATTAGGGCGAGTGCAGCACACCAGAAACGGACATCGATCTCACCGCGTGCCGGGGTGTTATCGCTAGGCGCGTCGTCAGGGTGCAGTTGGCCTGAGCCCGTTCGATGTCACTCCGATCGCTGAGTCGCATCTCGCCGATTCTGATCTCGGGTATTCACCCCTCCCTTGATGAGAGCCAGTCGGACCGTGGAGGCGTGCCGCCCGAAATCGAGCGCGGTACGCGTGCGGTTGCCACCGTTCCGGATGCCGTACTGCCGCACCTACCTGGCGATCAGGGACACCGCGCGGCCCGGCTGCGTTGGGCGTTAAGGAGCGGCCTTGGCGATGCTGAGTGCTCAGCACTCTGCACGCCGAGCCGTCTGATCGAGCATCCACCAGGCGTTGCGACCGAGTCGTGGCGTCGAGAGCTCCGATGGCACCCTGCTTCGATGTCGCTCGAGACCTCTCCATCCGCTGCGAAGCTTTGGGCTGCAGGCCGAGACACAAGCGGGACGGCTACGGCGCGACGACCTCGGGCCGATCGATCACGCGGAGCCACGACCCGTCGGGCTGGCGACGCAGCACCTGAACCCGGACGCCCGTTTTGTCGGCAGACCTCGTCGACGTGAAGGCGAGATCCTCGAACCTGACGGTCGGCAGTGGCGGCTCAGAGTCAAACTTCACACCGGCATCGACCATCCGCTGGTAGACGGCCTGAACCGCCGCGCGTCCGACGGTGGGCTGGTCAACTGGGTAAGCAAGAACTGCCTCTGGCTCGTACAGGGCCGCGACGCCACCCGCGTCCCCTGCGTTCAGTCGCTCAGTGACAAGCCGCGTGACATCCTCGGGCTCCGACGCATGCGTGTGGTCTGTCACGATGCAAGCTCCTCTCTTGGCCGACGAGTCAGGGGGCTCCTTCTCTGCGTGATCCATACCCGAGCCCGAGCTGCGCGTCCACTTCGCTTCCGGTTCGCGCCGCGCCCCGGCCGACCCGATCGGCAGGGCGTCGATTTGGCTAGCCCGTCCTGGACCAGAGACCGTCGGTGAGCGAACTATCGGACGTCGCTTGCCCGGCCGCCCGTGCTCGCAGACCGGCGGCGTCCCACCTCTCCTCGACTTTCCCGAAGTGCCAGATCGAGAGGGCGACCGCCCAGGTGACGACGAAGAGGCCAACGATCACGAAACCACCGGTGTTGATGTTGAAGTTCTCGAAGAAGCTCCAGACGCCCCCGCTCCAGTTCAGCTCCGCGGGGAGCAGCCCGAGGATCTCGATCGAGCCGATGATGAAGGCCACCGCCACCGAGAGCCCGGTGATCGTGATGTTGTAATAGACCTTGCGGATCGGCCGGGAGAAGGCCCAGCCGTAGGCGAAGTTCATGAAGCAGCCGTCCAGAGTGTCGAAGGTGCTCATGCCCGCGGTAAAGAGGATCGGCAGCGACAGGATCGCGTAGAAGGGCAGGCCGCTCGCGACGGCGGTGCCGGAGAGCACGAGGAGGGCCACCTCGGTCGCGGTGTCGAAGCCCAGTCCGAAGAGCACCCCAATCGGGTACATCTTCCAAGGCGTGTCGATCCGGCGCGAAAGCCCGCCGAAGAAGCGGTTCATGAGGCCCCGCTGGTTGAGCTGGCGCTCGAGCTCGGCGTCGTCGTACTTGCCCTGCCGCAGCTCCAGGAAGACCTTCACGATCGAGACGAGGATCACGACGTTCAGCGCGGCGATGAGGTAGAGGAAGGTCCCCGAGACCGACGTGCCGATGATCCCGGTGATGTTGTGCAGGCCGGAGTTGGTGTTCTTCACCTGGGAGTCGAGCGCACGGATGCCGAAGTTCAGCATCACGGCCATCAAAAACACGATCGTCGAATGCCCGAGGGAGAAGAAGAACCCGACGCTCATCGGGCGCTTGCCCTCGGCCATAAGTTTGCGTGTCGTGTTGTCGATCGCCGAGATGTGGTCGGCGTCGAAGGCATGCCGCATGCCAAGGGTCAAGGCCAGGATGCCCGTCCCGATCCCGAAGATGTCCGTCTTCGACAGGTGGTAGTGGTGCGGCACCGACGAAAGCAGGAGGAGGAACCCGAGGATGTAGAACCCCGCGACCGTCGCGGCCATACCGCCGATGCGCGTCCACTCGGCGGGAGACAGGGCTCGGCGCACGGCGCGGAGCCGAGACGCCAGGGGTGCCCCGGTGGTGATCACTTCCGACTACTCCCCGTGGTTCGCTCGTTCGGGACGGTTCAACTGCGAATGGTTCGCAGCTTAGTGCCGTTCGCAGCAACGTCGTCAACGCAACAAGCGGCCGCCCTATGCTGGGATGGTGGCTAGGGCACCTGCTCACCAGCGTGCCGGCGGGACGGCGCGAGCCGAAAACCTCGAAGACGTACTCGCGCTCCTCCATGCCCAGGGAGACCGGGTCACGACGCCCCGGCGGCTCCTCATCCAGTCGCTCCTCGAAGCCGGCGGGCACCGCACCGCCGAGAAACTCGCGGCCGTGGTGCAGAGCCGGGCACCCGACGTCCATTTGTCAACGATCTACCGCAATCTCGACGAGCTGGAACGCCTCGGGGTGATCGAGCAGGTCCGCTTCGGACAGGGCGCGGCCACTTATCACCTCGCGGCGGCACGCCACGGGCACCTCGTCTGCAGCGAGTGCGGCGCGACCATTGAGGTTTCCGACGGCCTGTTCCGCTCGCTCGAGCGGGCCGCGATGACGCGCTACGGCTTCACGATCGATCCACACCACCTGGCGATGCTTGGACGTTGCGCGACGTGCTCTGCAGCGGAGCACTCACAAGGCGCATGAGCAGGTGAACGGTCGGACAGCTGTTTGTCCACGCCCGATCCGGTCCCGAATCCGCCGGGATCGTCATGAAGATTCTCGACTCGTTTGAGGTGGCCACCTCGTCGTGATTCCGCCGGCGGCACGAGGCACTGCGCGGACATCACATAAGCGAGCAGATCCCGGAGGAAGTGGGCGAACCGCAACTTTGGCGGCAACCATCGCCGTTTGACACTCGACATCACGGCCGGATTGTTGGGCCATCAGCGGAGGCAATGATCGCCCCGCGATAAACAGGAACCCTGAGCTGGTCTTTTGGAGCCCGAGGTGGGATTCGAACCCACGACCTGCGCATTACGAGTGCGCTGCTCTACCACTGAGCTACCCGGGCAACGCTGCGCATCTTCGTCCCCATGCCCCGACACGCGGCGCGGTCATCGTACGCGCTTGACGCCGCCCATGAGTCCGACGGCCCCTGGTGCCGGCGGGTCGGCGAGTCTCGTCACCGCGTCGCGTCGATGGGGTCCTAGCCTGGCGGAAATGCGGGCCTTCGACCTCACGTCCCCGGTACGTCGCCATGGGGCACGCTCGCATCGCTGCCCGTGAGAGACATCGATCCGCCTCAACTGCTCGTGCCGACCGCGACCGAAAACGCCGCGGACGCCCCCCCACCCGGCGCCCAGGGGAGCTGGATCCTCGAGAGCGAGGAATCGATCCGGGCGGAAGCTCGCGCATTCGGCGAGGAACGGCGACGGAAGCGACGGTCTCGCCGACAGCACGCCTTGAGCTGGATCGCGATCGCCGTAGGCTCTGTGGGTCTCGCGGTTCTCATCAGGACCTACGCCGTTCAGACCTTCTACGTCCCCTCAGGATCGATGACTCCGACGCTGTTAGTCGGAGACCGCATCCTCGTCGACAAGCTGCCCGTCGTCTCGCGTGACATCCAGCGTGGCGACATCATCGTCTTCCGGCGCGTCGCTCGGGACACCGAGCTGTCTCGTTCTTCGGACCTCGTGAAACGGGTGATCGGCCTGCCGGGTGAGACGGTCTCGTCAAGGGGTGACGTGGTGTTGATCAACGGCAAGCGGCTCGCCGAACCGTGGCTTCCCAACCTCAAGAAAGTGCCAGGATGCTTCGAGAAGAACCTCAACATCAGACAAACCGTGGTTCCTGCCCGCTCCTACTTCGTCCTCGGCGACTGCCGGGGGAACTCGTCAGACAGCCGGGTTTGGGGTGTGGTGCCGGCGTCCCACATCATCGGGAAGGTATTCCTCGTCGCGTGGCGCAACGGTCATCCGTGGTTCCACTGGTTCTGATCACCGTGCCGCAGGTCGGCACCCGGGGGAATTGCGACCCGAACGCGAACCGACCTCCCGCTCGCCCTGTCGGGCCCTCTCTCGGCGAGGCCCGCCACTCGGCGCGGGCGGGGGCGATCGTGGGTTGAGACAATCGTGTCCGTCCACGAGGACAACACCCTCGACGCGACCGGGACAGGATGCGTGCCTCGGCGAGCCTGGCGGCGGAGGGAGTGGGATTCGAACCCACGGGGCTTGTCACCCAACGGTTTTCAAGACCGTCACATTCGTCCGCTCTGCCATCCCTCCCGGGGCGACGCTAGCCCGGGGAGGATCGATTCTCGAAGCGACGATGCGGCCGGAATGCGAAAACGGTGTCGAGTCGCGCCACCGTCGAGCTCAGACCGTGGCACGCCTCGAGCCGGAGTTCCTCCCTCTCACCGGGCCGATTTGACCCCTCGCACGCTGTCGGGGACGGTACTGGCAGGATAGAGATCGCGATGGACGACAACGAGCTGTCCGAACTCATCGACGGGGTTCGGGATGGGAGCGTCGAGCCTGCCACGGCAATCGAACGTCTCCGGCGCCTCCCCTTCGCCGACCTCGGGTTCGCACGCGTCGACCACCACCGGCAGTTGCGCCAGGGTCTACCCGAGGCCGTTCTCGGCCAGGGAAAGACGGCCGGACAGTGCGCCGCGATCGTTGCGGAGTTGCTCGAAAACGGATCCGGGCCGGTTCTACTCACCCGGGCCGATCGCGAGCAGGTCGACGCCACGCTCGAACACTGCCCTGGGGGCGCCGTGACTCCCGGATTGTCCGATCCGGCCACGATGTTCATGGTCGGCTGGCGTCCGGCTCCGCCGCGAACCGAGCGCGTCGTCGTCGTCACCGCGGGGACTGCCGACCTCCCGGTCGCGCACGAGTGCGTCGCGACGCTCTCGGCGTTCGGATTCGCGCCAACCCTCATCGCCGACAGCGGCGTCGCCGGGATCCATCGCCTCCTTGCCAACGAGTCCGAAATCGCGAATTGCGACGCGGTCGTCGTCGTCGCGGGTATGGAGGGCGCGCTCCCGAGCGTTGTCGGGGGCATCTCGCCGGCACCGGTCATCGCCGTCCCGACGAGCGTCGGCTACGGCTCCTCCCTCGAAGGCGTGACCGCTTTGCTGGCAATGCTCGCCTCGTGCGCTCCCGGGATTACGGTCGTGGGCATCGACAACGGCTTCGGCGCGGCATGCGCGGTCACCCGGGCACTCCGGTGAGCAACAACGCCCCCAGGTACGACCACGACCCCGCTGGCACGAAGAGCGCGGTACGCGGGCCCCGGATCGCCTGGTTCCACTGTTTCGCCGGCATCGCTGGCGACATGGCGCTCGGGAGCCTCATCGACGCGGGGGCCGACGTCGGAGAGGTTCGGAGCCTGCTCACGAGGCTTGCGATCGACGGGTGGTCCCTCGAGGCGGTCCCCGTGTTGCGCGGCGGTGTCGCCGCCACGCAGGTCATCGTCACGGTGAACGAGACGAGCGTCGTGCGGACCTTCCCCCACATCCTCGGCATCCTCGACGAGGCGAAGCTGCCGCTTCGCGTCCGTGACCGCGCCGTCGCGGCCTTCTCGGCGCTCGCAGAGGTCGAGGGCCAGCTCCACCGGCGCCCGACAAGCCAGGTCCATTTCCACGAGGTGGGCGGCCACGACACGATCGTCGACGTCGTCGGCACGGCTGCCGCGCTCGAGGTGCTCGGCGTGGACGAGGTGCTCTCGAGCCCGGTCGCCATGGGGAACGGCGTCGTGCGCACGAGCCACGGCCTGCTGCCGAACCCGGCCCCCGCCGTCCTCGGGCTCCTCGAGGACGCGCCGGTCTGGGGACGCGACATCAATGTCGAGCTGACGACCCCGACGGGCGCGGCGATCCTCGCCGCGATGGCGACCGGGTATGGCCCGATGCCGCCAATGATCGTCGACTCGACCGGTTACGGCGCCGGCTCGCGTGAGATCGATGGTTTGCCGAACTGCACCCAGGTCGTGGTCGGTTGGCGTGCCGCGAGCGAGACGCCCGCCGGCACGCCGCACGGCCAGCCGCTCACCTTGCTCGAGGTGAATCTCGACGACGCGACGGGCGAGCAGCTCGCCGACGCGCTTCGTGCCCTCCTCGAAGCTGGGGCGAACGACGCCTGGGTGACACCGGTTGTCATGAAAAAGGGCCGCCCCGGCCACGTGCTGAGCGTCCTCGCCGATCGGGCCCTCGTCGAACAGCTTTGCGCGGTGCTCACCGGCGAGACCGGGTCGCTCGGCGTGCGTGCCATCGAGGTCGGTCGGATGGCCGCCGCCAGACACCTCGACCACGTCGATCTCGACGGCAATCCGATCCGCGTGAAGGTGAGCGCGGGACGGGCGAAGGTCGAACACGACGACGCCGCCGAGCTCGCCCGCCGCACGGGGCGCCCGGTCCGCGAGGTCATCGAGCGCGCCGAACGGGCGTGGTGGGAGCAGTCCGACCGCGAGCCCAAGCCGCCAGAGGAAGCCTGAGGCGCGCCGGGCGCCGGTTCAGATCGAGACGTAGAGCGCGATCGAGCGCGTGTCCGAGGGACCGCCCGGGATCGAAGCCGTGACGACGAGCTCGTAGCCCGTCGCGTGCTTGACGGCGAGCTTCGGCATGACGACGTACTCCGAAGCCCCGGGTGCGAGGGCGATGAGCTTGTGGCGGCAGCTGACCCTCGCGGCACCGGTGTGGGAGGAGCTCGAGGGCTCGAGCACGGCGGAGACGTTGGCCCCGTGGGCCGTGGTGTCACCCGTGTTCTTCACGATGATGACGACCTCGAGCCGCGTCGTCGCGGCGACGACCGAGGTCGAGCCCGAGGGCGGGATCTGCAACGACGTCGTCACCAGGGGAAGCGTGGTCGTCGTCGTGGTCACTTTTCTGCTCACCGGATTCGAGGATCCCGTTGACGCGGTCGTCGTCGAGGTCGTCGTGGTCGTCGTGGCGGGCGTGGTCGTCGTGGCCGCGGCAATCGTCGTGGTCGTCGTGGCGGGCGTGGTCGTCGTGGTCGTCGTCGTGGTTGTGGTGGTCGTCGGAAGCCCGGTGATGTCGAGGGGCGGCGGCACGAGCGTCACGGCGACGATCGAGATCGCGGGCGCGAACTCCAGGTCCACTGCGGACCGCAGCGCGTTCGCCCAGGCGCCAGCCGACGCCGCCGACCACACGCCGGGCGTCTGGACCCAGGTCGACGACGGCAGGGAGCGCGCGTTGGCGTCGCCACGGAGCGATACGACCAGCGCGTGGTATCCCGCGTCCGCGGCGACGAAGCACGATCCGGCCGTCTCGAGGAGCTTCGTCGCTCGCGGCAGCGGCGACGGACCGGTCCGCGCCGACGTCGCGAGCTCGATGCCGCGGGCGAGATCCGCGGCCCCTTCACGACGCAGCCGGAGCACCCCGGCCATGAGCGCGCCCGCTCCAGGCGAGGGGGCGGCGAGCCCGAGCGATTGGTAGGTGGTCGCGTCGGTCGTGGTGCCTCGTATCAGCTCGCCGAGGGCGAACTCGAGCGTGACGCGGTCGAATTCCGACGGATCAGTCGCGTGGGCCCTGATGAGGTGGAGCGTCGGGGTGAGCGTGTTCGACTCATCGACGATGGTCGTCGTGACGGCAACCCAGGTCTCGTCCGTCCGCTTGCCGACGCCGGACGACGTGTCGACGACCTGGTCGATGACCTCGCCGACGAAGAGCAGCACGAGGAGGACGACCACGAAAGCGATGACGACGCGCCAGCGATCTCGCCGCGAAGACGGAAGCGCTCCGCGACCGCGTCGGTCAGCCATCACGCCGACGCTAGCGGTCGGATGACGACCGGTTTGGGAGTTGCCGGCGGGCGATCGGGCCGCCGGGGGTCACTCGCCGACCGCGCCTCCACTGACGCTCACCTCGGACTTCGTCGTCCGCCAGTTGACCGTCGGCCGGATCGCCTCGGGGTTGACGCGGTCCTTGTGCTTGATCGCCAGCTTGACGATCGAGGCGACGTGCTCGTCGGTGAGTAGGTGCGGCTGGAGCCCGAGGTCGGGCAGGTGCGTCGCGATCGCGTTGTAGTAGTGCTCTTCCTTCTCGACGCGAGGGTCGGGGATCGACTCGATCGTGACCGGGACCGGTGAGACGCGCTTGACCCACTCGGCCAGCTGGACCACCGAGAACGTCTCGGTGAACTGGTTGAAGACGCGGAACTCACCCTTTGCGGCCGGGTTGAGACAGGCGAGCTCGACGCACGCCAGCGTGTCGCGGATGTCGAGCATGCCGCGTGTCTGGCCCCCCTTGCCGTAGACGGTGAGCGGGTAGCCGACGGCGGCCTGCACGGCGAACCGGTTGAGCACCGTCCCGAAGACACCGTCGTAGTCGAACCGGGTCTCGAGGTCGGGGTGCAGTTCGGTCTCCGGCGTCTGCTGGCCGTAGACGACGCCCTGGTTGAGGTCCGTCGAGCGCAGGCCCCAGATCCGGCAGGCGAACTGGATGTTGTGGCTGTCGTGCACCTTGGACAGGTGGTAGAAGGAGCCCGGCTGCTTCGGGTAGGGCAGGACGTCGGTCCGGCCCTTGTGGGTGATCTCGATGTAGCCCTCTTCGATGTCGATGTTCGGTGTGCCGTATTCGCCCATCGTGCCGAGCTTGACGATGTGAATCTCCGGATTGATCTCGGCGATCGCGTAGAGCAGGTTGAGCGTTCCGACGACGTTGTTCACCTGGGTGTAGACGGCGTGCGCCCGGTCGATCATCGAATACGGCGCGCTTCGCTGTTCGGCGAAGTGGACGACCGAGTCAGGCTCGAAGGAACGGATCGTCTCGTACAGGAACGGATAGTCGTCCAGGTCCCCGATAAAAGGGGTGATGGTGTGCCCGCTGACTTCCTTCCACGTCGCGACGCGCCGGTGGAGCTGGCGGATCGGGACGAGGGAGTTCGAGCCCATCTCCTCGTCGTAGTGTCGACGGACGAGGTTGTCGACGACCCCAACATCGTGACCGCCCTGGGAAAAGTGGAGTGCGGTTGGCCATCCGAGATAGCCGTCCCCCCCTAGAACGAGGATCCGCATCGGGCTTTCCTTCCTGTCATGCGCCAGTGACGCGTCCGCCCGCCCTGGCGGCGTGGCATCGCAGACCGTAGGGATTTACGACTGTGGTGGACGCGAGCCGGGGCGCGACGCAATGTAATGACACTTGTAGATTGGTCGTGCGACCGAGAAGCCTAGTCGAGTCGGGCGGGCGCGGGTCCACTCCGTCCCTCCTGGTGGTCCTCTCGGGCGGTGCCCATCCCCCGCGAGATCGCGGTGACCGCGCGATGCTCGTGGTCAACGCCGGTGTGGCGCAGCTGGCAGCGCAGACGACTTGTAATCGTCAGGTCGTGGGTTCGAGTCCCACCACCGGCTCCGACCGTCGGTTCGCCTCCGTGAGGTGACGGGGCCGCGACGTCCTCCCGTCTCGGCCGGGCCCGGATCGGCGAGTCCTTGCGCCAATTCCCACCTAGGCGTCACATGGGCGGCCCAGCTAACCGAACTCCCGGGTATCGACCGATCCTCCCGGTCCGATCCGGACCGCGCGGGAGCTCTACTCGGGAAGGTGGCAGACGGCCTCGACGTTGTTCCCGTCGGGATCGCGGACGAAGGCGCCGAAGTAACCGGGGTGGTACTCGGGCCAGAGCCGGGGTTCGTGCAGCACCTCGGCCCCCTGTGCCACGGCAGCGTCGAAAAAGGCGCGGACCGCGTCCCGGTCGGACGCGTGGAATGCGAGATGGGACTCCCGGAACCCCTCGCCCGTCACGGCGGGGCCGACCCAGAATTCGGGATTCTGGCCGACACCGAAACCGACGACCTCTCCGAAGTCCATCACCCGCGCGCCACCGAGCGGCGCGAGGACGGCATCGTAGAACGAGATGCTCTTCGCGACGTCAGAGCACTGGATCGAAACATGGTCAATCATGGGCACATGGTACGCCCCGGAACCCGCTGGGAAAGTGTGGGCAGACCGGGTCACCGTTCCGATCCGGGCTGAGGACGGGCCCCGCACGCCGCGGGCCCCAAGGTGGCGTGCCGCTCCGGCGGTAGGGTCATTGGGTGCCCATCGCCGGCTCGAACTTCCTCTCGGCGTGCCGCTGTCAACCCGTCACGCGCACGCCGGTTTGGTTCATGCGGCAGGCCGGGCGGTCGCTCCCGGAGTTCCGCGCGCTGCGCGGCGACGCCAGCATCCTCGACGCGGTTCGCGACCCGGCGCTCGCGGCCGAGCTCACCTGCCAGCCGGTGCGCCGCTACGGCGTGGACGCCGCGATCCTCTTCTCCGACATCATGGTCCCGTACGCCGCGATCGGCTGTGGCGTGAGGATCGTCGCCGGCACGGGACCCGTCGTGGAACCGCCCTTCCGCACCGATGCCGACCTCGGCCGTCTTCGGCCGCTCGATCCCGCGACGGACACACCCTTCGTCCTCGAAGCAGTCCGGCAGGCCGCGGACGGCCTCGACGTCCCCGTCATCGGCTTCGCCGGCGCGCCGTTCACGATCGCGAGCTACCTCGTCGAGGGCGGGCCCTCCCGCGACTTCGCCGGGACGAAGGCGTTGATGCACTCCGAGACGGGAACCTGGTTCCGACTCGTCGATCGGCTCGCCGAGATCGCGCTCGCCTCGCTGCGCAGCCAGGTCGAGGCCGGCGCCGGCGCGGTGCAACTCTTTGACAGCTGGGCGGGAGGGCTGGCGCGTGCCGATTACGAGCGCTTCGCCCTGCCGGCGACCCGCCGGATCCTCGAGGGTCTCGCGCCCTTCGCGGTCCCCCGCATCCTGTTCGGGGTCGGCACGGGCGAGGTCCTCGACCTGATGGCGGCCGCCGGAGCTGACGTCGTCGGCGTCGACTGGCGCGTGCCGCTCGACCGGGCCGCGGTCCGCGTCGGGCCGAAGACCGCGCTCCAGGGCAATCTCGATCCCGCGGTCTGCCTCGCCGGTCCCGAGGCCGCCTTGACGGCGGCCCGGCGCGTCCTCGAAGAAGGGCGGGCCGCCGCCGGTCACGTCTTCAACCTCGGCCACGGCGTCCTGCCGGGAACCGATCCGGAGGTGCTGCAGCGCCTCGTCGAGTTCGTCCATTCCCCCTCCCCCGAGACGAGAAGATGACGCGGTGACGACCGGCGTCGTCTTGATGGCGTACGGCACGCCGAACGGTCCCGACGACGTCGAGGCGTTCTACACCGACATCCGGCACGGCCGTCCGCCGAGCGCGACCCAGCTCGCCGAGCTCCGGTCCCGCTACGCGGCGATCGGCGGCGTCTCGCCGCTCGCCGAGAAGACGGCGGCACAGGTGGCCGCCGTCGGGCGGGCGCTCGAGGTTGTCGCGCCCGGGCATTTCCGCACCGTCTGCGGCGCGAAGCACTCCGACCCGACAATCGAGGCCGCGATCGACGGGCTCGCCGCGGCCGGCGCCACGGCAATCGTCGGGATCGTCCTCGCCCCCCACTACTCCGTCGGCAGCGTCGGCGAGTACCTCGCCCGGGCCCGGGAACGGGCCGCGGCACGGAACCTCGCCGCGGCGTTCGTCGAACGCTGGGGCGCGGAACCCGAGCTCGTCGAGCTCCTCGCCCGCCGCACGTCGGTGGCCCTCGCCTCACTTCCGGGACGGGCCCGAGCGGAGGTCGAGGTGATCTTCACGGCCCACAGCCTCCCGGCACGCATCATCTCGTCCGGCGATCGCTATCCCGATGAACTCGCCGAGACGGCGGCCCTCGTCGCGGCGCGCTGCGGGATCGGCAGGTGGCGAACCGGCTGGCAGAGCGCGGGCCGCACCGCGGAACCGTGGCTCGGCCCGGACATCGCCGAGGTCCTCGCCGAGGTCGCGAACGAGGGCGCCCGGGCCGTGGTCGTCTGCGCGGCCGGCTTCACCTCGGACCACCTCGAGGTCTGCTACGACCTCGACGTCGCCGCGGCACGCCGCGCCGCCGAGCTCGGGCTCGGCTTCGCCCGCACCGAGTCGCTGAACGACGATCCCGGGCTCGCCGCGCTCCTGGCCCGCCTCGTCGCGGCGGCCGATCCCGACCCGCCGACCCGACCCTGACCCGGCGGGATCGGGACGCCATGGCACGAAGAAGGATCCTCGTCGCCGGAGCCGGCGTGAGCGGGCTCGTCGCGGCACGCTCGCTCGCCCGGGACCACGAGGTCGTGCTCGCCGAATCCGACGTCGCCGTCGGCGGCAAGATGCGCACCGCGACCTTCCGGGGTTGCCCCCTCGATCTCGGGCCGGACGTCTTCATCACCCGCAACCCGGCCGCCACGGAACTCTGCCGCGAGCTCGGCCTCGGCGAGGAGCTCATCGCCCCGGCGACCTCGCGGGCGGCGATATGGGCCCGAGGATCGCTCCGCCCGTTCCCGCCGGGGTTGGCGCTCGGCATCCCGATCGACCTCGTGGCGCTGCTGCGCTCCGGAGTCGTCTCGCCCGGGGCCATCGTCCGGGCGGCGACCGACCTCGTCCCCCGGGGGCCGGTCGCCCCGGCTGGTCTCGGTGCCGGCGCCGCATCGCCTGGCGCCGACGTCTCCGTCGGCGCCGTCGTCGGCCGGCGCCTCGGGCGCGAGGTCGTCGAAACACTCGTCGACCCGCTCCTCGGCGGGATCAACGCCGGCGACGTGCGCCAGCTGTCGTTCGCCGCCACCGCGCCGGAACTCGCCGCCGCCATCGCCGGGCGCTGGTCCTTGCTCCTCGCGCTGCGGAGCCATCTCCGGGCCGGTGGGCCACCGCGCAAGCGGACGTCTCCGGTCTTCCTCGGCCTGGCGAGCGGTCTCGAGACGCTCGGCCACCACCTCGAGAAGGAGTGCGTCGACCGCGGCGTCGAGGTCCGCACGAACGCCCCGGTCGCGGCGCTCAACAGGGGCCCCGGCGGGCGGGGCTGGCGGGCGCGGATCGGGGACGACGACCAGGCCTTCGACGCCGTTGTGCTCGCCGTCCCGAGCCACGCCGCGGCCGGGATCCTCTCTGGACTCTCGCCCGAGCTCGCCGTGCTGCTGCGCGCCGTCCCGTACTCCGGCGTCGTCACCGTCGCCTTCGCCTGGCCGGCGGGGGTCCTCCCGGATTCCTCGCTCGCCCTCGTCGGGAGCGGGGTCCTCGTCCCCCGCCGACACGGGCTGCTCGCGACGGCGCTCAGCCTCACCTCGTCGAAGTGGCCGCGCTCGGCCGCCGCCGGTGAGGTCGTCGTGCGCGCCTCCGCCGGGCGCCAGGGGGACGAACGGGCGCTCGGGCTCGATGACGCGACGCTCGTCGCGCGCCTGCGGGGCGAAATCGCCTCGATCCTCGGGATCGACGCCGCCCCGCTCGAGGTTCTCGTGCAGCGCTGGCCGGCGTCGTTCCCGCAGTACGTCGTCGGTCATCTCGGGCGCGTCGCTCGCATCGAGACACTCGTCGCGGACCTCGGCCCCCTCGCGCTCGCCGGCGCCTGGGCGCGCGGCATCGGGATCCCGGCCTGCGTCGCCGGGGCCGAGAACGCCGCAACGGCGATCCGCGACGCGCTCGCCCGATGAGCCGGGCGGGGGGCCCCGGAGCGTCACGACTCGCCCGGGTGGCCCTCGCCCCGGTCGCCGGGGGCCTCGTCGGCTGCTCCCTCCCGCCGTTCGGGCCCTGGTACCTCGCCCCGATCGGTCTCGGCACCGCCGCCTGGCTCATCCGCGGCCAGCCCGTGGGCCGGCGTCTTTTCCTCGGGTGGCTCGTCGGCCTCGGCCAGTTCGCGATCGGCTGCGTCTGGGCACTCGAGTTCACCGGGCTCGGCTACGTCGTCCTCGTCGGGTTCGAGGCGCTGTTCGTCGCCGTCGCCTTCGCCGCGGTCCCGCCGGGGCGCGGCCGGCTCGTCGCCTTCGCCGGCGCGCTCACGCTCGCCGAATGGGCGCG
>Ga0181539_1003063_pt1 | contig 15830 bp, 16 predicted proteins | sample PEATcosm2014_Bin_46_FD_119767 | JGI IMG/M metagenome (GOLD analysis project Ga0181539, IMG submission 119767) | Peatland microbial communities from MTU Mesocosm Facility, Houghton, MI, USA - PEATcosm2014_Bin23_60_metaG | ecosystem: Environmental > Terrestrial > Soil > Wetlands > Peat | place... | reverse complement strand
CACATCTACCGCATGAACATCACCTCCATGATCGAATACCACCTCCAGAAGAAAGCGGAAGTGACCGTGGCGGCGGTGCCAGCGCCGCGCGAAGCGGCGGGGGAGTTCGGGGTGATCGAAGCATCCGACGACGGGCGCATCCTGGCATTCCACGAGAAGAATCCCAACGCTCCCCACATGCCGGGCGATCAAGAGCGGGTTTTCGCTTCCATGGGCAACTACGTTTTTTCGACTGCCACGCTGCTGCAGTTGCTGCGGGTGGATGCCGCCAACGAAGAAAGCAAACACGACTTCGGCCACGACATTCTGCCCAAGCTGACAGGCCAGGCGGAAATCTACGCCTACGACTTCCAGACCAACCGCATTCCCGGGGAAGCCGACGACGCCGAGCCCTACTGGCGGGACGTGGGAACCATCGATGCGTACTACGACGCCAACATGGACCTGCGCTCGGTCTCCCCGGCGCTCAACCTGTTTAACCGGGCATGGCCGCTGCGCAGTTCCAGCTACGCGGACCCGCCGGCCAAGTTCACCTTCGACGACGAAGACCGGCGGGGACAGGCCATTGACAGCATCGTCTCGGGCGGGTGCATTCTTTCCGGCGGCATGGTGCGCAATTCGATCCTGGGACGCCACGTCCGCGTGCATACCGGCGCGCTGGTGGAGGACTCCATCATCATGGACAACTGCGATATCGGCCGCCACGCGAAAGTGCGCCGCGCCATACTCGACAAGAACGTCAAGGTGCCGGCAGACGCCATCATCGGTTACGACCTGGAGGCGGATCGCGCAAGCTATTTCGTCACGGAGAGCGGCATCGTGGTGTTGAGCGGGGAGCGTTCGCCGGTCGAGGTTACGGGCCTGGTGGTGTGATGGACGATGCTGCTCACCTGACCCGGCGCCAAGAGTGGGACAGGCCTCCCGGCCTGTCGTCTGTAACCCGGGAAGACAGGCCGGGAGGCCTGTCCCACCTTCGGAGCCGGCTTAAGTGAGCCGTATTGGGACTGGGGCCGGACGCTGATGGAACAACACGTCCTGGTCTGGATTTCGCAGTACGGCTACCTGGCGATTTTTCTGCTGCTGGTGATGGGGATTGTGGGGCTGCCGGTGCCGGATGAGACGCTGCTCACCTTCACTGGCTACCTGGTTTTCAAAGGCCGCATGTCACTGCCGCTGGCTTACGGAGCGGCGCTCGGGGGAAGTTTGTGCGGCATTACCATCAGTTATACGCTGGGCCGCACCTTCGGCATCAAGCTGATCCATCGCTACGGCCGCTACGTGCGCATCACCGAAGAGCAGGTAAACAAGGCGCATGCCTGGTTTGCGCGCGTGGGCCATTGGGGGCTGACGTTCGGTTACTTCGTGCCCGGGGTGCGGCATCTCACGGCCTTCGCCGCGGGCATGAGCGCGGTGGAGGCTCCGCAATTTGGGCTGTTCGCTTATAGCGGCGGTTGCGTGTGGGTGGGCACTTTTCTCGCTCTGGGCTATTTTCTGGGAGAACGCTGGCAGGTGGTGGAGCGCAATATCGAACACTACTTCACCGCCGTGACCGTCGCCGCGGTTATCCTGGTTGCCGCATACCTGGCGTGGCGGCTTCTGCGGGCACGCCGCCGCCGGGCGACAGATAAGTGACTATCAGCGCGGTGGCCACCACCGTGGCGCAGCCCAGCACGTTATACCAGAGCCAGGAGATGCCGGTGAACAGGAAGGCGGCGAAAATGGCCGCCTCGCCGGCCAGCATACCGACAAACACGGCCGTGCCGCGGACGCGCCGGAAACCGAAGGCCACCACGAAACAACCCAGCAGGGAGCCGTAGAATAACGAGCCCACCACGTTTACAGCCACGATCAGCGGCCCCAGGTGCTTGCCCCACCCGGCGAAGGCCACGGCGTAAACGCCCCAAAAGAGCGTGGCCCATCGCGATGCCAGCAGGTAATGGTGATCGCCGGCGTCGCGCCGCACCCAGCGGCGGTAAAGATCCACGACCGTGACGGTGGCCAGCGAATTGATTTCGCCGGAACTGGCCGACATGGTGGCGGCGAAAATGACGGCGATCACAAGGCCGACAATACCCGCCGGCAGGTAGCGTGTCACAAAGGAAAGAAAGATGTAATTAGTGTCGCTGAAACCCTTCTCGCCGCCAGTCTGTTCCACCAGGCGCGCGGCCTGGGCGCGGGCCGCGTCGATCTCCTGCTGGGCGGCGCGATAGTTGGCAGCCTGGCGGTGTTCGGCGCCGGGGTCGCCGCTGTGATGGGCTTCCACCAACGCCAGAGTGGCTTGGCGGCGGCGCTCGAAGGCCTGGCTGTATTGATTCGCCACGGGAAGGAATTCGGCGTGGCTTTGAATGCGCGCCAGTTCGGCCTGCTGGAAGAGCACCGGCGGCTGGATGAAGAGATAAAACACAAACACCATGGCGCCGATGAACAGAATGAAGAACTGCATGGGGATCTTGGCCACGGCGTTGAAGAGCAGGCCGAGCCGGCTCTCGGAAATGGATCGCCCCGTGAGATAGCGCTGCACCTGCGACTGGTCGCAGCCGAAATAGGAGAGGAACAGGAACGTGCCGCCGAACAGGCCGCTCCAGATGTTGAAACGGTCGTTCCAGTCGAAGTGGGTGGTCACCACGTTGAGGCGGCCGGCGGCGCCCGCCAGATAAACGGCGTCGCCAAACGAGACCTGTGAAGGTAACAGGACAATCACGGTGACGAGCGCCACCACCAGTCCGAAGAAGATGATGCACATCTGCTGCACGTCGGACCAGGTGACGGCTTTGATGCCGCCGGCCACCGTGTAGGCGATCACGGTGACGCCCATCAGAAACGTGGTTGCGCGTTCCGGCCAGCCCAGAATCACGGAGAGCACCAGCGCCGGCGCGTAGATGGTGAGCCCGGCGGAAAGGCCGCGCTGGCAGAGGAAAATCAGACTGGCGAGCGAGCGCGTCTTGCCGTCGAAGCGCTTTTCCAGGTATTCGTAAGCGGTGTAAATGTTTGCGCGGCGGAAGATGGGGACGGCCGTGGCGCAAATGACGACCATGGCGATGGGCAGGCCGAAGTAAAACTGCACGAAGCGCATGCCGTCGACGTAGGATTGGCCGGTGGTGGAGATGAAGGTGATGGCGCTGGCCTGCGTAGCCATGATGGAAAGCGCCATGGCATACCAGGGCATGGTCCTGCCGGCCAACAGGTAGCGATCGACGGTGTTGCTGCCGCGGCTGCGGTAGAGTCCGTAGGCGACAATCGATACCAGGGATGTGACCAGGACGAACCAGTCGAGCGTTCTCATCGATAGGCCAGGGTGAACAGGTAAAAACCGGCGATGATCAGGCAGAGATAGATGAGGACCGCGACATAGATGCGCCGCCAGCTACCCAAGAACGGCGGCGGATCGTCGGGAATCCGGGGAAGCTTCGGCATGAACGGAGTGTATCAGGCCAGCAGTTCCGCCGTCATCACCGTTACCGCCTGGCCGCCCAGAATCACGCGATCGCCCGCGAGGCGCGCGCGCACTACGCCGCCGCGGGCCGAAGCCTGAAAGGCGGTCATGGAGGTCTTGCCGAGCCGCTCGCCCCAGTAGGGCGCCAGCGCGCAGTGGGACGAGCCGGTGACCGGATCTTCGTCCACACCGGAGCCGGGCGCGAAAAAGCGCGAGACGAAATCGAATTCCGGGCTGGCCGACGGGGCCGTCACGATCACGCCGCGCACGGGCACCTTGCGGAGCGTCGAATGGTCCGGACGGAGCGCGCGGAGGGTGGCTTCGGAATCCACTTCCACCAGGTAGTCGAACACGTTCTTGCCGACGAATGCGGCGCGGGCCACTCCCAGCGCCGGGAGCAATTCCGCGGGAGCTTCGGCGGGCGCGACGAGTTTGGCTGGAAAATCCAGTTCAATCCAATCACCCCGCCTATCGGCCAGCAGCAGGCCGCTGCGAGTGTGGAAGCGCGCTTGCCGGCCGGGCGGCAGGTGGCCGTCCTCCCAGAGCACGTGCGCGCTGGCCACGGTGGCATGGCCGCAGAGGTCCACTTCCACCGCGGGGGTGAGCCAGCGCAGGTCGAAGCCGCCGTCGCGGGGCGCCAGGAAAGCGGTTTCGGAGAGATTCATTTCGCGCGCCACGTTGCGCATCCATTCTTCGGGGGCGGGCGCCGGCAGCACGCAGACGGCGGCGGGGTTGCCGGCAAAGGGCCGATTTGTGAAGGCATCCACTTGGACAATCCGGACGGGCATATTTTCGAGGGTACCGCACTTGCAAACGTATCCCAACCAGTGCAGTCTATAGGTAGAGCTGGGATGCTATCGCGCCTCTTAACCCGGGTATTGGCCGCCGTTGCGCTGCTGGCGCTGGTGTGGCTGGCAGGCAGTATGGGCGGATCAGGCGCGGATTCCTGGATCCGCCCGGTAGGCGGTCCGCGCGGCCCGGTTCGCATTCTGCAGTTCTACGTCACCACGGGGATGCTGGTGGCCGGCGAGAAGGCCAAGCTCTGCTATGGCGTGGAGAACGCCAGGGCCGTTCACATTTCGCCGCGCCTCGCGGGAGTGGTGCCATCCGCCAACCGCTGCCTGGAAATTGTACCGGAACGCACTACCCACTACACCATCCTGGCGGAAGGTTTCGACGGCGCCTTGGTCACCAGGTTTCTGACCCTGGTAGTCGAGGACGCTCCCGATGCGGACCGCGGCCTGAACGTCGCGGTGATCAAGTGGGACAAGCCTCCTGGCCTGTCGTTCCGATCAGCCGCGCGTAATACATCAAGCCCGCATCTGTGGTGCCCGAAGACAGGCCAGGAGGCCTGTCCTACGGCGTGGCGGAAGCCACCTTTTGAATCTTGATGCCGCCTGTGTGCACCCGCAAATATATCTTCTTGGCCTGGGCCTGTCCGTTTTGCGCGAACCGTTCGCTCGTCAGGTGAGCGATCTTGTAGTTGCCGGCGAAATCCGAGTCGACGCCGCCGAAGCGGCACTGCGCGTCGAACGAGTATTGCCCGGCGGCGGGCAGTTGCATCAGGATGTCGCCCGTGCGCACGGAGGCGTCGATATCGCCCGAGACGTCATAGACCACCACGTCACCGGTCGAGAGGCGGAGAACCAGTTTGGAATCGCGCGGCACGCGGATGCGGTAGTCCATTTGAACGTCGGGCCGGCAGTGCGCCACTTTGGCCCAGAAGCTGCGTATTGGGAAGGCGGTGCTGATGACCAGTTCGGTCGGGCTCTTGCGCTCGGTAGTCACCTTGATGGCGTCTAACTGGCGCTCGGCGAGGTCCTGATCCTTGGGCGTGTCGGGGCGATAGGTGGACCGGGTGACCGTAATTTCGACTTCGGCGCGGTCCCAGCCTTCGATATTCAGCTCGCCCGCCGAGCCATTCACCTGGATGGTGCCGCCCGGGGCAAATTCCACGCGCTCCGTGGTGACAATGGGCAAACCCGGCTTAGGCACCTTGGCCGCCAGCGGCAGGCAGATGGCGATCGAGATCGCAGCCAGTCTTCGAGTCATTTCCAACCCTCCCGGCTTTTATGATCGCACGCCGGGGCATCTGAAAATCGGGTTTCGACGCCCGTTGTAAAATATGAACTGATGAGCGACCCTATCCCCGACGAGACTCCGCAGGAGGACTTCGAAATTCCCCTGCCGCCGGCGTCCTTCTCCTTCCTGGTGCTGAGTTTGCGGACGCAGGCCGAAGTGCAGCTTGGCCTGTTGCACTTCGGCGAGGAGGAAAAGCCGGAGCCCAACCTGCCCCTGGCGCGCCACAGCATCGACCTGTTGGCGGTGCTGCTCGAGAAAACCAAGGGCAACCTGACCATGGAAGAGCACCGGCTGCTGGAGAATTCCCTCACGGAGTTGCGGTTTCGATTCGTCCAGGTGTCGGATGACGTAGCCAAGGCGGCGGCACAGAAAGCCTGAATGCCGGCGCCTGCCTTGAAGATCACCGTACTGGGATCGGGCACCAGCGTGGGCGTGCCCACCATCGGCTGCCATTGCGCGGTCTGCACTTCCACCGATCCACGCGATTCCCGCTTGCGCCCTTCGGTGCTGATCAGTTACGAAGGGCGCAACGTGCTGATCGACACCACGCCGGATTTCCGCACACAGGCGCTGCGCGCGCGCATCGAGCGCCTGGACGCGGTGGTCTTCACGCACCCGCACGCCGATCACCTGATGGGGCTCGACGACGTTCGTCCCTTCAACTTCCGCCAGAAGGACCCGATTCCGATTTACGCGTCGGCCCACACCATGGAAGCCGTGCGCCGGTGCTTCCCTTACATTTTCGACTGCCAGGAAAGGAAGACCAACGTTCCGCAACTCGAACCCCGCCTGATCGAGGGCCCGTTCGAAGTTTTCGGGCTGGAGTTCGTGCCGGTTCCCATTCTGCACGGCAAACAGACGATCCATGGCTTCCGTTTCGGAGCGGCGGCGTACCTGACGGACCACAGCGAGATTCCGCAATCGTCCATGGATCTGCTGCGGTCGCTTGACGTGATCTTTCTGGACGCGCTGCGCTACAAGCCGCACCCCACGCATTCCACCGTGGAACGCTCCGTGAAGACCGCCGAGGCGCTGGGCGCGCGGCGCGCCTTCTTCACGCATATCTGCCACGACCTGGGGCACGAGCGCGCCGAAAGCCTGCTGCCGCCGCACATCCGGCTGGCGTATGACGGCCTGGAAGTCGAGGTCGGCGCGTCATGACCATCTACCGCAGCCTCGCCGAAGTGCCGGCCGATTTCGGCCCCAGCGCTCTCACCATCGGCAATTTCGACGGCGTGCACGCTGGCCACCGGCGCATCCTGCGGCGGGTGCGCGAAGTGGCCGAACAACACGGATGGAAGGCGTCGGTACTCACTTTCAATCCGCATCCTACGCGCGTGGTGGCGCCGGAACGCACGCCGCGCCTGATGACCTCGCCGGACCGGCGCGCCGAATTGATGGAGGAGGAAGGCATCCGCCAGGTGCTGATTCTGCCGTTCACCGAAGAGTTGGCGCATCTTTCGGCCGAAGATTTCGTGCGCCAACTGTTGGTCGAACGCCTGGGCGCGCGGGCCGTGCTGGTGGGCGACAACTTCTGCTTCGGCTACCGACAGTCCGGCAATGCGGCGGTGCTGGAAGAGCTTGGCGGGCGGTTGGGCTTTGAGACGGAAGTGGTGCACGCCGTTTCCTGGCGCGGGCGGGTGGTCTCGTCGAGCGGGATCCGCCGCATGATCGAAGCGGGCCGCGTGTCGCTGGCCGCCCGCCTGCTGCACCATCCTTACGCTTTGGAAGGCGACGTCATCAGCGGACGCGGTGTGGGGTCCGCGCAGACTGTTCCGACGCTGAATCTGGCGCCCACGTCGGAAGAGTTGCCGGCGGCCGGCGTCTACGTCACGCGGACCACCGACCTGGACGCGGCGCGAGCCTGGAACTCGGTGACCAACATCGGATACCGCCCCACCTTTGGGGTGAGCGACCAGGTCTCGATCGAGACTTTCCTTCTGGAGGGGTTGGAAGGCGGCGCGCCGCGTCACATCCGCGTGGAATTCCTGTGGCGCGTGCGGCGAGAGCGGAAATTCGACGATGCGGCATCGCTGAAAATGCAAATCCTCAAAGACGCGCGGACGGCGCAGGCTTATTTCCGGCGCGTCGGGGCCTGGACGCATCGCCTGGAGCAGCGGGCGGGGAAACCGGCGTAGCAACTCATGCCAATCGGCCACTTGATTCTGCGCGTCCTGACGATTGTCTGGATCGATCTGCTGCTGGCCGGCGACAACGCCCTGGTGATCGCCCTGGCGGTGCGGTCGCTTCCCACTCGCCAGCGCCGCATCGGAAGCGGGTTTGGCGCCGCCGCCGCCGTGGCATTGCGGGTGGGGCTGACCTTCGTGGCGGCACAGATCCTCAATGTGCAGTATTTGAAGCTCGCCGGCGGGTTGTTCGTGCTGTGGATCGCGGTCAAGGTTCTGGTGGACGCGAGCGAGCCGCCCGATTCCGAGATCAAACCCAGGCAGCTTCTGCAAGCCGTCTGGTACATCGTCTTCGCGGACCTCACTATGTCCACGGACAACGTGCTGGCGGTGGCGGGCGCTTCCGGCGGGAGTTTCGAGCTGATCCTTTTCGGGCTGGCGCTGAGCATCCCGTTCGTGATTTTCTCCGCGAACCTGCTGGCCGAACTGATGAATCGCTATCCCATCCTCATTTATCTGGGCGCGGGAATCCTGGGCCGTGTGGCCGGCGAAATGATCCTGACGGACCGCTTTACAGACCGCCTGCTTCACCCTTCCGACATGGCGCGATACATCGTGGAAGGCGTGCTGGTGGTGGCGGTAATGGCCGCCGGGAAACTGCTGTCTCGCAAGCGGAGGGCCTGACGCGCACGCGCCAATCCGAGCCGCGACCGTAAGGGAGCGTTCGCCGTCCTCGCGCATAGCCCTAACGCTCCCTTACGGTCGCGGCCCGTTTTGGGCTCATAATAGGGGCAGGAGCCTCTTATGCGTCTTGCCATTTTGGCCTTCTCCGTGTCGCTTCTTTCCGCGGCCAGTGAAATCCCGCAAGGCAGCCACGTACTGCTGCGCATGGTCAACTCCATCAGCACGCGCACCGCTCGCGAGGGCGACTACGTTTACTTGCGCACGGCCACGCCGATCAGCGCCGGCGGCGCCATCGTGGTCCCCGAAGGCAGCTATGTGCAAGGCGTAGTCTCGCACGCCCTGCGGAGCGGCCGCGTGAAGGGCAAGGCCGAATTGGGTATTCGTATTGAGACCATGACTCTGCCTGGCGGCCAGGTGATCAAGCTGACGCCGCACCTCAGTTCGGTGGATTCCGAAGGTACCGGGCAGAAAGTGGATGCAAAGGAGGACCAGATCAAGCAGGGCGGTGGCAAGGCGGGCGACGCTGCGCGCGTGGGCGAACTTTCAGGCGCGGGCGCGGCCATCGGCGGCATGGCAACGCGCACTTGGACCGGCGCGGGGATCGGGGCTGGCGCCGGCGCGGGCGTAGGACTGGCCACGGTGCTTCTGACGCGCGGCAAGGAAGTCGAGCTACGCCATGGTTCCACCATCGACGTGGTCTTCGACCGCGCCGTGCCGGTGGAGTAGTTGTACACCTCTCCCAATTCTTCGCAGCGGGCGGCGGTTCTTCCCCCAACCCCAGCCCCGGAGGGGCGTTACATCATAGCCCAGTGCTCCAGCACTGGGAATCGCGCGCCGAGCGCCTTAGCCCCGGAACCGGGCGTAAGTGTGGCTGAGAACAGTCTTTCGCCCCGTTCCGGGGCTCGCCTGTTTGCGACGTGGACCCAGGGCTCGCGCCCTGGGCTGGTATCTTTCGCCCTACGGGCTCAGCGCCGAGTATGCTGTCTGCGGCTATGCCGCTTCGTGGGGCGGGCAACCTTGCCCGCAGCCGCCATTCAGGCGGCTGTGAGGGCTCCGCTAGAATCCTCGCATGCGGCCGGGCGCCGGCTGAAAGCCGGCGGCAGCCATGATTGGCTGCCCCACTTTTGGTGCTGCGAAAGCAGTTCGTAATGGCGAAGAACCGACCGCCGCGCCCGGCCGCAGTCGCGCCTCGTCCAACCGCCGCCACGGCTGGCTGGCACAAGGCCGTTCTGGTGGCGCTCGCGGCGGTTCTATGGATGGGCTGGTTCTCGCCCGAGATCTACGATTCGGACTTCTGGTGGCATCTCAAGACCGGCCAGTACATCGTCGAAAACCACGCCCTGCCGGTGCCCGATCCGTTTGCCTTTACGACCGCCGGTGCGCTTTCCGCCTATCCCGGCGAGCCGCTAACGCGCCATTTCAATCTCACCCACGAGTGGCTGGCGCAAGCGGTGTTTTACCTGGTGTGGCGGATCGCCGGCTTTGGCGGTGTGGTTGTGTTCCGCGCTTTTCTGCTGAGCGCTTTCTGCGGCCTGGTGGGGCTGGTGGCTTACCGGCGATGCCTGAGCTTCTACTGGGCGCTGGCGGCGGCTTTCGCGGCTGCCACCATGGCGAGGCCCTTCGCGCTGGACCGGCCATACCTCATCACGTTTCTATTCCTGGCAGCCACCATGGCGATTCTGGAATCGAACCGCCGGCTCTGGTTGCTGCCGCCGCTGTTTCTGGTCTGGGCCAATTGCCACGGCGGTTTCTTCCTGGGGTGGGTGGTGCTGGGCGCGTATGGCGCGGAAGCGCTGCTCAGCCGCCGCCGCGCCGCGCTGTGGTGGAGCGCCGCCGCCCTCCTGGTCTCCGGCCTGAATCCGAACGGCTTCCGCATTCCGCTCATCCTGATGTACTATCGCGGCAGTTATCTCACCTCGCGGCTGCAGGAGTGGGCGCGGCCGCGCTGGTGGGTGGTAAATGAGTTCACGGTGCTGTTATTCGGCGCCGCAGTGGTGCTGTTGTGGGCGCGCCGGCGCGTCCGGCTGACCGATTGGCTGCTGTTTGCAGCCTTTGCCGCGGCCGCGCTCACGGCCCAGCGCAACGTTTTCCTCATCGGATTATTGGCGCCCATTTTGATCGCGTCGTATTTCCCGTGGAAGCCCGGTCTTCCGCCCATCGCGCCGTTCGCCGCGGCGCTGGTCCTGATGGCTGGGGCAATCGCGGCGTCGGCCGGCAGCTTCTTCCAATTGCGCGCGGCGGAATGGAAGTATCCCGTGGGCGCGGCCGATTTCCTGTTGCAGCACCACGTCACCGGGCCAATATTTAACACGTATGAATACGGCGGCTACCTGATCTGGCGCCTGTGGCCCGCCGAGCGCGTCTTCATCGACGGCCGCTCGCTCAGCGAATCGGTCTTCCAGGACTACGGCCGCATCCTCTACAACCACGACGAAAGCGGCGGCAAGACGGCTCAACAACTGCTCGATCAATACGGCATCCAGGCCATCGTGATGAACACGCTTGAGCCTGTCGAGGGCCTGGTCTACCTGTTGGCGCCCGCGCTGGCCGATCCGCAACAGACCGAATGGAAGCTGGTCTATAGCGACGACGCCGCCATCGTTTTGATGCGCCAGCCGCCGCCGGGCGTCGAGCCGCTCGATTCGCTGCGCATCCTGAACCACATGGAAGACGAATGCCAATTGCACCTGGAGCACGAGCCGCAACGGGCGCGATGCGCCCGCAGCCTGGCGCAGGTCTTCACGCAGGTGGGCGACCGGGCGCGCGCGCGCCGCTGGCTGGGAATCTACCTGGAACACCCGCATGCGGCCGATGCGCTGGCGGAAGCGGCGTATCAACGGCTGCTGAAATAGATGGTTAAGCTTGTACATTTTCGGGAGAAACCATGGGAGGGATATCGCCTTTCGTCGTCTGTCCTGCGTCCGGACCTACTATACTGCATTCTTGATACCCGTCTGGAAGCTGAACGCCGCGCAGGTGTTTTGCCTGGCCTGCCTGGGCGTTGTGATGGGCAACTGGCTGAAGCGCAGGCTGCCGCTGCTCGACCGTCTCAACATTCCCGCGCCCATCGCCGGCGGCATGGTATACGCCCTGCTCGAACTCGGGCTGCGCGACCGCTACCTGAATTTCGAAGCCGACGTGATGTTGCGCGACCTGCTGATGGTCACGTTCATGACCACGGTGGGGCTGAACGCGCGGCTGCGGTTGATCCGCGAAGGCGGCCTGGGAGTCGTCTGGCTGCTGGCGATTGCCAGCGCCGGCGCGGCGATCCAGAACCTGCTCGGCATTGGACTCGCGTTGGCGCTGCACGTGGACCCGCGGCTGGGGATACTGACGGGCTCGGTGGCGCTGGCGGGCGGCCCGGCCACGGCGCTGGCGTTCGGACCGGTGTTCGAGAAGATGGGAGTGCAGGGCTCGACAGCCGCCGCGTTTGCCGCCGCCACCTTCGGCATCACGGTAGCCGGATTGATCGCCGGCTATATCGGCGGCAGCCTGGTGCGCCGCCACAAACTCACCAATGCTTCTCACAGAGCCGCGACCGTAAGGGAGCGACCGGAGACACACGGTCCCGGCAGCAGCGCCCAATTGCTTCCCGCCATTCTGGTGATGGGCGTGCCGATCGGCCTCGGCAGCCTGCTCAGTGACTTTATCTCGCGGCACGGCATCATCCTGCCCAGCTACATCGGGGCCATGATCGTGGCCGCCGTCATCCGCAATCTGGACGACCGCTACCATTTCGCGCGCCTCAGGGAGCCAGACGTAACGGCGATCGGCCGCATGGTGCTCAACCTGTTCATCGTGATGGCGCTGCTCACGCTGCGCTTGTGGGAACTGGCGCACCTGGCGCTGCCGATGCTGGTGATGCTGGCCTCGCAGGTGGCGCTCTGCTGGTTGGCGTGCCGCACCGTGGTGTTCCGGATCATGGGCCGCGATTACGATGCGGCCGTCACGTCAGCCGGTTTCTGCGGTTTCATGCTGGGCATCACCTCCAACGCCATGGCCTCCATGGAGGTGCTGGTGGAAAAATTCGGGGACGCGCCGCGCGCCTTCCTGGTGGTGCCGGTGGTGGGCGCGTTCCTGATCGATTTCACCAATTCGCTGATCATCACCGCGATGGCCAACTGGCGCTGGCTCAGTCGATGATTTTCAGCTTGCGCAGGGTCTCATCGATTTCCGGCCGCACCAGCACGCCTTTGGCGATTTCCGCCAGCCGCGCCTGCTCGCGCCCCACGAGCGCCACCGCCATCGCCGCCACTTCCCATGCGTCGTCGAGCGGCACCACGGTGATGCCGTCGCAATCGGCCAGGATGACGTCTCCCGGCCGCACCGCAACGCCGCCGCAGGCAATGATGGCGCCCACTTCACCCGGGCCATCCTTCTGGCAACTGTTGGGACACAAGCCGCGCGAGTAGACCGGCAGCTTCATGGCTTCGAGCGCGTCCGCATCGCGGACCGTGCCGTCCATAATCACGCCGCGCACCCCGATCTTCACGGCGCTGGTGGCCAGCAGTTCGCCGAAGCCCGAGTTGGCCACGTTGCCCTGCGTGTTCATCACCACGATATCGCCCGGTTGCGCCAGCGAGAGCGCTTTGTGCAGCATCAGGTTGTCGCCGGTGTGACACCACACGGTGAGGGCCGAGCCGATGATGCGCGGCGAAGGCCAGACCGGCCGGATGCCTGCATCCATCGCACCCAGGCGCGACATGCTGTCCGCCACCTGCGCGGGTGAAGCCGTTCCAAAAGCCGCCAGCAGCGCCGCATCCGGCCGCCGCCACCGAGCGTGAACGCGAAATCCCGGTTTACCGGGCATAGGATTCCTCCTGTAAAATTGCGGCCGCAGCCATACCGACGCCGGGGCCGGGAAGACGGAGACGATACTTGTTCATAGGCTGAAGTCTCCGTGTCTTTTCATGTACGGCGCCAGGCCGCCCGCCGAGACAATCTGCCGCATGATCTCCGGCAAAGGCGCTGTCTCCAAGGTCACGCCCGTCGAAAGGTTCCGCACCTCGCCGTCTCCCATCGCCAGCCGGTCGCCTTCGCGGATTCCCCCGGTATCGCACTCCACCGGCAGCAGCCCATTGTTCACCGCGTTGCGGTAGTAGGTGCGCGAGAAACTGCGCGCCACCACGGCGCGTATGCCCGCGCCGAGCACCGCCGTCACCGCGACTTCCATGGCCGAGCCGCACCCGAAGTTCTTGCCGGCCACAATCACGTCGCCCGCTTCCACCGTGGCGGCGAACCGCGGGTCGAGCTCTTCGAACAAATACTTGCGCAGCACCGCCGGATCGAGGCTCTCACGCTTGCGCCGCGAAGTGATGATGTAATCCGTGTTGATGTCGTCTCCGAAGGTGCGCGCCCGGCCGGTCATGCTTCGATCTCCCGCGGGTCGGTGATCGCGCCGCGCACCGCGGCCGCCGCGCAACTCGCCGGCGACGCCAGATAAATGGAGGCGCCGCTGTTGCCCATCCGTCCTTTGAAATTCCGGTTGGCGGTGGAAATCACGTTGACCCCGTCGCCGGGAATCGCGCCGCACGTGCCGCAACAGGAGCCGCAGCCCGGAGTCACGATCACCGCGCCCATGGCCGCGAAATCCGCCAGCGTGCCATCCCGCGCCAGCGTCTCCATCACCGCGCGCGAAGCCGGTGTCACCACCAGTTGCACGCCGCGCGCCACGCCGCCGCCGGCTTTCAGCACGTCTCGCGCTTCGTGAAAACCCTTGGCGCGTCCACCCGTGCACGTGCCCAGGTAGACCATCTGGACCGGCGTCCCGGCCGCCTGTACGAGCGGCTCCACGCGGTCCACCTGGTGCGGCAGAGCCACCTGCGGGCGCAACGCGTCCAGGTTGAGCGCGATTTCGCGGCCGTAGCGCGCATCGTCATCGGCTGCGACGGCTTCGAAGTCCTGGCATGAGCGGCCCGCCAGATATTCGCGGGTCCGTTCATCCGCCGGAAAGATGCCATTCTTGGCTCCCATCTCCACGGCGAAATTGCTGAGCACCAGGCGGTCGTCCATGTCCAGAGCGCCCACGCCCGGGCCGCCGAATTCCAGCGCCTGGTAGGCCGCGCCATCCGCGCCCAGTACCGCGGTCAGAGCCAGCGCCGCGTCCTTGGCGTAAACGCCGCGCGGCAATTGCCCCGTGAGGTTCACGCGGATCGATTCCGGAACGCGCAGCCACATGCGGCCGCAAATCAGAATGGCCGCCAGGTCCGAAGATCCGATGCCGGTGGCGAAGGCATTCAGTGCGCCGTAGGTCACCGCGTGGCTGTCGGCCCCCACCACCAGGCGACCGGGAAGGGCGCGGCCCGATTCCACCATCAGTTGATGGCCGATGCCCTGTCCCACGTCCCACAGTTGGATGCCGAATTGCCCGGCGAACTCGCGCAGCCGCTGGTGGAGCAGCGCGATGGCGCGGTTGGCCGCCGGCGCATAGTGATCCAGCGCGAACACGATGCGCGCGGCATCGCGCACCGACTGTCCGCCCATGGCTTCGAAATAATCGATGGCCATGGGGGCCGAGCCGTCCGTACCCATGGCACAATCGACGGCGCAAACCATCACGCGGCCGGCGCGCGCGTCCACGCCGGATTTCGCGGAAAGGATTTTTTCGCTAATGGTTTTGCCAGCCATTACTTGCAGGATAGCGCGAGGTGGGGCAGTCCCCCTGGACTGCGGCCGACGCCTCGTCGGCCTCTCGGAGTTGTCAAAGGACTTGATTCTTGGAGAGGAGAGCGGGTCCAGGGGGACCCGCGCAGACCAGGGGGTCTGCCCCACCAAACGCTTACTCTTTCTTCACGTTATACGCGAAGTTGATCTGCACTCTGATCTCGGCGCCTTTGAATGCCGCGGGCAGCGGGGGGAACGGGCTGGCCGCACTGATGGCGGCAATGGCGGCGTTGTCCAGGGCGGGCACGCCGGTGGTTCCGACGAACACCACTTTGCCGAGTCCGCCGTTGCGCAGGAGCTCCACCTGCACTCCCACTTTGCCGGTGCGGCCTTGCCTGACGGCGTCGGGCATAATGGCGAACCAGCGGCCCTTGACGGAAGCCAGCACTTGCGCCAGGTAGGGGCGAAAATCAACGCCCTGTGCGTCGCTCAACAGTTGCGGAAGTTCGGCGGTAGCCGGCGGACCGGCCGGAGCAATCGCGGGGCTGGATGCGCCGCCGGAATGCAGGACGCCGCGGATGACGTTATCCACCGACGGGCCGGGAATCGGCAGCACTCGCTGGTCCGGCGGGACCTGGCGGGGCGCGGTCACGTCTTCAAATCCCGGTTGGGGCTTTTCTACCGCCTGGATCTGGGGCGGACCCACGGGAAGTGTGAGCTTGGGTGTTTCGTTATTGGTCTCCACTTTGGGTGGTTCCGGCAGTGCGACTGCTTGCGCCGGCTTGGGCATGGGCGGCGCTGCCGCCTGAGGCTGCGGCGGAGGAGCGGCCGGCGGCGCGGGCGGCATCTGGATGCGGGGACGCGGTTCGATATGGGTGGCGTTGAATTCCTTGTCGACCTTG